>VOFJ01001705.1_pt1 | contig 45690 bp, 99 predicted proteins | sample 5384081 | NCBI WGS metagenome assembly VOFJ01 (sample SAMN12384729, study PRJNA508395) | human gut metagenome | isolation source: healthy gut I | host: Homo sapiens
TACGATGAAATATTTGGAAAGTAGAAGTTTAGTAGGGATTGATGTTATAGAAGATAAGAAAGTTAACTAATAGTAACTTTTAATCTTTAGACGGATAAAAAATAATATTATAGAAAGATAGAAAACAAAGTATTAGAAATGACTATATAATTGAAATTGTCTTGATAAAATTATATAGTAGAAGAGGAGTAGTATGAAAAAGATAATAGTATTTAATCACAAGATGAGTCTTTTATATGATGATTTATATAATTATATTGAGAGGACTAATAATTTAGAGACAGATAATGATATAATTATTTGTCCATCTGATATTTATTTGGAGGCATTTGTTAATAATTCTGATTGGTTAATTGGTAGTCAAAATTTGAATTATAATACTGATTATAAGCATACGGGGAGATATCTACTGATCAGTTAAAATCTTTAGGAGTTGAGTATAGTATTATTGGCCACTACGAAAGGGTGAGAGATTTTAATGAGAATGCTGTTATTATAAATAATAAGTTAATAGCAGCTCTTGATGCTAATATTTTTCCGATATTATGTTTTGGTGAAAATATAGATGATGATTATCATGAGGCTATACCTAAAATATTAGATAAATATTTAAAGGATGTTGAAAATATTGAGTTTATTATATTTGCATATGAACCTATATTTGCTATTGGCACTGGTGCACTTCCTAACAGAAAAAGAATTGAAAAAGTTATTAGTTTTGTTAATGAATATTTGGAAGATAAGTATAAGAAAAAGCCTAATTTATTATATGGTGGTTCTGTTGATAGTAGTAATATTAATGATATAATAAATATTGAAGGTATTAATGGTGTTTTTAGTAGGAGATATTTCTTCTAATATAAAAGAAGTAGAAAGGATAATTCAAAGGGTTTAATTAATAGAGAAGTACAAATAGTATTTCTTTATTTTTGTTTAATGATGGTATAATTCGACATATTTTGCTTTATTTATGTAGTACAATTTGTTTGTAAGAAAGAAAGGGTAAGATGAAATGGAAAAAAATTAAAGTTATAATGATTGATGATAATGTTAATCTAATTAGTATGGTAGAGGATTATTTTGAAGATAATCAGAAAATTGAAATTGTAGGTAAAGCATATGATGGTATTGAAGGATTAGAACTAATAAAGAATGAGAATATAAAATATGATTTAGTTATACTTGATTTAATTATGCCTAAGAAAGATGGATTGAGTGTTTTAAAGGATCTTAATAAGGAAGATATTCATCCTAATGTGATAGTGGCTACTTCTTATAATGCTCCTGATACAATAAGGAAAGTTAGTGAATATGGTGTTACTTATTATATATTAAAAAACCTTTTGATTTATTTGATTTAGAAGATAGAATACTGGATACTTTTAATACTTTGGAAAAGAAAAGTCTTAATTTATTTAATAATAATTTACAGCAATCTATAAGTAGAATATTGCATGAACTTGGTATGCCATCACATATTAAGGGGTATCAGTATATAAGGACGGACTGCGATTACTATGGTATATGATAATCCTGAAATAGTAGGAGCTATTACTAAGGAGTTATATCCAGAACTTGCTGATAAGTTTGATACTACTGTATCTAGAGTAGAGAGGGCTATAAGACATGCTATTGAGGTTTCTTGGAATCGTGGTGATTGGGATCTTATGGATGATATTTTTGGACATAGTGTTGATGTTGATAAAGCTAAACCTACTAATTCGGAATTTATTGTTACTTTAGCGGATAAGTTAAGAATGGAATTTATAAATCAAAGAGTATAATATTTTAAAAAGACACGTTATGTGTCTTATTTTGTATGGAAATTTATATTAAAAACTATTCTTTTTATTAAAAATGTGATATATTATATTTAGTAGGAGGATATGATGAATGATATTGAGAAACAAATAGAAGGTGTTAATGATGAGGAGGGTGTTGATATGAATAGACTAAATAGTAATAATAATGATAAGAAAAAGATTATTATGTATGTAGTAGGGAGGGGTTTTATTGCTTTTTACTTTTAGTAGGAGCTATTATTTATTTAGTGATAATTAATAAAGATAGTGATAATAATGATAATAGGAATGATAAGAATAATGATGTAGTAGAAGATAATAAGGATAATAAGGAAGATAGTGCTATTTCTTATGTAGCTTGTGATGGTAATACGGCTTTTTAAATGTTAGAAATAGTGTAACAGGAGATATTATTGATGGATTATCCTGCTACCAAGAGGTTAAGATAGAGGAAGAACTAGAGGGTAATGATGCATGTGATAAGTGGTATAAAATTAGTTATAAGAAGAGAGATAATAATTATACTGGGTATGCTTGTGGTACTTATATTAAAAAAAGTAATGTTAAAAAGAGAGTACTATAAGTAAAGTAAAAGAGATTATTGATAAGGCTAATGAATATTATGAAAAAGACTATGGTAATGCCTTATTGTGGTAATACTACTGATGTTAAAGATATTACTTTTAAGAATGATGATGGTTTCTACTTTTTACTGGGGAATATGTTAAGTCTGAATATAAAAATATTGATGAAATTAAGAGTTATTTATCTACATTTGCTAGTTCTAGTTTATTTAAAACTGATCTTAAGTTATCTGATATTAATAATCCTAAACAATATGATAATTATTATGAAATAGATGGTAATCTTTACTGTAGAAATTATTCTGGTAAGGGTTGGAAGAGTAATTATACTGGTAACTATAATATTGAAATTACTTCTAGTAGTGATAATAAATATTTGGTTAATATTTCTTATGAATATTTAAATGATGATAGTAAATGTGAACTTAAAGATTTATCTAAATGTAGTAATAATAATTTTAAATATGATATTGGTAAGATTGTTATAGAAAATGATATTATAACTAAGATGGATTTTCATAGATAGATAATAATTTAAACAAGTACTTATATTGGGTATTTGTTTTTTTTATTGCCTCTAAAGCCTAGGTCTTTAGAGGTATTTTTTATGCCTAAGGTCATAAAAATAATAATTTTTTTAAAAAATATTACAGATTGAGGTAAAAATTAAAAAATAAAAGTGTATTAATATATGAAGGGAGGTAGAATGAAGAAGAAACTCATCATTAAGCAAGATGGTTTTAAGGATTGTGGTGCGGCATGCCTTCTATCAATTATTCGTTATTATGGGGGGTGATATAGCAAAGGGGCGACTAATTGAATTAGTAAAGACAACTAAAGATGGAACTAGTTTTTACAACATAAGTTTAGCAGCTTCTCACTTGGGGTTCGCAGCTAAAGGATTTAAGGTAGCTGAGATAGATAAAATAAAAAAGAAGTAAATTTACCTTTTATTAGTCAAGTAAATAAAAATGGTTATATGCATTTTGTAGTAGTCTATAAGATTAATAATAATAAAGTACTTATAATGAATCCTAGTACTGGTAAAGAAGTAATAGATATTTTTGATTTTAGTAATATGTGGACAGGCTATATACTATTATTAGAAAAAGTATCACAGAGTTACCTGTTTATAAGAGTAATAAAATTATTAAAAAAAATAATTTTTAAAGTATTAAATGATAATAAAAGTAATATTATTATAGTCTTTATACTATCTGTTATCTTTACTTTACTATCATGCATAGTAGGTTTATATTCTCAAATAGTATTTGATAAAGTAATAGATACAGAATTACATAATTTAAAATTAATAACAATAGTATTCTTCATTTTGTATATTATTAAGAATATAACTAGTTTTATTAGAAATCATCTTTTGATTTATTTAAATCAAAAGCTTGATGTAACTCTCTTAATTGAATCTTTTTGTAAAGTAATTTTACTTCCTTTCAATTATTATAAGAATAAAAAGGCTTCTGAAGTATTATCAAGAATAAAATGATTTATCTTATATAAAATCTTTTTTATTTCAAAAATAATAGTAACTATATTATTAGATATATTACTATTTATTATATCATTTATAATTATATTTAATATAAATAAAGATATATTGATTCTTTATTTAGTAGGAGCATTTCTATATCTTTTGATAATTATTATTTATAATACTATAATAAAAAAATACTATTATAACAAAGCAAGAGAGAGTAGTAGAAGTAAATAATACTATTATTGAATCGGTAAATGGTTTTGAAACTATTAAAGGCCTTAATATAGAAGATAATATTATTTATAAGTTTAGTAAGAATTATTCTAAATTATTAAATATAAATTATTATACTGATAAAATAAATAATACTATTCTTTTATTAAAAGAGTTTATTACTGATAGTATTATCTTGCTAGTTAGTTATTATACTTTTAGTTTGATTATGAATAGTAAAGTAACAGTAGGAGATTATATGACTATAAGTTTTTTATCTAGTTATTTAATTTATCCTTTTCGTAATATTATTGATTTAATTTATGAATATTATTATGTTAAAAATAGTATTAGAAGGGCTAATGATTTTTTGATATTGAAGATGAAAAAATATATGAAGATAAGGAGATTAGAAGTTAATGGTAATATTAAAATAGTTAATTTAAGTTATACTTTTAATAATAAATACTATGTACTTAAAAATATTAATTTATTTATTAAGGATAAAGATAGAGTACTACTACTAGGTTCTTCTGGTAGTGGTAAATCAACTATATTAAAATTATTATATAAATATTTACAAGCGGACAGAAATAAAATATTTATAAATAATTATGATATTAATGATTATAGTATGTCTGATATCAGAAGTAGTATTACTTATGTATCACAAAATGAATTATTATTTAATGATACTATTAGAAATAATATTCTACTTGATAGAGATGTTCATGAAGTAGATTATTTAAATATATGTAAGATATTACATATAGATGATATTGTTAAAGATAATATTTTGGGATATGATTATATTCTTGAAGAAAAATGGTATCAATATTTCAGGAGGACAAAGGCAAAGAATAATACTGGCAAGAAGTTTATTAAAAAAATAGTAAGATAATTATGATGATTGATGAAGGTTTTAATCAAATAGATATTAAATTAGAAAGAGAAATATTACTTGATATATTTAGATATTTTCATGATAGAACATTTATTATTATTTCTCATCGGATAGAAAATAGTGATTTATATAATAGAGTAATTAAAATAGATAATGGTTTTGTTAATATGATAGAGGAGGTATATAATGAATAGATATATTGATAGTGAAATAATATTAACAAGAAAAAAAAAAGTATATTGTATATGTTTATGTAATGATAATAATTATAATGCTGCTTTCCTTGATTATAGCATTTATGCTTTTTAGATTATAAAACATATTATAAATTACGTGGGTTTGTAACTAAAGATGATAGTTCTTACTATATAAAATTATATATTCCTTTTAGATAATATTAAATTTATTACTAATAATAATATCATTATAATTAATAATAAAAAAGTATTATTATCAAATAAGAGAAATAGATAGTGAATATTTTACTGATAATATTACTACTTTATCAAATAGTAACAATAAATTTAGATATGCCAAATAAGTATAAATATAATAATTTAACATTAGATTTAAAACTAATAAAAGAAAAAATAAAAAAATAATTGATTATCTACTTAGAAAGTGAGGAGGAATGAAAGAATTAGATGTAGTGACTATGAAGAATATTGAAGGTGGGGCAGATCCTATATTAATTACTGGTATAGTAACCATGGTTATAGCTTTTTGTATCAGGTATATTAAATGGTATAGCTAATCCTAAAAAATGTAATTAGAAAAAGAAGGAATAGTATGAAAAGAATTAAATATAAATGAAATGAAAAGTATTGAAGGGGGAACTGGATTAACTTCTAGTATGTTAACTGCTATATATAAAACACTTGAAGTAATTTATCAAATAGGGGAATCTCTTGGTAATTATATTCGGCGTAAAACAGAAAATAAAATGTGTGATATTTAGGTTTAATTAATAATAAAAGTCCTTTTTCCGTTTTAAATAGTAAAAAAAATGTCATATTTTATTAAAAATATATTTGTTATACTTGTAAATTGTATTAAATAATGGTATAATCTTTAATGAAAAAAGCGGAAGGAGGGATAAAATGTCAGCAGGTACTAAGGTAACCGTTAATGTAAAAGACAACAATGTTGAATTTGCTTTAAGAAAGTTCAAAACACAAGTTGCACGTAATGGTGATCTCTCTAAAAAAAGAGCAGAAGGCTACACACCACGTGGAGTTAAATTAAGAGAAGAAAAAAGAAACAAAATATAATTAATTCTAGAAAGAAAAATAGAAGAAATTACTAAGGAGTGATAGATATGACACTATCAGAAAGAATTAATAATGATTTAAAAGAGGCAATGAAAAGTAAAGACAGTTTTCGTCTTAGTGTAATTAGAATGGTAAAAGGGTGCTATGCAACTTGCTAAACCTAATCCAAGAGAAGAATTAACTGATGATGATGTTATTACAGTAATATCTAAACAAATTAAGATGAGAAATGATTCTATTAAAGAGTTTGAAGCTGCTGGTAGAAGTGATCTCAGTAGAACAAAATAAGAAGGAAATAGAGATCTTAAATGCTTATATGCCTAAACAATTATCTGAAGAAGAACTTACTGAAATAATTGATAAAGTATTTGAAGAAGTAAAAACCTACATCACAAAAAAGATATGGGACTTATTATGAAGAATATTTCACCACTTGTTAAAGGTAAGGCTGATATGTCTTTGGTTAATAAACTAGTAAAAAGAAAGACTTGGGTAAAATACTCAAGTCTTTTTAAATAAGATAACAAAAAACTAACCATTATGGTTAGTTAAAAATCTATCTGGGACGGAATGTGGGAATCGAACCCACGTATAATGGAACCACAATCCACCGTGTTAACCACTTCACCAATTCCGCCAAAAGACAATAACAATGATATCATATATTTTTGATTTTGACAAGTATTTTATTTAAAAAAAATATAAAATATGATATAATACCATGGAAGAGGGAAGAAATATGAAAAAATAGTATTAATAACAGGTGCTTCAAGTGATATAGGTAGTGAAATAGCATCTTTACTAGGAGATTCTTATGAAGTGATATTACATTACAATAATAACTATGATGAAGTAATGAAATTAAAAAGATAAATTAGATAAATTATATAATACTGATGTATTGGTAGTTAAATGTAATCTTGCTAAAGAAGAAGAAATAGATAATATGTTAAGGATTATTTATGATAGATATGATAAAATAGATATTTTAATAAATAATGCTGCTACTACATGTGATACTTTATTTGAAGACAAAACTAAAGATAATTTTATGAATACTTTAGATATAAATTTAGTGGCTCCTTTTTTATTATGTCAAAAGATTGGACCTAAAATGAAAGAAAATAGATATGGTGTAATAATAAATATTAGTTCTACTAATGGGATAGATACTCCATATATAGAAAGTGTTGATTATGATGCTTCTAAGGCTGGATTAATATCTTTATCTAATAATTTGGCTAATTATTTAGCTCCATATGTTAGAGTAAATACTATATGTCCTGGATGGATTAATACTAATATGAATAAAAATTTAGATAAAGAATTTATTAATAAAGAAGAAAATAAAATTCTATTAGGTAGATTTGGTAATCCAAATGAAGTGGCAGAGTTAGTTTTCTTTTTTAGTAAGTGATAATGCTAGTTATATAAATAATAGTATTATAAGAATAGATGGAGGTAAGAAATGTTAGAGGATATTATAAAAAGAATAGTAATAAAGATTTAGAAGGAATATTTACTAAAATAGATGAAATAGAGGAATACAATAGTAGTAAAGTACTTGATGCTTTTATTAGAAATAGTATTAGTGAGAGTGATTTTAATAGTACTACTGGTTATGGGTATAATGATATAGGTAGAGATAAAATAGAAAGAGTTTTTGCAGATATCTTTAAAGCTGAAGCTGCTTTGGTTAGATGTCAGTTTATATCAGGAACTCATGCTCTTACTACTTGTTTTTTTGGTCTTTTTAAGACCTGGAGATACTTTTATTATCAATTAGTGGTAAACCATATGATACTTTAGATAGTGTAATTGGTTTTAATGATAATCCTTCTTCATTAAAGGCTTTTTTAATGTTAAATATGAACAAATAGATTTAATAGATAATGACTTTGATTATGTTAAAATAGAAGATTTTCTTAAGAATAATAAAGTTAAAGTAATTGAAATACAAAGAAGTAAAAAGGTTATAGTACTAGAGATAGTATTAATATTGATAAGATAGAAAAGGTAATTAAATTAATTAAAAGTATTGATAAAGAAGTAATTGTTATGATAGATAATTGTTATTGTGAAATGGTTACTACTAAAAGAACCAACTGAAGTAGGAGCAGATGTTTGTGTAGGCTCTCTTATTAAAAAAACTTAGGAGGAGCTATTACTTCAAATGGTGGTTATATTGTTGGAAGAGAAGATTTAATTAATTTATGCGCTGAAAGATTAAATGTTCCTGGACAGGCTTTGGAAGTGGGACCATCTCTTAATCAGAATAGATATATATTAGAAGGTTTATACTTTGCTCCGATGGTAGTAGCAAATGCTATAAAGACCGCTATATATACTTCTTATGTTATGGGAAAAATTAGAATATGAAGTTAGTCCTAAATATAATAGTGAAAGAGTAGATATTGTTCAAAATATTATTTTTAATAATGAAAATGATTTAATAGAATATGTTAGAGGTATTCAGTTTAATTCTAAAGTAGATTCTAGTGCTATGATTATGCCATCAGAAATGCCTGGTTATGATGATAAAATTATTATGGCTTCGGGTTCATTTACTGAGGGTAGTTCTATAGAACTATCTTGTGATGGTCCTCTTTAGAAGTCCTTTATATTGCTTATCAACAGGGTTCTATTAGTTATAAATATGGTAAATTAATTGTAACTAGAGCTATTAAACATTTATTAAATAATAAATAATTTATTTTCTATTACCCTATAGGCCTAAGGTCCTATAGGGTATTTTTTTAGCCTAGGGTCTAAAAAATAAATTTTTTTGTGGCAATAAAAAATCCACCAAAAGGTGGGCTACTGTGTATAGCACAGCTCGAGGTCGAGCCCTTGCCATCTCAAATGTATGGGGGCTCGGTAAGAAAAATACTACAATATATAGTATTCCCTTCGTGAGTTAATTATACTATAAATATCTATAAAAGTCTATATCTTTTTACATATTTTAACAAATACTATCATTTCTAGATTAAAAGATAGAAATGACACTATAAGACCTTAGGCTTAGAGTGAAAAGAAAAAATAAAAATATTATCTAAATAATATATACAAATAATGTATCATGTGATACAATGCAATTATAAGAAAGGAGAATTAAACGATTAAAGAAATAAAAATGATTAAAGATAAAATATTAGAAAAAGAAGTAGTAGAACTTTTATTTAGTGAATTTTAAGCATTAATACTTCTAGAAGAAAATCCAAATAATAAATGGATATTAAATAATAAAGATTGGAGAGATAATAATGAATAATATGAAAAGTATTTTATGGGGTGTGGTTTTGGTTTTACTTGGAGTACTTGTTGGTACTAATAGTTTAGGTATTACTAATATTGATATTTTCTTTGATGGATGGTGGTCTTTATTTATTATAATACCTTGTTTTATAGGTTTATTTTCTAATGAGGATAAAACTGGTAATATAATTGGTCTTTTAGTAGGAGTCATTCTCTTACTAGGTATGAATGATATCTTAGATTTAGATAAGATATGGAAATTAATAGTGCCTTCTATTATAGTAATTATAGGATTATCATTAATATTTAAGAATAGTTTTAATAGTAAGGTAAATGATAAAATAAATAAATTAAATAAAAAAAAAATAGTGATGATAATTATTTTGCAGCCTTCTCAGGACAAGATGTAAATTTAAGTAATAAAAAGTTTAATGGTAGTGATGTAACAGCATGTTTTGGTGGTATTAAATTAGATTTAAGAGAAGCTATTATTGAAAAGGATATAGTAATTAATGCTTCAAGTATATTTGGAGGTATTAATATTTTAGTACCAGAGGATGTAAATGTTATTGTAAAATCTACTTCTATTTTTTTGGAGGAGTTACTAATAAAAAAGAAAATACTAATTCTAAAAAAAGAATATTTATATAAATGCTATGTGTATGTTTGGCGGAGTTGATATTAAGTGACTACTGGTAAGAAAAATAATTAAATATTTATCTATGGCTTTTTGCTATATTCTTAACTTTTACTATTATATCAGGTATAACAAATGGTATATATAGTTTAATTAGTGTATTTAGTGATTCTTCTGGTAATGGAGATGTAAGAGTGTTATGGAATAATGATAATACTAATATAGATGATATTGATATAGATTTAATATATAATAATTTGAATATTAAAGTAGGAGATAAATTCTCTGTAGAAACAAATAGTAATAATGTTAAATATACTATTCAAGATAGTACTTTTAATAGTAAAAGAAAATAAAAAGATATGGTATAGTTCTAATAATAAGAAAGATGAATTAACTATTTATATTCCTAGTAATATTGTATTAAATAAGATTGATATTGATATGGGAGCAGGCACTTTAAATATTGAAAATATGAATACTAGAAAACTAGCTCTTGATTTAGGAGCAGGTTCTACTTTAATTAAAGATATTTATTCTGATAATACTAATATTAATACGGGAGCGGGTTCTTTTACTATTGTAAATGGTAATATTAATGATTTAGATTTAGATATAGGAGTAGGTAAGACTAATATTACATCAATGATTACTGGTAATAGTACTATTGATATAGGAATAGGATCTTTTATCTTTAAATTTAATTGGTAATAATTATACTTTTAAAGTAAATAAAGGTATTGGTAAAGTGTTAATTGATAATAAAGAAGTAAGTGATAACGAAGTACTAGGAATGGGGCTCTAACACTATAAAATTAAATGGTGGAATAGGGGGATACTACTGTTACATTAAATAAAGATAGATAATATTTAAGAAAATATTAAGGTTTTATAGATGGAAATCTGCTATAATGATAAAAAAAGATAAGGAGAAAGATAGTGATGCATGAAATTGATTTAGATAATTTACCGAGAAGAAAGACTTATGATTGGTTTAATTCTTTTAATAATCCGACATATGGTCTTACTGTAAAAGTTAGATGTTACTTCATTAGTAGAACATACTAAGAAACATAATGAATCATTCTTTATAAATATGTTATATATTGTTGTTAAAGCACTTAATAGTGTCGATAATTTAAGAATGAGATTTGAAAATAATGAACCTGTTTTATATGATGAGATAAATCCCTGCTATTACAGTAATGACAAAAAATGAGATATTTGAAAATGTTAGACTTATAAATAAAGATAATTATAAAGAATTTTTATGAGATGACTAAAGAGAGAATAGATAAGGCTAAATATCAGGATAAATTAAATAATGAAAGTTATAATTCTACTGCTAGTTATAATGAATACTATATAACTTGTTTGCCATGGACTGATTTTATTAGTATGACGCATCCTATTCCTGAAGATAAAAGTTCACAGACTGTACCTAGAGTATGTTGGGGTAAATATATAGAAAATAATGGTATATATGAAATATCTTTAAATATAACAGTTAGTCATGTCTTTGTAGATGGTTATCACTTATCTAAAGTATTTAATAATGTTCAAGAATTATTAAATGATATTACTAATGTACTTAAATAGGAGGATTTATGATAGAAATTAAAAATGTAAGTAAGACTTATAATGGTAAAAAGAAAGTATTAAAGAATATTAGTTTTAAAATTGAAGGTGGTGAGATATTTGCTTTTTATTGGTCATAATGGGGCAGGTAAAACTACTATGATAAAGTGTATTATGGGTATTCTTGATTTTGAAGAAGGTGATATATTAGTAGATAATAAAAAAGTATTAAAGAAGAGCCTTTAGAATGCAAAGAAGAGAATAATGGCTTATGTTGCTGATAATCCTGATTTATATGAAAATATGAAGGCAATTGATTTTATTAATTTTATTTGTGATATGTATGAAGTATCAGAGGATATAAGAAGAGAAAATACGCTAAAAAGTATGCTAAAATGTTTGAGATAGAAGATAAATTAAATGATGATATATCAAGTTTTTTCTCATGGTATGAAACAAAAAATTGCTTTAATTGCTGCTTTAGCTCATAATCCTAAAGTGTTAATAATGGATGAACCATTCGTTGGTTTAGATCCTAAAGCTGTTTATGACATGAAAGAAATAATGAGGAATATGGCTAAGGATGGTAAGACAATATTTTTCTCTACTCATATTCTTGATGTAGCGGAAAAATTATGTGATAGAGTATCTATTATTAAAGATGGAACTATTGTTAAAGTAGGTAAGATGAAAGATATCAAAGGTGATGAATCATTAGAGCAGGTATTCTTAGAACTAGGTGAAAAAATAATGAAAACACTATCACTATTAAAAGCTGTTCTTACTTGTGATATGAATATGTTTAAATATTCTGCTGGTAAGAATGCTAGTACTAAAAAAGAAGATATTATTACCAGTATTTTTCCTTTTCTTGACTATTGGTTATTCTATTGGCTATTATGCCTATATGATAGGTAAACCATTACATGAAATTGGTTTAACTTATGTAATGCTTAGTTTATTTATATTTATGGTTAGTATTATAACGATAATTGAAGGTATTTATAAATCACAAGGAATACTATTTGAATGTAAAGATAATGACTTATTATTTTCATTACCAATAAAAAAGGAGTCAAATACTATTTGTTAGAATATTTAAATTAATATTATTTCAGTATATATATAATTTAATGTTTTTATTACCAGCTTTTTGTTATCTATATTTATTTTGAACATACTAGTATAAGTTTTTTATATAATATCTTTTTTTTATTATGACTATACTAATACCAATTATACCTACTGTTATATCTAGTTATCTTAGGTTATTTGGTTAAAATGGTATCAAGTAAATTTAAATCAAAAGAAGATAATGCAAACAATACTATCTAGTATTATCTTTATGGGTATCTTTTCTTAAGTTTTAATTTAAATAATTTTATCCTTAATATAGCAAGTAGGGCCTCTAGTATTAATGATATGTTAACGAGAATATATTACCCAGTAGGAGCTTATACTATATTAATAGATAAGTTTGATATCATGGTATTTTTAAAATTATTATTAATAAATATTATTCCATTTATATTATTTATTTTACTAGGAGGTAAATATTACTTTAAAATAATAGAGGGCTCTAAAGAAAGTATAGTAAGAAAAGTAAGAATAAAAAAAAGAAGTATATAAAAAGAATAGTCCTATTAAGGCTTTAACTATAAAAAAGAATTAAAGAGATATTTCTCTTCACCTGTATATATGTTTAATACGATATTTGGTTTACTTTTAGTACTAGTATTAAAAATACTTTTTTATGTATTAAAGGAAATAGTATTATAGAGATGTTACTTAGTAATGAGGAGTTAAATATAAATATTTCGATACCAGTTATTTATTATGTTTTGGTACTATTCTCGTGTTTGATGACTTCGATAACATCTTCTAGTGTATCACTAGAAGGTAAGACGATAAATATTACGAAGAGTTTGCCTATTAGTGAAAGGGATATTTTTAAGTCTAAGATAATTTATCCATATATTATTGAATTACCTTTTGTTATTATATCTGAATTAATATTCTTTATTATATTTAAAGTTAATATTATTTATATATTATTAATATTTAGTATGAGTGTTAGTTCTATTACTTTATCTAGTATTTTAGGATTAGTTATTAATTTGAAATATCCTAAGATGAATGCTTTAAATGATACGGAAGTAGTTAAACAAAGTATGAGTAGTATGGTAGCGGTATTTATTAATATGGGGATTATTATTATCTCAGTAATTGGTATTTTTGCTTTATATGATAAGTTAAATATTTATTTATTACTTGGCATACATGTATTTATTATTATTTTAGTAACTATTATTTTTATATTATATTCTTATGAATAAGGGTATTAAAGAATATAGAAGTATTAATGTATAGTTTATTATGTTCACTCTAGATCTATGGTTCTAGAGTGTTTATTTGAGCCAAAGTATTGTCTCAAATAAATATATCAACCATATTTATTATATATAAGCAAAGAATATATATTAAAATATTTATTATTTAAGAAAATCTTAAGATTTTGTAAAAAATAAAAATATGCTATAATAATTTAGGAAGTGGTATGATGTCAAATATTCTAATAGTAGATGATGAAAAAGCAATAGCAGATCTTTTGGAAGTATATTTACAGAATGAAAATTATAATGTTATTAAATATTATTCTAGTACTGATGTAGTAAGAGATATAGATAATTTAAAAAGATAGATTTGGCTATATTAGATGTTATGATGCCTGAAGTAGATGGTTTTAAACTATGTAGTATTATTAGAAAGAAATATAACTTTCCTATCATATTTGCTACTGCTAAAGTAGAAGATATTGATAAAATAAATGGTCTTTCAATAGGAGCAGATGACTATGTAACTAAACCGTTTGAACCATTAGAACTTATGGCTAGAGTAAAAGCTCAACTAAGAAGATATCAAAAATATAATAATGTTAAAGAAGAAAATATAATAGATTTTAGAGGTATAGTAATAAATAATGATACACATGAGTTTATTTTTAATAATGAGAAGGTAGAACTTACTAAGACAGAATTTGCTATACTTTGGATTCTTTTGTGAAAATAGAGGAAATGTAGTAAAAAGTGATACATTATTTTCTACAGTATGGAAAGAAAATTATTTTGAAAAAAGATAATAATACAATAATGGTTCATATTAGACATATAAGAGAAAAAGATGAAAGATACTTATAGCAAACCAAAGTATATAAAAACAATTTATGGAGTGGGGTATAAAATTGAAAAGTAATAGAGAAGATTTATTTAAAAGAGATTTTGGACACTAGTAGGAAAAATGATTATTAGTTTTACTATTATAGTAATATTTTTTATCGGTGTTAAAAAGAATAATTGAATTATCTGATTTTCAATGGTTATATGATATAGATTCAGTTAGTTATTATAGATCTATTGAGACATTTAATAAATTATATTATAATGGTACAGTATATATAGTAGTAGCCACATTGGCCATAATAATATTTTTAATATTACTATATATAAAGAAATAAAACATATGACATCATATATAAATATAATATCTGATTCATCAGAAAAGTTATTTGATGGAAGTGAAGAGTATATAGATTTACCTCCAGAGATGAAGGAGTTAGAAGTTAAATTAAATCATTTTAGAAGTGAGTCCATTAAAAATAAAAAATCAGCTGAAGAAAATGAAAAAAAAAAAAAAAGATGAATTAATTGTTTATCTAGCACATGATATAAAGACACCTTTAACTGTTGTTATTGGCTATTTATCTCTCTTTTAGATGAAATTGAAGATATGCCTTTAGAGCAAAGAAAAAAATATATTGAACTTGCTTTAAATAAATCATATCGTTTAGAAGAATTAATAAATGAATTATTTGATATAGCAAGATTTAATTCTGAGAAAATTATTCTTGAAAAAAGAAGAATTAAATCTTAATATGATGATAGAACAGATAATAGATGACTTTTATCCTATGGTAAAAGAACTTAATAAAAGTATTAAATTTACTAGTGGTGAGAATATAACTATATATGCTGATTCAGATAAACTTAGTAGAGTATTTAATAATTTAGTTAAGAATGCTATAAGTTACAGTAAAAAGAAAATACAGATATTGATATTAAAATGTATAAAAGTAATAATGAAGTTAATATTGAGGTAATAAATAGAGGTAAAATGATACCTAAAGATAAACTTGATAGAATATTTGAAAATTTCTATAGACTTGATACTTCAAGAACTAGTAAGACTGGTGGTAGTGGTCTTGGGACTTGCTATTAGTAAGCAGATCGTAGAACTTCATGATGGTAAGATAATAGTGGCTAGTGATAAAGATAAAACAATATTTAAAGTTAGTTTACCAATCAAAGATGAATAGTTTAAGAAAATATTAAGATTTATTTAATGGTTAATTAATAAATTAATAATAAAAAATTAGTATAATTATGATATAAGTTTTTTATTATAAATAGAAGGTGAATATATGAAATTTGTGGAACTTTCAAGTAGTGAGTTTGAAAAAGCAAGTAATAATTTTCCTGGTAGTAGTTTTTATCAAAGTTATGCTTGGACTAAAATAAAGGAACTTACGGGATGGAAACATTATTTTGTTGGAGTGTTAAGAGATAATAAATTAGTAGCTATATCTTTAATAATTGGTAAAAAGTATATTTTGATAAATATTTATATTATGCTCCAAGAGGGGTATTACTTGATTATAATGATACTGAATTACTTAGTTTTTTTACTAAGGAAATAAAGGAAGTTTTTTGATAAAGAAGAAGGGTGTAGTATTAAAGATAGATCCTTTTATTGAATACCAAAAAGCATGATAATTATGGTAATGTCATTGGAGACTTTTGTAATAGACAAGTTATAGATAATTTGATTAAGTTAGGCTATAAACATCATGGTTTTACTACGGGTTATACGGACGAGATACAACTTAGATGGAGTTATTATTTGGATATTAATAGAAGTATAGAAGATATTAAAAAAGGTATGGATCAAAGATGCCGAAGATGTATTAGAAAATATGAAAAGTATCCTTTAGAACTTGTTATACTAGGTAATGATGATGATATTAGTGATTTTAAAGAAGTTATGCAAAGTACTGCGAATAGACAAAATCATTTTGATAGATCAGTAGAATATTATAAAAATCTAAATAGTCTTTTAGAAGATAAAAGTCTTCTTGCAATAATTTATTTAGATAGAAATAAATATCTAAAAGAATGTACTGATGATAAACTATATGATATAGTTAAAAATGATAAAAAGAAAGAAAATACCTATAAGTGCAGGAGTATTTATTTTTGATAATGATAGATTAAATTATGTTTATGGTGGTACATATAAAGAATATATGCCTTTAATGGCTCAGTATAAAATGCAGATGGAAATGATTAAACTAGCTATGGAAAGAGGGCTACCAATATATGATTTTGGAGGTATCAGTGGTAATTTTACTCCAGGTAGTGAAAACTATGGTGTCTATGAATTTAAAAAGAGGTTTTGGTGGTAATGTTTTAGAGTATATTGGTGAGTTTGATTTAATATTAGATAGGTTTGGTTATTATATATATGACATTGGTTATAAACTATATCGTAATACTAAAAGGTAATAGCAAAGATATTAAAAAGATAAATACATAGGTTTAAAACTTATGTTTTTTTCTATATTGATGTTGCAAAATGACTTAAAATATTAAAAAAAAATAAGAAAAAAAGCATCAATGTAATTTAAAATTATTAAAATATATGATAAAATATTAGATGTGATGTAAGTATGATATTAAATGTAAGTGGAAGAACTGATATAGTAGCTTTTTATACCAAGTGGTTTATGAATAGGTATAAAGAAGGATATGTAATGGTAAGAAATCCTTTTAATTATCACTTAGTAAATGAAATATATTTTGAAGATGTTGATTTAATAGTTTTTTGTACTAAGAATCCTCTTCCAATAATAGATAGAATAAAAAGAAATAGATAAACCAATACTATTTCATATAACAATAACTTCTTATAATAAAGATATTGAACCTAATGTTATAGATAAGAGTGATATAATTGAAGAAAAAAAAGAGTTATCTAAGATAATAGGAATAGATAATATATATATTAGATATGATCCAATATTTTTAAGTGATAAATATAATATAGAATATCATATAAAGGCTTTTAATAAACTATGTAGTATGTTAAATGGTTATGTAAAACATATCATAGTATCATTTATAGATGATTATAAGAATGTTAGAAAGAATAATAATATTTTAAAAATAAAACCATTTACTAAAGAAGATTATAAGTTACTAGGAGAGTCTTTTAGTAAGATAGCAGGTAATAATAATATGACAGTTCAGACTTGTGCTGAAGAAGAAACATTAGAAGAATATGGCTTTATAAAAGAAGAATGTTTATCACATACACTCGCCTATAAATTAACTGGTAAATCTTATAAGAATTGGACTTCAAGAGGTAGTAAATATTGCAGATGTGTTAATATGGTAGATATAGGTGTATATAATAGTTGTAGACACTTTTTGCAAATATTGCTATGCTAATTATGATGAGAATAAAGTAATAGAAAATTATCATAATCATGATGTTAATTCTCCATTACTAATAGGTAATATAGAAGATAATGATATTATTAAAAGAAGATATAAATAATGTATTAAAATTATAATTTATATAGTATAGATAATTATGTTAGAGTTAAAAATAAGATAAAGTATAAGTGAAGAATACGTTAGAAAAAAAAAAAAATAAGCCGAAAATAAGCCAAATTTTGTATAAATAATATATTTATGTTCACTGCAAGCCTAATTATATTAGTCTTGTTAGTGTTATTTAGACCAATATAATATATTGTCTCTAAATAAGTATCAGCCATACATTCATATATAAGCTAAGAAATATATATTAAAATAATATAAAGTAGATGAAATATTATACTTTTTTTGATATAATATTATATATAAAATTAGAGGGGGAAATACCATGGAAAAAATGAATATAAAATGGAATTACACTAATAAAATAGTAAATGATTTATTAAAAATAAATAGAGCAAGAGAAATTGTAGATTTATTAGAAATACCAGTATCAGTTGAAGAAGAAAATAAAAAAAGAAACTATTGCTAAAAGGGTTCATTATTCTACTAAAATAGAAGGAAATAGTTTGGATTTAAATACTGTAAAAAAATAATCGAAAATACTAATAATTCACATGAAAGAAATGTTTTAGAGGTAAGAAATTACTATAATGCTTTAATGTATTTAAATAAAGAAGCAGATACTAATAATAGTATAACTGAGGATTTAATATTCAAAGTACATAACTTAATAATTGGAAAGAACTTAAATGCTAAAGCAACATATCGTGATGGTCAAAATATAGTGGAAGATTCATTAACTAAGCAAATAGTGTATATGCCACCAGAAGCAAAAAGATATAAAAGCATTAATTAATCAAATGATAAAAGAGTTTGATAATAAAACATCTAAAAGATATTCCTATCCCTATAAAAGCTGGTATCATAGAATATGAGTTTGTTACTATTCATCCTTTTTGGGATGGCAATGGTAGAACATCTAGATTACTTGCTAATTATATATTAAAAGCATATGGATATGACTTAAAAAGGATTTTATGTAATGGAATAGTTTTATGATAAGAACATAAATGATTATTATAATTCTCTACAAATGGGATTACATCATAATTTTTATTTTGGAAGAAAAAGATGCTGATATAACAGAGTGGTTAGAATATTTTATTTCTACTATGGCAAATACTTTTGAGGCAGTTGGAAATAGAGTAAAAAAGAAATATATTTAAATAGTAAAAAAAGAGGTAAAATATCTTAGATACACTAGATAAAAAAGAGAAAGATGGATAGCAAATTATATATTAAATAATGGTAAAATTAAGGCTAAAGATATAGCAAGTCATTTTAAGATAAGCCTGAATACAGCAAATAACTGGATTAAAGAGTGGCTCGAAAATGGTTTTCTAGTGAGAGAAAATGATAAGCAAATTAGAAATGTTGATTATATTTTAACTAAGAAATATCAAGAAAAAATAAAATAAGCCAAATTTAAGCCAAATTTAAGCCAAATTTAAGCCAAATTTTAAAAAAAAATATTTGATAAAAAAAAATTAAAGTAGATGAAATATTCTACTTTTTTTGATATAATGATTATAGATTATAGAGGGAGGCTAATCATGGAATATATAATTGAAGTAAAAAATTTAGAAAAAAGAAATATGGTAATTTTAAAGCATTAAATAATTTAAATATACATATTGAAAAAGGAAGCATATACGGACTAGTAGGTAAAAATGGAGCAGGTAAAACAACGTTAATTAGATTACTTTGTGGATTAGAAGAACCTACTAGTGGTACATATTCTATCTATAGAATATCAAATAAAGATAAAAATATAAATAAAGAGAGACAGAAAATAGGAGCAATTATTGAGTATCCATATTTATACTATAATATGAATGCTTATGATAATATAAAAAAGAAGTATATAAAATAAAAGGAATAACTTCATATGAAGAAATAGATAGCTTATTAGATAAAGTAGGCTTATTAAAAAAAAAAAAATAAAAAAGTTAGAACATTCTCATTAGGAATGAAACAAAGATTAATGATAGCTTGTGCCCTAGTAGGAAATCCAGACTTATTAATATTAGATGAACCAATAAATGGATTAGACCCAGAAGGTATAATAGAAATAAGAAAATTAGTATTAGATTTAAATAAAAAAAGTAATATAACAATACTAATATCAAGTCATTATTTGGATGAATTATCAAAAATTGCTACTAATTATGGATTTATAGATAAAGGTCATATAGTAGAAGAAATAAGTTATGAAGAGTTAAATAGTAAAATAAGAGAGAAAACAATAGTAAAAATAAAAGATACTGATAAATTAGCAGAATACTTAGATGATAATAATATAAATTATGAAAAAACAGGCAAAGAAGAAATAACTATATATAATAAAATAAATATACCTAAATTTATAACAGAACTAAATAATAATAAAATAGAAATAGAAGATATCAAAGAAGAAAAAAGATACATTAGAAAATTATTACTTAAAGTTACTAGGAGGAGAAAATGAATACGTTAATAAAATCAGAATTATTTAGAATAAAAAAACAGTAATATTCTTCTTAGTTCAATAATAATAATATTTATAATAACTATCTTTCTTTTGTATAACCCAGTATAATTATATTAAAACAGGTAGTGCTGAAGTAAGCTATGATATAATTTGGTTTTTCAGTGCCTTTATAGGATTCTTTTATAGCAATTTTTACTAGCCTACATGTAGGTAGTGATTTTTCAGATAGAACAATCAATTATAAAATAATATCAGGTTATAGAAGAACAAAAATATATTTATCATATCTAATTCCTTGTATAATAGAAGGATTAATGTGTTTATTTGCCTATATGTTTATTATACTTATATTTGGTTTGTTCTTCTTAGAACCAAGTAGTTTAAGTACTATAGAAATATTAAAAATATCTATCGAAGTTATTCTTCTTACAATATCATTTACTTCATTATTCACTTTATTAGCAGTCTTATTTGCCGATAAAACATTAACTGTAGTAATATCTACAATTATAGTATTTGGTTTATCAGTTTTATCATTTCTAATGTTAGAACACTTAAAAAGAACCAGAATATATAAATCAAAATGTAATCTCAGATAATGGACCAGTACTAGAAATCACAAAAAATCCTAAATATCTCACTGGAACTAAAAGAAAAGTATACGAAGTGACTAATGATATATTACCTTCATCTATTGCATGGAGAATATCTGACTTAAGTGTTATAGATAGAAATAATGTCATGTATTATATGATTATATTTACATTAATTTGTAATTTAATAGGAATTAGTATACTAAATAAAAAAAACAGCTTAGATAAAATAAATATTTGATAAGAAGACCATAGGCTTCTTATCACCTAATGAGATTATAAGCTCATTAGGAAATAAATAAAATTAATCTAAAGTAGATGAAATATTCTACTTTTTTTTGATATAATGATTATAGAGGAATAATTATGAAAAAAATTAAATTCAAATCATTTAAAAATAATAGCAATAATAGCTATGACAATAGATCATCTAGCAGATCTTTTATACCCTAATATGCAAAATAATATTGTACCTATAATATTACATGTTATTGGTAGATTGACTGCTCTATAATGTTTTTTTCTTTATATGTGAAGGATATCATTATACTAAGAATCTAAAAAAAAAATATATAACAAGATTATTTATCTTTGCTATAATATCACACTTTGCTTATTGTTTTGCCTTTGGTATAAATTATATACCATTTACTACAGGTAGTGTCTTTAATCAAACTAGTATTATGTGGTCACTTGCTTGGGCAGTGGTAGCATTATATATAGCTAATGGTAATAATAAGTTAAAAGAATATCAGAAATGGATATTAGTAATACTAATAAATGTAATAGCTTTTCCTGCTGACTTTAGTTCAATAGCGGTAATGAGTATACTATCTATGTATTCTGCTAGAGGTAATTTAAATAAACAAATGAAAGCAATGATGTTATGGTTATCATTATATGCTTTAATATCCTTTATCTTTGTAAATAAAACATATGGAATAATATCTTTGTTTGCAGTACTAGTATATCCTCTTTTAAAAAGAATATAATGGCGAAAAGAAAAAAAAATAAAATGGTTAAAATGGTTCTTCTATCTATATTATCCATTACATTTAGTATTAATAGGAATATTAAGAATAATACTATATGGTAATATACCAATATTATTTAGTTAAATAAAAAATATTAAGAAAAGTATAAACAATTTAAGAAGAAAGGTTTTACTTGTATAACAAAAAAGAGGATTAGATCAATTTCTAATCCTCTATTAAAATAATTAATATTATAAATTATAATTCCTTTACAAGAGGATTAAAACTTTCAATAGCGGCAACTAACTTAGGATGCCTAATAACAAAATGTATTGTTGGATTAGAATTCTTTGAAATAATGACATGATTTTTTTTAAAATAGTTATCGTTATATTTTTTGAAAGTTTTATCTTCTTCAGTTAAGACATTATAATTCTTATTATTCTTAGCATATTCATTTGTTAATTTTAAATGTTCGATATATTCTTTATAAGTATAGTTAATTGTTTTATCTATGAATAAATTATTTAATAAAAGGGAAGGAGTATCACTTATAAATTCATTTTCTTTAATAACATAAATATAATCAAATACTTTGTTCTTTTTAAGAATACTATTCATATATTTAAATTCGTTATTTTTATATTTGATTATCTTATTAATTTTTTCTTTTTGTAAGTTTATTTCTTTTTTTAAGATTTTAATTAATAATTCATCATTAATTGTAAATAAAGGTAATGAAGCAATATATCTTGTTCTATCACATTCTATATTTTCATCTTTCTTTAAAAATAAATGGTATTCCTTTATATTGCTTTCCCTATAAATTTCCATAAGTGGTTTAGCTTTTTTAAGAAGTAAATCACTTTTTTTCTTTATAGTATTCAATTTCATTTTTATTAGTAGTTAAATAATACATACCCTTATTATGAAAACCATTTATACATTCTCCAGATAAAGCTGCTGCTGCTGATACATAGTTTAAATGATTATATACATTATTTTTAAGATTACTTAAATAATAAGGAGATATTTGACCAGTCATATAAATAGGAATCCAACTTTCTAGACCAAGCATCATTTCGTTAAAAGGTCTATCTAAGTTATGAATAATATTTAGATGATGCCCTTTTTTTAAACACATAGCAATAGCAAACATCCATTTTTTACCAAAATCTATATCTTTAGCCATATCTTCCATAGGCATATCACTACACATAAATATATCTTCTTTAGATTTAGATAAAACAGTCCCCTTAAAAAAGTTTAGTTCGCCTTGTTTCATTTCTTCAATACCATAATAATGTTTAGTTTTAGTTTTATAAAAAGGAATACTAGGAACTTTTAATTCATCAAATTTTATTACTTTTTATATAGTCATCTAAATTAAATGAATCAAGATTATGTAAAAATCAGAAATTTGATTTTTAACAGGAACTATTTCACTAGTTAACCAATTAAATAAAGTACTATAGATTTTTTCATTTGATAAATCACTTTTTTTACATCCAATAAATTATTATTAAATTATTTATATCATCTGGATTTTTATATCTATTTAAAATATAAGAACATATTTTATTTGAAAATTCTACTGGATTAGATGGCTTAGCTTTACCATATCTAATTCTTGAAATATGCGAGGCATCAAATACAATGTACTTTGACATTTCATGAGTATTTATGTTTAGTGATGTTATTAAAGTATTTAAATTATTACTAAATGTAGTATAGTCAAAGTCATCGCTAGTTAATACACTATTAAAATCGCTTTCTATTTTATCAAAAGTATATTTATTTTTACCATTATCTTTAGCAATAAAAAAAAAGAGCTTTAGTTAATTTATTCAATTGTTCACTATTTTTTACTGGAGTTCTTTCACCACTTCTATATCTACTTATAACTGATTCAGATAGTCCAGATTCATTTGATAATTTTTTTTGAAGAACAATTTAATTCTTTTAAATATTCATTTAAAACTTCTTTAAAAATTCACAAGTATCACATTCCTTAAGCACTATTATACTATACTTTTAAATAATAAAAATAACTTTCCAGCAAAAGCAATGATTTTTAAGACAAGTCTATTGTCCCCCTAATAAAGATTTTAATTTATAATATAAAATAGAGAGGAGGAACGAGATGATTAAGATTGGAAAATTAAATATTTCAAAAAAAAGAAATCTTATTATAATAAGTGTAGTTATTTTAATAGTAATAGGAGGTATTTTTTATTAACTAGAGATAATGGTAAAGGACTATTTTATAATCCAGATAAAAACATTAAAATAGTAAAATCAGAGGCTAGTAAAATAGAACTTGAAGATTATAAAACAAATGAGTTTTCTATTAAGATACCAAAAGGATGGAAAGTAGATACATTAGGAGATTATATTCATTATACAATTAAAGTATATAATCCAGATAAACCACTTTTATCAATTTTTCTTAAATATGAAAACCGAAGGATATAATAAATCAGAAGATGCCAAAAGATGGCAACAAAAAATATTAATCCAAATGATATGTTTGCTAAAAACTAGTGTAATAGCCACTAAAGATACAGAAGGATTTTATAAAATATTTAATGATTTAGGTACTTTAAATAATACGGCTGCATTTACCTTTCCAACTTTAACAGATTTTACTGTAAGTGAGAATTTAGGTAAAGGCAGTTTAGGTGGAGATATATTAAGGGCAACATTTAAAGATGCTAATGGTAAAGAGGGTGAAGGAATATTTACTGCTTATGTATATGATGTGGGTTCTTATTATGTTTATGAAAATATAATTTCAGGAAAACAAATAGATATACAATACTTAAATGTATATGATACGATTTTTATTACTACACCAAAAGATGAATTTATTGATTGGGAAGATACATTAAATACTATTTGTTCTTCACTTAGCTTTACAGATACCTTTATAAATGGATTTAATCAACAACAAGACGCGGTCATGAAAAACTTCCAACAAATTAGAGCAATAGGTAATGAGATAAGCGATGGAATAAATGGATTCATGGAATAAAAAGAAATACATCTTTTGATATTATGAGTCAAAAACAAAGTGATGCCACACTTGGTTATGAAAAGAGTTTATGATACTGAAACAAATGAAATATATAAAGCATATAATGGATTTACTGATGAATATGATGGAGAAAGATATAAACCAGTAACTGACGATATGTACTTACAAAAGACAAGTGGATATATAGAAAAGTAGGTGTGATATGAAGAATAAAAAATAATTTATGCTATTATAGGAATTGCTATATTAATATCTATGGTGGTTATTATTGCTATAATAAGTAATAAACCAATGCCAATAGATCATACACCTAAAGAGTCAACATCTATTTTAGAAGAATTAAAAAAGAAATACCCAGATAAAAAGTATTTAAAATTAACTGGTGGAGAAATATTAAATGAAAATACATGCTTTAACAAATACTCCTTCATAAATAATAATTCCATTTATATTTTCAATCCGGAAAAAAAAATTAGATATAGGGAGAATTTACTTATAAAAAGTATATGATGTAGATAAAAATATTAAAGTTATGAATATTACTCCTGATGCTGGACCAGATATAAAATTTTATGATTATAATGATACTATATATACACTACATGATAATAATACAGATAATAAAATAAATGATAGTTATGATATGTATTTAAAAGCTAATTATAGTTTAAGTGATTATCTAAAATGGGAATATTCAACAGAATTTCTTGGTAAAAAAAAAATAGATTATGATTTTATGTCTAATTATGTTTATGTAAAAGATAATATTTTTATATAGTAAGAATTATGGTAATGAGAAGTATCCTACTACTGAAAAAAGTAAGTGGTAATTATGAAGGAGAAAAAATAATTAGAATATATAATGAAAGAATAGTAAAAACAGATAAAGCCTTTTATGAATTAATGAGTTATTTTGATACTGATTTAAATAAAACAGTTACTACTACAGTAAAAAAATTAATATGTTAACTAAATATTATGATGAAAGTATTAACTTTTACATATAAATATGTAGTATTAAAAGATTTAACACTTATACCAATAAATGATATTATGGAAAATAGAGTAAGAGAATATCAAGATGATTATTTCTTAAGTGGATTTAACTATATGAGTGAAGTTAGATATGAAGAATGATGAGAGAAGAAGATGTATAGAGTAAAATAATTGAGTTAGATACATTCTAGCTCTTTTTTAATTTATCTAATTAATGATATAATTATATAGAGAAGTTATTAGATAGGAGGAAAACTATGAAAAAAATCTATATCGTAACAGGAGCAAATGGTTTTTTTTAGGAAATAATATTATAAGAAAGTTAGAACAAGATGATAATAATGAAATAAGAGCTTTCGTTTTAAATGGCGAATCAATAAAATCATTAGAAAAATTAAAGTGCAAAATATATTATGGAGATGTTACAAAGAAAGAAACCTTATTACCTCTTTTTGAAAACATAGATGATAAAGAAGTATTTGTAATTCACTGCGCAGCAGTTGTATACATAAAGACTAAATATAATCCACTTGTTTATAATGTAAATGTTAATGGTACTAAAAATATAGTAGATAAAGTAATAGAAACAAAAACTAAACTTATTTATATTAGTAGTGTACATGCCATTCCAGAGAAAGAAAATAATGATTTAATAGAAGAGATAACTGATTTCAATCCTGATGAAGTTCATGGATTATATGCCAAAAAACAAAAGCTGAAGCAGCAAAAAATATGTTATGAATGCAGTTAAAAATAAAAACTTAAATGCTTGTATTATTCATCCATCAGGAATTATAGGACCATATGATTATGGTAATAGCCATTTAACTGAGTTAGTAAGAGAAGTATCAAATGGAAAACTATTTGCCACAGTAAAAGGAGGATATGATTTTGTTGATGTTAGAGATGTAGCGGCCGCTATTATTACAGCCTCTAAAAAAAGATAATAAAGGAGAATGCTATATCTTATCAAATAGATATATAACAATCAAAAAGAATTATCTGATTTAATATGTGATGTACAAGGTATAAAAAAAAAATAAAAATAGTATTACCAATTTGTTTAGCAAAAATAATAGCACCTTTTTTTTTTGAAGCATATTATAATTATAAAAAAACAAACACCTCTCTTTACAAAGTATTCATTATACACATTATCCTCTAATTCTAATTTTAGTAATAAAAAAGCTAAAGAAGAGTTAGGATATAAAAATAGAGATATGAAAGACACCATAAAAGATACTATAAGCTGGCTTAATAAAGGAGAAGAAAAAATGAAAAAAAGAAAAAGATAAATTTTATAGTAGTAATTATATTAATTTTGGCACTCATTCCAATACCAATGAAATTAAAAGATGGAGGTTCAGTAGAGTATAAAGCAATTTTATATGAAGTAACAAAATATCATACCATTAATACTGAATCAACAAAAGGATATGATGATGGCCTAAAAATAAAAAATATTAGGACTAACTATATATGATAAAATAAATACTTATATAGAAACTGAAAATAATGATGATGGAAGCAAATTATATGAAAATAGTAAAGATTGTTGTGAAAACTGTATATGTGGAGATACTATAGAATTATTAAAGAAATTAGAAACAGCTTGGACACTAACTGAAATAAATAGCAAAGGAGAATATAAGTATATTAAAGATTCTTTTTATCAATTTTCACGGAACTGTAAAAAAAAAATAAGTTTGCTTTTTTTTCAAAGGTGATAAAGAAGTAAAAGGAGAGTTTACAATTAATAAAAATAATGAAATTATCTTAATACCAAATGATGAGAAATATAGTAAAACAACTTGCAAATTAGGAAAAGAAAAAAGATTTAATCGCAGTTATGGATTGTGATAATAACTTTGGTACATTTACATTACAAAAAAGAAGGAACTATAGAGTTACCAAATATAATAAAAGATACTATATCAAAAACAAAAAAGTATAAAGGTTAAAGGTCATCAAACAATTACAGAAGAAAAACCCAAATAAATACTATTATATCAATAATAAATAGTTCAAAAGTATGGACTGGTGCAGTAACACTTCCATCACCTAAATATGAAATAGAATTATTTGATGTTAATAATAATAATATTGCCAAAATATTATATAATCCTGATCATTATTTTAATATTGAAATAAACAAAAAAAAGATATGAACTAACAAACATAGATAAAAAAAAACATTAGACACAATATTAGAAAAAATAATAATTTAAAGAAAGAGGTATTATGAAAAAGAAAATAACAATTATTACTACTTCAACAATAGTAATATTAATAATTATAGTTCTATATGCACTATATCATTTAAATTATATAGAGCATAAGAAATATACAAATAAAGATTTCAATATAATGACTTATAAGAGTAAGATAGATAAAGATAATGATGGTATAGATGATCAAACAGATATATTAAATAATGCAAGAGATTATATAAAAACAAAACCTAAATATAAGAGTAAATACTATACTACAGGTTATCCTAATGATGAATATGGAGTTTGTACTGATGTAGTAGCTTTTGCCCTAAAAGATGCAGGCTATGATTTAATGGAATTAGTAAACGAAGATATTAAAGCCAATAAAGATTTATATAATATAGATACAATTGATAAAAAGATAGATTTTAGAAGAGTTCAAAATTTAAAAAATATATTTAGATAATAATGCTATAAGTCTTACTACTGATATAAATAAAATAGATAAGTGGCAAGGTGGAGATATTGTTGTATTTAAAAAACATATTGGAATAGTATCAGATAACAGAAATAAAAAAGGAATAACTTTTATTATTCATCATGCTAATCCTTATCAAAGATATTATGAAGAAGATATTTTAGAATATCATGATGATATAGTTGGCCATTATAGAATTAGTTAGAAAAATAATAATTTGTAAAGGAGCGTCAAAAAAATATGGAAGAATACAATAATGAAAAGTATATGTTGCTTGAAAATGTAGAAAATTCATTTTAAAAGAATCAATCGTTTTGGAAATGAATATAATTATTGCTTTGGCACCTTCAAACCTCAATCAGCATTACCAATAGCTCTTGGAGCAGTTGGAGGACTAATTGAGGTGGCCAAAAAAAAAAAAATATAAGTGGATATTTTGTTAATAAGAATGAAAATGAAATTTGTCTAATCCCCGTTATACTTGATGACCATAGAGTTATGCAAATTGATATTAATGGATATATTGATATAAAGCCAGAAGAGATTAAGAAAATAAAAATTAAAAATGAAGATTTTATATATAAAAGAATTACTATTATTTTAAATGATGGCACAAAATATGCAATGAACTCTGCTAAAAAGGTTAAAGGTGCAAATTATCATCAAGAAAACTTGAATAAATTTATTGAAATTTATAAATAGTAATTTATTGAATAAACAAAAATTGCACTCCACTAGAATTAATTCGTGAGAAAAGTTTTTTTCCCTTTTTTTTAATTCAAAAGCATTAAGCCATTTTTTTGTACATTTTTATGCTTAACATATGGTATGATTACCACGAGGGTCCAAAATATATAAGGTTATTTATATAGAAGGGAATGGAACTATGAGTTTATGTCAACGAATAATGTAATTTTAGGATAATAATATTATTATTAAATGGATAAAAAAAAATTCTAATAGTGATATTGAGAAACAAATAACATTTTTTTAAATCGTATGAAGGTGAACATTTATGATAATGTTAAGTAAATTGGAGAAAATTATGAAAAAAAATGAATTTAAAAAAAATGATGAAAAAAAAGAAAATAAGGCATTTAAGAACTACTATGTTTATGAAATGATCCTTATATTGTTATTAGCAATTATAGTTATACCAAATATTATACTGACAATAAATAATATGATCCCATTTAATATAACAATCATTAATACACTTTTAATTATTATTATGGCACTTCCTATTGCAGTGCTTGATATAAAGAACGATTTAGATATTAAAAATATGCACCAATATTATTTAAAGGAAAAAGAAGATACCAAGAATACAAAGTTAAAACAAAAAATTTAAATGTATGCTTAATAATTAGCATAGCAGTTTTAATTATTTGGGCTATTATAACAATACCAAATATTACAAAAACTGAAAATTTAAGTGAAATTGAAAACACAATGGTCATTACTACTAATAAGGGTAATAACATTGAAACACAATATGAAATGTTTGATGGATTTAAAATAAAGATTCCAAGTGAATTTAAAATAATGAGTGATGAAACTCTTAATGTTAAATATCCAAATGGAAATGCACCATCACTTGTTTACACAAATGACAAAACAACAATTAATGTAGTATTAGTTATGAATGATGTTACAATGAAAAATAATCAGATAGAAGAATATGTCAAAACAATGGAATCGACTTATAAAAAATTATTCAAAAGATGTAAAATTAAAGTTTTGGGAAAGAAACAATCATAAAATTGGTGAAATGGAATTTACAACAGAGGGATCAGATACAGAAATCTATAATCATATTATTACATTTTTCTGTTAATGATAAATTAAGATTAGTTAATTTTAATTGTACAAAAAAGAACAAATGAATGAATGGCAAAAAAGGTTAGCAAATTTATTATGGACTCAATAATGTTTGAGTAATATAGGAGGAGAGAAAGATGAAAAAGAAATTATTTGCAATTTTACTTTTGGGGTTATGGCTTTAGGACTTGCTGGATGTAGCAATCCAGTTAGTGATTCTAAAAAAAGAATTAGAAGATGCTAAAAAAGAATTAGAAGAAACTTATAAAAAATATGGATGGGTTGAAAAAAGAAACTGTAAACACTATTCTTGCTAAATTTAATACTGAAATAATGGATAGTGGATTAAATACACCTGCTAGTGATGATTATATGGTTGTGGATAATGGTAAATATTGGTTTGCACTAACTGATGATGTTGCATTCTACCTAAAACCAGTTGAATCATCTGGAAATAAAAAAAAAAGATATTCTTGATATGAGTGCTATTTATATGGATAATGACAAGTATGATGAAACTACTGCTATAAAGTATACAAAACTTTTGATGAAAGCCAACAATGAAGAAATTACCGATTCTGAACTTGATGAATTATTAAAAGAAGCCAAAGAAAAATCTTCTTCTAAAAGAAACAGCTAATAATGGTAAAGGCATTTCAGTAGGAATCTCAAATGCCAATGATCATTATGAATATCAAGTTATTAGATTATATAAATAATCATAAATTACAATTTAGTAATTAGTTAAAAAATAGTAATTTAATAGAGATTAGTTTGAAATACAACTAATCTTTTTTATTATATAAATATATTAATGTTTTAAATATTAAAACTATTGAATAAAATAAAGAAAGGAGGAAAATAATGAATAATAATTGTAATGATAATTATGATAGAATAAAAAAAGAAAATAGAAGAAGAAAGAGAAAGATGTAAATATTGTTATATCCAAGGACCAAGAGGGGAGAAAGGTGAAAGAGGAGAGAGAGGACCCGCTACTATAAAAAGTAGGAAAAGTAGAAACAATAGAACCAACGTTACCAGCAGAAGTAATAAATACTGGAACAGCAGATGATGTAATATTAGATTTTTAAGATACCAAAAAGGAGTACAGGGAATAGAAGGAAAGATTGGACCTCAAGGAATTCAAGGAATAAAAAGGAGAAAAAGGTGAAGTAGGACCACAAGGAGCCAAAGGCGAAAGAGGAGAGAGAGGACCCGTTACTATAAAAGTAGGAAAAAGTAGAAACAATAGAACCAATACTCCCAGCAGAAGTAATAAATACTGGAACAGCAGAAGATGTTATATTAGATTTTAAGATACCAAAAAGGTGATAAAGGTGAAGAAGGTGAAATGGGACCACGAGGATTACCAGGAGAAATTGGTCGTACTGAACACATAGCTATTGATGAAACAGAAACACTAGAGCCAGGAGAAGAAGCCCAAGTAATGGATACCTTTGAAGATTGGGTTCATCATCTAACATTTCAAATACCAAAAAAGGAGAACAAGGAATCCAAGGTCCACGAGGAATCAAGGCCCAGCCGGACCACCAGGAACCAATTTTGTATCAGCATATGGAATAAGATATGCCATGATGGATACCCAAATTACTTTAGAGCAGGCTATAGATACCACTATTCCATTAGCGGAAACAGGAGTATCACTTTTACCGAATATACCAATAACGGAGTAAAAATAAAAGAAAGTGGAGTCTATTTAATATCATATTTATTATGTGGAGCAACAAGTGAAGAATGCTCTTTAACAATGTCCATCAAAGCAAATGATATCTTACAGCCGGCTTCTAATCCCACTATTGAATTTCAAGCCCAAATTATTAACTGTATAAGTGGAACAACTATAATATCACTACAACCAGATGACATTGTAACATTAAATATTAAAGCATCAATGCCAGTGACTATGACATTTAATGGGAGTACTAATGCTATGCTTAGTGTTCTTAAAATACATTAGAATAGATAAAACTATTCTTTTTTTTTTCTTTATTATCATACATATTAATTATCTCTAATAAAGAATAAACATAATTTATAGTAGAGGAGTGATAAAGTGCAAGTAATTGATGAAAATACCGTTGTTGTAACAACAAGTGAAGAATTAAATAAAGTATTAAGTGAACAAAATAACTATACCTATATCTATTTAGGAAATGATATTACTATGAGTAGCGGCTTAGTAATCAATAATACCAAAAAAAAAAATAATAATAGATGGAACCTATAACAATACAAAATATACATATACCAATAACTTAAATACAGAGGGTGAAGTAATAAAAAAGTAAGTACCACTAATAAAGAGAATCATACTAAAAAATATGAATATAATATCATCCCATGGTTATGGCGTTATTTATGTACCATCACACCCCAATTATTCTAATGTAGTAGTAGAGTATAATAATATAAATTTTAGAGGAGTAGAATTATCCTGCAACTACTATGGAACAACTAAAATAATAGATTCTATTATTGAAGTAGCAGATACAAATAATATATCAGCCCAAAGAGTATGCGATTCAAATCGAATATTAATAGAGGGAAATACAACTATAACGAGTACTTCAAGTACAAATACTATTTTTTTTTCTTTAATGATGTTATCCCCTCATTAGTTAAAATTATTCCCAATAGTAGGGTAACTATAACTACTGATAGAGAACTTATGAATGGAACTAATAGATTAGATTTAACTATTGGTCATGGAGCAGAACTATTATTAACTACGGGTAATGGTTTTGCTAAAACAACTACTCATGGTGCTAGAAATGTTTTAATAGAAGAAAAATCTACCTTCACATTTATAGAAAAAAGTCATCAAAGAATACCAATGTGGAATATTTTTGGTAATTTAATAGTAAAAAGGGAGCAAACGTATCTATTCTAAATACATTTATGACTACACCTACTGATAACTATAATGTTTATTTTAAAGGGAATAATCAAAAAAATTATTATAGATAATCCTAAATATATAAGAATATATACCAAGAATGCCAATATTTGGTATACAAATAACCCAGTAGAATACACATTTAAAATTAGTAGAATAAATATGTGGAGTGAAGCTAAGGACTATACAAGTGCTTGTGATTTAGAAGATATACCACCATTATATTGGTATAAAGACAATTATCCATTAGAAATAAAAGGAATATTTAATAAAGATACCACCACTATAACATCACATAACCTTACTGAAACAGAACTTACAAAATTACCAGATATAAATAAATTTACTTTTTCAAAGTAAAAAAGATTTTAACAATAGGAATGATAAGAACAAATATTCAACCAATAAATAGTAATATTAATGTCTTATCGGGATATACCATAAAAGATACTAATATTAGGTTAGAATATGATGGTAAGAAATTAGAGGTTCCTGCTGATGAAACTGGATTATTTGAATTTAATTTAGATGATGCACCAATAGATGGAACAAATTATATAATAACTACTTGTTTAAAATGGCGTTTATACTAAAAAGAGAAATAACGACACCATTTAATGGAGAATTAACACTACTAGAAGTAACAGAAAATATACCATTTAATACAATACCAGGAGAAGATAAGCCTTTAACATTATATAAAAAAAGATAAGACTGTTATAACAGTAGTAGATAGTAGAACTACCAAAACAAATTGGAAATTATATATATATTTTGTTAATCCAATGATTGAAATGAATGGTAAAAGTACTAGTAGACTCCTTATTTTTTAAGAAGTTTAATAATGAAATAGAAAAAATTAACAACTAGTAAGAAATTAATATATGAATCTACTAGTACTAGTGGAAGTGTTGAAGTATCTAAAGTAACTTTTTCTACTGATAAGGGATTAAGATTAAGTCCTAGTAAGAGTTTATTAAAAGATGAAGATTATTCTACAATGGTTATTTGGAGTATTGAGGAATAGAGGGTAAGGTGATTTATGAAAAAAAGATTTTATTTATATTAGAATATGTGATGGAATGAATTTGAGTAAAACAAAAATAATTTTAAAAGATAAATGTAATAAGATAGTATATGAAGAGATAATAGTTAACTTAAATAATATTAAAATACCAATATGTCACAATGATATATATAAATTATTTATTATATCAGGATTAAAGATAATAGTTATTCCATTAATTGCTAAAAGAGATGAAATATATTGTATAAATATTAATAATAATTTTAATAAAAACCATCTTATTACTGTTTTGTTAGAAGATGCTAATAATTCGAATATAAAGATAAAGAGAGGAGAGATATTGTTATGGGAAGACACACTATTCCAATAACTAATGGTAAGGGAAGTATAAGACTTGTTAATGGTAATTATAAGGTATCAGCGGTAGTAGAAGGCTATGATCCTGATTCTATAGAGCCTAAAAATGTTACTATAGTAGAGGGAACTAATACTTATACTTTTACCATAAAAGCTAATGGAACATTAACCCTTCATGTAACAGATACTGGAAATCCGCAAACGGGAGTACAAGTAATAGGAGCTAAGTTTGTTAGAACTGATAGTACTGGAAATATTCTATCTGAAGAGGTAATTACTGATACTGATGGTAATGCTAAGTTTAGTAATATTCCGTTTGCTGCATCAGGTAATATTACGATATATTATAAACAAATAACTAGTGATGGTGGACATACTTTTGATGATACTGTTAAATCTATTGTAATGAATGAACAGAATAAAATAGTAGAGATAACTAATCCGGAAGCTCCACTTAGGAATTTTACTTTAACTGATGCTAGTTTTCCAAATGTGGTTATTAGTGATGGTCAAATAATACTTAATGATAATTAAAGAAGTAAGGTTATTTACTTCTTTTTTTGTTATGTCCCCTATAAGCCTTATTCTAAGTCTTATTAGTGTTTATTTGAGCCAATATATTGTCTCAAATAAAGATATCAACCATATCTATTATATATAAGCCATAGGTGTATACTAAAAATGTTATATAATATTAAAAATTAAAAAAGTAAAAAAAGAGACAATTGACACCAAGTAAATAAAATGATATAATTAAATTGTTAAGGGAGTTGGTTATATGCTTAGCAGTTTAGATTTGGCAGCAGTTAATTTGTTTTTGATAACCGCTCGCAAGGAAATAGATAAAAATAATGCTTATTTTGTATATTATAGAAATGTTAAATCTGGTAATAAAGTAGTAAATGCCAGGCAAGCATCACTTGATATTGGTATTATTAAAATTAGTGAAATATTGAATCATATAAAAGAATTACAACCAAGTGATTACTTTAGAATAAGTAGAGATAGAGAGTTCAGTAGGAATTTTAATGCGGAAATATATGAGTTTAAAAAAAATTATAAATAGAAAGATGCTTATATAAAACTTACTATAAATGATAAAGGATTATTATGTATATCGTTTCATATAGATAATGGAGGTAACTAAAATGGAAAGATTAGAATATTGTTATGAATGTAATAAAGATGTTAATCCAACTATTAAAACAGAAAAAAAATAAATATACTTATCGTGGAAAAAGAGTTTCTTGTAGTAGAAGAAGTTCATTATTGTCCCAAGTGTGGTAACATACTAATTAATGATAACTTTGATAATGATATGTATAAAATATATGATTGTTATTTAAAATTATTTAATTTATCTTTTGAAAAGATTAAAGAAATAAGAATAAAATTGAATTTATCACAAGAAGTATTTTCTAAAATACTTGGTTGGTCAAAAGAAGAGTATTGTAAGATATGAAAATAGTGATTCTGTACCACAAGGAGAATATTTAAATACATATATGATTTTAAATGAGAATTTACTATATTGTAAAATTATTAGAAAGACAAAAAATAATTTTACTGAAGAAGAGTATTATAAAATACTTTCTATATTACCATTTAGTAAAGTATATAAAACAGTTAATACGATACTTTATTTATTAAAGAATAATAAGTTATGTGAAACTTCACTAATGAAGCATCTTTTGCTGTAGATTTTTATAATTGTAAAGAAAATAAAGAGGCAATTACTAATTTAAAATATGCTCATTTACTATATGGACCAGTAGTAGATAATAGGAACATCTTATATAATTTTTTAATAAAGAATGATTATATAAAAAAATTGAAATAAATGATATTAGTACAAACTTTACTACAGATAAAGACTTTGATAAGAAATTGTTTACTAAAGAAGAACTTAATAGTATGAAATTAATAAAATATAAGTTTAAAGAATATTCTGCTAGTGAATTAAGTGATTGGTCACATAGTTTTAAAGGTTATATTGATACAAAGAATGGTGAAATAATTGATTATAAATATGCCAAGTATTTAGATATTGATAATATTTAAAGAATGATAAGTAATTATAATTTGGTATAATTACATAGAGTTAAACTTAAAAAGACAACTATTCGGAATTTCTGAACAGTTGAATCGAAAGGTATTATATATAAAATTTCAGTTATTCGGTGTTTCCAAGAACAACTGAAATATACTTGACAGTAAAATTAAATAATTGGAATTATAGAAAAAATAAACATGGTATACTAGTATTAAATCAGAAAAAATATACTACCTGAAAATGTTAGCAGCTCTTGGATGATGCGGGGTATAAATTATTCCAATCGCGACATGTTAATCGCTCCCGGATGGTGCGAGTAATAAGTTATCCCGAACAAAATGTTTGAAAACTCTTACTTTTAGGTAGAGTTTTCTTTTAATTTATGATAAAAATTTTACTAAGTAGCTATAAAAATATAAACCATTAAAGGAGAAGAAATATGAATAGATGTAAATGGTGCAATATAAATAATCCTAAGTATATAGATTATCATGATAACGAATGGGGAAAATTAAAAACAGATGATAACTATCTATTTGAAATGCTTATATTAGAAACATTTCAAATAGGATTATCCTGGGAATGTGTACTTAATAAAAGAGAAGCATTTAAAAAAGCCTATAACAATTTTTGATTTAAGATAAAGTATGTAATTATAACGATAACAAAATCAAAGAACTAGAAAGCAATCCCAATATTATTAGAAACAAATCAAAAATAAAAGCCAGTATTAATAACGCTAAAATATTTAAAAGTATCAAAGAAGAATATCATAGTTTTTACAATTATTTAAAAACATTTACTAATAAAAAATAATATATGAACGCAATAAAACAACATCATCCTTATCAGATAAAATATCTAAAGATTTAAAAAAAAAAAAAAAAAAAAAAAAAGAGGAATGACATTTATAGGAAGTATTATAATATATTCCTATCTCCAAGCAATAGGTATTATCTATTCTCATGATAAAGGCTGTTACTTACATAGAGAAAATACTAATTAAACTGTTTAAGCAATAAAATTACTTTCTTCATATAATTATATAAAGGAGGTATTTTTTATGTTATCAAAAAGCATTAACGAGTTAAAAGAAAAGTTAGAATTAAGAAATAAAATATTGAGTTGCTGCCAAATTGTCGGTCCGATTGGTCCTAGAGGACCACGTGGAGAAAGAGGCATTCAAGGTGAACCCGGGCCGTTGATAGCATCATCGAATGAAGGTATATTTTTTACTGGATTTTGCAGATACAAATGTTACTGGTGAAATGATAATTCAAGACCCCTGGCTAATACCAAATCCATCAGAATACATTTCTATTATTAGTGAATCCGAAATAGAAATAGAACCTGGCATATATGAAATAACATTAACTGGTTTAATAGAAAATGCTGACGAAGATCATGGAGCAGCATTTTATCTAAAAAAATGAAGCCGGCTCAGCAATTAAAGATTTATCTTTTCAATTGCCAATAGGGGAAGGAAAAATTATGCATTTTTCTCAAGTAACATTATTCAAATTTGATACCTTAACAACATTACAAGTTATGGTTAACATATTAGGCGAAGAGGATACTTCTAATGTAACAATATCAGATGTCAATTTACTTATTAAAAAAATTCATACCTAATTAAAATTATAAAGTAGAAATAATCTACTTTTTATTTGACTTTTTATTTGGTATAGAGGTATAATTAGTATGAAAAGTATAACTTGTATAACAAGAGAGGAGCAAAATATATAAATAAGAATAAATATATGGGAATAAGCAAAGTGGGGGAAAAGGGGCAAATAGTAATACCAAAAAAGAAGTAAGAGATATCTTTGACATAAAACCGGGCAATTCTCTTATAGTACTAGCCGACGCGAAAAAAGGAATAGCCTTAGTAAAATCTGAGGTAATAGAAGATGTTACAAATAATATACTCGGAGGAAATGATGATAAAAATAAATAATCTAACAAAAAAATATAAAGAAAAGTATGCAGTAAATAACTTAAATCTAGAAATAAAATCTGGAGAATTATTCTCACTTTTGGGTACAAATGGAGCAGGAAAGACGACAACAATCAAAATGCTATCAACATTGATATTACCTACTAGTGGAGAAGTTAAAATAAACAATTTTGACTTAACAAAAAAGATTCAGCTAAAATTAAAGAAATAATCAACATTTCACCTCAAGAAACCGCAATAGCGCCAAACTTAACAGTTATTGAAAATCTATATTTTATGGCTGGTATTTATCAAATTACAAATAAAAGAAGAAAAAATTAATGAATTAGTAAAGATATTTAAATTAGATGATGTATTAAAACAAAAAGCTAAGACTTTATCAGGCGGTTATCAAAGAAAACTATCAATAGCGATATCATTAATAAATTCTCCTAAAATACTATTTTTAGATGAACCAACACTAGGCCTTGACGTAATATCAAGACATGATTTATGGAATATTATCGAATCGCTAAAAGGAAATACTACAATAATTCTTACCACTCATTATATGGAAGAAGCTGAAAAATTATCTGACAGAATAGGAATAATGAATAAAGGAAAATTAATAGAACTAGGTACTGCTAAAGAACTAATAAAAAAGAAGAAAGCCAAAACATTTGAAGATGCTTTTATAAAAACAATAGAGGAGGATAATTAATGAGAACTATAATTTTTGCTAAAAGAAACTTCAAAGAAATAGTAAGAGATCCAGTTAGTATAATATTTGCTGTCATTTTACCATTATTTCTTTTATACATTTTTCAGCAGTTTAAAATACCTAACGAAATATATAATATAGAAAACTTCACTCCAGGAATAATTATATTTAGTCTAGCATTTATAACGATGTTTACAGCATCCTTAGTAGCGAAGGATAGATGTTCATCACTTACTGCAAGACTCGGAGTGAGTCCAATGAAGAGTATTAATTACATTTTAGGATATATATTATCAGTAATTCCTTTAATATTAATACAAAATATATTATTTTTTATAACAGCAATTATACTTGGATTAAAATTTAGCAGTAATGCTATATATACAATTTTAGCAGTAATTCCAATATCAATATTATTCATTTCGTTAGGTATTTTAATAGGAACCATAACTACAGAAAAAGCATCATCAGGAATATCAAGTATTGTAGTACAATTAGTAGCATTTACCAGCGGTATGTATTTTACTACAGATATGGTTGGCAGTACCTTTTAGTACAATATGTCATATACTACCATTTGAAAGTACATTAAATATTACCAAAGATATATTAAATAGTAATTACAATAATATTTTGCCATCAATATTAATAGTAGGGATTTATATAGTAATAGTAATAATATTAACCATAATATTATTCAAAAGAAAAATGATTAGTGATAATAAATAAAAAACAGGATCAAATTCCTGTTTTTATTTATTAAAATTTTCTATATAGACCAATAGCCTTACCTAATATGGTAGCATTTTTTTTTAGTATAATAGGTAACATATAGTCATTTTCTGGTTGTAATCTAACATAATCTTTTTCTTTTAAAATATCTTTTAATAGTAACTTGATTTTCATCATCCATAGCTACAACAATATCACCATTTTTAGCATTTTCCCCTCTTTTCAACAATTACTATATCTTTACTATAAATACCAGCATTAATCATTGAGTCGCCTTCAACTTTAATAGTAAATACTTCTTTTCTCTTTGGAAGTAAATATGTAGGTAAAGAAATAACTTCGTTAGGTGTTTCAATTGCTTCAATTGGATTACCTGCAGTTACCTTACCAAGAAGTGGTACTGTTACCACATCATCATTTTTATTTTCAAATTCATTAGGTACTTGTAACTCTAATAAGTGATTACTTCCTTTTCCTCTTTTTAAATATCCTTTTTCAATTAGTTTCTTTACATGAACATGAGCAGTAGCTGGTGAACTTAAACTAAAATTAGCCGCAATTTCACGAATAGAAGGTGGATATTTTTTTTTTGCGCTGAAAACTTTTTTATATATTCCAAGATATCTTTCTGTCTTTTTGTTAATTTTCCTTCTTTGACCATATATAATGTCTCCTTTCATTTATAATATTAACACATAAAGTGTAAAATGTCAAACAATTATTCGCATTTATTAATACATTTTTATATTGACACGAACATTTGTATATGTTAGAATAATAATGTAAGAAGGAGATGTGATAGATATGAGTTTTGTTAAGAAAAATAAAGGAGCAATAATTTTCTATTTAGTTTTAGTATTAGCTACATTAGTAATTGTTCAAAATAATAGTAAAAAATCTAGAAGAAAATAAAGGATATGTCTATCTCACAAGATAGATTTTTCTTTATATCTTTTCAAATTTCAAAAAAATATATTATAATAATTATGAAAGAAGGTATATTATGAATAATAAAGTTATGAGTGGAAAGGCTGCTAAAGCATTGGTAATATTTAGTGCACTTTTCCTTATATTGTTGGGCGTTGGGTTATATAAGCTATTTGAGTATCAGGGATATGATAAAAAGGAAACAAATAAATTTATTAATTATAATGTTAAAGATTATATAGAAACAACTCCAATTATCTTTAGTAATTATAGTGATGTTTATTCCAGTATAAATGTTTCCAAAGATAACATTTAAAAATCTTGATAGTGATTTAACAAAAAACGTTTGAAAATGAGGAAGCAGAACTTATTGACTATATTAACAAATATTATGATGAACTAAAAAGAAGAAGATTACACTTCAAATAATACAGTTACTACTTTAATAAAAACACAAGTTAATAGTACGGTTTTATCTGTATTCTATGAAATGGACTTCAATATTCAAAATATTAATAGAAGCTATGTATTAACTTTAAATATTGATTTGAAAACTAATAAAATATTAACTACTGAAGACTTGCTTTTTAAAATATAGCTATACTAAAGAATACATCGCTGAAAAGCTTTTTAATGATGATATTATGATAAATGCTAATGAAATTGTTGTTGACAAAAATACAAATATATCATTAACTAAAAACGATATAGAAAAAGAAAAAAAATGAATATGTTAAAAGAATAACTGATGATTTTAATAATATAATAAAAGTGTATATCGAAAATAACTCGTTGGTTTTAGTTTACAAAAAAAGATTTGAATGATTTATTCTTTGAAAATAATTATATTAATGAATTAAAAATCAAATATTTAAAGTAAAATTTACAAAAATTAAAGTTTATGATATACTAGTATTTATCAGGAGGAAAAAATGGAAAAAGAAATTTATTATACAAGGGTTTTACCATTAGTTAGATATATTGTAAAAAAAAAAGATAAAAATGGTAAAGAGTATACAGATGTTATAGATAATCTGTCTAGAGAAGAAAGATTGTCTTTATCTGAAGAAAAAGCGAGAATGCTTTGGAATAATGGTACTGATTTATATGTAGCAGAGCAGCCACTTTCTTATCATGAGGGAATGAGCATAAAGTTTTCTATAGTTTATTTATTTGATGAATTGTCAAAAGAAGAACAAGCCAAATATTATGAAAGAACTATAGTATTACCATTAACAATAAAACCTGTGGTAAAAATATATGATGATAATTCAAAAAGATTCTTTTCCAAAAAGAAAGAGTAAAATTAAGAAAGAAGATACTAAGTAATAGTTTACTTCTTTTTTTCATATATTAAATTGGTGATAATATGAACGAAATAGATCCAAATAAGTATTTAGATATTATTAATAAAAATAACAAAAAATGTACTGATAGTAAAAATAATATCAAAAAATACTTGAAAGGCCTTGGAATAAGAACTTTGACAATTGCCGTTATATTTTTTTTCATTTGCTATTATGTGCAAATATAACAATGACTTTAAAGAAACTATCACTAAATATGTCTTTACTGATGTGATATCTTTTACTAAAATAAAAAAAAAGTGTATAATAAATATTTAGGCGGAATTCTTCCAATAAAAAAGAAATAGATACTCAAAAGGTATTTAATGAGCAATTAAACCATGATAATTTATCTGTGTATCATGATGGGGTTAGTCTTACTATACCAGAATCTTATTTAATACCAGCAATAACAGAGGGAATGGTTGTATTTATTGGTAATAAAGGAATACTATAATAATACAATTATAATAGAAGATTTAAACGGAGTATATATATGGTATGGAAATGTCAGTACAACATCGCTAAAATTATATGATTATGTAGAAAAGGGAACATATATTGAGAGGCAGAAAGAAATTTATATATGGTTTTTAGCAAGGATAATAAATATTTAAATTATGAAGAATTTCTTAAATAAAATGGATTTCCACTATACATATATTATAATGGCATTTGGACTGGTATTAACAGGACATTTTATTAATTTAATCGCTTTTACTTCACTTATAATAATTCATGAATTTGGACATGTTATAACCGCTACAATATATAAATACAGGATAAAAAAAATAACTATTTATCCATATGGCGGTATTACAGAATTTGATACTTTAGTTAATACTAAAATAGAAAAAAGACTTACTTATAGCAATATCTGGTATTATATTTCAATCAATATATTTTTATACAATATTTTTTTTTATATAGAAATGGAATAATAAGAGAATATACATATAATTTATTTTTTACTTATCATAATAGTATGCTTTTATTTAATATACTTCCTATAATTCCTTTGGATGGCAGTAAAATCATCAATTTGATATTTTCAAAGTATTTAAATTTAAATTTTTCTAACAATTTAACTGTATTAATTTCCTTTATAACTTTATCAATGATATTAATAGGCGATATATATGAAAAAAAAAATTATTCAATGGTTATGGTTGTATTTATATTACTTCAAAATATATGGAATTATTATAAAAAAAAATAGAATATATCTATAATAAATTTGTTTTAGAAAGATATTTATATAATATAAAGTATAAAAGTGTTAAGATAATTAATAATAAAAACAAAATGTACAAAAACAAAACACATTTATTTAAAGTTAACAATAGTATAATTGAAGAAAAAAGTTTTTTGAGTAATTTTTTGATAAAAAGCCTTAATTTGTTTGACTTAAGCATTATTTTATGATAAAATTGTATTGTTTTGAAGACCTCGAGTTGTTAACTCAACCACATTGAAAAGGTAAAAGCTCAGAAATGACACCTTAAGAGTGAGTCTTAAAAATAAGTGTAAGGAGGTAAGAAAATGAAAGCAATTATTGAAACTGGTGGAAAACAATATTATGTTTCTGAGGGTGCTACAATATATGTTGAAAAACTAGAAGGTAACGAAGGAGATAAAGTTGTTTTTGATAAAGTCTTAATGGCAAATGGTGTAGTAGGTAATCCTTATGTTTCTTCTAAAGTAGAAGGTGTTATCTTAAAACAAGGTAAACAAAAGAAATTAACTATATTTAGATATAAACCTAATAAGAGATCTACTAGAAGAAAAGTAGGCCACAGACAACCATATACTAAAGTAGAGATTAATAAAATTAAGTAAGGAGTATTTTATGATTAAAGTAATACTTACTAAAAAAAAGATGATAATGTAAATAAAGTTATCATCAATGGACATGCTGGTTAATTGATGATTTTGGTAAAGATATTGTATGTGCTGCAGTGTCTAGTACGGTTATAACTACCATTAATATATTATTATCTTTAGATAATCAAAGTATTAGTTATAATGATAGTAGAGGTTTAATTATAGAAGTACTTAAAAAAAATGATATGACTACCAAGAAAATTATAAATGTACTTATTTCTAATCTATATGAATTAGAAAAAGCATATCCTAAAAACATACAAATTAAGGAGGAAAATAATGAATAGATTAATGGAATTTAATATACAATTATTTGCCCACAAAAAAGGTCAATCATCTACTAGTAATGGAAGAGATTCAGCTGGTAGAAGACTTGGAGCAAAGGCTTCAGATGGTGAATATGTAACTGCAGGTTCTATCATTTATCGCCAAAGAGGTACTAAAATTCATCCTGGAACAAATGTAGGTAGAGGAACAGATGATACTCTATTTGCAAAAATTTCTGGATATGTTAAGTATTCTCATCTTGGAAAAGATAAGAAAACAAGTTAGTGTATATGAAACTAAATAAATTTAATTAAAAGATATTGACAACAATATAAATTATTGTTATAATTTATATTGTCTTGGGGGAATTAGCTCAGTTGGCTAGAGCATTTGCCTTGCACGCAAAGGGTCAAGGGTTCGAGTCCCTCATTCTCCACCATCGGGAAGTGGCTCAACTTGGTAGAGCACGTGGTTTGGGACCATGGGGTTGCAGGTTCAAATCCTGTCTTCCCGACCATT
>VOFJ01001607.1_pt1 | contig 45687 bp, 73 predicted proteins | sample 5384081 | NCBI WGS metagenome assembly VOFJ01 (sample SAMN12384729, study PRJNA508395) | human gut metagenome | isolation source: healthy gut I | host: Homo sapiens
TAATATAATGTATTTATATAATATAATGTATTTATATAAATGTATAGATTTCTTCACCTGTTTTAGCAGTTTTATTGCAAAGAATACCTGGACTGCAAGTACTGCGAATTCACATACAAGAGTTGAAAGAGCAGCGCCTGTTGCACCATATGCAGGAATCCAGAAGAAGTTGAGAACAAAGTCTACAACTGCTCCGACCATTACGGAAATCAATACGAATTTATCCTTGTTTAAAGGAGTGAGTACCTGCATTCCGATAATATTGGTAAGTCCTATGGCAACTACTGAAAGTGAAAGGTAAACCATACTTCCTGCAGCTCCTAAATATCCGTTGCCTGCAATGAATGTTATTATGTCACTCGCCATTACAGATATGTAAATGGCAAGAGGAATAGAAATGAATGCTGAATAGTTAATGGCCTTTCCCATGAGGGCCAAGAACTTATTTGATTCCTTATTTTTTACATAATATGACATTCTTGGAAGGAGAACCGTACCAAGTGATGCAACAAAACTGGATATTATGTTCTGTAATCGAAGTGAAGCGTTGTAGAAACCTACTTCTTCATATGTACTCATAAATCCCAGCATGATTGTATCCAGATTTGTATATATGGATATGGCCACACTCTGTGAGAATAAGAGAAGTAAAGGCTTTATATGTCGCTTCAGATTGTAATGTTTAAAAGGTTTAAATGTAATAAACTTACGGGCTCGCGCAAAGTTTATTACATAAGAACCTATCTGTGCAATTAAAATTGTAATCGCATACATTATGTAATCAGAAGGGCTGTGTACAAATGCAAACATGAGGCCGATGCTGATTAACTTAAATATAAGTGATCTTATTGTAATGTAGTCATACTGTTCTATGGCTCTATACAACCACTCCATACCAAATGAATTCATTATAATTGTTGATGAATAAATAAGGAGAAGTGTTCTGTTTTCTGCAAGTTCAGGTATCAGAAATATTGATAAGATATATGCCGCAAGAACCAAGTATGGACATTATTATGTTAATAATAAATATTTCCTGTGCCGTTTTGGAAAGCTTTTTCTTTATCATCTCTGACTCTGGCACAAGCTCGAACGCCATATGTAGGGACTCCCTAATTGTGCAACCATTAAAAAGTATGCAGAATAGGATGCTACAAAGGAAACGATACCATTGGATGTAACTCCAAGAACAACAGATACATACGGGAATGTAATAAGTGGGAAAATGAATCCTGACGCCGTAAGTATGAAGTTCATTATAAAATTATATTTAACTGAATGTACTTTTTAATTTAGCCAATTTAAGTCTCCAAGATTACGTAATTTTTACTGAACGACGGTAAATATAAGACACATTGCTATAACAGCCTGAATAATGGCAAATCTGTTTACTACATGTGTATCAGACCAATGCCAGTTCTTTCTGAAATGGTCATGTATAGGTGTTCGTACACCTGTCATTACAGGTCTTTTTAATATTCTTGTAAATGTAAGCTTTACAAAGTCCAAGACCACCGTCTACTACAAGAATAAATGCAATAAGTAAGAATAGTATAGGGTGTCCAAGCTTAATACATGAAACCGCAAGCAGGAATCCCAAAGCTCTGGATCCGGCATCACCCATAAGAATGGAACTTGGGCTTGAGTTGAACCACATATATGCACCGAGTACGGCTAAAAAGCATAACAAGCATATGTGAGAAGTTAGTTGCAACGCCGTATTTATGCATAAGTGCAATAATAGTACCGAATGCAATTATGCACTGGGAACCGCAAAGCCCGTCAACGCCGTCAGCGCAGTTTGTTACATTTATACTTACAAACACTAATATGATGATAAGGATTGCATATAAAATAGGATGAATATGCACTGTAACATCAATGAATGAAAGATTAAATGTGGATGGGTTATATGCCAGATATGTTATGGCGAATATAACTGCAACTCCAAGGTCAAGCAGTGCTTTTTTTTTCTCTCACCCCATGAAACGGAAGCTGAATCATCTTAAAAATCCCGCAATCATTTCAGCAGTAAGCAAAAAGCAGATATATCAATATTTCGGGACTAAAGTCTACAAATAAAAGAACGGAACCGATAAAGGTAAGTACAAGTACTAAACCGGCACCTCTTGCCTTGCCTTTTGACTTAGCACCGTTGATAGCATATTCTCTTCCGGCATCTCTTGGAAGGAAGCGTTTTGCATTGGCAAAAAAAGTAAAAATGCTGCGATAAATGTTACGGCAATACCGACAAATAATAATATGTTCTGGTATTGCTCGAAATGAGAAAAGCAAACATATTTTTTCCCCTTCTGTATAATGATTTAATTTAAAATTATAGCACAATTAAAACATATATTAAAGTTGTGAAAGGACAATGAACTTCTTGAATATATACATAAAAAGTGATACATTTATTGAATATATTGATTGATAATATGGACGGGTATGTATGAAAGTTTTCATTATATTTAGTTCATAAAATTTATTTGCGGGAGAAGATGAATGGAATATTCAATGGATAAAATTGTGTCTTTAGCAAAGGCTAGAGGATTTGTATACCCTGGTTCTGAAATTTATGGCGGTCTTGCCAATTCATGGGATTATGGAAACTTAGGTGTTGAACTTAAAAAAATAACATTAAGAAAGCTTGGTGGGATAAGTTCATTAAGCAGTCAAGATACAATGTTGGTATTGATGCAGCTATTCTTATGAACCCAAGAACTTGGGAAGCTTCAGGTCATATCGGCGGATTCTCAGATCCACTTATGGACTGTAAGGAATGTCATGAGCGTTTCAGAGCTGATAAGCTTATTGAAGAGTGGGCTGAGGAGAACAACTACGAACTCACATCTTCAGTTGACGGCTGGACAAAGGAAGCAATGAAGGAATTCGTTGACGAGCACAATATTGAGTGTCCTTCATGTGGAGCTCATAACTTTACAGATATCAGACAGTTTAACCTGATGTTCAAGACTTTCCAGGGTGTAACTGAGGATGCTAAGAGAACACTGTATATCTCAGACCTGAGACAGCACAGGGTATCTTCGTTAACTTTAAGAATGTTGCAAGAACATCAAGAAAGAAGCTTCCTTTCGGTATCGGACAGATCGGTAAGTCATTCAGAAATGAAATTACACCTGGTAACTTCATTTTCAGAATCAGAGAGTTTGAGCAGATGGAGCTTGAATTCTTCTGCAAGCCTGGTACAGACCTTGAGTGGTTCAGTACTGGAGATCATTCTGCTATAACTGGTTAATCAACCTCGGTATTAAAGAGGAAGATATCAGAGCAAGAGATCATGATAAGGAAGAGTTATCATTCTATTCAAAGGCTACAACTGACCTTGAGTTCAAATTCCCATTCGGATGGGGCGAGCTCTGGGGTATTGCTGACAGAACAGATTATGACTTAACACAGCATCAGGAATTCAGTGGTCAGGATATGACATACTTCGATGATGAAACAGGCGAAAAGTACATTCCTTATGTTATTGAGCCATCACTTCTGGTGCAGACCGAGTTACTCTTGCATTCCTTTGTGCAGCATATGATGAAGAAGAAATCGGCGAGGGAGATGTAAGAACAGTTATGCATTTCCATCCTGCAATTGCACCTGTTAAGATCGGTGTTCTTCCACTTTCTAAGAAACTCAACGATAAAAGCTCTTGAGATTTATGATGAGTTATCTAAGAAGTATTATTGTGAATTTGATGACAGAGGAAATATCGGTAAGAGATATAGAAGACAGGACGAGATTGGTACACCATTCTGCGTTACTATTGACTTCGAAACTGAAGAAGACGGTAAGGTTACTGTCAGAGACAGAGACACAATGGAACAGGTAAGAATAGATATTAGCGAACTTAATAATTACTTTGACGGTAAGTTTGATTTCTAATTACTAAAAAATACATAGATAAGTAAGATTAAGAGCCAATATTGGCTCTTAATCTTGTATATATGAGATTTTTTATTTTACCCTGATTCAGTGCAATTAACAGAGACTATAAGCAATCAATCGGTGACAATATGGATATTTATGACCTATTAAAAAGAACAGAATAAAAATGATATATCACCTCTTGCGGACAGAATGAGACCTGAGTCTATAGATGAGATTGTAGGCCAGAAAGATATCATATCTCCGGGTAAGCTTCTGTATAGAGCCATAAAAAGCAGATAAGCTCAGCTCTATTATTTTCTGGGGGCCTCCTGGAACAGGTAAGACATCCATAGCTCATGTAATTGCAATGACAAGCAAATCGGAATTTAAAAAATTAAATGCCGTATCTTCAGGTAAGAAAGATATGGAAGAGATTGTTTCCGATGCAGAGAACATTTGCCATGTATGGACGTAAGACCATATTGTTTGTGGACGAGATTCACCGCTTCAACAAGGGACAGCAGGACTTTTTTGCTTCCATATGTGGAAAATGGAACAATCATTTTAATAGGTGCAACAACAGAAAATCCATATTTTGAGGTGAACGGTGCTCTTATATCCAGATCACTTCTTTTTGAACTGAAACCATTAAATGCAGAGGATATAAAGAGTTACTTCTCCGTGCAATATCAGATAAGAAAAAGGGCTTAGGCGATTTTGATGTTCATATTGATGATGATGCACTGGGTTTCCTGTCTGAGTATTCTAACGGAGATGCAAGAGTTGCCTTAAATGCCATAGAGCTGGCAGTTCTTACAACTAAGCCGGCCAGAGACGGCAGTGTTCATGTTGATTTAGATGTGGCAGAAGACTGTATACAGAAGAGACCTCTCAATTACGATAAGGATGGTGACAACCACTATGACACCATTTCTGCATTTATAAAGAGTATGAGAGGTTCTGATCCGGATGCGGCAGTATTTTACCTTGCTAAAATGCTTGAATCAGGTGAGGACATTAAGTTTATTGCAAGAAGGATAATGATATGTGCCTCTGAGGATGTTGGGAATGCTGATCCTCAGGCACTTATTCTTGCAGTAAATGCTTCACTTGCAGTGGGAGAGACTTGGACTGCCGGAGGCCAGAATCATTCTTTCACAGGCAGCCATTTATGTGGCATGTGCACCGAAAAAGTAATGCTTCTTATATGGCCATTGATAAGGCATTAAATCTGGTAAGAACAAAGGGAGCAGGTCATGTTCCACCATATCTTAAGGATGCCCACTACAGCGGCGCTAAGAAAATCGGACATGGAATCGGATATAAGTATGCTCATTCATATCCTAATCACTACGTAAAACAGCAATATTTACCGGATGAATATAAGGACGAAACGTTTTATGAACCGGACGGTCAGGGATATGAGAAAAATATCGGTGAGTATCTGAGATCTTTGGAGGGCGATAATGAATAAATATTTAAATAGGCTTAGTACAGGCGAATTCGATCTGGATATTCCTAAGATTTTATCGAATGCCCGTGAGATTAACAGATCTGTAGTTGCGGGAGAAACAATAAAAGACAGCATAATAATTTCTGCTGATGGCGAAATAAGCGGTTTTGTTGAAAGTACAAACAGAGCTGTTGTACCTGAGGAAAATTTTTTCGCAGGCAAAGACTGTATTATCGAATTTCAGGTGGATGCGTCACATTCTAAACCAGGTGAATCTATAGAAGGCAAGCTTATCGCATATACAAATGCCGGTAAGGTTGAAATAAAATATTTTTTTGATGTAATGAGAAAAACTATCGAAACACCTGCAGGTATTATTGAGGATATCAATACATTTGCAGATGTTTATGACAGCGATCCTGAAGCTGCAAAACATCTCTTTATGTCTGATGAATTTGAAAATGTTGTATTACATTCAAATGAAATGGACATAGCTTTATACAGAGAACTTCGTAAGCAGAGTAATGTAAATGTTGCAATACAGGCCATTCTCTCAGCAAAGGGCGTGCGAGAAATCCACAGAGAAAAGGATGATGATTCTGTGCTCGTATGTCATAAAAGTGATGAAGAAGTAATCAGAACATTTTCATATGTCTGGAGAAAGAAGGAGAAGGAAGTAGAGCAGCTTTATCTTGATTTCAGAACAAAGGTAAAGAGCTTTTTAACGATTTTATCGCTGAATCTAAGGCAATTCTTGAAGATGGTGAGCTTGAAAATCTCTACGACAATTCAGAAGAGCAGGGCAGATTATTTATCGAGTATCAGGTTACAAGAGCAATGCTCTATGGTCTTAACGGAGAGGGCGGAATGGCACAGAGCATCATCACATCTAACGAAGAGCTTTTAAAAGCTGAAAAGGAAAGAAAATCTCCTGCTTACTTTACTGCCATTTTCATCTATTCACTTATAGATGATTCAAAGGATGTAAGAGATACTGTATTTAACGAATTTAATTATGTATTAAATGACATCGACCATACACCTTGGCAGGTACTCTATTACGAATATCAGCTGGATGAAAAAAGAAATGATAACGGAAGTATGTGGCTTGCAAGATTTAAGGATGCATATTCTGAGGGATGTACTTCTCCTATCATTTACATAGAGGCCATTCAGATTCTTAACAGACAGCCTGTTCTTCTCCGTATGCTTAACAGTTTCGAGATTCAGGTGCTCAACTATGCATTCAGATATGATCTTTTAGAGACAAAGCTTGTTGAACGATTTATGAATGTAATTCATGAAGACGGAAGAGCAAGTGATGAAGTAATTAACTTCCTTATCAGAGAGTGCGACAGACTTGAGAGAAAGATTTGCGGCGGAAGAGGTGGATGAAAATATTGTTGAAGAACTCAAGCAGTTAAGAATTGAAAGATGGACAAAACTAAAAGATGCCGTAATTACAGCCTTAGCTACAAAGCTTATCAGAGCCGGTAAGGTAAATGAGAAATATGTTCCATATTACGAAAAGGCCATAGAAAGCGGCCACAATATTACATTATTGTACGAATACTATCTTATGAGTCACGACTTCAATAAAGGAAGTTGTATTCCCTGAAGTAGTTCTTCGATATTTCGTATTTGAAAGCAGAATTGACTATCATACAAAAGGCATTTTTTATATGCAAATGTATTAAGGGACAGAGATAATATTCCGGAAATATTCCGGGATTATGAAAGTGCAGATTAAGATGTTTGCAAAAATACAGTTAAAGGAAATGCACATTGATAAAAACCTCAAATATCTCTACGAATGGATATGGAACGACTCTCTCTTACAACAGATGAAACAACTGCACTTTCAGCATTTAAGCTCCAGTTTATGTGGGAAATTGCCATAGACTGCGATAATATTGCATATCTTTATATTAAGAATAAAGAATTTACAGACTGGAAAAAGGTTCCATTCAGAGACAGAAGTGCATTTGCATGTGTCATAACTGAAGGTTCTTCATTTGACGAAGAGGCAGTATATTTTATTGAAGATATGCTTGGCAACCGTCTTGCCTTAAATGAGGTGGGATATGAAATCCGTAAGGGACTCAGTATTGATGAGTTAAACCATACAGCTGCTCCATGCGCTTCAGAACCACAGTATCTTTTTTATACAGATATATGCAGGATAAATTATCAGAAGATGGTGATGGCGGAGCGGCATTTGCAAAGACACTTCTTTTTAAGAGGTGGAATTACAGAAGAATTTGAGGCGGAACTTCATGATGTTATAAAGAAAGAACGGTGTTGGTATTCCTGAACACTACAATGAAGTGGCAGAGGAATTAAATGCCGAGCTTGAACTTAAGAGAAAGGAAGAACTTTTCTCAAGACTTTTATATGCCAAGGCTTCATATAAGGAGACTGAAAAGCTCTTTAAGGAATTAACTGATGCAGGCGTAAGAGGATTGTCAATCGATGCCTATATTGCGTATCAGTCATTCTTGTATTTTGTGAAAAATGAGTTATGTGATACATATGTATTTAACTTTATCGGCAATGCATTAAAGCAGAATAAAGACCTTCTTATGGTTGAAAAGCTGGCATTCCTTAAATATGTGGGAACAAAAGCGGCGGACCCACTTGATAAGGAATATATTCCGGCTTGCAACAGAATCATAGATGAGTGCGTAATGAAGAGATATTACTTCAACTTCTTAAGTAATCTTCAGGACTGCTTAAATACACCTTCCATGTTATTTGATAAGACAATTATTGAGTATCACGGCAGTACCGCAAGTCATGTCTTAATAAATGATGAAATAAATATGCAGGAAACTATTTACGGAATATTTATTTATCCTTTAGTTATCTTTGCAGAGGATAAATTTGACTACAAAAAATAGTTGAGCATACTGTTAATGGCAACAGAAGAAAATATATGTCTTCCATCGAAATGCACAGAGATGAATATAGCGATAACACATCAATCGAAAATGCATATGATTTACTTAATGACATAAGTGAATTACAGGTTATGGAAGACAATGAAGATTTAGAAGACAGATTGTCTGAATATAATAAGAGAGAAATGATAAACAACAGATTTTTCACATTATAAAGAAAGGAGGTAAATATGGATAAGCAGGGTCTCATATTGGGATTGGACATAGAAAGATAAGAGAACTCAGATAGCTTATTTTCATGAACAATCAGGAAAAAGTATCTCAATAAATGACGATGACGGAAAGGCTGTATTTGACAACCAGGTTTCACTTAACAAAATCCTTTCGGAAAAATCTTCCGATGGGCTCGCTGAGCTCATTGAGAGAATGTTAAATGAAGCAAAGGTAAGAACAGAATCTGAATATATTGAAAAAGTATGTTTTGTAATTCACAGATATACTGAAGAAAACAGACAGCTCTTCAGGGAAGCTCTGGAAAAAGCAGGACTCAGAAAAGATCAGTATATATTTGCAGGCGATGAAGAAGCATTTGCATATTATACATATGATATTCCTGAAGCCGTTTTATATGGTACACGACTGATAAATTACACGGAATTCGGAATAGAGTCCACAACACTCAGAACTGTATTTTTCAAGGGCTACAATATTATAGGAAATGAAATCCGTCTTCTTGATGATAAGGACATTTGTGCCGTAGCAAGAGAGAAGAACTGGATATTTCTGTAGTTGAAGACAAGATAGTGGATTTCTTCAGGGGATTTGAAAAGGAACAGAAAGTTTCAAGTATTTATCTTACAGGACCGGGATTTGACAGAAAAAATATTTCAGAAAATATTGTTAAGTCAATAAACAGCAGAGGCGTAAGAATATTTGCAGGTCAGAACCTTTTTGTTAAGGGGCATGTATTATGGCAACAGCCTGTATACTGCCTGCATATAATCCTTTTAGCAGATCCGGTAACATAAAAGAATATGAATTCTCCTATTGGAAAGAATTCTGTATATGGAACTGTTCTTGCATGTAAAAAACAGAACAACTACTTCAGTTGCCCTCAGTGTTCTGAGAGACAATGAAAAAAAGAAAATATAGAAATAGTTTCTCTTGGGGAAAAATATAGATGAACAGGAAAGATCATTTGAATGCATTCTTACAGACAGAAATGCATTTCAGATTTATATTACTCCGATCGGAAAAACATCAAGAAGAGTAGTTATTGATTTAAATGAATTTCCTGTAAGAGAGAACAAGACTACAAAGAGTAATGGTTTCAATCTCATTTGCAAATGAAGATGTATGTACATTATCAGTACAGGACTTAGGTTTTGGAGAATTGTTTAAGTCTTCAGGAAAAACAGTTACACGTACATTTGATTTCAACGATGAAGAAAATACTGAAACAAGCATGCCTTGCTATGTGCTTTCAACAAATGGTGTAAGAAGTGAAGTGGGATTTTCTCTTGCAGATACGGGAGTAAGGATACACTCTGTAGAGGAACTCTGTTACTATATTTACAGCAACATTTTTCCTGGTTCAGAAGTCATTCTTTAATTCTGAATTGCTGGAATTTATTGCAAATGATTTGAAGCTGAAAGATCTGGCGGATAAGTTATACAGACAGATTAAAAATGATGCTTCCCTTAACTTTATATTATTATCGCTGTTTAAGCTTGTTGATTATTATTCAGAAGATGATATAAAAGAAAAATAGAACCTGTCCTGGATTCCATGGAAACTGCGGATCCGAGACTGAGATTATATTCTATAGCAAAGGCTTTTTATTGCCAACGGCATGTATGGAAGAGCCATTCCTATATTAAATAATCTTACAAGGGAACAAAATGATTCCACACTTCCAATCAGCTTTATACCTGATGTATATAATGTCTTAGGTATTGCATATGCAAACCTTTTTTATGTACAGACAGGCAGCTGAGTGCTTTTGAAGAATCATATAAAGGAAGCAGAGATGATACGCTGATACATAAAATTATCATTTCAAGAGAGATGTCAGATACTAAGAGTAATTTAGATATCCCACCGGCTGAATATGAGCAGATTAAAAAATATGCTTGATGAATTTGATGATTTAAGTAAAAAGGATATTGATGAAGCATCTGATAACGGTGCTGCACTTATATCTAAGTTTAAGCGTGAATATAAGAAAAAAGACTACAATCTAACCTGTTATGGAGAAGAGTATGGAGTACAATAGAAAGTAAATTAAAAGAAATCCGCGACAAAGTTACGGAAGCAGTAAAAAATGCCGGAACTCTTGAAATCATCAACGATTTAAGAGTAAAAGTAATCGGTAAAAAAGGGTGAGTTAACAGAGATTATGAAGTCCATGAAGGACATTCCAAAGGAAGAAAAAGCCTAAGTTCGGTCAGCTTGTTAACGAGCTCAGAAATGAAGTAGAAGAGCTCCTTTCTTCAACAACAAACCGTATTAGGAGAGAACTCAGACAGAAGCAGCTTGAGGAAGAGACTATCGACGTTACACTTCCTGCAAAGAAAACTGAAAGAGGACACAAGCATCCTAACCAGGTTGCATTAGAAGAAATCGAAAAAGAATCTTCACAGGAATGGGATACAAGGTTGTATTCGGACCTGAAGTAGAATATGACTACTATAACTTTGAAGCTCTTAACATTCCTGCAGATCACCCTGCAAAGGACGAACAGGATACATTCTATATTAATGACAAGATTGTTCTTAGAACACAGACATCACCTGTTCAGGTTCGTGAGATGGAAAAGGGTAAAATTCCTATCAGAATGATTGCTCCGGGAAGAGTATTCAGATCTGACGAAGTAGATGCAACACATTCACCATGCTTCCACCAGGTTGAGGGTATGGTAATTGATGAGGGAATTACATTTGCTGACCTTAAGGGAACACTTGAAGCATTTGCCAAGAAGATGTTCGGTGAGGATACAAAGGTTAAGTTCAGACCTCATCATTTCCCATTTACAGAGCCTAGTGCAGAGATGGATGTCACATGCTTCAAATGCGGCGGCAAGGGGTGCAGCCTGTGCAAGGGCGAAGGCTGGATTGAAATTTTGGTTGTGGTATGGTTCATCCTAACGTTCTTGACAGATGTAATGTGGACAGATCAAAATATTCAGGGTTTTGCATTTGGCATCGGTCTTGAAAGAATTGCATTATTAAAATATGAAATAGATGATATGAGATTACTTTACGAAAAACGACGTAAGATTCTTAAAGCAGTTTTAATTGACCGTAAATGATTACATTTTGTAATCGTTGATTTAGTAATAAATGCAGAATTAAGAGGAATATATATGGATACTTCAAAGAGATGGTTAAGCGCTTTAGTTCCAGGATTAGAGAATGTATCAGATAAGGATTATACTGATGCAATGACTCTTTCAGGTACTAAGGTAGAGAATTATAAGAGATTAGATAAAAATCTTGAAAATATTGTAGTTGGTGAAATCGTAAGCATTGAAAAGCATCCTGATGCAGATAAGCTTAAGATTTGCCAGGTAAATGTTGGAACAGAGACGATTCAGATCGTAACAGGCGCAACAAATGTAGACGTTGGTCAGCTTGTACCTGTTGTACTCAGCGGTGGTAAGTGTTGCAGCAGCTCACGGCGATCCTAATACATATGAAGATGGAATCAAGATCAAGAAGGGTAAGCTTCGTGGTATTGAATCTAACGGTATGATGTGTGGAATCGAAAAGAGCTCGGCGCAAGCAGAGATCAGTATTCAGAAGCTCCTGAAGACGGAATTTATGTATTTAACTGCCCGGGTTCAGTAAGAGACGCAAGGCCTGGAGATGACGCAGTTGAAAAGCTCGGTTTAAGAGATACAATCACAGAATATGAGATTACAAATAACAGAGTAGACTGCTATAGCGTTCTCGGTGTTGCAAGAGAGGCAGCAGCTACATTTAACCTTAAGTTTGTTCCTCCTGTTATTCCTGAAACAGGAAATAATGAGGACGTTAATGACTACATCAAGGTTACTGTAAAGGATGCAGACCTCTGCTCAAGATATGTATCAAGAGCCATTAAGAATATTAAGATTGCTCCATCACCTTTATGGATGCAGGACAGACTTATTGCAAGTGGTATCAGACCTATTAATAACATCGTAGATATTACAAACTATGTAATGATTGAAACAGGTCAGCCTATGCACGCATTTGACTACAGCACAATCCGTGGTAAGGAAATTAATTGTTGCAAGAGCAAATGATGGCGAAGTATTTACAACTCTCGACGAAGCAGAGAGAAAGCTTGATAAGGATATCCTTATGATAAATGATGCTGAAGGTGCCATTGGTATCGCAGGTATCATGGGTGGTGAGAATTCAAAAATTACTGATGATGTACAGACAGTTATCTTCGAGTCAGCTACATTTAACGGTACAAATATCAGAAAGTCAGCTAAGAGACTTTCAATAAGAACAGATGCATCAGGTAAGTTTGAAAAGGGTCTTGATCCTGAACTTGCTCTTTATGCAATGAACAGAGCCTGTGCTCTTATTGAAGAATTAGGCGCAGGTGAGGTTGTTGGAGGATGTATTGATGTATATCCAAATCCTGTAGTTAAGAAGGAAATCGAATTCGAGACTGAAAGCTACAACAAGCTTCTTGGCACAAATGTATCAAGAGAGGATATGCTCGGATACCTTCACAATATCGAAATTGAATATGATGAGAAGACTAACAAGCTTATCATTCCAACATTCAGACAGGATTTAAATAACAGTGCTGATATTGCTGAAGAGGTAGCAAGATTCTTTCGGATATAAGAACATTCCTACAACTATTCCGAAGGGAAGCAATGCAGACCTTGAAATTGGCGGCATTTCAGTTGAGGAAAGAATTAAAAAATACTGCAATGGACAGCTTACTTTCAAGCGGATATTCACAGATTATGACATATTCATTTGAAAGTCCTAAGGTATTTGATAAGTTAAAGTTCTTAAATGTTGCTGCAGCAAGAAGAACAATTGAGATTTCTAACCCACTTGGTGAAGATTACTCAATCATGCGTACATTACCTATAAACGGTATGCTTACAAGCATTGCAACTAACTACAACAGAAATAATGCAATCGCAAAGTTATTCGAGTATGCAAAGGTTTATATCCCTACAGAGGACAAGGATGCTCTTCCTGTAGAGCTTGAGAAGCTTACAATGGCATTCTATGGAGACGGAGATTTTTATACCATTAAAGGGTGATATTGAAAATGTATTTGAATCTCTCAGAATGACAAAGAGAGTTACATACAAGGCAACATCAAGAAGACCATTTATGCATCCTGGTCGTCAGGCTGATATCTACTATGGTGATAAATATATCGGTTACCTTGGACAGGTTCATCCTGATGTAGCAGATAACTACAATATCGACACAGAGGTTTATATTGCAGTTCTTGATACAGAGACAATGTATGACTATGCTACATTTGATGTAAAATATGCAGGTATCGCTAACTTCCCAGCAGTTAAGAGAGACTTAAGCTTAACTGTTGAAAGAACAGTTCCTGTTGGTGGAATTGAATCTATTATCATCGAAGCAGGCGGAGCTCTTCTTTGAAGACATTAAACTCTTCGACGTATACGAGGGAGATAGAATCGAAGCAGGTCTTAAGTCTGTTGCATTCTCAATCACTCTCAGAGCTAAGGACAGAACTCTTTCAGATGAAGAAATCAACAACACAATGGATAAGAGATCATTGCTAATATTTGAAGAGTCAGGTGCAGAACTCAGAAAGTAATCAGTTGATATAAAAAAAAAAACGCTTAGACCTGATGGCTTAAGCGTTTTTTTATTTGTCAAAAAACTTTATTCAGCGGATCTTTTATGTTGTTCAGAACTCATATTACTGTCAGCGTCGAGCTGATTGCCCTTACAGGCTTCTTTTTTATTTTTCCTGATTATATCTGTTATTAACATCTGTCTTGGAAGAAATAATATACCTAGGTCTTCCTTTTTTACTTCTTCATAGATCTTTGCGATATAATATCCGATTACACCCACGCTGAGCATAATTACACTGCTTGTGAAGCAGATAAGAATAATTACGGTTGTAAATCCGCCTATGGAGCTGCCGGTAAACTTCTGTACAAGAGTGATAATGCTTAGCACAATGCCCATAATAAGCACCGCAAAACCACAATATAATATTAAATGCATGGGTCTTGTTGTAAATGATGTGATATTTGAAATGGCATACTTAATAAGAGACATTCTGCTCCATTTGGATTCCCCATCCTCGCGTTTTGCAACCTCATAATATACAGAAGCCTTTTAAATCCGACCCAGGATGACAGTGCCCTGAAAAATGTATTTTTTCTCAGGCATATTGAGCAGTGCATTAATGACATTTCTGTCTAAAAGCTTATAGTCTGAGGAGTTGGACATATCAGTGCCTGTTTCCTTGCTCATAATCTTGTAGAAGTGTTTTTGCACCAAATGTGTGGGTTATATTTTTCTTCTCCTCTGTAAGGATTTAATACCTTCGATGATTTCATATCCATCCTGCCAGAGTTTATACATTTCAGGAATTTTTTTCAGGAGGCTGCTGAAGGTCACAGTCAATTACAACGCAGGCATCGCCAATACATTCAGCAAGTCCTGCAAATATGGCAGATTCCTTTCCAAAATTTCTTGAAAAACAAATGCCTTTAATATTTGCATTACATGCTGAAAGTTCCTCTATAATCAACCATGTATTATCTGAGGATCCGTCATTTACAAATATAATCTCATATTCAATTTTGTTATCATGAAGAATTGCAGTAATTGTCTCTGCAGTTTTTTCTTATTGCTTTTTCCTCGTTATATGATGGAATAATGACAGATAACATTGTTAAATCCTTTCCAAACAAATTAGGTGAGTTCTATTTTACACTATTGGAAGGGGAAAATGTTGTATCTGTCATTAAATAAAGTGAAATAAAATGTAAATTGTGATTACTTCATTTGAAAATGTGAGCGGGAAGTATGGAATCGGCATAACTTCTGTGAAATAAGAAGTTAAAAGACATCAGAACATATAGAATTAATGTGCAGTAAGAATCGTAAAGTCAGCAGAATATGCAGAACCCAGATATATGCTGACTCATAAAATCAGTTAAACATATAAAATACAGGCGTAATAAGAAATATAAGTACTGTAAAAAAAATAAGATTATGACTTATACTGATAGAATTGAATTAATGAAGAGAGGCTATTATGGATAAGTTAAATGTAAGTGATTATGATTATTTTCTTCCTGAAGAGCAGATCGCACAGGATCCTCTTGCGGACAGATCATCATCAAAGCTTTTAGTATTAGATAAAAATACAGGCGAAACAAGTCATCATGTATTTAAGGAAATAATTGATTATTTAAATCCGGAGACTGCCTTTGCATAAATAATACAAAGGTAATACCTGCCAGATTAATAGGCCGTAAAAAGACAGGTGGTGTAGTTGAGGTTCTACTTCTTAAAAAGACTTGAAGATGAGAAGTCAAAGTGGGAAGTTCTCACACGTCCGGGCAAAAAAAGCCAGAGTTGGGGATGAAATTATTTTCGGAGGAGAAGATCCGGAAGATTTCAATCTTCTCTGCAGAGTTACGGAAGTAAAAAGAGGACGGTAACAGAATTGTTGAATTTGAATATGATGGAATATTTGAAGAGATTCTTGATAAGTTAGGTCAGATGCCTCTTCCTCCCATATATTACACACAGACTTGAGGACAAGAACAGATACCAGACTGTATACGCTAAGATTGAGGGATCTGCAGCGGCACCTACAGCAGGACTTCATTTTACAAATGAGCTTTTAGAGCAGATTAAGGAAAAGGGCGTAAAGGTAGTATCAGTTACTCTCCATGTTGGTCTTGGTACATTCAGACCTGTACAGGTGGAAAATATCTTAGATCATAAAATGCACTCTGAGTACTACGAAGTAAGTGAGGAAACTGCAAAGATCCTCAATGAAACAAAGGCAAATGGCGGAAGAATAATTTCTGTTGGTACAACATCCACAAGAACTCTTGAGTCAGTTACTGATGAAAATGGCATTGTTCATGCTGGAAGTGGGGAAACACAGATATTTATCTATCCGGGATATAAGTTCAAGGCAATCGATTGTCTTATAACTAATTTCCATCTTCCAAAGTCAACTCTTATTATGCTTGTTTCAGCTCTTGCGGGCAGAAAAATGTATTAAATGCATATAAGGAAGCTGTAGAGAAGAAGTATAGATTCTTCAGTTTCGGTGATGCAATGTTTATAAAGTAAGTTATAGTTTTTACTTATATATGGTGATTGCTTTAATGTATTATTACATAAAAATCAAAGGTGTTATCATATACATATCAAAGAGATAGGTATTAACAGCTACAGGTTGGAGGATAAATTATGAGAGACGAAACAAAATGCTTACATGCCGGATACACACCAAAGAACGGAGAGCCAAGAGTAGTTCCTATCGTTCAGAGTACAACATACGTATACGATTCAACAGATGAAGTAGCATCAGTTTTCGATGAGCCTACAAAGTCACTTATTTATTCAAGATTTGCAAATCCTACAGTAATGGCTGTGGAAGAGAAGATTGCAGCACTTGAGGGTGGTGTAGGTGCTATGTGTACATCATCAGGTCAGGCGGCATCTCTCCTTTCAATCCTTAACTTATGTAATGCGGGAGACAGCTTTTTAGCAACAGCAGAAATTTATGGTGGAACAGTTAACTTATTCACACATACACTTAAAAAACTCGGTATTGAGTGTATCTATATTGAGAAGGGTATGACTGACGAAGAAATTGATGCATTATTCAAGCCAAATACAAAGGCTGTATTTGGTGAGACAATTGCCAACCCTGCTCTTACAGTTCTTGATATTGAGAGATATGCCAATATTGCTCACAGACACGGAGTGCCTCTTATTGTAGATAATACATTTGCAACTCCTGTACTCTGCAAGCCATTTGATTTTGGTGCAGATATTGTTATCCACTCAACAACAAAGTACATGGACGGCCATGCAGTTCAGGGTGGTGGTATAATCGTTGACAGCGGTAAGTTTGACTGGACAAACGGTAACTTCCCTGACTTCACAGAGCCTGATGTTACATACCACGGAATCTCATATACAGAGACATATGGTAAGGCTGCATATATTATTAAGGCAAGAATGCAGCTCATGAGAGACTTCGGAGCTTATCCTCGCTGCACATTCAGCATTCCTTCTTAATCTTGGTCTTGAGACTCTTGCATTACGCATGGAAAGATACTGCGAAAATGCATTAAAGGTTGCTAAGTATTTTGAGCAGTCAGACAAGATTGAATCAGTTACATATCCTGGATTAGAGTCTGATGAAAACAATGCACTTGCAGAGAAATACCTTAAGGGATCAAGTGGTGTTATTTCAATCGTTATCAAGGGTGGAAGAGACAATGCCGTTAAGTTCATGGATTCATTAAAGCTTGCTTCAAATGAAGTTCATGTTGCTGATATCCGTACATGCGTACTACATCCTGCAAGTGAGACACACAGACAACTTTCAGATGAGCAGCTTGTACTCGCAGGTATCGAACCTGGAATGGTTAGATTCTCTGTTGGACTTGAAAATGTTGATGATATTATCGAAGATATTGAGCAGGCACTTGCTAATATCTGATAGATAACAGAATTAAGAATATATCGAAAAGTGATTGATTTATTAATAATCTTTTATCAGTTAATATAATTCAGTCAGATAAGATATAACTAGTAAAGTAAAATAAGTTAAAATAAAAAGGATTGCATCTCCGGTTATTGAAACCGAAATGCAATCCTTTTTATATCTGGCTTTAATTAGAAAATAGAGCCAAAAACATTTGTGATATATGCAACTTTAACTGCAGAAAGTACAAGATAAAGGTTAGCAACAAAAGAAGCAATACCAATTGAAAATCCAATGATAGCTGGTGCTGACCACTTATGCTTTGAACCGATTGCAGCTGAAATTGATAATCCAATTAAGCTGAAAATCATACCAACAAGTAAAATTGGTAATGGGATAAGTGTAAATGAACCTACCTGAGTTGTTATTGTTCCTACAAAACCAATGATGCAGAAGATTAAACCTGTTGCTGACATTGCGTTTGCGAAAACTTTTTTCACCTCTGTGATTTGTGTTTAAAATCATGTCATATTCCTCCTCAATATAATATCTATAATTATAGGGATTAGATTTCAAGTGAAGCTGGTGAGTATGCACGAGCTTTTAATTCACTGTTGAGCATGTAAAAGTGCTCTTGAATCATCACCGAATAATTCCATTTTAGTAACGAGATCAGAAGCATTCTTTTTCTTCTTCACCCTGTTCTTTAACGAACCAGTCAAGAAGCTGCATTGTTCTGTAATCGTTGTCGCTGTTAGCAGCTGCATAGATGTTGTTAATGCATGCTGTTATGAACTTCTCATGACGAAGAGCTTCCTGAAGTGGAGACATGTTGTCATCGAACTTGCACTCAGGCTTCTTGATAGCTTCAAATGTTACCTTCTGGCCATTGTTCTGAAGATACTTGTATAAAAGAAGTGCATGATCGAGTTCTTCCTTTGCCTGGATTTCGAACCAGTTAGCAAATCCGTCAAGTCCCTTTGACTCATAGTAATTTGCAATATCAAGATAAACATATGATGAGTAAAGTTCATTGTTAATCTGATCGTTAATTAAAGATGATTACATTTGAATGCATAGTAATAACCTCTCTTAAAATATAAATTTGCACACTAATTATAAATTATTATTATGTGTTGGTCAAAAGTAATTTAAGAAAATTTTAATTTTTTTTTAAAGAATCTATAAAAAATCTCTACGCTGCTAAATTCAACAGCGTAGAGATTTTTAAATGTATATTTATCTGTTTATATTGTAATTATTTTACAAGTTCAGTCTTTTCATTACAGAGGTCTGCGGCTGTTTTTGCTCACAGTATGTTTGATTGGTCTCCATGTAACCTTTGTGAAGAGTGCAAAAGAAGGCTATTGGTAAATATGTGAACATAAAGAATGGATATGTAAACAGATATAATATTTTCTTACTGTTTGGTGCAATGATCTTGTCCCATTCCGTTATTATGGTGAATAATCCCCAGATAAATGTTACAAGATAGAACTGAACAATACCTGTAATTATTGCCGTAATAGTTTCAGGTACCATGGCCATTGCCGCATCCATGTCCCTTAATATTAAGTCCTACAGATACACACATGATTCCAGCACTTATTAATGTAAATATTGTAGATGGTGCAAGAGTCATAAATGCATCGTACTTTGAAAGCATCATAGATGGCTTTGAGAAAAAATTTCTGAATAACTTATATCCATAATGCCACTGAACCTGGTAGAAGCCCTTAGTCCAGCGCATACGCTGATGCCATGACTGCATAAATGTTGTAGGCTGTTCATCATAGAACATGGCATCCTTTGCATATCCAATCTTTTCATTGTTAGAAATGAGATGAGCAGATAATTGGATATCCTCTGTCATAAGGTTGAAATGCCATCCCTTATTTTCTTCTATAATTTCACTGCTTACTAAGTATCCTGTACCTGAAACCATGGTACTTGATTTGAGAAGCTTACGTGAATTATTGAGGTACTTTGCTTCACGCATAAATGCGATTGAGTAACCTGCAGTTATCCAGTTTGTACCGAAGTTCTTAGAGTTTCTGTAACCTGTTTACAACTCTGTATCCCTTGCAGAACTCGTTATTCATTGCACGTGTAAAGTCCTTACCTACAATATTATCTGCATCGAAAATAAAGTATCCGTCATAAGCTCTGTATGAACCATAATCGGCATTTATTTTATTGAAAAGATAATTAAGAGCATATGATTTACCTACCTGCTCGTCATTAAATCTTTCATATACAACGGCGCCGGCTTCTCTGGCAACATCTGCAGTTTTATCAGTGCAGTTATCAGCAACAACGAAAACATCTATCATATCTGAAGGATAATTCTGCTGTCTGATACTTTCTATTAAGTTGGCGATAACATTTTCCTCATTACGGGCAGCTATTACAAAAACCAAATCTGTGGGGCTCGCCGTCTTTCTCGATGAAATCTTCGGCCTTGGCAACACCGTTAAGAATGTCTTTATACTGGTTGTTTTTCTGTATTCTTGTTTTTATTTCATCAATAAGTGAAACAAGAATATAGAAGAACTGATAACCAAACATAGCAATTACCATTATGGTAAGTATGAGGCTGATTACGTTTATAACATCCATATTGATTAACCTCTATTTGTACACAATTTATTTACATTTAATTATTAATTCGGTTACAAGTATAACATTATATGTTTTACTGTCAATTATAATTCAAAATTTGTACATAATTTGTTTACAATTTCATTTATTCGATTACAGAAAATGGCTTATATAAACATTTATTCGAATTTATGCTATAATAACCGGAATACAAATTAAACAATATCTTATTCCTATAAGTATCTTATTTCCATAGGGATCTTATTCCTATAAGTGTAAATTAAGGAGATATATCATATGTATAATTTAACATCTCAGTTTATTATGTATAACCAGGTGGCATCTGAGGGAACACTTTTTAGACAGATTATCCTGTGTATATGAGAAGTACGAAAAATATAAAAAGAATAAAGACGACGATAAGAAGTCTAAGAAATCAGAACTTGTAAGAGAAGTTTATGATGTAATCAACAATCTTTTAAAGATTGCCACAACAAATGGATTTGACGGTAATTTATGGCAGAACTATTTAACATATCTCATTATTACAGATGAGAACTCATTTAGTATTGTAAGTGAAAAGCAGGGAGCAAAGGATGGAACTGTAAATGATTTTGCCATGAATGATTTTGGCATATTCAGAGAGCTTTTCGCATTTAATTTTTCAGGTCTTGAAGAATACTTAGGTATTAACTGTTTCACAAAAAAATCTGTAACTACAAGTCAATAAAGAAGCACGAGCTTATGTACAAACAGAGATATAAGTGAATGTGTTCAGGTGTTAAGCAACACACTTGCATGTGCAGAGTCAGACGAAGACTTCTTTAATATAGTTACTGAGTTCTATAAGAATGTGGGTGTTGGCCTCTTTGGTCTTAATAAGGCATTCAGAATCAGTGAGAAGAGAGATAATGACTTTGATTTTCTTTCTGTAAGCAATATGGAAAAGGTTATGTTATGCGACCTCGTTGGTTATCACAGACAAAAAAGAAATGCTTATGGAAAATACAGAGAGCTTCTTAAATGGAAAGAAAGCCAACAATGTTCTTCTCTATGGAGACAGTGGTACAGGAAAGTCAACTTCTATTAAGGCCATTGTAAATGAATATTACAGCCAGGGCTTAAGAATGATTGAAATATATAAGCACCAGTTTAAATATATTTCAGGTATCATAAGCAGAATTAAAAAAACAGAGGATATAAGTTCATTATATATATGGATGATTTATCATTTGAAGATAATGAAACGGAATACAAGTACTTAAAGGCTGTTATGGAAGGTGGCGTGGAAACAAAGCCGGATAACATTCTTATTTATGCAACATCCAACAGAAGACATTTAATTAAGGAAACATGGAATGACAAGAATGACATGGAACATTCACAGGATCTCCACCGTTCAGATACTGTAGAAGAGAAAATGTCACTCGTTAACAGATTTGGTGTAAAGATTAACTACGGTAAGCCAACACCACCTGAGTATCTTGAGATTGTAGATCATCTTGCCAAGTTAAATGGTATAAATGAGGACCATGAAGAGCTTCATAGAAAAAGCCAATGCATGGGGAATCAGAAACGGCGGTATTTCAGGAAGAACTGCAGAACAGTTTATCCACCACATTATTGGAAGTAAGAATTAATATATAAAGACTTATATTAAGAGTTAAATATAAGAATTGATTATAAAACATATAGGAATATATTTTTTATAAGAAGAATACTTATAAAAAGTATACTTATATAGGAAGGGTTTAGATTTTGATAGCATATGTAAAGGGTGTCCTTGCCGTTGTCGGACAGGATTCAATTATCATAGATAAGGGCGGAATTGGAATTAATATAAATGTTCCGGTAAGTATAATATCTACACTTCCTTCAATTGGAAGCGAGGTTAAGGTATTTACATATACATATGTAAGGGAAGATGCCATTGCACTCTACGGATTTATGACAATGGACGACCTGGATGTTTTCAAGCTTCTGATAAATGTAAATGGCGTAGGAACTAAAACTGCTCTCGGTATACTCTCTGCCATAACTCCGAATGAACTGAGACTTGCCGTTATTTCAGCGGATTATAAAAACAATTACAAAGGCGCCGGGAATCGGGAAGAAATCAGCCGAGAGAATTGTGCTTGAGCTCAGAGACAAAGTTAAAATGGTAATCGAGGACGATTCATATATAGCTGTCGATAGTGGAGATGTAGCTAAGTCAGACAGTGTAAATATCGCCCTTGAAGCTCTTGTATCTCTCGGATTCAGCTATGGCGAGGCGGCAAAGGCCGTTAAGCAGGTGGATAATTACGAGGAAATGGATGATGAGTCACTTATAAAGGCGGCATTGAAACATTTATCATAATATGAGTTTTTTCATATTATATAAGGAGAGAAAAATGGATAATAGAATAATTTCAACAGAGATTATTCCGGAAGATGAAAACAGCGAAACTCTTCTCAGACCTAAAAAAGCTTAAAGACTATATAGACAGAAGAAGGTCAGAGATAATCTTGCCGTATATATGGAAGCTGCAAAACTCCGTAAGGGAACCATTAGACCATGTACTCTTATATGGTCCGCCGGGATTGGGAAAAACCACATTGTCGGGAATTATTGCTGAGGAAATGGGAACCAACATGAAAATCACAAGTGGCCCTGCAATAGAAAAAAACCTGGAGAGCTTGCGGCAATACTTAACGGACTGTCAGAGGGCGATGTCCTCTTTATTGATGAGATACACCGTTTAAACAGACAGGTGGAAGAAGTTCTCTATCCGGCCATGGAAGATTTCTGTATAGATATTATTATCGGTAAGGGCGGAGCTGCCCGTTCCATAAGAATAGATTTACCGAAGTTTACTCTTGTGGGAGCTACAACAAGAGCAGGTCTTCTTTTCAGCTCCGCTCAGAGACAGATTTGGAATAATTGACAGACTTGAATATTACTCAGTGGATGAATTGAAGGACATTATCGTTCGTTCAGCATCTGTATTGGGAATAGATATTGATGATGAAGGGGCATTTGAGCTTGCCAGAAGATCAAGAGGAACTCCAAGACTTGCCAACAGACTTCTTAAGAGAATAAGAGATTATGCCCAAGTTAAGTTTGACGGTAAGATTACAAAAGAGGCAGCGGATTACGGATTAAATCTCCTCGAAGTTGATTCCAACGGACTGGATAAGAGTGACAGAAAGATTTTAGAGAAAATAATCACTCAGTTTTCAGGTGGTCCGGTGGGGATTGAAGCACTGGCTGCAGCCCTTGGAGAAGATTCCGGGACACTGGAAGACGTATATGAACCATATCTTGTGCAAAATGAATACATAAGCAGAACAAGAACGGGACGAATTGCCACTGACAAGGCATACAGGGCCGTTGGAATAGATAAAACGGAAGATTAAGCAGTTAAGCTATTAATGCGCATATAGCTTTTAGCGCATATAGCTTATTGCGCATATAATATAGTAGATATTCAAATAAATACTACATATAGAAGACAGTCGTACACATACGGCTGTCTTTTTGTTGTTTTGCCACAAAATCGATATTTAAGCACATAAAACCACCACAATAATATAAATAAAAATTTAATAATTAGGCTGAAAATGCATACTAAATACATATTGACACAACATACAGTGTTATATATCGTTAAATACAACAAGATATGACAAAAACATAGGCTTTTCCCATATAAATCTGCGAATGATGCTCAAATTAAAACTTGTAATTTCTGCCATATGATATAAAAAATAAATAGAAAAGTGGTAAAAAGTAGTAGATTGTGGTGGACTGTGGTGGAACATGGCCAGGAAGTTTTAGGAGGGTATGCTTTATGTTTATGGGTGAATTCATACATTCCATAGATGCAAAAGGGCGTATAATTATGCCTTCCAAGTTCCGTGATGAAGTGCCGGAGGGGCTTCGTCATCACCAGAGGGTTAGATGGATGTCTGTTTGTGTATACTGAAGAGGAATGGGCTGCATTTGACAGCAAGTTACAGAGTTTACCGCTTATTAACAAAGGAACCAGACAGCTTAACAGATTCTTCCATGCAGGTGTAACTGTAGTTGAACCTGATAAGCAAGGACGAGTGCTTATACCTGCAACTCTTAGAGAATATGCTGCATTAGACAAAGACGTATGTCTTGTGGGCATGGGTAATAAGATTGAAGTATGGAGTAAGGAACGTTGGGAGACAAATGTTAACTCTATCGGAGATGACATTGATTCGGTTCTTAGCGATATGGAAGAGTTGGGTTTCACTATTTAATGTGAAATCCGTAATGTTTTGGAGGTTGTAATGGAGTTTTCTCATATTCCTGTGTTGAGAGATGAGACAATCAACAGTTTAAATATTAATCCGGACGGGATATATGTTGATGGAACACTGGGCGGCGCAGGTCATTCAATGGAGATTCTCAAGAGACTCAGTCCAAAGGGGCAGTTAATCTGCTTTTTGATCAGGATATAGAAGCTATTGAGAGTTCATCAAAGAAACTCAATGATTACAGACCCGGAACAATTTTTCATACACAGTAACTTTGAATATATGCCTGAGAAACTCAGTGAACACGGTATAGTGCACGTTGATGGTATTATGCTGGATTTAGGAGTTTCTTCACATCAGTTAGACGTTCCTGAGAGAGGCTTTTCATACAGATTTGATGCACCTCTCGATATGAGAATGGACAACAGAGTTCAGAGAACAGCCGCTGATATTGTCAATGACGAATCTGTTGAAACATTGACAAAGATAATCAAAGACTACGGCGAAGAAAAGTATGCACGTAAAATAGCATATAACATTGATTTAGCAAGACAAAAGAAAAGAATAGAAACCACATTTGAATTAAATGACATTATAAGGAAGTCTATGCCGGCAAAAAAAGTCTGGCAACAGGGGACATCCTTCAAAAAGAACATTTCAGGCACTTAGAATTGCACTTAATGATGAATTGAGCCAGACTCGAGGGCGTTATACCTAAGATGATTGATTTGCTTAACGATAAGGGCAGATTAAGTATAATCACATTCCATTCACTGGAAGACAGAATTGTTAAGAATGCATTCAGAACCGCACAGGATCCATGTACATGTCCAAGTAATTTCCCGGTATGTGTATGTGGAAAGAAATCAAAGGGTAAAGTTATTACCAAGAAGGCAATTCTGCCGAGTGAAGAAGAGTTAGAATATAACAGCAGAGCAAAAGAGTGCCAAACTTAGGGTATTTGAGAGAGTTATTGATAATTAAGGAGAGGGAAAAATGGCTAACAATACAAACATTTATGGCGGAGGATATAATACGTACGTACGTGGATCAGAAGCTCCGGCAATTGAAGTGGAGAGAGCTCCGAGAAGAAGAAGTCGAATTCCTATTTCTCCAAGAAAAAAGAGCAGCAAGAGCTAACAGAAGAAGCCTTGCTTTATTTGGCGTGGTTACAGCGATAACTGCAGCAGCCATTGCATTAGGTGTTAATTATCTTAATCTCCGTTCCGATCTTATTACAACTACATCAGAAATTAATACTCTCCAGGAAGAGCTTAATACATTAACAACTAATAATAATGAAAAACAGGTTGATGTAGAATCTAATATCAACTATCAGGAAATATATGACAAAGCTGTTAACGAGTATGGTATGACATATCCTGATGCAAATAATATTGTAGAATACGATGGCGGCACATTGGGATATATCAGACAGTATGAAAATATTCCAAACAACTAATTCTGATTCGGATATATAGGTATAAAATGAAAAAGCGTGACGATTATTCACAATATAGTAAGGCGATGCTTGGAAGGATAAAAACCAAATCAGGCATTGCCTTTTTTGATTGCAATGGTACTTATTTTAGTATTAATTGTGAGAGTTATAATTATTAATGTTGCCGATGGTGAAGAATATTCAAGAATAGTACTTAACCATCAGGCATATTCATCCCGTACTATCGCCAGTAAGAGAGGATCTATTGTAGATAGAAACGGAACTGTTCTTGCATACAGTAAGAAAGTATATAATTTAGTATTAGATCCATTTGTTATTAATTCTGATGAGAAAAGAAGGACGCTACTGTTGATGCTGTAAGTGAATACTTCGGAATTGATAAAAATGAGATAGAAGATGTTCTTACAAATCAGAAAGACAGCAGATACAGAAAAATGAAATCGGAACTGGAAGAAGATTTCGTTAATAAGTTCAAAGCCCAGATGGAAGAAAATGAAAATATAGATGGCGTATGGTTCGAGGACGACTATAAGAGAGTTTATCCATTTGGAACACTTGCAGCTGATGTTATAGGCTTCTATAACAAGAATAACGGCGGTGAGCTTGGCCTTGAAAAGAAGTACGATTCTGACCTTACAGGTACAGACGGACTTGCATACACATATGTGGATGATTCCATGGAGCGTACAGAGGATCTTAAATCTGCCGTAGATGGTAATAATGTTGTAAACTACTCTTGATTACGGTGCTCAGAATATCATCGACAAGTACATTGCCAACTACAATTCATCAAAGCCGTCTGCCAATACAGGTGCGATTCTGATGGATCCAAATTCAGGTGAAGTACTTGCAATGAGCAGTTATCCATTCTTCGATCTTAATAATCCGAGAGATTTAACAGCTGTTTATACTGATGAACAGATTGCAGCAATGAGTGAAGAAGAAAAGGCTGAAAATCTTGCCAAGCTTTGGAGAAACTACTGTGTATCAGATGTATATGAGCCGGGTTCAACATTTAAATCCATCACTGTTGCAGGCTGCCTTGAAGAAGGGGTTGTAAAAGATGGTGATCAATTCTATTGTGGCGGTTCTCTCTCCATCGGTGGTTATACAATTAACTGCTGGAGACATATTTACGGTGGTCACGGTCAGTTATCACTTGATAAGGCCCTGGGTGACTCATGTAACGTAGCCATGATGGAAATTGCGGCAAACTTAGGTACTGACAAACATGATTAAGTATCAGTCCTTATTTGGCTTCGGTTCCAAGACAGGAATCGACCTTCCAAGTGAGGAGCGAGGTATATTACAGGATGCTGAGAAAATGTCTGTAACTGACCTTGCCACAAACTCATTCGGTCAGAACTTTGACGTTACAATGATTCAGATGGCGGCTGCACATTGTTCTCTTATAAATGGTGGAACATATTATCAGCCACACATTGTAAAATCAATTGAGAATGAAAAGGGAGAAGATAAAGAGTGTTACACCTACATCGGTAAGACAGACTGTAACAGCCGATACTTCAAACGTTATTAAGAGAATTCTTAAAGAAGCTGTAGAACAGTACGGTGTTACATATGTTAAGGTAGATGGATATTCCATAGGTGGTAAAACAGGTACAGCCCAGAAATTACCTCGTTCTGAAAAGAAATGGTTAATTTCTGTTGCTGCATTTGCACCGGCAGAAAATCCGCAGTATGTATTATATGTTGTAATTGATGAGCCGCAGGGAACTACAGGAACAAGTGGTTCAGGTATGGATGTTCAGGAGCTTACACATGATATGCTTGCAGAATTACTTCCATATCTTGGAGTTCCTAAGGACACTACAGCTACAACTGAAAATGGAAATTCAGAGTCAGGATCTGAAGGTGAAGGTGGAATTGAAGTACCGGAAGGAACTACTTTAGAATCAACTTCTTCATCAGATGAGTAATAAATCGATATAAATAATAAATCGGGTAATTAATTATGAGTAATAAAGCATTAGTAATAGGAGCAGGTAAAAGTGGTATAAATGCCGCTAAGCTTCTTATGGCACATGGATATGAAGTTGCTGTTTTTGATGGCTATGTATCAGCGGACAAAATCAAAAATACAGGAAAGCATTGGAAATGTAGAAGTTTTCCTGGGAGATATGAGTGAAGAGGTAATTGCTACATTTGATATGGCTGTGGTAAGTCCGGGTGTACCTTTAGACAATCCTATAGTTAAGAAGATAAATGATGCAAATGTAAAGCTTATCGGAGAGATTGAGCTTGGTTATATTTACGAAAAGGGTAGCGTTGTTGCAATTACAGGAACTAACGGTAAAACTACAACTACAACACTTGTTGGTGATATAATTAAGAGATGGAAAAGTAATACAATTGTGGCCGGAAATATTGGATTTCCTTACACTAATGAAGTTATAAAGTCAGAAAATGATTCTATTTCAATTATAGAAATCAGCAGCTTCCAGCTTGAAACAATTGATACATTTCATGCAAAGGTAGCGGCAATACTTAATATCACACCGGATCATTTAGACAGACATAAGACAATGGAGGCATATGCCGAAGCTAAGTTTAATGTCACAAAGAATCAGACAGCGGATGATTTCGTAATTCTTAATTTCGATGATGAGAGATTAAGAGAATTTGCCAAGAGATGTACTTCTCATGTTTTATGGTTCGGAAGAGTTAATAAGCCTGACACAGGATATTATTACAAGGACAGAGTAATATACAGAGTATATGAAGATAGAGAAGAAGAGATATTAAATGTTGATGATATCAACCTCATTGGTGATCACAATTATGAAAATGTAATGGCAGTTTTGCCATTGCAGAAGCAGCGGGTGTTCCTTCTGATATTACAATCGACGTTACAAAGAATTTCCATGCTGTTGAGCATAGAATTGAAAAGGTGGATACAATTGACGGTGTTGTATATTACAACGACTCAAAGGGTACTAATACAGATGCATCAATAAAGGCCATAAGGCTATGTCACGCCCTACATTATTGATAGCAGGCGGATATGACAAGAATTCACCATATGATGATTTCATTGAAAACTTCGATGGAAAGATTAAGGAACTTGTTCTTATTGGTGCAACTGCAGAAAAAAAAAAGCGTGCGCTTTAGAACATGGATTTACAAATATTAAAATGGCAGATTCTCTTGAAGAGGCTGTTTCTATTTGTAAGGCTGATTCTGAAAAATGGAGATGCCGTATTATTATCTCCTGCATGTGCAAGCTGGGATATGTTTAAATCCTACGAACAAAGAGGCAGGTTGTTTAAAGATTTAGTCAAAGGGTAAATAGACTAAATAATCAGTTAGAAGTTTATTAGAGGCAATTATGCAAAAAAGAGAACTGTTACGGATAGTAAAATTGTTAAAAGAAAAAAACTTAAAAAGAATATTTCATTTTGACTATACATTAGTATTTTTTGTCTCTTCCTCATTATCGGATTTGGACTGATTATGATATATAGTTCAAGTTCATATACTGCCAATTTAGAATACGGAGATCCAAGCTACTTCTTTAACAGACAGTTAATATTCGTCTTAATCGGATTGGTATTAATGGTAGCCGGCTTTATGATTAATTATAAATGGCTGATGCAGAGGCACTGGATTATTCTGGCAGCTTCCATAGTCATGCTGTTTATGCTTATTCCGATGGGACACAGCGTTAATGGTGCTACCCGTTGGATCAGACTGGGATTCTTTAACTTCCAGCCTGCCGAGTTTGTTAAGCTGGCGGTTATAATATCTATCGTTGCAATGATAATGACTGCCGGGCGAGGTATTAATAATTTAAAGGGCAGATTATTCATCATAGAGTAATCGGAATTATACCTGCAGGGCTGGTATATGTAATAAGTTCAAACTTAAGTAGTTCTATAATCATTTTTTTAATTGTATTTTTTATGATGTTTATAGTATCTCCAAAGCCTAAGAATTATTTAATAGCTTTGGGAATTGCAGCGGTAATCGGTATCATAATGGTTCTTATAATCTCAAATATGCCTGCCGATTCATCAAGTTTCCGATTTAACAGAATTGCAGTCTGGCTTCATCCTGAAGAATATGAGCTTTCTACAGGTTATCAGACAGTTCAGTCGCTTTACGCAATCGGATCGGGTGGTTTCTTAGGTAAGGGACTTGGTAAAGGTCTTCAGAAGTTGGGGTTATATACCTGAGTCACAGAATGATATGATATTTGCCGTAATATGCGAAGAAGTAGGTATATTTGGAGCTATAATTCTCTTATCTATATTTGCACTTTTATTATGGAGAATATATGTTATAGCAATGAAGGCCCCTACAAAGACAGACATGTTATTGTGTATGGCAATTTTCTTCCATATTGCAATTCAGTTAATTCTTAATGTGGCCGTTGTTACTAATCTCATGCCTAATACGGGTGTAACACTACCGTTTATAAGTTATGGTGGATCTTCGATGTTCTTCTTACTATTTGAAATGGGATTGGTATTAAATGTCTCAAAGAAGATAGATATTGAGGAAAAGGTATAAGCGTATGGGTTCAGTAAAGATTGATATAGGAAGGAAACGTAAAAAAGAAATAAAAAGCTTTTCAGATTTACACTTATCACTTCTATAATAGCTGCCATAGTCTTATTCATTTTCTTCGTATTCAGAACTACAGAGATTACATATGAAGGTAATAAAAAAAGGCAAATGAAGAAGATCTGAACGAATACATTTTCAGTGGTAGTAATCCTAATACACTTATGTATTCCATATTCGGAAACAAGAATAAGAATATACCTTTTATATCAAGCTATGATGTAAATATTTTATGGCCTAACAAAATTCACGTTGTGGTTCATGAAAAGGGAATTACTCGCCTGCTTTTACTATGCAGGTGTGTATGAATACGTAGATGAATCAGGAAATGTTGTAGACAGTTCAGGTAATTTATATGACAGTTCACCGATTATAGAAGGTATAACATTTGATAATCTTATACTTGGATCAAAACCACATGTAAGTGATGATAAGGCATATGATGCTCTTATTCAGTATGCACATTATGCCCGCACATATTCTTTGAAGTTTGACAAGATAATCTACAAAGATGGTGCCATATATTATCAGGTGAAGGATGTATTTGTTAATATGGGTACTCTTGAAAATGCTGAAGAGAAGGTGTTCAGGTTAAGTAAGCTCTACAGCAATATTGAAGGTCTGAAGGGAATTCTTCATCTGGAAGATTATAGTGGTGGTAATAAAAACATCATATTTGAGCAGACAGTAGAAGAGTCAAAGCCGGCTGAAGAATCAAATGAGCAGTCATCTGAAGAGACAGGTGGTGAATCAACGGAAAACTCCAATGAGGAGACTACAGAGGAAACAGAGTGATCTGAGGCAGAAAACACTTCAGAAGATGAAACTGAAGAAGACGAAGAGTAAGTGTTATATTTTTTGCAAAGATTATACTTTTTGCAAAGATGCATATATAGTTTTATAATAGATGGTACATGGTAGTTAATATCTATATATCATCTATTTGCATATAACGAAGTGCATATAACAAAGTGCATATAACAGTGTATATATATCTGTGTGTATATCAGATGTTGCCATATAGCAGGAATATTGTTTTTATTCGACAGTACATTCACGCAAATTATAAAAAAATTGATAAATATAATAATTTTTGCTGAATATATGACATAAAATATTGAATTATTTATCCATTAATTATATCATTAGTTTATTATGGTCAAATGGATGTGATATTGAAGGAGGGTTAAAACCTTGTTTGAACTAAGTAGTAATGAGAAAGAACAGGTTGCTAATATAAAAGTTGTAGGTATCGGCGGATGTGGTAATAATGCTGTATCAAGAATGGTAGAGTCAGGTATTACAAGTGCTGAGCTTATCGGAATTAACACAGATATCCAGGATATCAAGAAGTGTAAAGCCGGTGTAACAATTCCTATCGGTGCTAAGACAACTAACGGACTTGGAGCCGGAGCTAAGAGCGAAGTAGGTGAGAGAGCAGCTGAAGAAAGCGCAGACGAAATTGCAAAGGCACTTGAAGGCGCTGACATGGTATTCGTTACTTGCGGTATGGGCGGTGGAACAGGTACTGGTGCCGCTCCTGTAGTTGCATCTATTGCTAAGAAGCAGGGCGCTCTTACAGTTGGCGTTGTTACAACACCATTTAAGTTCGAGGGGAAGACCTCGTATGAGAAATGCTCTTGCAGGTATCGAAAGACTTAAGGAAAATGTTGATACAATCATCGTAATTCCTAACCAGAAGATTTTCGAAATCTATGACAAGGGTATTTCATTTGAAGAAGCTATGGCAAGAGCAGATGAAGTTCTTCATCAGTCAGTTGTAGGTATTGCTGACCTTATCAACAAGCCAGCTACAATGAACTTAGACTTCGCAGATGTTCAGACAACAATGAAGGATCAGGGATACGCTCATATCGGTATCGGTGAAGCTTCAGATGACAATAAGGCTCTTACAGCTGTTAAGAATGCTGTATCAAGTCCACTTCTTGAGACATCTATCGAAGGTGCTAAGAATATTATCCTTAACATTTCAGGTAACGCTACTCTTGCAGATGTTGAAGAAGCAACAGATTACATCTATGAAGAAGTTGGCGATGAAGTTAATGTTATCTTCGGTATCGATTCAGATGAGACTGCAGACAGCATTAAGATTACAATTATTGCTACAGGTATGGAAAAATGACAGCCTTGAAGCTGAGAGCCAGAAGTCTAACATGAAGTCTGCATCAGCAGCTGCAGCTCCTCAGGTGCATCATACAATGGCACCGCAGGCTCATACAGTGGTATCATCAACAGATGCACAGGTTCAGGCAGAAGCTCCTGTAGAAGAGACTCCTGTAGTTGATCCTGAAGCTGAAGCAAGAGAAAAAAAGCAATAAAAGAAGCAGAAGAACTTAAGAAGGCATCAGAGGAAGCTCAGAAAAAAAGTTAAATGCAATGGTACAGCAGAGAGCTGCTAAGCCATCAAATAACAGCAAGTTTGATGTTCCGGGATTCCTTCAGAACAATAAAAACGACTAATTGATTTAGTTGTATATATACTTTAGAAAGGAGTCGCTCATTTTTCAGGCGGCTCTTTTCTGTTGTAAATTAACTACAAGTATTTAAATCAATTATTAACATGGAGATAATAAATGGCAGATATACAAGAAAGAATTAGAAATTTTTGCATAATTGCTCACATTGATCACGGTAAATCAACACTTGCCGACAGACTTATAGAGGCTACTCAGACTCTTTCTGACAGAGAAATGCAGGAACAGGTTCTTGATAACATGGATCTTGAAAGAGAAAGAGGAATTACAATTAAAGCTCAGACAGCAAGATTAAAGTACACAGCTTCTGACGGTAACGAATATACATTTAACCTTATTGATACACCGGGACACGTTGACTTTAACTATGAAGTATCACGTTCTCTTGCAGCCTGCGAAGGTGCTCTCCTTATCGTAGATGCTGCACAGGGTATTGAAGCTCAGACACTTTGCAAATGTTTATTTGGCATTAGATCACGATCTTGAAGTTCTTCCTGTAATTAATAAGATTGATCTTCCAAGTGCAGATCCTGACAGAGTTAAGGAAGAGATTGAAGATGTAATAGGAATTGAAGCTGACGAAGCTCCCTATGATTTCTGCAAAGAACGGAATTAACATCGATCAGGTTCTTGAAATGATCGTAAAAGCAAAGAAGATTCCTGCTCCAACAGGTGATAAGAATGAACCTTTAAAGGCTCTTATATTTGATTCATATTATGACCAGTACAAGGGTGCCGTAATATTTGCACGTATCATGGAAGGTACTGTTAAGAAGGGTACAAAGATTAAGCTTATGGCTTCGGGCGCCGTTGAAGAGGTCGTTGAAGTAGGTTACTTCGAGCCGGGCCAGTTAGTTCCTTGTGACGAATTAACAGCCGGAATGGTAGGTTACATTACAGCTGCAATCAAAACAGTTAAGGATGTAAATGTCGGTGATACAGTTACTGAGAGTACAAGACCATGTGCAGAGGCTCTTCCAGGTTACAAGAAGACAAATCCAATGGTTTACTGTGGATTATATCCTGCAGATGGTGCCAAGTATCAGGATTTAAGAGATGCTCTTGAAAAGTTTACAGCTTAATGATGCGGCTTTATCAGTATGAGCCTGAGACATCAGCGGCTCTTGGATTTGGTTTCAGATGTGGTTTCTTAGGACTTCTTCATCTGGATGTTGTTCAGGAGCGTCTTGAAAGAGAATAGTATGGTCTTGATCTTATTACAACAGCTCCTGGTGTTGTATATAAGGTACATTTAACAGATGGAACTGAATTTGACCTTACAAACCCATCTAACCTTCCTGATGTATCTTCTATTGCATATATGGAAGAGCCAATCGTTAAGGCTGAAATAATGACAACAAGTGAATATGTTGGAACAATTATGGAGCTTTGCCAGGAACGTCGAGGAATATATGAAGGTGTTGACTATATTGAGCAGACAAGAGCTCTCGTTAAATATGAGCTTCCGCTTAATGAAATCATTTACGATTTCTTTGATGCATTAAAGTCACGTTCAAGAGGTTATGCTTCATTTGACTATGAATTAGCAGGATATAAGAAATCCAAGCTCTGCAAGCTCGACATTCTTATCAATAAAGAAGAAGTTGATGCTCTTTCATTTATCGTATTCGATGGAAGTGCTGTTGAGAGAGGCCGTAAAATGTGTGAAAAGCTTAAGGGTGAAATCCCAAGACAGCTTTTGAGGTACCTATTCAGGCAGCAATCGGAAATAAGGTTATAGCCAGAGAAACAGTAAAGGCTATGCGTAAGGACGTTCTTGCCAAGTGTTACGGTGGTGATATTTCCCGTAAGAAGAAGCTTTTTGAAAAGCAGAAAGAAGGAAAGAAGCGTATGAGACAGATTGGTAAGGTACAGATTCCTCAGAAGGCATTCATGAGTGTTCTTAAGCTTGAAGAAGAATAATATTTTATCGACATAATATAGATATTATATTGGTACATTATATTTAACATTTATAACGGATATAACGGGGAAAAAAGTGTTATGAAGAAAATATTTTTAATTGGCGGAATTCTTGCTGCATCTGCAGTGACATTGACAGGATGTAATAAGAATACGGGCGAGGAAGAAAACAGAATCAAGGGAGTATTTCACAGCTAACAGTACTTCAGAGTCAGCTCAGAGATATCTATCGCTGGAACAATTCAGTTTGAGGAACTCAGGGTGGAGAGTCAAAGAATGTTGATATTTCAATTTCCGGTGACTACTATCTTTACTACGATGATTCTATTCAGGAAAGCAGAATGAAAAGCTCAGATCATGTAGAAGATAAGATCAACAATACTAATACATATACAGAAACATATATTGTTGGAAATGCTGATGATGCAGAAAAGATTGATGTATATGAAGGAACAGGAAGTACAGCTGACAACTTAAGCTTCGTAAGAAGAATATATAAGACAACAGACTACTTCCAGACATCAACCAAGACAAAGACCGGAGACTTATTACTTAAGGATAATAAGGAAAAGTTCAATGAAGCATCATGTGAACTTGTTGAAAGATATATGACTGTATCAGAAATGGATCCTTCTGTTAAGAAGTACATTGTAGATGCAACAAAGAATTTATCAGGCGTAGATATTGATAATGTATCAGTTAAAATAACATATTACTTCAATATGGATACAAAGAAGCTTGAGGGAACAATTCTTGATCTTAAGGAAGGTCTTAAGGCAAAGGTTAACGAGTACAACAGCAAGAATTCAAACACAAATAAGATTGAAGACTTCGATGTTGATAAGTTCGAAATTTCAAATACTCTTTGTAAGCAATCAGGTTAATAAAATCAAAATCAGCGACGAGCTTAAAGCAGCTCCTGTTGTTGACGAGACAAAGGAAGAGTAAGATTCTGAAAGCAATAATTGATTGAGATAATGTGTTGACTACATATTTCATATATGTTACTATATTAAAGTTGTTAAACAATAAGCAGGGTTACCACTCTCACCTAAGGCGTTTCGTCGGCTTGGGTAATGAATAAGATAATTAGTACTGACGGTGTTCCGTCATATATATAAGATCTTAGACAAGTGGAACCCTTAATGGGTTCCATTTTTTTTGCCCATTGAGGAATACCATTTGTGAGAGAATGCTCTAACTTTTTGCATAATTATAGGAGGTATAATTATCAGCGACTTATTTATTAATGAACAGATACGAGACAAAGAAGTTCGTGTTATCGGTGCAGATGGCGAACAGCTTGGTATCATGTCAGTAAAAGAAGCTCTTGAGCTTGCAAGAGAAGCAGATGTTGATCTTTGTTAAAGTCGCTCCTTTCAGCTAAGCCACCGGTTTGTAAGCTTATCGACTACGGTAAGTACAGATACGAGCTTGCAAGAAAAGAAAAGGAAGCGCGAAAGAAACAGAAAGTCATTGACATTAAGGAGATCAGATTTTCTCCTAATATCGATACTAACGACCTTAATACTAAGATTAACGCAGCAAGAAAGTTTATCGAAAAGGGTAGCAAGGTTAAGGTTTCGATGAGATTCCGAGGCAGAGATAGCTCATACAGAAGGAAGTATGCATGTGCTTACAGACTTCGCCAAGGAGCTTTTTTGAAGATATTGCCGTTATCGAAAAGGCGCCTAAGATGGAAGGCAGAACAATGTCAATGTTCTTTAACAGAAAAAAATAATCGTTTAAAAGGAGATTTGTATCATGCCAAAGATGAAAACAAACAGAGCAGCAGCAAAGCGTTTTTAAAGTTACTGGAACAGGAAAGCTTAAGAGAATGAAGGCTAACAAGAGCCATATCCTTACTAAGAAAAGCTCAAAGAGAAAAGAGAGATCTTAGAACAGCAACAATGACAGATAAGACAAACGAACAGGTAATGAAGAAGATTTTACCATATCTTTAATTTACAGTTTTAAAAAGAGATCGTATAAGAGTTATAGTTTAGGAGGAATATTAAAATGGCAAGAATTAAGGGTGGACTTAATGCTAAGAAGAAGCACAGAAGAATTTTAAAGCTCGCTAAGGGTTACATGGGCGCAAGATCTAAGCAGTACAGAATTGCTAAGCAGTCTGTAAAAAAGAGAGCTCTTGCAGAAAGCTACAAGGGTAGAAAGCAGAGAAAGAGAGATTTCAGAAAGCTTTGGATCGTAAGAATCAACGCTGCTGCAAGAATCAATGGTCTTTCATACAGCAATCTTATGCACGGTCTTAAGGTTGCAGGTATCGACCTTAACAGAAAGGTTCTTTCAGAGATGGCTGTTAACGATGCAGCTGGTTTCGCTAAGGTTGCTGAGGCAGCTAAGGCAGCTCTTGCAAAGTAATCTAAATAAAATAATTTAAATAATTATTATATTTAATTATTACCAATAATAAACACGGGTATGAAATGCCCCCTGTCAGTTTAGGGGCTTCATATCCGTGTTTTATTTTTCCTTAATTAAGTTAATTGTTATTTTATATATAAATTAGCACTCAACTCTTGACAGTGCTAACAATTAAGAGTATTATATAGTCAAGTTAAGGAAAGCGGAGGATACAGTCTATGAATATTAATAAATTTACACAGAAATCAATAGAGGCTGTTAACGGATGTGAGAAGATCGCTTACGATTATGGCAATCAGGAAATTGATCAGGAACATTTCCTGTACAGTCTTTTAACAATTGACGAAAGTTTAATTGCAAATCTTTTTTTGAAAATATGGGAATTTCAAAGGATGATATTAAAGCAGAAATCGAAAGAATGCTTAATTCAAAACCTAAGGTTTCCGGTTCAAATGTTCAGCTCAGAGTGAGCAACCCACTTAATAAGGTATTTAACGATGCTGAAGATGAGTCAAAGGCAATGGGCGACTCATATGTATCAGTTGAGCATTTAATGCTTGCAATGATTAAGGCTCCAAACGAGAGCATGGCTTCTCTCTTTAAAAGTACAACATTACAAGAGAGACATTTTTAAAGGCATTATCAGAAGTAAGAGGAAGCCAGGTAGTTGATTCTGACAACCCTGAAGCTAAGTATGATGTACTTAAAAAAATATGGTCAGGACCTTGTTGAAAGAGCTAAGGAAGGCAAGCTTGATCCTGTTATCGGAAGAGACAGCGAGATTAGAAACGTAATCAGAATACTTTCACGTAAAACAAAAAATAATCCGGTATTAATAGGTGAGCCTGGTGTAGGTAAAACAGCAGTTGTTGAAGGTCTCGCCCAGAGAATTGTAAATGGCGATGTACCTGAGGCATTAAAGGACAAAAAGATATTTGCCCTTGATTTGGGAGCTCTTGTAGCGGGAGCCAAATACAGAGGTGAGTTTGAAGGAGAGATTAAAGGCAGTTCTTAACGAAGTAAAAAGAATTCTAACGGTGAGATTATTCTCTTCATCGATGAAATTCATACTATCGTTGGTGCAGGTAAGACAGAAGGTGCTATGGATGCCGGTAACTTACTTAAGCCTATGCTTGCAAGAGGTGAGTTACACTGTATCGGTGCTACAACTCTTAATGAGCACAGACAGTACATTGAGAAGGATGCAGCCCTTGAAAGAAGATTCCAGCCTGTAATGGTTAACGAGCCTACTGTAGAGGATACAATTTCTATCCTCAGAGGTTTAAAGAACAGATATGAAGTTTACCACGGTGTAAAAATCACTGACGGTGCATTAGTATCTCTGCTGCAACATTATCTGACAGATATATTACAGACAGATTCTTACCTGATAAGGCTATCGACCTTGTGGATGAAGCATGTGCAATGATCAAGACAGATCTTGATTCTATGCCGGCAGAGCTTGATGAAACAAGAAGAAGAATCATGCAGTTAGAAATTGAAGAAGCTGCATTGAAGAAAGAAAACTGACAACTTAAAGCAAGGATCGTCTTGCTGAATTACAGAAAAGAACTTGCTGAAGAAAAGTCAGGTTTTGATGAAAGAGTTGCTAAATGGAACAACGAAAAAAAGCAAGCGTTGATAAAGTAAGTAAGTTAAAAGGAAGAAATCGAACAGCTTAACAACAAGATTGAGCAGGCTAAGAGAAATTATGACCTTGAACTTGCAGGAAGACTTCAGTATGCAGAACTTCCTAAGCTTGAAGCTGAGTTAAAAAGAGTCAGAAGACAACATTAAGGGTAAGGATATGCAGCTTGTACACGAAAGTGTAACTGAGGATGAGATTGCTAAGATCGTATCAAGATGGACAGGTATTCCTGTAATGAAGCTCTCAGAAACTGAAAGACAGAAAACACTCGGTCTTGCAGACATTTTTACACAAGAGAGTTATCGGTCAGGATGAGGCTGTTACAAAGGTTACAGAGGCTATCATCAGATCTAAGGCAGGTATCAAGGATCCTAAGAGACCTATCGGTTCTCTTCCTTGGACCTACAGGTGTTGGTAAGACAGAGCTTGCCAAGTCTCTTGCAGAGCTTATTCGACGATGAGAACAACATTGTAAGAATTGACATGTCTGAATACATGGAGAAACATTCAGTGTCAAGACTTATCGGAGCTCCTCCGGGATATGTGGGTTATGAGGAAGGTGGTCAGCTTACAGAGGCTGTAAGAAGAAAGCCATACTCAGTAGTATTATTTGATGAAATTGAAAAAGCTCATCCTGATGTATTCAACGTGCTCTTACAGGTGCTTGATGACGGTAGAATCACAGATTCTCAGGGTAGAAACAGTAGACTTCAAAAATACTATCATCATTCTTACAAGTAACATCGGTTCTATGTATCTTCTTGAAGGTATTGATGAGAACGGTGAAATTAAGGAAGACGCTAAGGATATGGTAATGAATGACTTAAGAGCTCATTTCAGACCGGAATTCCTTAACAGAATAGATGAAATTATCATGTTCAAACCATTGAACAAGGATAACTTAAGCTACATTGTTGACCTTCTTATCGGTGGCGTTAACAAGATGCTTGAAGATAAGGAAGTAAGCATCAGACTTACAGATGCAGCTAAGACATTTGTTATTGACAATGGTTATGATCCTAACTTCGGTGCAAGACCACTTAAGAGATATATCCAGAGAACAGTTGAAACACTTGCTGCGAGAATCATCTTAGAGGGTGATATCGATACAGGCAGCGTTATTGAGATCGACGTAAAAGACGGTAAGTTAGACGCTAAAGTAGTTAAATAATATAGTGTGTAAAATGTCACACATCGTGTATATGTCACACATTGTGTGACACAACAATATGAAAACAACAACTCCATAAAACATCCAACCAAAACATATACAATCTCCCGATTGTCAGTCAGATGACAGTCGGGAGGTTATTTATGTAACTTGACATATATAAAAAAAAAAGAATATTCTCTAATTTGCAAAATCATTCGCAAATTGGAATTTATATAAGGAGATTGTTATGCCTAAGTATCAGACAAAACAGCGAACACTTCTTTTTTAGATTTTCTTAATCAGCATCCCTGATGAGCTGTTGTCTGCAAAGGAGATAGCAGAAAATTTAAAGGCAGATAATATCAGTGTCAGCTCAGTATATAGAAATCTTGCGGATTTAGAAGAAGACGGAATGGTAGTAAAACATATTCCTAATGGTACAAGAGAGGTTTACTACAGATATATTGGTGCCGAAAAAATGTAAAGGGACATATACATGTGTCATGTGTGAAATGTGGAAAAGACATTTCATATAAAGAAGGACTATGTTGCGGTGCTATCTGATTCTCTTAAGAAAGATGAAAACTTTATCTTAAGTACTGAGGAGACAATTTTGTACGGAATATGTGGAGACTGCCAGGGAGCTTAAACAGAATAACAATAATTAAAATATTAAATATTAAATTATTTTAATTATTGTTATTTTGTTATTTTGCTATTTAACATCTGGAATGTGGATATGTTATCTGCCGGACAAGTGTTTTAATGTAAATGATCGTGTCGGATTTTTAACGGCGTATTTGAAAAGGGATTGAATATGAAATTAAATAAAAAATTATTTGGAGTAGCAAGTGCAGGTTTAATGGCAGCGGGATTATTTTGCAGGCTGTGCAGGCGGAGCTTCCCAGAATACAAATACAATAGGCGACAATGGGGATAAGCTTAAGGTCGTTACAACAATTTACCCTGAATATGACTGGGTAAAAAAAATGTCGCAGGTGACAATGCCAATGTAGAGTTATTACTTAAGAACGGTATTGATAATGCATAACTACAGCCCAAGCGTTGAAGATATGGCAAAGATTTCCGACTGTGATTTATTTGTATATGTTGGCGGCCCATCTGACAGTTGGGTAGAGGGTGCTCTTAAAAATGCTTCTAATAAGGATATGAAGGTTGTTAAACTCCTTGATGTTGTGGCAGACAGCTTAAAGGAAAGAGGAAACTGTTGAGGGTATGCAGGTTACAGACCATGATCACGATGATGAAGACCATGATACTTCAGAATATGATGAGCATGTATGGTTATCATTAAAGAATGCAGAGATTTGTAAATGAAATCTCAGAGAGTCTCGTATCATTAGATTCAGCAAATGCAGATGCATATTCAGCAAATGCAAAAGGCCTACAATACTGAATTGGAAGCTCTTGATAAAGAATATTCAGAGGCTGTCAGTTCATCTACAGTAAAAGACACTTCTTTTTTGCAGACAGATTTCCATTCAGATATATGGTAGCGGACTATGGTCTTTCATACTATGCAGCATTTGACGGATGTGCAGCAGATACAAATGCAAGCTTTGAGACAGTTACATTCTTAGCTAAGAAAGTTGATGAATTAGGTTTAAAGCATGTTTTAAAAATAGATGGAAGTGATGGCAAAATTGCCAAGACAGTAGTTGAGAATACAAATGATAAAAAACCAGGATATTCTCGAACTTGATTCAATGCAGTCTGTAAATGACGATGAAATCAACAGCGGTACAACATACTTAAGCATTATGAAAAGTAATCTTGAGGTTTTAAAGAAGGCTTTAAGTTAAATTAAGCCAGGTTATGTTGAACTAAGTGAAGTTAAGCTAATCTAAGCTGGCTTAACTTAGATTAGCTTACTTTAAGTTAGTCTAAGTTGAGTTAACTTAGTTCAGGTTAAGTACAGAACACTACGGAGGGAGAAAAATGGCACAGCTTACCTGTGAAAATGTATCACTTGGATACGATAATAAAACTATATTGAGCAATCTCTCCTTTTCTGTTAACAGTGGGAGATTATTTATGTATCGTCGGAGAAAATGGTTCCGGTAAAAGTACACTTTATGAGGACTATGCTTGGACTTCAGAAGCCAATGAGCGGGGAAATATCTTTAGGTGATGGCTTTAAAAAAAAGGTGAAATCGGTTATCTTCCACAGCAGACTGATGTTCAAAAGAACTTCCCGGCTTCCGTAAAAGAAATCGTTTTATCAGGATGTCAGGCAAGAGCGGGACTCAGACCATTCTATAATAATCAGGAAAAAGAAATGGCAGCAAATGCCATGAAGAAAATGAGAATAGAAGAATTTTCAAAGAGATGTTATAGAGAACTTTCAGGTGGACAGCAACAGAGAGTTTCTTCTTGCAAGAGCACTCTGCGCAACTCAGAAAATTCTTCTTCTTGATGAGCCCGTATCAGGCCTTGATCCAAGGGTAACGGCAGAAATGTATGAGCTTATATCGGGGGCTCAACAAAGAAGGCATAACAATAATCATGATTTCTCATGACATAGATGTTGCCATAAGTGAGGCCAGCCACATTTTACATATTTGCGATAAACCGTTTTTTGGAACTAAAGAGGAATATCTTAAGAGCGAGTTAGGCAGTAAGTTTATTGAACAGGGGGAGAAATGATAGAAGTATTTGAAAAAATAGCATTTTACATGCAATATCCCTTTGTAAGATATGCACTGATTGTAGGCGTGCTTATTGCACTTTGTTCCGGATTATTTGGTGTAACTCTTGTACTTAAGAAATTTTCATTTATCGGTGACGGCTTGTCACATATTGCATTTGGTGCCATTGCCATAGCAACTGTTATGAAAATGACCAACAACATGCCCCCTTGTAATTGCAGTCACTGTTGTATGTGCAATTCTTATGCTTCGTACAAGTCAGAATTCCAAGATAAATGGTGATGCAGTCATTGCAATGATATCCGTAGGGTCTCTGGCAATAGGTTATCTGATTATGAACATTTTCCCTACATCAAGTAACATTGCAGGAGATATAGAGACAGTGTATTATTTGGATCAACATCAATACTTACACTTTCAGCTTCAGATGCCATCTGGTGTGGTGTACTGGCAACAATCGTAATAGGTGTGTTTATATTCTTTTACAATAAGATTTTTGCTGTTACATTTGACGAGAATTTCGCAAAAGCCACAGGAACAAGAGCCAGTGCATATAATTTACTCATTGCAGTTGTTATAGCAGTAGTAATTGTAGTTGCAATGAATCTTGTAGGTTCACTACTTATATCAGCTCTTGTTGTATTCCCTGCAATTTTAGCCATGAGAATATTCAAAAAGCTTTTTAAGCGTAACAATATGCTCAGGTGTGCTTTTGCGGCATGTACATCGGCAGCGGGTATTTTAATATCAATCGTTGCCGGAACTCCGGTAGGTGCAACAATAGTAGTAGTTGACATTGCTGTATTTATTGCATTTTTCATTATTGGAAAAATATGCAGAAGATAATGCGGATTCGGAAAATTAAAATTTAGATTTCAGAATTCAGGTTGAAGATTAATAATAAAATTTCATAATAAAAAAAAAGGTCACAGGTTTTAACGCCTGTGACCTTTTCAATATTAAATATAATCCAAAATTAAATTTACATTGTTATATATAACAATCCATTCGGATTAATTTATCTCAGATTACTTGTTAGCTCTGTAACGCTTCTTTGAATCAAGAATCTTTTTACGGATTCTTAAATGATCAGGTGTAATCTCGAGAAGCTCGTCTGTGTCGATGAAGTCCAGTGCCTGCTCAAGGCTGAGGATTTTTTAGGTGGAACAAGACGAAGAGCATCGTCAGCACTTGCTGCACGAGTATTTGTAAGGTGCTTTGTCTTACATACGTTTACCTCAATCTCCTCTGTACGTGGGTTTTCGCCAACGATCATACCGGCATAAACTTCTTCACCAGGAGAGATGAATAATGAACCACGATCCTGAGCGTTAAATAAACCGTAAGCTACGGCAATACCACTTTCGTAAGCGATAAAGTGATCCGTTCTTTCTGTATGAAATATCACCCTTGTATTCTTCATATCCGTCAAATGAAGAATTGATTATACCGTTACCTCTTTGTCTCTGTAAGGAACTGACCTCTGTATCCGATAAGACCTCTTGAAGGAATTCTGAATGTAAGTCTTGTACTGCTGTCAGCGATAGGTGCCATACCAAGGAGCTCACCCTTTCTCTGTGAAAGAGATTGGATTACTGCACCTGAGTATTCTTCAGGAACGTCGATGATAGCATTTTCCATTGGTTCCATCTTCTTGCCGTTTTCTTCTTTATAAAGAACTTCTGCCTTACTAACAGCGAATTCATATCCTTCACGACGCATGTTCTCAATAAGAACTGAAAGGTGAAGCTCACCTCTACCTGAAACCTTAAATGAGTTCTCAACGCCAGGTGTTTCCTCAACACGGAGACTTACGTCAGTGTTAAGCTCGTTGTAAAGTCTGTCTCTAAGGTGTCTTGATGTAACATACTTACCTTCTCTACCAGCAAGTGGGCTGTCATTTACCATGAAGTCCATAGAGATTGTAGGCTCAGAAATCTTCTGGAATGGAATTGCATCAGGAGCATTTACATCACAGATTGTATCTCCAATCTTAAGATCTGTGATACCTGATACTGCATAAATGTCTCCGCATGTTGCTATATCAACGTCTACCTTATTTAAACCTTCAAATGTATAAAGCTTAGTAATTCTTACTCTCTTACTTCTTGATTCATCATGGTGGTTAACAATAACAACTTCCTGGTTAACCTTGAGAGTACCCTGATCTAACTTACCTACACCGATACGACCTGTGAATTCGTTGTAATCGATTGTAGAAATTAACATCTGAGCAGGAGCTTCTTCATCACCGCCTGGAGCAGGAATGTGATTTACAATAGCCTCGAAGGAGTAAGATCCTTAGGTTCGTCATCCAAGCTCGTTAAGAGCGAACCCTGACTTAGCTGATGCATAGATAAATGGGCAGTCAAGCTGTTCGTCATTTGCACGTCTTTATAACGCGTACCGTTTGAAAATGACGTAGATGCGCAATGCGGGAAGCTAAAAAGAAAAACGCCGTTGCGTGTCTTTGCCGCATAACGGCTGTTTGCCATGGCAGCCGGGACGTTATGTTCCGGTTATTTGTCCTTAGGAGGGAAAAACAAGGTGA
>VOFJ01002333.1_pt1 | contig 45551 bp, 50 predicted proteins | sample 5384081 | NCBI WGS metagenome assembly VOFJ01 (sample SAMN12384729, study PRJNA508395) | human gut metagenome | isolation source: healthy gut I | host: Homo sapiens
TAACATGGTAGCAAGTCGCTCTCCCTGCTGAGCAAACGCATCTGTCCTATATTGAAAAAGGCCAGCTGCAACAACATGTTCTTTTCGCACTACCGGGCAGCCCACATACACTGATGCTATCATTTTGCGCGATTGACTTAATACAATCAGCAAGACACGACACGCAACATTCGGTACCAAGGTAGTCCTTGCCGTGCCGTGTAATATGTACGGTCTTTTTGAACATGCCGTTGGCCGCATTTTCAAATTTGCATCGATCTGTTCCTGTGTCAAATCTCTTTGTAAGACTATATGAGTATTTACGAGTATTTCTCTTAAGAATTGAAATTATTTCCTCCCCGCGAGTAATCACAATGCTCTCTTTGGTTGTATTGCGTTTGCTTCGCGCACATCGGGACGGGTTGGCAGGTTGATTTGGGCAGGGGGGTACCTATTTCATTCGCTGGTAACTGTTTATTAGGAATTATCGTATTGAGAGTATGTAGCAAAGACTCTAATGCAGTGGGAAAATCAATAAAAGCATCAATCCAATGCTTTCTCCCAAGATAGTATAAGTACTCGTCCGAAAACTGAACATTCTCTATTTTAAAGGGAATAATTGTTTTTTGCAGTCGAATGCAAGACTGACTTCGTTGCTTACATGTCCCGATACATTGGTATGATTTGAAGCCAACAAGACAAGAGCTGAACTGTCCCTTATGGCTTGCACTATTTGTGAAGCATAATTGCTGCCTGGATCAATATTGCGAGGTGCCATCCAACATAAAAACTCCATGCCTCTCAAGTATTCACAGACTTGAGATGCCTCTCGAAATTGCTTTGAAGAATAGCTGATAAATACTTTCGCCATATTTGCTCCTCCACACATATATCTATCGTAAACGTTCTTATATTTGTCCATCCATACTATGACTATATCAAGCCCAACTTACGCTTCGGTTTTTATCACTTTAACAAGAGAAGCAGAGCTGCCGCAGCAGCTCCATCATCAGGGCCGTCATAAAGATCCTACTATAGTTCTCCCCCAGCCATAGCCTGCATAGATATAGCCATCCCCATAACATCCAATCTGCGTCTTTCCCCAGCCGTAGCCAGAGTAGATTTCACCGTTGCAGTACATTCCGATTTGCGTACGTCCCCAGCCATAGCCGCTATAAATATCGCCGTCTTTATACGAACCGATTTGCGTTTTCCCCAGCCGCAGCCCTTGTAAATGTCTCCATTCCCACATTCACCGACTCGGGTTTTGCTAAGCCAGCCTGTCCCTGAGTAGATATCTGTCATTGTGCGTACCCACTTTCAATATTCACGATATGAATAGTCAGAAAAACACAGCATATATTAGGCTCGTTGCATACCATTAGCCAAAGAAAGTGGGAGCTCACACCTTGCGGTCTTTTAGCTTGTTCGCAAACTGACAAACACGGACATTTCCAGCAATGGCCAAAACATTCCACGCGTAATCCAACTTGTGATGTCGGAAAGAAACCAAATAGTCAATCATATTTCTTGTTGCTTGTAGCACCGCCTCGTCAAGTGTATCAGCAGAAGGCGATTGTAATGAGCCTATCGTCACATATTACAAGGGGAAGAGGAAACTGTTCTCCACGAACAAGGGATAGACGCATGGTTATAGTACTGGCAATTTCAACACCGCAGCCAACAGCCTCTCCATCCCCCCATAGAAGCATGAACATCTCCCAACGCCAAAAAGGCCGCCATTGTGGAATACCGGTAAAAACACAATGCTTCCTGGCTTGATTTGGGCGCAGTCCATATTGCCGCCATGCAGTCCAGGGAGTGTAGTCAAAATGCTCCCCTCTTTTGGAGCCGTTCCAATCGTGCCGATCATCGGGCTAACCGGATATGATAGGTGTTCTCCTATAAGTATTTCTTCGTTTGAGATATTAAGATACATCGATTTGTCTGCCTGTTCAATGCCATACTTTAAAAGGTCACCTTTATCTTGAATCGTTATGCCCCGTTTGTCCAAAGCAATTTCATCAATTTCAATCTTAAGAATATCGCCTGGGACTGCGCCATCAACAAAAATCGGTCCCGTACAAGGATTAATTGTATTCCAAGGTAGTTCCCCTAGAGTATCCGTTTCACGACGCAGACATCCGTGGAAACAATCAACGGTTCTGATTTTGATTTGTTCACCGGGCTGGACATGCGTGACGGCGGATTGCTTGGTGACATCTCACATATTGTATACTGAGATCCTATTTCCTTCATTGCATTAGCCTCCTTGCTCATTGGAATTGACCCATGCACCGTATGTAGCGCGGTAATGTTGGAATACCGGTTTTTCCCGAACGCTCTCCATATACTTCATATAAGAATCAATCTGATCCTGCGGGATCGCAGCAAAGCCTTCATTTTGCTTCTGTATTTCTGTTTTCGAATATCGGAATAAATCATCAAAGTATTCCGCGAAACCCATCACAAGTTGATATTCGTTTGAAGTCGGATTCAGCTTCGTGACATCTGCATCATCGTAAAAAGTATTTCCGACATTCAGGGTGTTCAATGAACATCCGGTCGGTCTCCAACCAGTAGTCAATAAAATGATGATAAAAAATCGGCTGCGTGAATCTCATTTTCAAGATTCTCCGCAAGTTCTTCGCCCTTCAACTGATACAACACAAAGCCCGCAGCAATTGCTCCGACAGCACCTTCGATCATACTTGTAACCAAGGACGCTTGATCATCGCTAAAGCCGGAAAATCTCGGATCCGAAACAAGAATCATTCTGGTTGCCACGGAAATAATTACAGCAACAACGAAGATAACCAACGCGATAGCAATGTATTTGAACATGCTTGGCTTGTATTTATTTGACTTTTTCACGAATACCTCCCTCACAATGCACTTGAAATATACGTCACTCGTATAAGTCTGGGGGAGATGCCAGTGGCACGACCGTCCATTTTAATTGCTCCAGCTCGTTCAAAATTTCTCTTGAACCCTCAAGCTGCCGCTCCATTTCAGCCCTAATCCTATGAATCCTCATTACATCTAGTGTTCTGTTACCTTCTATAGCGATTATTTCGTCCAATGCGTTTTTAACTCCCACAAGGTTTTCCATATATGTATTTAACCCGTTCGCTTGCGCTTCAATAACACACACAATGTGGTGCTCATTACTGACCATATTCAGAGTTCCTCCATAAGCGAGATCCAAAGTTGTAATACCTCAGATAACTCGTGCAGCGGTTCATCGATTTCATCAGTAATAATCCGATGCCGTTCCAATAATCCGCGTATATCATCCTGCTCATTTGCTAAAGCCGATGGAACTGGATTTAAAAGAAGCTCAGCTAAGCCTTTTTTCAGAGTCGTCAAGGCGATGTCTAATATCCTCAATAAGCGTAAGTGCAATTTTAGCTGGTTCTGTCGAATAATCTATATGCATTGAATTTTCTCCCCAAAATGAATACCACGTTATTGATGATCCACGCCTTTTCGTGCAATGAATTTGAGAAATTTGTTTATTTAGCTTTCCCCAAAGTCAAATGCCGCTGGGTCTTTTAATTTAGGACAGCGGATCTCATTGCTTTTTGATTTTATCTAACAGATCCTTCGGACACTCGCTACTTCGTTCTCCGTTATTGTAATAAACACAAAACTCGCATTGGCAATCTGCAAAGCGAATTTCGCCTTCTTCATAACAAAATTTACTCATAACAACCTCTTAAGTCATAATTCTAACACTAACGATTCGCCGACCATTCTCATCGCACCGGACACCCGTGATTCGCATTTGTTGCCCCGCATCAAAGAGAACTTCACTCTCGTAATGTCCAGCAGAACTAATATCCCCGACATAAGCGCCATGTGCGCCTTTAGGAACATCGACTTCCAAAAGCATATCTCCACCAAACGCGGAGTTTCTTTCCAAGCTTGTACTCATAAATCCGTGGTCTGTGAATGTCTTTCCAACCAACATATTATCTGGCAGCATTCGCAACATTCCAAGTGCTTTTGACGATACGCCACGGTATACAGTACAGTCGGCGGGAATCGATGCGCCCGATAGAGCTTGGTGTATTCTAATTGCACATTCCTGATTTCCGGGATCAAATGATTTTTCCAATCCTCGCAGCCGTGCATTGATATTGCTATATGCTGTGCCTGTATAGGGAGTGAATTGCCGCTTTATTCTCTTTCGAAAGCGATTCTGTCCATTCTCTCCCACAAGTTTTAATACGATCTGCCGGGGCAACCACCCCGGCAGCATGCGTACTTCCTATGCCACCTGTTCCCGCCGCAGTTCCAGCAGAAGATTCTGCTGTACTGAGAAAGATAATCGTTATCAATGATTTCCTGATAGGCCTCTGCAATATCTTTTGCGCTTGCCGCAAGAGTGCTTATCGATTCTGCGGATTCTTTCAGGCCAATATAGATTTCCATAATTGCCTGATTCAAGGAAGCTTTATGTGGCCCAAGGCTATCCTCGTTGTCAGAGGTTATCGTTTGAAGCTGAGACGTCTTCTCAAACAAATCGGCAACCGAGTTCATAAGCGCCGTCGATATGTTTTGTAGTGCAGAAACACCTGCTTCATTAACAGCATATTTCATGTAGCATTTCACCCCTTATGAACGGCACTCGGAACGCCGTTTTTCCGTAAATACGCCTCCAAAGCGGCAAAATACTGTTTTATTGCGCCGTCATACCGATGACCACATCGATCAATAATATTGTAAATCTCATTTCGCACCACTTCGAAATAGTTTCCTTGATCAATATCAGAAGCTACCTCTTCACGATAACTTTTTTGTTCAATAGCGCTCGGTAAAAACGGATTATGAACATGTCTGCTTCCCACGATAGCTATCAGTAAGAGCGTGATCCTCTTTGGATATAAGAATTATAGGGGGAGGTTATTTTTGCTGTCATCCTGAACGGCATTGGACGGAATGTGATGCCGTTCAAAGCCTTGTACTGTTGCAACTTCTCCATATATCCCACCCACTTGGGGGAAGTTAGGATCTCCATCTCCTAGCTCCAAGCTATCCCTAAACGCAGCCAATTCAAATAGTGTCCGTTCTGTCAGTTCGTCTCCAAGTGAATCTGCGTATGAAATTTTGTCGGCTCCACCACTTTTGGGCGGCTCATTATTGGTAGGCTTGCGTGACCTTGAAGACAATTGTGCACCGCCTCCAGCGGTGGAGCCAGTCATTTTTCCCGACGAGCTCTTAATCCTATCGTTTCCAATTATTTCTTCGTAGGCTTCAGCAACCTCTGTCAGTTTTTCTGCAACACTGTTTGCAGGATCTGCTGCTTGCTTGACGCTCTCGGTTATTTCAGAAAGAGCCTCATCCAATGATGCTTTATGGGGGCCAAGCGTATCTTCATACTCGTCCGCTGCGGATTGAACAGTTGTTGTATATCCCTCGAGTTCTTCAACGGATTCTGTTATGGCCGAAGCCATTGTGTTCATAGCTTCAATGCCTTCTTCATTTACTGCGTACTTCATACTTTCCTCCAATCAAATCAGCCTGATTTGCTTTTTGCTGCAGCTTCCCGAATATCCTCAAGTTCTTGTTGAAGTGCCGCAATAATTCCTTGAATAGATTCTGTTGCGGACCGAATCTTCCCGACGCATTGCTGGAGCTTTTCGTTGCTTGTAGATGCAGCCGGATCACCATCCGTGTTATCAACGCAGTCATTTCCTGCGCTCTCCATGACGCCACACTCTTCCTCGACTTGAGACACATAAGTCTGCAACGCACTGATCATTTCTTCATAGCTTTGTTCGTCTGCGTATGCCATAATCTTTCCTCCTGTTTAGATATACTTCATTGTCCACGATTACTCTGAATGCATGATGTAACCCACATTTGTAACCGAATTAATCTTCGCCCTCTGAATACGGACTTTTACCACAACGCCATTTTCATCAACATACCAGCCTTCCCATCCAACGCCATAGTGTAAGTAGGGTCTGAATGAATACCGTTCAAGAGAATCATCAAACTGACAAAATATGTTCCGGCAATGTACTCGCAACTTTATTGTTGAACAATCCTCTGGAATCCTCGACTGATAGCTGAAACGCCAATTTATATCTAAAGAAGTCTGGCTTGAATCCACATTGTTTGATGTCTGCGAAGGTGTTCAGTTGAGCCATGAAATGGTAGCCTAATCTGCTACCTTGTTTGATAACATAAACCAAGTCGTCTTGGGCATTATATGCACTCGATGTTTTTTCGCCAGACATAGGTGCAGAGACTGGCACAAGTGGTTCTTGCGATTTTGGCGTAGGTTCTCGTGTCGCTGTTTCAAAATTTGCGCCGTATTCTTCGCGGAATTTGACCTCTTCTTCTGCAAGAAACACCTTAATTTCTTCTTCTGTCCTACCTGCGCCCTTTGCTTCACGCTTTAGCTTTATACGTTTAAGTGCCCATGCCTGTCCATATTTTTTTGCCGCCTTTCATCTTCGTCGGATGACACCACAGCCCCTGATGCCTCAAAGCCCTTTCGTACATCCCTGTTATCGCAGGCTTGCTTTGATTCTTTTTGTCGGGTCTGGATTTGCTGTCTACATAATCAAAAATCCATGCAAATTCGTTCGATGCCGATCAGGACGATGAGTTTTGTTTGCTGTCTCCCTTTGTTTGTGATGGCTGTTTTCAATTTTGATATCGCATCGCAAACCGCGTCCAAATCTTCAACGACGTGGATGCCTGCACTTGCAAATGCCTGCTTATAGGCTCTGTACAGGCGGTTTTTACTGTATGCCCAGATTTCGACCTGGCCTCCCTGAAGCGAGAAGGATTTGGCTACGGATAGCAAAATAGATGTCGCACAGGCTTGTTCCGCTGAGCGGGAAATAAGCAGAATATTTTCCCTTGTTTCCGAAGACAAAGCCGCCGCCTTTGTCCTGACCATCAGCCTCGGCGTGCCAAATGAGACAAACATTTCTTCGCCTGACAAGTCGCTCGGACTCTGTGTTTTCAAATCATGGACATGCGTCATAAACCGCATTGTCGAAAGCATCAAACGTATTGCCATCAACAAGAACAGGGTGCTTATCGGTGTCACTGTTCATATCTGTGGGGTATATTTGTCCACCACGTGCATGCCATTGCGAATCGAATCGATCATCTCGTCGCGCGGAGCATAATCCTTGAAATACATCACCAGAAAACGCTTTACCTGAGGCAGCGTATCGGCACTGATTCTGAATTTGACCAAAGCATAGTGTGGCGGGAGTGCATCCATCCAGTTGCGAACCTGCTCTGTCTTTAGATTTGCAGATAGCTCAAGCGTTTCACTGATTTCTTCCTTCGTACCCCTTCATGGCGAGGCGCTGCTGGATCTGCGCTCTGGCCGTTGCTGTCAGTCCAGCCACACCGGTCGTAAACGTCTGGCTGGAAAACAGGAATTTGATGCCCAGCGCCGCACCTTTTGCCAGAATATTCTGAAGCCGCAGCTTATAGATGGGAGACTCCGCAATCGACTGGGACATGATGGAGAACTCATCCAGAAATGACGAAAAATGACCGGCAGCGGCTGATCCAGCTTAGTCGTATCAAACTGATCGATGCGCTGTTTTCCGAGCCGCGCAAAGAGCTTTTGCCGCTCCATCATTTCAGCAGTCAACTTGTCGATCAGGTCGAATACCAGTTCTGTGGACTCGTCAAGCAGAACGTACTTAACATGTGGGGGCAAGTGCTTGATATAACGCTTGAACTCCAATTGCTTAAAATCCGCAAGCCACAATTCAACGTTATCCGGATGGTAGTTGCGAATCAGTCCGGCAATCAATGTATGTAGCAGCGTCGATTTACCAGAGCGAGAGGCACCTACCAGATATGTTGCAAAGTTCTCATTCTCAAACGACAAGGAATGTGCCTGATCTTTCCCGTCGATGCCAAAGGGAAGTTCTATCTTCTTATATTCCCTTACATATGTTGGCCGCTCAGTCAATGAATACCGTTTGATATATTCATTTCCTACAGTTTCCTTGACAGTTTGGTTTTTAAGCAAGAGAGTCAACATACTCTGATGACAACTCACCATTGAATGAATACCACGTAAAGTGCTGCGGGGCTCCGCCGGCAAGGGTAATTGTGTTTTCGCTCTGCGTCATTACAATCTGAATCGCGTTCTGCATTGCGTACTCTGGCATATTCTCTTTTTTCTGAGCCAGATTTCTTAACGCTGTTCTGATATGTGACGACTACAAGCGAAATCCCATACCGTTCATAATTCGTCATAATCCTTTGCAAAAGTTCCCGGTCTCTTCCTGTGAAATAATTCGGCCAACCAAAAAAACGATGATTGTTGACAGCGGTATCTGCTTCGCGGGATCAACACTGGCGTTGTACTCAGATACAGAATCGTGAAGCTCCAGAATCTCATCAGTGTCTGCAAATCCAGAAACGATCTGTTCCAACGTTGCTGTCAGTTGATCCGGATTACGAGGGATTTGCTCCATAACGCAAGAGCTTTCCAAGGCTCGTAAGCTTCCCATTGATGCAGAGTTAAAAGCGAACGGCATCCAAAACATACACTTTATGCGTCCCAACAGGGTTTTCGTTTATCGTGGTCAGCACAAGATTTTGCAGGGCTTTGTCTATCTTTTTTTTGCGCTTGGATGGTGTGCAGGTAATAGTCATTACATACTCTTGTGTATTGCTGATCTCAACAGGAAGCAGCACGCGCCCACCATCTGCATCATAGAAATCCCCCATGGCAATCTTAAACCAACGCCGCTGCTCATATTCAAACGCAAACGGTGCGGCATAGGCTCCTGGCGCGATTGTAGCAGGCATTTCTTTTTTTACGGCATACGCCGTAGGCGCTGCATTATGCCAGAATTTCTGATTTTCTGCAACAACATCCCTGCCAAAAGCTGCGACTTCTTCACTTAGAGCATATTGGTTAAGCTCGCTTCTGTAGGTTTCTATTGCCCGCTTGTGTTCTTCAATCTCCGCGTTTGTCCCAGTTACTTGATCTGCCTTCAACTGTGCAATTCGCTCGCTGAACTCCACTTGTTTTTTATTCAGGAAACACTCATCGCATTTTGCTACGACAAATACTCTCTGGGCATATGGGTCGTTACTGGATTGAGGATCAATCATCATCGCCCAATTGCGCAGTCTGTTTAGGTTTACTCGGTATCCAGGAGGTGCCTCAATCGTGAGGACATTTTGGCTATCAAGATTCCTCTTAGCAAGCTCCTGAAAGCCTTTGATTTTCAACAGATATTCATCGATTTTAACCAGTTGTTCTTCAAGTTTTTGCGATTCTCACAGAGGAATCCCCTGAAAATGATGCTGACAACTGCTCAATTTTGGTTTCTTCCGTTGTTATTTTGTCTTTCAACGCTTGCAGCTGCTTTGATACATTTCTATAAGAGTCAATAAGTATACTCACTTGAGGACCTCCTTCCTTTCTTTTTTAGCATTTACATTCTTTCTTCGTGCAGCGACTTTTTACGGCAGCTTGGACTGCACTCGGCTCAAGTGTTGGGAATGAAGAAAAAATGGAGAATACTTCAGTAGCGAAGAGTCTTTTACCAACGGGTATTGCTCTTGATAAAGCCTAAATCCGATTCCATACACGTCCTGGCGTGTCTCAGCCAAAGTCTCCTGCTGCATTGCATAGAATGTTTCACCAATCTGATAAAGATATTGAATAGATGCCCACATAGCCATGCCTTCGTAGACAATATCTCTTGCTATGCCACTGCAAGATGCATCATTCATGCCGTAAATGCTCGCAATTTGTTTATCATCCCAGTTGAGATACTGCCAAATATGGGCCATTTCGTGAACCATTGTGTCTATTGTGGCCAAGCGCGGACTGCCATTTTCAACAAGAAGACTATATTTCCCGTTTTTACGCTGAGCAAATCCCAAGACTCTTGGCGCGACGCCAGTAGATGGCTTGAAAATCATTCCCGCCCCCTTCGCAACGGTACGCGCGTCGGCCATTTTACACGAATTGGAACTCGGTATCTTATTTCAAAGAAGTCCTCCATCATACCAAGCGTTCTGTAAAACAATTCACGAAAATCATCAGGCTTTGCAATTGCGCTGCTGGAGCAATCGTTACAACGAACTCTTCCATCGTTAAGCCGCTCATAGCTCACACCACTCAGAGGTAACCCGCAAAAATCGCAGTGATTTACTGCGGTGAGATCCATCTCTGTTCTGGCGAGTACTTCTCTTTTTCGTGCTAGAGTCAACGAATTGTTTGACCATCCACGAACACGCAGATATTTTCGGACGGCATCGACTTGTATGCGCCCGTCAATTTCCTCAAAACCAAATTTGAGGAAGCACTCCCGCTGATATCTGGATTTTGTAATCGGCGTAAGCCCCATCGCCACAAACGAAGACTCCAGATAGTCGTTATCTTCCGGCATGCCCTCGTTGTCAAAAAATATCGGTTCCGTCGATTGCTACGAGGTCAGGATCATTTTCCTCCGTCGGCTGGAATTCATCTTCCAGGTGTGCTTCTTCCTGACCATGCGACGATGCTGGCGTTACATCAGTCACCTCGGAATTAGGGGCAGCTAGCGCTTCGTCGTCCTCATCCAGAGAGTATTCACTTGTCCCATTCCCGGCTACAGGCGCGAGTTCGGACTCCTCCGTTTTTCCTGCTGTACTGTCTGATCAAGGTCATACCCACCGGATGCTGTCGGAGCTGCTTCTTCAAGTTCCTCCGCACCGCTGCCCGTGTGTTCTTTTCTGCGTTTCAGCTTCAACTTTTTCTGCGCTGGGTATCTCGACACGCTCCGATGGTTCTCCTGCATTGAAAAGCTTGCGAATTCTATCGAGCATCCGCACAATCAGATTGCGCTTTTTCTTCTCTGCCGCCTCGGCAACAGAAATTTTCACCGGAACCGGGTCTTTCGACGCAGGTTCCCGCATTTTTTCATAATGCCAGTCAAGGAAATCCGCAGCAATTTCCATCAGCTTCGTGAAGTTCTTTTCTATCGCACTCAATAAGCCTAAGTCGATGCTACTATCTTCAATTTACGTAGATATAGCCGTCCTCGAAGGCACCATCCAACTTGTACAGCATATAATTCAGCATACCACCGATGTCGTCCGGCTGCCGCGTTGAAACCGCGATGTACTGCCACCCATCAGGGAAAACGGTCTTAAAAATTTCTGACAGCAGGAGGCAGATTGTAAATCTGATTTTCTCATCCGAGTCAGGAAGCTTTATCCGAGCACGGACTTGTTATGATATTTTCTGGAATAATACTCGACCGTCGGGTCTTCCGAAAAATCAATAACCTTTGCTGTTCGCAGGTTATGGCTGTCTGCCATCTCAAGATACCCCGAGGTATCCACATGGAAGTCAATCTGAATTTCTGCAAATTCAATATCTCCGACTTTTTTTCTCTGCCAAATGATGTTGTCTTGTTCACCGTCAAACACATAACGACGGATTTGACGATAGTACTTTCGTCCTCCATACAAATCGGATGCCCGGCGCAGAACAACGCCGCTCTGAGGCGATACATACTTTGCGGCATAGTATTTTCCGTCATATGTCACAAACTGCCCAGGAAGAATTACCTGCGTTACGTGATTAAATAATTTGGCGTCGATATAACTTTCCTCGTTTTTTTCATCCTCAAAATGAAATATGCGTTTCTCAAAGAGTCTGAGAAAAACTTTTTGTCAAAGGCCTCATCCGTAATCGTATAAACGCAGGAGGATATCGTCGTGAACTCATCGACTGTTGTCCGAATACTATGAACCGTAAAAACGCTGTTGTCAGCAAATGTATATTTGTGCAACAGTTTTTCCAAGTGCGCCGAACGCATCATCTGTTTCAATCCCCCAGCAAGGTGCAACTCCTGCAGGACTTCGTCATCAGAAACCGGACGGATAACCATTGTAAAGCAAAAAGCTTTAAGATGGTATTTCGCTCAGTCTTTGCGTAGTCGGGTACCAGCGAAGGAACCGCATTTGGATCGGACATAAATACCTGCCGATTGCAGCGCATATAATCCCGCAGGAGATAGTTCTCTGACAGCACATTTACGAATGCCTGCGTTTTTCCGCGCGACAAATAAGCCCGCATCATGTTAAACATGTTGCAGAACTCGTCTTCAACGATAATAAAGCTCTCTTTTTGCGGCTTTGCGCTCCACAGGGTAGATGAAAACTTTATTTTTTCATAAAGGCTTTTTGCTGGCTTGGCTGGTTCATATACCGGCATATGGTTGAATAGTACTGACCCGCAATCCACTTGATATCCTTGATTGGCGCTTTTGTCCCACTATACCAGGCGACCTCTGGAATTTGATTTTTCACAGCAACCGCAGCCAGTTCGATGCCGTTTCCTAAATACTTTGTCTGCTTATCAAATAGGCGTTGCCTACTAAAGTCTCCATCTGCATTCCAAGATAAACTCGTATAGCTGCAACGAGGCAGCGGCATGGCCACCACATCCGTAATTTCTGTGCGAAGCAGATGCGAAAGCGTGTCAACCAAGCCATCCGTATAACGATCACAAACGCAGTATGTTGGCTTTTCTTCGGCCGTTCCCATTTCTTCCGAAAGAATACTGAGCGCAACCTGGCTGGTATTTAACATAATTGACGGCTCAATAAGTAACGCAAAATCTGTTTCTTTTAAAAAAAAGACCGGTTACTGTTAATTACGCACTTATCGTAAATCTGAGCAAACGTAAAGGATTCCAACTTCGCACTCGGGCTCCTTATCGGAAAGGTACTCGACGCGCCACAAGGAACTCATATGACTATAGTCTTTTAACAGGTCTCTCAGCCAGCTTCTAATGTCTTCTGTGCATGATTTGCGTCCGCAGAGAATCAGACATTTTTTTCCTGAGAGCAATGCTGTTACCATTGGTAATGTGACGTATGTACCTAAATCTCTATAAAACGGGTTGAAGAAAACGACATTTTGCCGGTGCATAAGCTGAAAGGTTGCTTGAACACAATCTATATCCGCCGTCTTATATCGGTCGCCCGTATTGAAAAAACGCAACGGTTATGCAATCCCGATCATCTTGCGAATGCTGTTTTTCTCTTCCAGCAGATTCGCTGCGGATTCTATTGCCAACAAACTCACACCCGGTATGTGCGGTAAGCAATGGCTCAGGGAGTATTTCTTCGTAGATTTCTCGAAGCTTATAGTAACTGCTTATACGCCGAGCATCAGCTTCATCGCCTAAAACGCTATGGGCAAACTCTTCCTTTGTTTGTCCGTTAATGTAGTTGTAAATTTCATTCATAACGGCAATGGCTGCACAAGGATAAAACATCAGCCAAAGGCTAGATGCCTTTCAAGCTGCCATGTCAGGCCCAAATACAAACCTGATACACAGTTAAGAGTCACACATATTGTCAAAAAGTACTTTCTGAAGTTAATCCACTGCTTTTTCAGAAACCATTCATCATACTCATCATCGTACTCATAGAAACCGAGTGAAAATGTCTCAAAGGGTACGATTGTTTTTGACAAACTTCGTAATGATAGGTCTGAGAACTAAGCGGAGTATGCCGCATCCCAGCAGCAAAGCTGCGTTTATGGTCAGAATTTCACCGTTTTTCAGGAAATCCGCAAGTGCGCAGAAGTCCGATGCTTTCTGAACATTTTCATTCCATACAAACACTCCGATGACCATGAGTATGGCAGATATAAACAGCAACGGAAATTGCCGGACCCGTCTGCTCTTTTTTGCATTGAATGCAATTTGGAGCAACCGAGCAGCAGGATGAATCCTATTGAAAGAAGTACCTTCGCCTCATTCATCCTCATACAGCTCCTCTCGTATAATTGCAATCTGCCCTGCAAACGGATATGGCGAATCCATAGACATGCCCGAGTTGTTAATAGCAACAGGGTATATGTCTCCGGTTGCGAAGGAATATAACTTGTTCTCCAGCGGGGCAATCGTTATATCGATATCTACCCGCGTTTCCGGTCTCTTGGTCGTGAAATCCACGTTTAGGTGGTACGCCTTGCTCCAAGCCTTCAGTTTTCCCAGCAACACATTGATTGCCTTAATGTGTTTATATTTTTTTGAGAAATGAGCTGAACTGGACGCATATTTCTTCCGGTTGGATAAATCTAAATATGAACAGCCTCTTGAATGGCTGGCAATCGCACTCATATATGCAGAATAGTCGCCAGCATTTTCGACCAGTTTGTTGTATGCGTCTTTCAGGCGTTGATTATATTTCATGATCAGGATATTTAATTCTGCTTTCTGAGACAACAGTACAAACAGTGCTGCCGCTGTTACTGCGAATGCTGCCGCATATTACATATGATAACATGCTCAGTGAGGCTTTCCGGTCTATCAGGCAATCTGACAATGCCGGGATTGCGCTTGCCAATAAGAGCAGCACTGCAAGGATGACAGTCCAAATTGCCGGACGCTTAATTACTCTTCCCAGAAGATTCCGTTTTACCCTATACGCAGCTTCCTGGAGTTCCGCATTGGTCGAAACATTCTCTTTGGGCAAGATTCCTTGAATATGTACAATTTGCTGATAAATTTCATCTGTCTCTTCTTTTTAAATCCTCGTATTGGTATTTGCTTAGCGGCAAAACTTCATCAGCAGAGAATGTGCAGTTCGAGCGCATCTTATCTGCTGTTTGGTCAAGTGCTCTGCTTGCGGATTTAATTGAGCCTGTAAGCTCATTCTCCGCAATCCTTTGCGCCTTTTTCCCAAATAGCGGTGTCTGTAGCAGCCCCATCTGAAAGTAAATGGAACGACATCTTTTTTTATTGTGCACTCGTCAACCTTTGGAATTTTCAGAGCAACCGGGATTTCAACTTTGAAGTCTGGTAATCCCAATTCTTCACAGGCATACCCCTCAATGTCTTTTTTTGATACTCCGTTCTATGCTGCGTTTTGCATCACGCAATCTATCTGTGAGCATTTGAAAGGACTCTGACATAGCATCAGAATTCATGAAAACACCAAGCGTGTACAGTCGGTATGCTTGAATAGTACTCGAGTCCCATTCGTTAATGGCCATCAGCATCACAGAATACCAAAACCCAAAATCATCAGCTTCCTTTTGAATAGGGCCTTGCTTCTCAATATCGTACACCATGAAACGGCATATGCTTGGGAAGTGATTTCTCTTCCAGAATTCCGAACTTTCAGATTCCTTATGTGCGAGCCACGACCGGCCCAAGCTTTCAGCTTGGTAACTCTTACTACGAACCGAAATGATAAGAATCGATGATGGAAGCTTTCCGTCAAATGCGTACTTCGCCGTTAGTTCTTTGTGCGCTCGTTCTCTTTGCGTATTCTCTATTGGCACGTATATTGTCCGGGGTGCTTTATGCGCTTCACGAAGTATTTCGGCCTTAAATTTAATTTCAAGAGGTGGGACACCTCCGAGCATTTGCGTTAGTCGGACAAGTGGAATCGGACTTTCTTCAACAGAATCTTCCGCATCTCTGTTAATCAAGAAATCATATGGGTTGCGTACATCTGATTCAAAGGCGGCCATGCAGTTATCGTCAATATATCCTGACAATAACTGCGCGCCATTCCTTCTTATCATCCGTCAAGTTTCCTATTTCCGGGAGAGCCGTATCAATAGTGGTACCTGCTTCTATCCATTTGCACACACCTATCCTGCCGCTGTTAATCGCTTCCGCAAATAGTGGTTGATATTGCGAGAACGCCTCCATCGTTTTTTGATTTTGAATAATCACAGAATACGTATGAAACACCACCTTTAACTACGACGCGGTTTGATGTTACGGTCTAAAAAGCAGCAATCTTCTCCTGAATTTGCCGTGCCTCTTTTCTCAAAGCCGAGACCAACAAGCGCATTTGTAATCGTGTCGCATGTCTTATCGAAAAGCGACTCACGATAGATTGTCGGATGCACCTGACTCTCAAAGAGCAACAGATTCCAAATGCCTTTCGAACTGATCCATAATCACTTTGCCTGCAACCTCGGGCAGTTCTTTTTGCGCTGCAGAAATTAGACAAGTACTTCTTAATTTCTTCCAACTCAACTCTAAGCATTTCGATGACGTTGGCCTCATAATACGTATCCGTCGTCGCAGACTTCTTCATCAGCATCGGAAGGTCAAAGATGTTGTAAGAGGGGGGCATTCTCCGGCCCGACACCAGGTTCTTCAATGCGGAATGTCCGTAAAGCAGAAAACAGCATCCCATCTTCGAGGGCGTTGTTCTCATTTACGTCGTTAATCGTAAGAGTCTCAACTTCTGACAAAATCTTTTTGAATCAGCTCGGATAGATTGCAATGGCATCAAGCACCTCGTAAAGCTTATCGCACTCGGTTCCATTTGAAACGATCAAGGAATCATCATCCATGTCAAGAAGAATATTCCTGAGTTTATAGATTCTTACGTCCGATCCTTCCTCAGAAAGATAGACATAGCGATTTGCCATTGCCCAGAAAAAAAGGATGCATACATTTCGTATTCCTGCTTTTTCTGGTTGTCCTCATCAAGGTCTGGCATCTTTGTGATAATGTGCCACCATCTATCAATGTGCGGACTGATTTCCTTGCTTCGGTGTGCTTCTGGATGAACCCCAGCTACCAACTCGTAATATGCCTTGAAGTACTCACCGCTGCTGCGGTTATATGTAATGGATTTTTCGGGTGGTGCAAACTTACTCAGATCATTTGCACGCAGGCCATAGAAAGACTGATAGAACATAATTGTGTTCTTCGGGATATCTTCATCCGGGGAGCCACCAAAGTTCATCAGCTCTTTCCGAATCAGTTGTGCGCGTGGAGATTCGTCCCCCTTCTCCGGTGCCATTTCAATGTTAAATGTACAAGAATCGATAGGCTCACGTGCTTCGCCCATCGGGCTTTCAATAAACGGGCAAGAAAGCTTCCTCGTATCCTCGATAACTTTGCGGACATACTGATCAATCAGCGCGTATGCGTTGTCCTCCTCTTCGAAGCGACCTTCATAATCGGCTTCATTTTCGATTGCAGTAATAACATCAACATCCAACTCGCTTCCGTAGTCACGCATGACCAACATTTTCGAAGTATCCCACAATGCCCTTGTCAAACAGATCGTTAAAATAGCGATTATTATTAGGCTTATCCTTGCGCATGGCATAGTCATGAACCTTCACGTAGATATCCTTTGCAAGCTCAGAGTCGATTGAGATCGAGCTACCGGTATACGGCTTCTTCTCATAAATCTTGTCAAAGCATTCCTTTGTGGCACAAACATATCTTACAGTTGTGCCCTTGCTATCACTGTACTTTTTTTATAAATGTCGTTGATAGCCTTATCAATTGCTGCGACCTTGCTGTCGAAAGATTTGTAGAAACTCTCGAATGCGCTGATAAGCGACTCAATATAGTCAATTCCCTGACCGAGGACAAACGACTGCGCACATTGTACCTGATACGCGCCGATTGTATCGAAGAATACCTTGAACTTCCGTTTCATCTCTTCCTGCTCACCAGTCGGCCGCTTTTGTAAGTCTAGAAGCAGGCGAAGTTTTCCGATCAGAAAGATCATCAACGGTCTCTTCAACATCTTCAGTTTCTGCAATGTCGAAGGTATTCTTCTCAAATGTTTCAAAGTATTGCCGGTTATCATCTCTATCCTTGTCAACGGATTCTTTCTGCTTCTTCATCAAATCAAGAATCTTGATGAGCATGTAACGAATCGCGTTGGGGTGCAGGAACTTGTTGTCGGCACTTACCAGGTATGTCTCGAGCTTGTAGCTCAGGCCAATGTTGCTCTGAGATGCTTTTGAGCCTCTGAACATCGAATATGCGATGGTCTGGGACACTTCTTCAACATAGGCGTTCGACATCAGCCGATATTCTTCGGCAGCAGCAAAGGCATTTGCGAACTCTTCCCAGTCGTTTCCGAGGTTGTTGATCTGTTCCCGCGCATCGTCATACTTGGAACTCAAGTCAGAAGAGCAGTCTTCAAGATCATGTTCGATCTTAGAAAGCACCGCCAACACATATTCTTTCCATCTATCTGAAGTCCCTTGTAACACCATTTGTGTATTTACCGGTAGATTTAATAATTGCCTTTGCAAAAGCATCATCATGCTTGGCAGCCGATTCAACCTGATTTGCATAGAACGCGGAGAGTGACTGCTCTTTTTGCGCTCAACCCCTGCTCTCTCTTCTGATCATTCTCTTTGCACAGTTCCTTGTAAAGGTCGTCAAAGACCATCCACTGCTTAGAAACGCACTGCTTTGTCCATTTCAGAGCAATTAGCGTTCGGATATCTTCGAAGGGATAAACCAGCATAGATGCACCAGCGCCTGCGTAACGATTCCTGCCCCTTTCCTTGGCTAGTTTGCGGATGGTATTGTCCTCGGAAGAGTTGCTCCGCTTATTCATGGGGCCAATGGACTGCGCATAAATGCAGTTAGCCGCATGATCCAAATATTGATCAAAAGAGTTGAGCTTTCCACCTTCTGCATTTTGCGCGTCAAACAAGAAGCAAAAATCATAGGGCCGCACATCGTATTCCTCATAACCGTTGGAAGCCGCCCGCGGGAACTGCATACGAACAGAATTCGCATACCTTTCGTGCAATGTCGCATCACCCTTCATAAGGAACGCATCCAATTCTCGCAACGTCGCATAGGCGTTTGCCTTCAGGTTGTTGCGTTCCGTTTGACCGGTAATTACTTCATAGAACACCTCTGGCAGAATAAAAAATCCTCGGGTGATGTTTGCGCTTTGACGGAAGTGTGTTTGCAGATAGTTTCGCGTATAAAGAGCAACAGGCAAAATAAGGCCAGAGCCTGTGCCACCTGCAAGGGAACTGACTATTACGACACGCAACGCCTGGTCGGCTTTGTCTTCCTCGACCTTGTAAAGGCTCTGAATCGCCTCGTGCAAGGGCTCCATCTTTCCAGCGCGGATCACCGTTTCCAGCGCAAGACGCGAAATGGAACGCACCTGACCAGCACCCTCGGTCAGCGTCTTGCCGTTCAAAATTGCATTTACCGGAAACCAGGTATCCCGTGCATGCGTATCCTTGTTCAAATACTCGCCCACAGTTTGTTTTTTGTAGACGTCTGAATGGTTTTGATGAAGGGGTTGCGTTCCTGAATGCCGCGCAGGTCATTGATATCCGTATCAAAAACAGCAAAAGCAATATTGTTGCGCTGCTCGCCTGTAACCATTTTTGATACTCTCTCAATAATCTTACAGCCAGTTCCACCGAGGCCAATTAACAGAGTTGGTGCGTTCATATCTCTTCCTCCTGTTTTATTAGTTAGATTGGTTTGGGCTGCAAACATATGTCCATTCGCCACGCTTTACTCGAATGCTCACGCCTGCACCTGTCTCAAATTTTTTAACTTCTTTCTTTATCGTTTCCCCGTCGAATGTTATGTAGTCTTTTCCTGCAAAAAGCTTTTTACGTTTGTAATACTCATTCTGTGGTGCTTTATCGCCTTAACTGACAGGGGAGGACAGCCTGTAACACCTTTGGGTACATATTTGATCGAGCCCGTTTGTGAGACATAAGGAATAATGGTTGAAAGAAGATTCTTTTCAATTACTCCGTTTCGATCTTTCCGTTTTTCTCCTGGCTCACTTGGAATACATTTGATATACGGCTTTTTTCTTGAGGCTCTTGGGGAGATAGTGCTTAATAAACGGCAAATATCCCAGCAACACAAAAATTACAGCAAGAGAAATGGCTAGTTTAACAGCAAGGTCCCAGTTTCTTTCCCACCATGACCGTTCATCGGTAAGCTTCAATATGCTTTCGGTTTCACCCTGCCAGGTTTCACTGTCAAATTGTTGCTGATATACGATGCGATAATTCACATCGCAATATGTACCAGTCGATGGCTTGCCGCTAGGGAAAGAGGGCCTTAGCTCGAATATACCGAGTTCGTTACTTTTTTTTCTATATCAGACAATTCAATTTTGAAGTCTAGCTTATCGTCTATGAGCTGAATCTGAGGCATGGAAAGTGCATCCCACTGTTCTTGGCTAAACTCACTTCCATCTATTTTTGCTTTGATTCGGATATTTTCTAGACTTGCAAATCCATCTGAGGAAACAACATAAGATGGGTTGTTTTCAACTGAAAATGTAATTTCTTTATCTTTGTAAATGTCAAAGGATAAGCTTGTCGTAACGGTATTGTAGTCAAGGTAATGTGCTGTGACATCAATAGCCAACGGTCCTTCTTCGATCTGGATTTTATCACCATTAGAATAGACCTTCTCGTGTGTTACCCCATTGTTTGTCACGACCGCCTCATAGGAAACATCGCCTAATAGCGTTGACGCTGCAACGGGATCTGATGTGCCAGCCTTAACAAAACCAAACGAAATCGTATATTCTCCAGCGGCCAGATTTGATAGATTTGTGACACTCTGGCCAGTACTATCAGTGAGATATGCAGCCACTGCTATATTGGGCTTGTAGTATATCTCGACAGTTTCAGCGCCGGAAACCTCAACTGCATAATCACCGGCCGGGAAATCGTCTTTGAATGTCGCAATTTTGCCAAGCAAATCCGTAACAGGCTGGTTGCTGTAATTTGTGGCATCACATTCACTGTATTTTACTTCCACCGGCGTTTTTGAACTCTGTACCAAACTCCCGTCGCTTCGCTTAATCCCTGCAATCTCGACATTTTGCGCCCTGTGCAAAAACTGTCAGCTCCGCCATCGGAACATCAAACGAGCATGTTTTTGCGCTTACATTCAACTCTAGTTTGTTTGAATTGAATACGTGTGCAGATTTCTGTGATTCGATTGAGTATTTGAGCGTTTGTTTTCGCTTCGACATAAAAAATGTTGCTAGCAATGTCTTCCGTTATGCCTGCAGCATTTTGCCCCATGCCAAGGAACATAACTTTGATATCCTGTGACTTGTTGGCAAGGAAGCTGTCGATTTCGGACGAACTCATTCGTCCATCTTCGAATTCGCCATCTGTTAAAATTATGAGCCATTTTTCATCTGCAGCTGCAACATCTAAATCCGCATATGCTTTTTTTACGGCATTAAAGGGCGTGTTGTTTGCCGTGGTTTTTCTGATTGTGTATCTTGGCAACATTTACATCTGAACCATCGGCACCGTCGAGGGATATTCTTGGCGGAACAGATGATCCTGCGCGGTAGTCGCTCATGTAATAGACATTCATTTTATCGGTGTCGCCAAGCATAGCGGAAAAGACTTCCATGGAGTACTTGGCTCGACACCATGTATCGACTCCGAGTACATGCTGCCAGAATCGTCGTAGACTACATTGATAACTCTTGCTGGCGCATGTGTTGTTGCGCTTACATTAACCGGGACAACGCAAAGGAATAGAAGTATACAGGTAATAATCATGCATGGTATACGCTTCATCTTCGTTCAACTCCCTTTAATGGAAAAATGCGGTACAATGTATTTCAAATGTCTTGAAATGTCTTGGATTGCTATCTACTTATTATTGCCATTTTATCTATATGCCCCCTGTTAATTGGATTGGTTCCTGAGTCAATATGTACTATAATGTCCGTATTTACACTTTCGGTAACTGAAGTCAAATGACCTTATCAATCACCAGAATGAGTTTATAGTCCACTGGACTCTTGTAAACAACGGCCTGCAAGTAAAGCGGGCATATTTGCAACGCCAATATGTACCACAGGCAGGATAATATCCCACTTAGCCGACCGCACTACAGCGATGTATTTACGCCTTAAATGTCTTCGTAAAGTAAGTTCCTTGACGAAAAAAAAAGCTGCGAAGTCCATGATCCCGCATGGCTTCGCAGCTTGACTTGACGGAGAAACTGACGGCTATTCTATTATGGTCAGGTTTAGTCGCTCCATATTTTTTTCTTCTTTAATTCAAAAGATGAGTGTACATATTTGTTCAATGTAATATTTACATTGGAGTGCCCTAAGATCTCGCTCAGGCTCTTAATCTCAAACCCCAGTTCAACACACCTTGTCGCAAAGGTATGTCTAAGCGCATGGTAATTCGCGTGTTCAATCCCGGATGTTTTTACATAATTTCTGAAAACGATTTTGGAGCGTTCGTGGCTCGATAAACTGATTCTTCTCTCCGGTCAAAACAAATGCGTTCCTATCTGCCTGAAACTGTACAGCATATTGCATGAGAAACTGAGGGAGAGGAATATCTCGATTTGAGCTCGCGCTTTTTAGGTTCTGTAATGATTATCCGTGTTTTCGATGCCATATTCTCTGGTGCTTGGATACGCTGCATGGTTTCTCTGACCTCTAAAATACCACTGTCTAGTCGAATGTGTTCCCACCGGAGTGCGCACGCTTCGCCGATTCGGATACCTGTATAGAGGCAAAGAAGAACGGTAAATTTCGTAAGATCCATGTCCTGCATTAAAACATACTCTAACTGTTGTTGCTCAATTTCCGATAATACACGCATATTTTTTTTCTGCTTCTTTTTACAGACAATCCAGCGGTCGAGCAAATCACGAGATGATTATTTTCTTGCGCATAGCGCATGGATCTCTTAATGACAACCAAAATATCCGACACACTCTTTGGCGAAAGCCCTCCACTTCCGTCCAGCCTCCCGCACTGGAGAAGGTGGTCAATATACTTTTCAAGGAGTGCATTGCTTATTTCGCCAATCTGGTAGCCTCCCAGAAAGGGTTGTATGTGACGCTCGACAAGATGATTATATCTTGAGAAGGTCGATTCCTTTACATGGTTTTTGGCAGAAAGTAGCCACATCTTGAGAATCTCGCTATACGATGTAGGCTGCGGGGCCCGGCTATCGGAAGTTTGAATTGGTCTTGATGCAGTTTCTTTTTAGCTTGGATTTCACCTCAGAATAGCTTTTCCCATAGACATAGCCGTACTGTATCTTTCCGTGAAGTGTACGACATTTAACATAGCGGCCTTCCCAACGCCCATCTTTTCTCTTGTAGATATTCTCGCCTCTTTTTGACATTTACGACAGCTCCTTTCGTGCCGATCGTCGACGGCGAAATTGACGGCGCAAGACTGTGTGGAGCATACTTGTTCCACGCACAAAAACAGGATTGAGTGGAACTGCGATACAGATTTCCTTGTTTTTCGTCTTTTTGCCCCCGTCACCTTGACGAAAACGGCAGAAATTTGTATAATAATATCTATATCTGTAGCCAAAATATGTGTCGTCAAGGAACTTACTTCACGAAAAAAAAAGAAAGTTACCCGTGCGAGTGCCTGTGGCACTCGTTTTTTTGTTTTGCTGAAAATTCAATTCCGCACGCTTAAAACAACTAATACTTGATGTGTTGTCTGACTGCTCGTCTTGCAAACATATTTCTTTGTATTATAGCATAATATTCTGTATTATTTCAAGCCAGACGGCGTAAAATCGTGGGTCATTTTCTACCGCCCATCACCTACAATATGCTTAGGATAGGTGGTGAGTATTATATGGACACACAATTCGTGCGTGACCGAATTACCCAGCTGAGATTAAAAAAGGGTGTCTCTGAATATCAAATGAGTTATGATCTCGGGCATAGCAGAAGCTATGTTTATAACATATCCTCTGGCAAATCGTTGCCACCTATGGCAGAATTTCTTCAAATCTGTAACTATTTTGATATTACACCAAGCCAATTTTTCGATGAGTCGGAGGAAAACCCTGCGCTTCTGCAAACAGCTATCGAGGAGCTCCATAAATTAAATGATGATGACTTAATGCTCATCATTGGAAATATTCGCAGGCTGGCTCGCAATTAAGTCAATCGATGAAACATGTTCTCGTATGGAACAGACCGCAAGGTATCGGTGTTCGCCAAATACCTTGCGGTTCTATGTTACCCAACAGAGGTGATTTATATCAGGTGGAAATCAAACGCCTTCTCTGCGCGCCGCGATAATTGGAAAGTGGTTGGTATCATAATATGATACCAACCACTTTCCTCAATTAAAGCGCAACTGTCATCGCCCCACCAAGGGGGAACTGCGCTCGCTCGTTGAACCCAGGACAAGTTCATAGTGAACCCACCAGAACAGCTCACTCTATCGGAGATTTAAGTCAGAAAAAGAAGAGTATATTACACTTCTTCATAAGCACGGAGAGTGATTGCAGGTAATGAAACTTTCATGTATAATGTTGGTAAGACTGTAATCCGCGAATAAATAACGGTACGGGTGGATGCTGAGCATAGCCATCTTTTTCGGCCAGAATGAATCGCTGGCCGGTAGTAATATCAATCGCTAAATCATTGATCGGTGAACTGCACGGGGCGGGACATATGACCTATCGTGAGTTGAATGACTTGTTTTTCAAGCCTTGGGTGGATAGACACGGTATTATCCGCGGCAAGCCCGTCATGCTGATCTACCGTATGAACCATGCGGCTGGTGCGGAGAGGTTGGACGCTGTCGTGGACGAGCCCCTTCTTGCTGCAGAGCTAAAAAAAGCTGACCTAACGCTGATGAGAGAGGGAGAAGAAAATGACCTTATCTGTGTGCGTGGATGACATGAAAGGGTGGCACGATAACCGTAATTGCCACTTCTGCGGACGGCTTTTTCTCTGAGTACGAAGTTAGAGTTTCTTTACCTCTTGCCATCGCAATTGGCGCAACAGGAGTCACCGGTGTAGGAGCTGCTGTTTTCGCAATAAAGGAAAAAGAAGAAAAGTAAATAACCCAAAAGGAAGAGAGCGGCCAGGAACACTGCTCCGGCCTCTCTCTTTTTGTATATCATTTTTCTGATTCCGAAAAGAAGTCACTCAATGTAACCCCCCAACGCCGCGCAGATACGCTCAATTGTAGGAACCCCTAACTGACTTCCGCGCATCTCAGCATTCTTCAAAGTTGAATAGGAAACATCGCATAACTGAGATAGCTTGAAAAGCGAGAGGTCACGCTCGTCGGCCAACTCCATCACTCTTGCTATCGTATTCATGTAATCCCCGCCTTTCTACATTCTTTCCTTCCGTCCATCCTAAAGGAAGCATAGTCCAATACTCTGTACTCAAAGGACTCGCCCTACGATTTGGAATCTCGAGTCGGGCATGATCGCCTTGGGCTCGTATGCTTGATTATAGGACAACATCACGGGCTGCATGTGCAGGCAACCATAGCTGTCAGTGAATGCGTCCCTTTGTTGTTCATTTGGCTCCTGCTCACTGTACACCTTCAAGTAGCCATCGCCATCATAGACAAAGATGCCGACCTCTCCAACGGCCAAGGTCTCGCACTCCTCGACCCATACAATCTGCCCGTCATGATAAACAGGCTCCATACTGTCGCCGGAAACCCGTACACCAAAATCAGCACCCTTTGGAACTGATTTTTCGGGAAAGCTAACCATCTCAAAGTTGCCCTCATCGAGAAATTCGCCAGTACCAGCGGATACCGCAAGATTACTCACAGGCATCTCTATGTACTTGAGAATGCTGACCACCTTTGGCTGCGGCTTATACTTCCCCGACGCAATCAGGTCATCCTTGTACTCCCTGACTTTTGCCAAGCCTGCATCATTGAGCACCGGTGTATGACTGCTGCAAAAATAAGAAACATCCACATCCAGATCAAGCGCATGACAGACAGCCACCAGCTGATAGGCGTTTGGTAAAGCACTGCCCTTTGCCCACTTATTGATGCCGCTGGGGGACATCGTTACCCCATACTGCCGCAAAAGTGCGCTGAAATCGACGAGGCTGAGGCCAGCCTTGCGGCGTGCTTCATCAATGCGGGCCCCAATAACATTTTCTTGACGCTCTGTCTCTGCATTATAGTTTGCGTGATTCGTTATCGGGAGAGAAAGAATTTTAGCTTTGCTCTTACTCATAATAGCAACCGCCTTTTCTGTTTATGGCTTCAGTATGTAGTGGAAAAGACTCGCTGTCAATAGGAAATTGACTATTACTCTACAAATACGACATTGACATAGATAAACAATCAAATTATTATGAAGGCACACGGACAAGATAAGAGGTGAAAAAACATGGATAGTGAGCGTGTTATTCTGCACAGTGACATGAACTCCTTCTACGCATCCGTTGAGATGATGCTCGATCCTGAGCTCAAAGGGAAGCCTGTTGCGGTGTGCGGATCGACGGAAGAGCGTCATGGTATCGTCTTAGCCAAGTCAGACTTAGCCAAGAAAGCCGGAGTAAAAACTGGCATGGTAAATTGGGAAGCTCGGCAGCTTTGCCCAGGACTGATTGTTGTACCGCCTCAGTACGACCAGTACCTCAAGTATTCTAAGCTGGCTCGCCAAATCTACCACCGATATACGGATCTTGTTGAACCGTATGGCATGGATGAGTGCTGGCTTGATGTGACCGGCTCCAGTATTTGCGGAACAGGCATGGAGATCGCCGAGGCGATTCGGCAGACAACAAAGGATGAGCTTGGCCTGACGGTGAGCATCGGCGTGTCGTTCAACAAGATCTTTGCCAAACTCGGGTCGGACATGAAGGAGCCAGATGCAATCACCGAAATCAGGCAGGATAACTTCAAGGAAAAGATCTGGCCGCTCGATGCTGCCGAGCTACTCTATGTGGGAAGGTCCACAGAAAACAAACTGGCTCAATACGGGATCCGCACCATCGGCGATGTAGCAAAGGCCTCCCCGGAAACGTTACAGCACATGCTAGGGATCAATGGCATCAAACTCTGGAGATATGCAAATGGAACGGATACTTCTCGTGTCATGCATAAGGACTTTGTCAGCCCCGTCAAGTCCATCGGACACGGGATCACCTGCACCGCTGACCTGCAAACACCAGAAGAAGTTTTCCGAGTCATGCTGGAATTGAGCCAGGATGTCGGGCATCGACTCCGTGTCCACGAGTTGATGGCCTGTGGTGTGCAAGTCTCCGTCCGGGCAAATGACCTATATGGTTCACAATACCAGTGTAAGCTCCCTTTCAGGACCCAGCTCCCCAATGAGATCGCAGGGGCAGGCTTTCACCTGTTTATGGAACGATATCGGTGGGACAAGCCGATTCGAGCCGTCACTATGGGGATAAAATCGTCCATGATAAATTAGCCGACCCTCTCCTTAAAGGTTTCGTCACGAAGCTGGTCACCAAATGCTACGACCGTTCTCGCAACACCAGCTCATACATTTGCCCCCAGAGAGTCGATATCCCCCTCCCATGTACCAACGCAGAGCCGCAAAGTTCGGTCAAGCACTCGGCCTGGTTGGCGATAGCCACTTTGTATTCGGTGCCGAAAATACGTATTTCCTAACAAACCCTTGTCAACCGTACAAGGCTATGTTTCTATTCGTAAGTAAATTGCAGGGAACCCCGGCGCAAGCCGGTGACGTAAAGCTAAAGGGCCCCACCGGGTCAGCCGGCTGCCGACAACGGGCCGCCGTCATTTTTGCCGGACCAGCTGCTTTGCGGATTTTTGAAACGCAGGAGCAGACAGGTACGGAGCAATTTGGCGGCAGGATCGATCAAAGCTGCGCAGAGACCTCTCTGCGTACTTGCGGTGTCCAAAACCTGATATACTGAGCACAAAACACTTTCGGATGTGGGTGTTCCACGTCCTGAAGGTGTTTTTTGAGGGCAGAAACAAGCGGGCAGAACTGATTTTTTTGAAGGGACAACTGCCTATGAAAGAAAGAACATGGAGACGTATGGCTGCGCTGCTGACACTGGCGATGAGCGTTTCCCTTCTGGCGGGCTCCGCCGGGAGGACCGCGGAGGATGAGGAAGAACCCATCCGGGTGTATTTGTGGACGGCGAACCTGTATGAAAAGTACGCCCCCTACGTTCAGGCCCAGCTCCCGAACGTGGACGTGGAATTTGTGGTGGGAAACAACGATCTGGATTTCTACAAATTTCTCAATGAAAACGGTGGGCTGCCGGATGTGATCACCTGCTGCCGGTTTTCTCTCCATGACGCACAGCCGCTGAAGGACAGCCTGACGGATCTCTCCACCAGCAACGAGGCGGGTGCCGTTTACAACACCTACCTCTTCGCAGGACGTGGTCTCCAAAATGATCGCGGGAGAGTACAGCGCGGCGCAGGCGTATAAGGCGTTTGACAACCAGCTCCGTGAGTCCGGAGACGATTCTGAGGAGACCGTCAAAGCCTTTGTGGAGGGCTGCGAGGGCGGCTTTATACCGTTTAACCGGGGCTCTCTGCCGGTAGTCAGCGGCATCGCCATGGAAGTGCAGGAGGATCACGGGACGTATACCCTGACGAAGGTCACGCGGGACGGGGAGGCGGTCCGGGACGCAGGTACCTTCACCGTGACCTGTCTGGCTGCGGCGAAGCACATGGCGCCCCTCCTCGCGGATGAAAGCCGCGTGTTTGAAGGCGGAGACGTTCGGGTGCGGAATACCTGGACCGAATACGTCGCACAGGATGACGCTGTTCTTGCGGAGCCTGAGCCCTATATCAGCTTGAGGTAAGGATAGATGGAAGAAACGCATTACCGCGCAAAGAAAATGAGACCGGGGGGAAGCGGAGGGCGGCTGCTTTGGCGGCGGTGCTTGCCCTGCTTTTGGGGATCGCCGCGCTCAGCAGCCTTCTTGCCGGGTAAGCGCGGTTCCTCCCATCGTTCCGCCCGGCGTTGACAAGCGCAGAACAAGCAGGAAAAATGCGGCACAGGTCTAACCTGTGCCGCATCAAGCAATCTCTTTTCAGAGCTTTTTTGCATCTTTGTATCACAAATTAGCCTTACTCCGAATCCATAGCAAAGTGATAATAGTATGCAAAAACGAAAATGCTCTTCATTGTTGTGGTTCTCCGTTCATAGAACCAGGTTGGCCTCAGTATAAGAACCTCCATCCCGATCGTCAACCGCATAATTTTACATTTTCCAGCACGGGGCAAATTTTCGTTGAAAAGTACGCTCTTTCTTCAAAGACATCCTGGTGAAATTCAGCACTTTTCACCAAGTTCCGCAGATTTTTTCCGCCCCTTCGCCGCCGCAGAAATACGCGCTGCACAGCGCGGCAGGGCAAGGCTGCATACTTTCTCATTTCTTTTTTTACCGTGTCGTTTTCCCGAAGCTTTTGCTCTTGACATTCGTCAGATTATCCCGTATAATGCACCGAAAACAACACAAGGAGGAAATGAAAATGCGCTATCTTCTGAAGAATGCAAAGTTTTTCTCGCAGGGCGTATTTCATTTGGCGGACGTGTTTCTTTCGGACGGAAAGATCGTTTCTATTGGTGATGGTACTTCCCCTTCCGATGATACTATTGTTATTGATATTTCTAATATGGTTTTGTTTCCCGGTTTCGTTGATGTTCATGTTCATCTTCGTGAGCCGGGATTTTTTTATAAGGAAACCATTCGCTCCGGCACACTGGCCGCCGCGCACGGCGGCTTCGCTCACGTTGCCGCCATGCCGAACCTGAACCCCGTGCCCGACTGCGTCGAATCGCTTGCGCTCCAGCGCGCGCTCATCGAGAAGGACGCCCTCGTTCATGTCCATCCCTACGGGGCGATCACGGTCGGTGAAAAGGGCGAGCAGCTTGCAGACCTTGCGGGCATGGCACCAGACGTCATCGCCTTTTCCGACGACGGGCGCGGCGTGCAGTCCGAGAGCATGATGCGCCAGGCGATGGCCGAGTGCCGCCGTCTCGGCAAGATCCTTGCCGCGCACTGTGAGGACAACGCCCTGCTTCGCGGCGGCTACATCCACGACGGCGCGTATGCCCGCGCCCACGGGCACCGCGGCATCTGCTCGGAGAGCGAGTGGGGTCAGATCGCACGCGACGTGAAGCTTGCCGGGGAAACGGGCTGCGCCTACCACGTCTGCCACGTTTCGACCAAGGAAAGCGTCGAGGTCATCCGCGCGGCCAAGCGCCGCGGCGTGGACGTGACATGCGAAACAGCGCCGCACTATCTCGCCTTCACGCAGGACGATTTACAGGAGGACGGACGATTCAAGATGAATCCTCCCCTGCGCGATCAGGCCGACCGCGACGCGCTCATCGAGGGTCTTCTGGACGGGACGATCGACATGCTCATCACCGACCACGCGCCCCACAGCCGCGAGGAAAAGAGCAAGGGCCTTGAAAAGAGCGCCATGGGCGTTGTCGGACTGGAAACGTCCTTTGCCGCAAGCTACACGCATCTTGTGAAAAAGAGGATCCTGCCGCTTGAAAAGCTCGTCGAGCTGATGCACACCTCTCCGATGCGCCGCTTCGGCTGCGGCACGGAGATCGCCGTCGGCCAGCCCGCCGACCTGACCGTATTTGACCTCAACAGGACCTATACCGTCGACCCCGAAACATTTTTGACCATGGGGCGCGCAACGCCCTTCGCCGGCACGTGCCTCACCGGTGCGTGCAAGCTGACAATGATCGGCGGCGAGATCGTCTGGAAGGAGGACATGCTTTGATCGAAGTAACTTACACCATCGCGGAGAACGCCCTCATTGCCTCGGGCGTCTACCGCTTGAAGCTCGAGGGCGACACCTCGGCCATCACCGCGCCGGGCCAGTTCCTCGACCTTCGTCTGCCCGGTTTCTTCCTGCGCAGGCCCATCTCCATCTGCGACTGGGACGAAAAGAGCGTCACGCTCCTTTATAAAGTCGTCGGCGGCGGAACGGACTGGCTCTCCCGCTGCACGCCGGGGCAGGCGCTCGATGCGCTCTCGGGTCTCGGCAACGGCTTTGGCGTTGCCGCCTGCGGTGAAACGACGCTCCTTGCGGGCGGCGGCATCGGTGCCGCGCCGCTCTTCGGTCTTTCAAAGCGCCTTCTTGCCGCGGGCAAAACGCCCGTCGCCGTTCTGGGTTTCAACACTGCGGAGGATGCTTTTTACGAAAATGAATTCAAGGCGCTCGGCGTGCAGACCGTCATCGCAACGGCGGACGGCAGCCGCGGCACACGCGGCTTTGTGACCGACGCGCTGCCCGAGCGGTTCGACGCCGTCTGCGCCTGCGGGCCGATGCCGATGCTCAAGGCGCTCTGCGCAAAGACGGACAAGCCCGGTCAGATCAGTCTGGAAGCGCGCATGGGCTGCGGCTTCGGCGCGTGCATGGGCTGCACGATCGACACAGTGAACGGCCCCAAGCGCGTCTGCCGTGAAGGCCCCGTATTCGGGAGGGATGAGATCAAATGGTAAAAACGAACGTCACGCTCTGCTCTCTTCCGCTCGATAACCCCATTATTCCCGCGAGCGGTACCTTCGGCTACGGCCACGAGTTCGCAGAGCTCTACGATATCAACTGCCTCGGCACGTTCTCCTTTAAGGGAACGACGCGCGAGCCGCGCCTTGGCAATCCCCAGCCGCGCATCGCTGAGATGCAAAGCGGTGTGCTCAACGCCGTGGGCCTTCAGAACCCCGGTGTGGACGCGGTCATCGCCGAGGAGCTTCCCAAGCTCGCGCGCGTTTTCCGCAAGCCTGTCATGGCAAATGTCAGCGGCTTTTCGCTCGATGAATACGTCGAGGTCTGCCAGAAGCTCGACACCTGTCCGCAGGTTGGCTGGCTTGAGGTGAACATCTCCTGCCCCAACGTCCACGGCGGCGGCATGAGCTTCGGCACTGACCCGAAGGCTGCCGCAGCGGTCACGCGCGCGGTGAAGGACGCGGTCAAAAAGCCCATCATCGTCAAGCTCTCGCCCAACGTCACAAGCATTGCGGACATTGCCAGGGCCTGCGAGGACGCAGGCGCGGACGGCATCAGCCTCATCAACACCGTGATGGGCATGCGGCTCGATCTCAAAACGAGAAAGCCGCTTCTTGCCAACAGCACGGGCGGCATGTCCGGCCCCGGTATGTTCCCGCTGGCCGTGCGCATGGTCTATCAGGTGTACGAAGCGGTGCGCATCCCCATCGTGGGCATGGGCGGCGTGACGAGCGCGCAGGACGTTCTGGAGCTGATGCTCGCGGGCGCGACGGCGGTCGGTGTGGGCGCTGCGAACCTGGTCGATCCCTTCGCCTGCCGCCGCATCGTCGAGGACCTGCCCCGCGTCATGCAGAAATACAACATCAACGATTTGAACGACATCATAGGAGGAGCACATCATGAGTAAGGACGTTATCGTCGCGCTGGACTTTGACAGCAAGGAAAAGACACTGGCATTTCTAGACCGCTTCACCGAGGAAAAGCCCTTTGTGAAGATCGGCATGGAGCTGTTTCTACGCCGAAGGCCCCGCGATCGTGCGCGAGATCAAGGCCCGCGGCCACAAGATCTTCCTCGATCTCAAGCTGCACGACATCCCCAATACCGTGAAAAAGGCCATGGCCGTACTCTCCTCCCTCAACGTGGATATGGTCAACCTCCACGCCGCAGGTACGCGCGCCATGATGAGCGCTGCGCTTGAGGGACTCACCCGCGTGGATGGTACGCGCCCGCTCCTCATCGCTGTCACGCAGCTCACCTCCACCAGCCAGCAGAGCATGGAGGAAGAAATCGGCATTCACGCCCCGCTTGAGAATGTGGTCATCGACTATGCCAAAAACGCAAGACTCGCCGGGCTCGACGGCGTGGTCTGCTCCCCGCTTGAAGCCGGCCGCATCCACGAGACCTGCACGAAGAACTTTCTCACCGTCACCCCCGGCATCCGCTTTGCTGACGCAAAGGCGGACGACCAGGTGCGCATCACCACGCCCGCAAAGGCGCGTGAGATCGGCTCGGACTACATCGTCGTCGGCCGCCCGATCACGCAGGCGGACGATCCCGTCGCCGCCTATCGCCGCTGTGTCAGCGAGTTCGTGGGCTAAACTATGCACTGCGACATCATCTTATTTGATTTGGACGGCACGCTGACCGACTCCGGGCCCGGCATCATGAAGGCCGGGCAGTATGCCCTGCGCGCATTTGGCATCGAGCGCGACTGGCGCGAGCTGTCGTTCTTCGTCGGCCCGCCGCTCAGCGAGACCTTCGCACGCTTCGTGCGCGCAGAGAATGTCGACGCCGCGGTCGCAAAATTCCGCGAATACTATCAGCAGGACGGCTGGCTCGACAACGCCCCCTACCCCGGCATTCCCACGCTGCTCGCGCATCTCAAGAGCGAGGGCAAGCGCCTCTTCGTTGCCACGTCGAAGCTCGACACCATGGCTGAGTGCATTCTGGAGCACTTCGGTCTTGCGCCCTATTTTGACGCCATCTGCGGCGCACCCGAGGGCGACAAGGAAGCGGGAAAAAAGGTGAACGTCGTAAAAGCCGCGCTCAGGGCAGCCGGCTGCGACGATCTTTCCCGCGCCGTCATGGTCGGCGACCGCGAGCACGACGTCATCGGCGCGCATCTTGCGGGGCTCGACGTGATCGGCGTGCTTTACGGCTACGGCAGCCGCGAAGAACTCACCGCCGCCGGCGCCGACCAAATCGCCGAAACCCCGGAGGCATTGGAAACGCTCATTCTGTCAACAAACTGACATTTTGAAAGGAGAAGAGATAGCAATGGAGCATTTAGAACGCAGCATTGCGGAGGGATTGCTCTCCATCCGCGCAGTATTCTTTCGCCCGAACGAGCCCTTCACCTGGGCCAGCGGCATCAAGAGCCCCATCTACTGCGACAACCGCCTCATCCTGACCGCACCTAAGGTACGCACGCAGGTGGAAAGTGCGCTGTGCGAGATCATTCGCGCCGACTATCCCGATGTGGAGGTGCTGATGGGTACGGTACGGCCGGCATCGCCCACGCCGCCATCGTCGGCCACCTGCTGGGCCTGCCCATGGGCTATGTGCGCTCGGGCAGCAAGGACCACGGCAGAAAAAACCAGATCGAGGGCAGGCTTGAGCGGGGCAGAGGGTCGTGGTGGTCGAGGACCTGATCTCCACCGGCGGCAGCGTGCTGGACGCGGTGGACGCGCTGCGTGAAGCCGGCGCGGAGGTGCTCGGCGTCGCGAGCATCTTCACCTACGGTATGCAGAAGGGCCTTGACCGCCTCGCCGCCGCCAACGTGAAGAACCACAGCCTGACCAACTTTGACGTCATCGCCGACGTAGCGGCGAAGCAAAATTATATCCACCCTGAGGACGTTGCGCGTCTCATTCAGTTCCGCAACGACCCGTCGGATGAATCTTGGATCGGAGGAAAGAACTAACATGGAGCATTTGATCGACATTTTGCAGCTGACCCCCCAGGAGATCGACGATATGGTCGCCACGGCCAACGACATCATCGACCATCCCGACGCCTACGCCCACAAGTGCGACGGGAAGATCCTCGCGACACTCTTCTTTGAGCCGTCCACGCGCACCCGCCTGAGCTTTGAGTCCGCGATGCTCTCGCTCGGCGGCAAGGTGCTCGGCGTCTCGGAGGAAGCTCGTCCGCCTCCAAGGGCGAGACCGTCTCCGACACGGTGCGCGTCGTGAGCTGCTACGGCGACATCATCGCCATGCGTCATCCCAAGGAGGGCGCGCCGCTGGTCGCCTCCATGCATCCGAGGTCCCGGTCATCAACGCGGGCGACGGCGGTCATAACCACCCGACCCAGACGCTGGCCGACCTCATCACCATCTACCGTGAAAAGGGGCGGCTGGCCGATCTGACGATGGGCCTCTGCGGCGACCTCAAGTTCGGCCGCACGGTGCACTCGCTCGTCGCCGCTATGAGCCGCTACACGGGCATCCGCTTCGTGCTCATCTCCCCGGAGGAGCTCAAGCTCCCGCGCTACGTGAAGGATGAGTACCTCAAAAAGCCCGGCGTCCCCTACACGCAGTCCACCGATCTCGAGGCCGTGATGCCGGAGCTGGACGTCCTGTATATGACCCGCGTGCAGCGCGAGCGCTTTTTCAACGAGGAGGATTATCTGCGCCTGCGCGACAGCTATATCCTCACGCCGGATAAGCTCGAGACCGCCAAGCCCGACATGAGCATCCTGCACCCGCTGCCGCGCGTCAACGAGATCTCCGTTGCCGTGGACGATGATCCCCGCGCCTGCTACTTCAAGCAGGTCCGCAACGGCCGCTATATCCGCATGGCGCTCATCCTCAAGCTGCTGGGCATCGACTGACGGGAGGAGAAACGTTATGCTTATTGATTCGATTCAAAACGGCATCGTCATCGACCACATCACCGCGGGCAAATCCATGGAGCTCTATCAGATCCTCGGCCTCGACAAGCTCGACTGCACGGTGGCCATCCTCAAAAACGTTACCAGCGGCAAGCTCGGCCGCAAGGACATCATCAAGATCGACCGCGAGATGGAGCTTGACTGGGACCTGATCGGCTACGTCGATCCGAGCATCACCGTCAACATCATCCGCGGCGGCGAGCTGCAGGAAAAGCGCACGCTCAAGCTGCCCGAGCGCATCCACGGCGTGCTGCGGTGCAAAAACCCGCGCTGCATCACCTCGACCGAGCGCGAGCTGCCGCAGGAGTTCGTGCTGACGGATCGGGAGCGGCGCGTCTACCGCTGCCTGTACTGCGAGACCGAGGCGGGAAAATGATCCCCCGGAAAATCTGAAAAACCAAGCGGCGCGTCCGAAACCGGACGCGCCGCTTGTGCTTTTTTCAAAAAGGAGACCTTTTTCTTTCGCTGCTCCGGCGGAAACGCTGCGAGGCTTTCCGGCGCACGGAAGCTTGCGCCGCTTGTGCTTGCCGTCAGGCCAGCAGCCGGATGCCCTTGGTCATCAGGCTCAGCCCGAGGGCGACGATGAGGATCGTGCTGCCCTTGAGCAGATATTTGTTATAGCGCTTCGGGATGAATGCGCCCAGTAGACCGAATAGCAGCATGAAGACGCACGTGCCCGCGCCGAAGGCGAGCATGCTCACCGCGCCGCTTGCCCACGATCCGGACGAGGCGGCGAAGATCCACATCGACGACAGCGCGCCGCATGGCATCAGACCGGTCAGCAGCCCGACGGCGAACGCCTTGCCCCGGAAGCGGCAGGGCTTGGTCAGTTCGGGGCTGATCCGGCGCAAAAACGGCACGCCCCACATCCTGAGCCCGATGAGCACCACGAGCAGCCCGCTGACGGTCAGGAGCATGCTCCTGACCTGCAGATCGTAGCTGATGTATTTTCCGAGCGCGCCGAAAACGGCACCCATCAGTGTGTAGCTCAGCAGGCGGCCGCCGTTATAGAGCAGCGCATTGCCCTGTGCGAGCAGGATGCCGCCGCACATGCCGATGCAGTGCACGCCCGTGAGCAGGCCGATGACAAAGAGTGCACCGAAGCCGACGCCGCGCTCCGCGCTCGGTGTGCGGACGAGGCCGGTCAAGGCGGGGACAGCAAATACAGGCACGCGACGAGCACGAGCGCGATCGCATCGGCGCGCCGCCCGCTGCGGCCGTCGCCGACGGGGTAGCCGGTCTCGGCGAGGATGCGTTCGATGTCCTCTGCCAAGAGAATGTCCGGGTCAAAGTCCGCCGTGACGGTGCTCTTGCGGTAGCTGGCCGTGCAGGAGAGGATGCCGCGCGTGTGCAGCAGCCTGTGCGCGATCTCGTCCTCGCACTGCGGGCAGATCATACCATCGACCTTGCGGTCAAATATTTCGTGGCTCATATTTTTTCAACCTCAATGCGTTTAATAATACGCCGTTGGAGCTCAGCGCCATCGCGGCCGCGGCAATGGAGGGGTTGATGATGCCGGATGCCGCGAGCGGGATGCAGATGACGTTGTAGACGGCTGCCCAGATCAGGTTCTGGCGCACGTTTTTCATGGTCGCGGCGGAGATGCCGAACACCGTCTGCACGCTTTGCATGCTGCTGCTGACGATCATCACGTCCGCCGTCGAAATGGCGATGTCCGCGCATGCCAGCGCCGGGGAGTCGTTGATGCCGTCGCCGACGAAACACACGTGCTTTCCGCGTGCCTGCAGCGCCTTGACCGCGTCCGATTTGTCGGCGGGCCTGACCTCGCAGAGCACGTTTTCGATGCCCAGCATCCCGGCGATCCGCTCGGCCTTCTCCCGCTTGTCGCCGCTGATCATCCACAGCTCTATACCGCGGTCCCTGAGCGCGCGGACAGCCTCGGCAGCGCCCGGGCGCAGCTGCTCGGCGCCGTCGGTGAGGCCAAGCGTCAGTGTGCCGGTCTTGTCGAACACGACGGTGTCGGTCTTGCAGGCGGTCTCCAGCTGCTCGCCGCCGCGAAACAGCACGCCGAGCTCCGCCGCGCGGCCGGAGCCGGTCATGATCGAGGTCGGCGTGGCCAGCCCCAGCGCGCAGGGACAGGCGATCACGAGTGTGGAGCAGACGCAGTTGAGCGCCGAGCGCAGATCTCCGGCGTCGAGCACGAAGTAGCGCAGGCAGAAAACACCGGCTGCAACCAGAATGACCACGGGCACGAACACGGTCGCGATCTTGTCGGCCAGCCGCGCGACGGGGGCTTTTTCCGACTGTGCTGCGCTGACGATGGCGATGATCTGCGCGAGCACGGTCTGCCCCGGAGACGGCCGCGCACGAGAGCGTCACATCGCCCTCCCGGCAGAGCGTGCCGCAGTACATGTGCGCGCCCGCACATTTCTGGATCAGCTCGCTCTCGCCCGTGAGCATGGATTCGTCGACCATGCACGACCCGCTCAGCACGGCGCCGTCGATCGGCACGCGCTCACCGCTGCGGACCTGCACAATATCGTCGGGCGTCAGCGTGCGGACCTCAACGGTCTGCACCGTGCTGCCGCGCAGCACGTTCGCCGTCTCCGGCTGGAGGCGGATCAGCTTCCGGATCGCTTCCGAGGCCTCGTAGCGCGAGGTGCACTCCATATACTTGCCGAACAGGATCAGCGACAGCAGCACGCCCTCGGAGAGGAAGTACAGCTTCACGTCGTGGTGCACGGTCAGTGCGATGCAGGCGCTGTGCAGATAGATCACGGTCGTCGACACGGCGACCAGAAAGTCCATGCCGAGCACGCCCTGCCGCAGCGTCTTGTACGCGCCCTTGTAGAAATATGCCCCCGGCCAGAACTGGAGCACGGACGCGATCGCAAGCTGAGCCAGCGGGTGCAGATTCCAGAACAGGGGCATCGTCAGAAGGACGCTGATGCAGAGCGTCCTTAACAGCCGCAGCCGGCCGCCGATCTCGCTCCCGGCATCGCCGCAGGCGGGACACGAGACGGAGATGTCACTTGGCTGCATCGTGTTTCAGTTTCAGATACTGCCGGAAGCACACCCACGAGCACGGCAGGCAGCACACCGGGATATGAAACAGCAGCACCCAGCTCAGCCAGTCCACGCCCTGATAGAACACGCCGTTGTACGTGACGCCCTTGATCAGCGCAAAATAAGAGTAGTTCCAAACGCCCCAGTTGCCCGTGAACGAGCCGCAGAGGTGCAGGATGAGAAATGACGCCGTTGTGAACACACCGGCGACCGCGCCCACCAGCGTCGCGGACGGGCGGCCGCTCCTGGCCAGAAACAGCGTCACGACCGGCAGCACGTATACCGTGAGATTCAGCACCCAAAGCGAGAGCGGGATGGAGTAGCCCCAGTTGAGCGCCTGACGGATGTGATCCCCGTCGTGGATCAGCACGGCGACGATCATGACGATCGCGCAGGCGGTGATGGTCTTGATGACGGCTGCGTCGAGCTTGCTGTCGAGCAGCTTCACCGTTTTTTCTTGAGCTTCCGACATAATGATCCTCCTAAGCAGATATTACCGCGAGGCCAATATTGACCAGTTGGTAATTCTAAAGTAGCACGGAGAAAAAAGAATGTCAAGGTTTTATCTACCATTTGGTAAGAAAAATGCGAAGCCAAGCCGCCACCGGCAAAAGGCTACGAGGTTCTTTGAAAAATTGCCCCGTCCCGGCGGACAAGCGTCCGCCGGGACGGGGGAATGGATGTACTGAAGCGGCTGCAGGGCATTTGCGTCGTGTTGTGAAATGCGCTGTACAGGGCAAGATAACAGAACCGGATTTGAACCCGGTTTTCGACTAAAAAATACGCCGTTCTAACGCAAGAATTGGGAAATATAAGAATCCGAGAAAAAGGAAAGTCCAGCAAACCCTTGAGTTTGCTGGACTCTTTTGGCGGATAGGGTGGGATTCGAACCCACGAGCCGCTTGCGCGACTACCTGATTTCGAGTCTTTTATGCAACTGTGACGGGGGTGCCCGTTTTGGGGTCGTTTCTGTAAGCCCCGTACCCGCCAAAAGCCGCTTGAAATCAGGCTTTTTCGCTCGGAAAGCCTTGCGGGACGGGCTTTTTTAAAAGTGGGTTCAAATCGGCATTTTTCCCGATTTTGGAGAGAAATGCGGGAAGATAGGAGAGAAAAACCGGGAGACGGCCATACACCGCAGGATAGAGCTTCCAACCGACGAAAATCTATTTTTGAGGTGTTACAAATGGATGTATTCCCCGTTAACTGGGACAGCGTTCCCGAGGTAATGAACAAGGAGCAATTCTTCCGAATATGCCACATCAGCAAGTCCACGGCGCTGCACCTGCTCAAAAGCGGCAAGGTGCCCTGCGAGTGGTCGGGTAAGAAGACCCGGTGCTATAAAATTCGAAAAGAGGATGTGAAAGCATACTTGGAGGAGCGGGCGATCTTCCCTGAGCTCTACTCTGCGCCGAAGGGCTGGTACGGCACCCACTATGTGGCGAGGCTCTCCAAGGAGCTGCCGGAGGACACGCTGCGGCAGATGCACGGCTACTACGAAAAGCTGCTGCGCAAATACCCGGATGTGGTCACGGTGAAGGATGTGGTGACCCTGACCGGCTACACCCTGACCACCGTCCACAACTGGTGCAGCCGTGGGTCACTGAAAGCCTTCAGAAGGGGCTGAAGTTCTGCATTCCAAAGATCTTTCTCGTTGACTTCTTCTGCTCCCTGACCTTCCGCTCCATCACCCGCAAAAGCCTCTGGCATATTCAGACGCTGAACGAGTTCAGCAGGAAGATGAAGAAATAATGTGCGATTCTGAAATTCGCACACTCGCACCTGCCTTTCGGTTTGGTAGACTGTAACCGAAAGGCGGGTGCATTTTGCATTGCAGACCTGCCGGGGAAATTTTGAATGGGAGGATCACATATGAAATCGCTATTTGAGCAGCTGGGCGGCACTTACACAAGGCAGGGCGACTATTGCCTACCCAATATTTGCTTACCGCCCGAAGAGGAACGCCCCATCGGCATTTACGGCCAGCGGCGGCGAGCCTATCTGAAGGAGCATCACCGGGTACTGTATTATAACCTGCTGACCACCGGGACGCTGGACGGGCACCTCGCAGACATCGAGGAGCAGGCGCAGGGACTCTTTCTTCGGTTGGTAGAACAATACGCAGACTCCGAGGGCGTGACGGAGGCCTTGAAAGCCGATGACCCGATGGCGTGGGTGCGGAAGATGAACGGCATCCGACATCGGGCAAACGAGGCCGTGATGCAGGAAATTGTATACGGGTAACGAGTAAGCGGAGGTCGATGGCCTCCGCTTGTTTTGTATGCAGAAAAGAACAATGCCGTTTTGAAACGGCATTGTTCCGAACTTTGTTGACATTGTTCTTTTATTCGGGTATAATGTACTTGTGATTTTATGCGTGGAGGTATCCCCTATGGCTGAAATGATCTCGGTAAGAGAGGCAGCAGTGCGCTGGAATATAACGGAGCGGAGAGTTGCGACGCTCTGCAAGAATGGGAGAATCGCCGGTGCGAAAAAGGGCAATCGTTGGCTGATCCCCGCTGATGCGCAGAAGCCGGCGGATCAGCGGCTCAAGACGGGCGCTTTCCGCAAGACGGAGCGCGCGCCGAAGCTGCCCCTGCCCATCGGCGTGTCCAATTACTGCCTTGCATCGTCGGAATACTACTACATCGACAAGACGATGATGATCAAGGACTTTATCGATGAGCGTCCGATGGTGACGCTGTTCACCCGCCCCCGGCGCTTCGGCAAGACGCTGAATATGGATATGCTGCGCACTTATTTTGAAAAGAGCGACAAGGATACCTCCGTCTATTTCCGGGATAAGAAGATTTGGGCCTGCGGTCAGAAGTACCGGGATTATCAGGGCAAGTACCCCGTGATCTTCTTGACCTTCAAGGATGTGAAGTTTGATACTTGGGAGGAGACCTTTGCGGCCATTCGGGATATTTTCGCAAAGGAGACCCGGCGGCACAAGGAGTTGCTGGCCAGCGATAAGTGCGACGAGTACAGCAAAAAGACCTATGCAAAGCTGGCAGACGGCAAAGTCAGCGAGGTTGAGCTGGCTTCGGCACTGCTGGACCTGTCCGCTATGCTGCACAAGCACTATGCCGTTGCGCCCATTATCATCATCGACGAGTACGACACCCCCATCCAGCAGGGCTATCAGAAGGACTATTACGACAAGGTCATCCGGTTTATGCGAAACCTGTTTTCCGGCGGGTTCAAGGATAATCAGCACCTGTCCTTCGGCTTCCTCACCGGCATCCTGCGGGTGGCCAAGGAGAGTATCTTCAGCGGGATGAACAACCTGTCCATCAACTCTGTGCTGGACAACAAATACAGCGCCTACTTCGGCTTCACTGCCGACGAGGTGATGGAGATGGCGGAATACTACGGCGCTGCCGATAAGTATGACGAGATTTGCCAGTGGTACGACGGCTACCGCTTCGGCAAGACGGAGATTTTCAATCCGTGGTCGGTGGTCAACTACTTCAGCAACGAGTGCGAGCCGAGGCCCTTCTGGGTCTCCACCGGCAGCAACGATATTATTGGGGAAGTGCTTGCCCAGGCGGACGAGGAGATTTATAACCGTCTGACCTCCCTGGTCAACGGCGAGACCTTCACCACCTTCATCGACACCGGCGTGATCTATCCGCAGATCAAAGCAATCCCTCCACCATTTACAGCTTCCTGCTGGTGACCGGCTATTTGAAGGCACTGAAAACCACGCCCTCCTTCAGCGGCGATTTTATGTGCGAGGTTTCCCTGCCCAACCGGGAGATCTCTCTGGTGTATAACAAGGAGATTTTGCAGCGGTTGGAGAATCTGATCCCGCCGTCCACGGCGATTTCCGTCCAGGAGGCCATCTTCTCCGGCGATAACGCACGGCTGAAAGCGCAGATACAGACGCTTCTGACCCAGTCGGTCAGCTCCTTCGATACTGCCGGGGAGAACTTCTACCACGGCTTTATGCTGGGCCTGTGCGCCCTGCTGGGCGGCGCTTTCGTGACCTCCAACCGGGAATCGGGAGACGGGCGCTATGACATTCAGCTGAAGCCCACGCAAAAGGGACTTCCGGGCATCCTGATCGAACTGAAAGCGGAGAAAAATTGCAGCGACGAAAAGCTGAAAAAGCTGTCCGAGACAGCCCTGCAGCAGATCAACGACAAGAAATACGAAACCGAGCTGACGACAGCCGGGGTCAGGACGATTTATAAATACGGCGTGGCCTTCAGCGGTAAAAAGGTTGAAGTGGCAGTTGGATGAGGAGTGAAAGCAATGGTTAACGAAAAAGCAGCGCCGTGGGCGTAAATATACAGGAAAAGGCCACGGTGATCTGGAATGTGGCGGATGTGCTTCGCGGGCCGTTTAAGCCCCACGAATATGGCCTTGTGATCCTGCCGATGACGGTGGTCAAGCGGTTTCACGACTGCCTGCTGCCCACCCACGATGCGGTGATCGAGCAATATGAAAAGGTTAAGAAGCTGGCGGTCATTGACGGTTTTCTGACCCGTGCCTCCGGCTATCAGTTCTATAACACCAGCCGGTTTACTTTTGAGAGCCTGCTGGCCGACCCGGACAACATCGAAGCAAATTTCCGGGACTATCTGGCCGGCGTTCTCTGGCAATGTGCAGGATGTGCTGGCCAAGTTCGATTTTGACAACATCATCCGCCGTATGGTAGAGTGCAACAGCCTGTATCTGGTCATCAAGGAGTTCAACTCCCCCAAAGGCTACCTCGGTCCGGATAAGATCAGTGCCGTGGATTGCGGCTATATCTTTGAGGATCTCGTCAAGCGCTTTTCCGAGTCCTTCGGCGAGGAGGCCGGAGCGCACTTCACCAGCCGGGACATCATCTATCTGATGACTGACCTGCTGCTGTCCGAAGCCGACCTCGACACCAGCAGCATGACCGTTTACGATATGGCCATGGGCACCAGCCAGATGCTGAGCTGCATGGAGGAGCGCATCCACGAGCTGAACCGCGATGTGGAGGTGACCTGCTTCGGGCAGGAGTTTAATCCCTCCACCTTCGCCATTGCAAAGGCGGATATGATGATCCGGGGCGGCGATCCCAATAATATGCGGTTCGGTGATACGCTCTCCGACGATCAGTTTCCGGGCTTCACCTTCCAGTACTGCATTTCCAATCCACCCTTCGGCATCGACTGGAAGCGGGAACAGAAGGCGGTGGAGGCCGAAGCCGCCAAGGGCGAGCTGGGGCGCTTTGCACCCGGTCTGCCGAAAATCAGCGACGGCCAGCAGCTTTTTGTGCTCAACGGCCTTGCCAAGCTGGCAAACAAGGGCAAGATGGCCATTATCCAGAACGGTTCCCCGCTGTTCACCGGTGATGCCGGGAGCGGCCCCAGCAACATCCGCCAGTATATCTTGGAAAACGATTGGCTGGACGCCATTGTTCAGCTTTCCACCGACCAGTTTATGAACACCGGCATCTCCACCTATATCTGGGTGCTGTGCAAGGACAAGCCCGCCTACCGCTGCGGCAAGGTGCAGCTCATTGACGCCAGCCACTGCTTCGAGCCCCGCCGCAAGAGCATCGGCACCAAGCGCAACGACATCAGCGACCATTGCCGGGAGCTGATCGTCACCGCCTACGGCGAGTTTGCCAACGGCAAGGTATACGGCGACAAAAACGGCATCTACTGCGAGAGCAAGGTGTTCGAGAGCTTGGAGTTCGGCTACAACAAAATCGTAGTGGAGCGTCCGCAGCGGGACGAAGGCGGGCAACATCCTCCTGAAGCGGGGCAAGCCGGTGGCGGACGCCGCCCTGCGGGATACCGAAAATGTGCCGCTGGTGCAGGACATTGACGCTTATTTTGCACGGGAAGTCCTGCCCTACGCCCCGGATGCGTGGATCGACAAGAGCAAGACCAAGGTGGGCTATGAAATTCCGATGACCCGCTATTTCTACGAGTATCAGCCGCCGGAGCCGGTGGACGACATTGTGAAGCGTATTCAAAAGCTGGAGCGTGAAATTGCCGACAGCCTGAACACACTGTCCCATAAGGAGGGCTGACGGCAGATGCGTGAAATGAAAGACAGCGGAATTGAGTGGATTGGACAAATACCAACGGGATGGAAATTGCGCAGAGCAAAGACACTATTTACGCAACGCAATAGTAAAGGAAACGGAATTGAAGTTTTGCTTCCATAAAAAATACGGGGTTGTTGACAAAGCCAAGGCTTTCTGGGGCGTTGTCCAAGTCAAAGAAGATACAGATCTTCAAATGTTCAAAACGCTGGTGGGGTTGGCGATTTTGTTATAAGCCTAAGAAGCTTTCAGGGAGGATTTGAGTACTCTTTATACGAGGGTGTATGTTCTCCTGCATACCAAGTCTTTTATCCGACATCACCCATTTGTGACACATATTATCGTTACCTGTTTAAATCACAGAGCTTTATTAGTAAGATGAATAATCTAACAGTGGGTATTCGAGAAGGGAAAAATATCCAGTATGTTGATTTTGCAAACTCTCAAATTCCAGTCCCTCCACTTGCCGAGCAGGAGCGCATTGCGGTCTTTTTGAATGCGGAGTGCGCCGAGATCGACGCTGTATTGGAAAAGACCCGTGCATCCATTGAAGAATACAAAAAGCTGAAACAGGCGATCATTACGCAGGCAGTCACCAAGGGCATCCGTGGTGACAGGCCGATGAAGGACAGCGGCATTGAATGGATTGGAGACATTCCAGCGGAGTGGGATGTTTTTGAATCTTGTTGCGCATACTTCAATGCTTACCCCGATGCGGATCGTCCTGAAAATTTGGATGGTCCTATTCCTTGGGTCCGCATTGAGGATTTTGAAGGAAAGCACATTATTGAATCATCAAAAGCAGGATTAGGCGTTTCGATGAAAACCGTTAAAGAGATGAATCTAAAAAGTTTATCCTGTCGGAACGATTTTATGCACTTCCAGTTGCATTATGGGAAAATGCGCTATTGTATCAAGAGAACTCGTTTCGTTAATCAACGATTTATTGGAATAATCCCAGATCGAACCACAGATAAAACTTACTTGTACTACCTGATGACATCTAATGCAGAACGGATGAACTTCTTTATCTACTGGTGCATTGCAGGCCAATCTGTCGCGCTCTGCATTTGAGCACTTAAAAGTTCAATTTCCACCATACAGTGAGCAACAAGAAATTGCGGCTTATCTAGATGATAAATGCGAAAAAATTGATGAATTGATACTCAAGAAACAGCAATACCTCACCGAAATCGAAAACTACAAGAAATCCCTGATTTATGAGTATGTGACGGGCAAGAAGGAGGTCGTATAAAATGAATCCATTCTACAACATTTGGAACTATGACTATATTCAGCAGCAGGCGCAAATGCAGCCTCATTTTCGCCGAATCAAGCAGGTGGGACACAGCGAAGGCTGTCTGATTTTCTGGACGGCTGCGACAAAATCGATCCTGCTTACCAGCAGCAGGCAAATAGCAGGATTTTGTGCAGTTATCGCTGTGGCATTTTAATAAGCTTTACAACAGAGGATAACTTTACATAAGAGAGACAATTATGATCACCACCGAAAGCGTTTTGAAGCGGATATAGAATCCTTCTTTCTCTCCCCGGCGGGCGGATATACCAAGGGCGCAGACACCTATGAC
>VOFJ01000012.1_pt1 | contig 45543 bp, 45 predicted proteins | sample 5384081 | NCBI WGS metagenome assembly VOFJ01 (sample SAMN12384729, study PRJNA508395) | human gut metagenome | isolation source: healthy gut I | host: Homo sapiens
TGTCGAAATAGCGGAGGTGGCAGGCCAGAATCTCCCCGAACGGCGCCGGGGCGAAGACCCGCAAGCGGGGTCTTGCGGCCGTAGAGCGCCAGCGTCGAGATGAGCGGGAACAATCCGAAAACATGGTCGCCGTGGAGGTGCGAGATGAACACGGCGCGGATTTTCAGCGGGTTGACGCCGTAGCGGACCAGCTGTTGCTGCACGCCTTCGCCCGCATCCACGAGGTAATACTGTTCGTGGACGTTTACCGCCTGCGCCGAAGGATGGCGGGCGACGGTCGGCTTCGCGGAGGAAGACCCCAATATGGTGACCGAAAAACTCAATTCGTATGTTTTTTATACTTTATGAACGTTGCCCGAAGGCGGTTCGTGGTGAAAACACTCTGGGACGTGGTTGCGGTCCGGGTTTTGCTGCCGTCGTCGTTTTTCTCGATCTTTTCGGTCGTCGTGTAGGTCGGGGCGGAGGTTTCGCTCACGATGCCTTCGAAGACGATGGCGTCGGCCCCTTTCTCCCGGCCCTTCTGCTCGATGGCGGTCTGCGCCTCCTCCAGCGTCTTGCCGAAGGGCGTCGCCTCGATGCTGCCCATCGTTTCGTAGTCCGTGGGAACGTCCTTCCAGTCGAAATATAGTTCCGGTGCGGTTTGGGTTACCGGATAGGCTTTGCCGATGTAAGTGGTGCGGATTTCGGCGCACGATGCGACCGCGAATGCCGCCGCCAGCGGCAGGAGGAATTTTCTCATGGGTTCGGTTTGTTCGTGTTACATCAGTAAAAACCGCTCGCAGTCCAGGGCGGCGATACATCCCGACGCGGCCGCCGTGATGGCCTGGCGGTAGTGGGGGTCCTTCACGTCGCCGGCGGCGAAGACGCCTTCGATGCTGGTCTTCGACGTTCCCGGCTCGACCTTGATGTAGCCTTCGGCGTCGAGTTTCAGCTGGTCGGCGAAGAGTTCCGTGTTGGGGTGGTGTCCGATCGCCAGGAAGAATCCCGCGATGTCGATCTTCTTCTCCGAGCCGTCGTTCTTGCGCAGCAGCGCGCCCGTTACGCCCGAATCGTCGCCCAGCACCTCGGCGGTGTTGTGCTCGAACAGCACTTCGATGTTCGGGGTGTTGAACACTCGCTGCTGCATCGCCTTCGAGGCGCGCAGGTGGGGCTTGCGCACGATCAGGTAGACCTTGCGGCAGAGCGATGCGAGGTAGGTGGCCTCCTCGCAGGCCGTGTCGCCGCCGCCCACCACGGCCACGTCCTTTCGGCGGTAGAAGAAGCCGTCGCATGTGGCGCAGGCGCTGACGCCCTGGCCGCGGAACTTGGTTTCGGAGGGGAGTCCGAGGTACTTGGCCGAGGCTCCCGTGGCGATGATCAGCGTCTCGGCCTTGATCTCCTTCTCGCCGTCGATTACGACATGGAACGGACGCGACGAGAGGTCCACGCGCGTGATGGTTCCCGTGCGGATGTCGGCGCCGAAACGCTCGGCCTGCCTGCGCATCCGGTCCATCAGGTCGGGGCCCGTGACGCCGTCGGGATGTCCCGGGAAATTCTCGACGTCGGTCGTCGTCGTCAGCTGTCCGCCCGGCTCGATGCCTTCGTAAAGCACCGGCTTGAGGTTGGCGCGCGAGGTGTAGATGGCGGCGGTGTACCCTGCGGGGCCGCTGCCGATAATCAGGACTCTTACTTGTTCTTCCATGGTATCGGTTGTTGTTTGCATGTTTCAATCATTATTCGTTCCAAATTCCGTCAGGCGTCGTCCCAGGTAGTCGAATTCCGCCCAGCGGCCGTCTTTTCCGCACCCGGACGACGCTTTCGGCCGGCACATAGTCGACGATCTCGTATTCGGGCGGGATGACGTAACGCCCCTCGCGGTCGATCAGGCCCATGCCCGAGGGGGGTTTCGACCTCGGCGCGTCCTTCGCGGAAATCCCCGGCCCAGGTGTACTGCGGCCGGATTACGGGGTTGTTCTCCGTGTCCACGAACCCGAATCCCTCGTCGTCCTCGACGCAGATCAGCCCTTCGAAGACGTGGCTCGTCCAGCGGTGGCCCGTCAGGCGGCGGTGCGGGGTGTAGACGGCCTCCGTGTCGCCGACGCACATCGGGTCGGCCGTCCGGCGGACCTCTCCGCGCAGGGCTTCGAAGGCCGCGCCGTCTCCCGAAGGGCCGAAATGCGCGTCGTGGTAGCGCAGCGGCACGAACCGCCCGCCCGACCAGCGCAGGTTCTCGGCCCGGAGGTTGTTGTGCGAGAAGTTCAGCTCCCGCAGGGCCGTTTCGAGGGCGTCGAGCGCCGCGAGCAGCCGCTCCGCAGGTTCCGTGTGGAGCGCTTCGGCGAACGGTTTGCCCGCGGGAAGGTGCTGGAGCACCAGGTCGAAACGGCGGCGGCAGCCTGCCGGGTCTGTCCACCGCAGCTCGTCCCGCAGGATGCGGTATTCCGCGAGATGGTCGGTGTTGAGGCGTCCGAGCTGCGATGCCGTGCGTTCCACGGAGGCCAGCGCGGCGGGCGAGAGCGGCATCGAGAGCAGCCATTGCCGGCCGTGCCACGTGATTTCGGCCTCGGCGAAGCGCGTCGTGCGCATCAGCCGCGGCAGTCCGTCCGCCCCGGTCGCCGCACGGGCGTCGGCGAGCGTTCCCAGCGAGAGGTCGGGCGTCAGCAGCGCCCGTGCGAAGAGTTGCAGCGTGGGTGTCATGGCTATTCGGTTTTTACGCTGATGGAACCGATGTTGAGCATGGTGATCAGCTCCTCGGCCGAGGCATTGAAGCTCATGCCGCGGAACGGCGGCAGGGCGCCGGGGCCTTTGGCTTCGCGGATCGCCTCGTTGAAGACCTCGGGCATGGGGCTCGAACACTCGTAGAGCACGGCCGCATAGCGGTTGGGGTACGAGGCCTCTTCGACCGAGGGGAAGAAGACCGTCCGCGGGGTGTCGCCCGCGGCGATGTGGATGTTCACGAGCAGCACGTTGCCGTCGGCCGTGCGCAGCGACTTGATCTGCTCGGCCACGGCGCAGAGTTCGGCGTCGTCGCAGTCGGTGGCCTCGCCGTCGGTGATGTTGAAGACGATGGGCGGGAAGCTTTCGGCATGGGCCGGGTCGGCGCACCATGCCGCGGCGATGTCGCGCACGCGGCGCAGCGCTTCGCACATCGGGGTCTGTCCGGCGGCTTCGGGCTCCACCCACGCCGGGTGGAGATTTCGCGCAGGGCGTTGCTGCCGTCGGGAAGGCGGTACTCCACGATCTCGGTCTTCAGCGGCGGCTCTCCGGCGGCCAAAGTTCCGCCACGGAGATCACCTCCCGGCCGCCCGGCAGCAGGGAGTAGACCTCGTCGTCGCCCGAGTAGCCGATTACGGCGATGTCGTAGTAGTCCCTCACGCCGTCGCTGCGGCGGGCGCGTTCGATCAGCTCGAACAGCATGCCGTTCGTGATCGTGGCCACGGCTTCGGCCTTGGTCATCTGCCGGTTGCGGAACCGGATTTTTTCGGCCATCGACCCCGAGCCGTCGATCGCGAGGATGATGGCGGTGCGATGGGTGCGTGTGATGCTCTGTGTATACATGTTGCGTCGTATGTTCTTCTATTTCAGTCCGCGGACCGTGTAGTAGTCTTCGCGCCGGTCGTCGTCGCTCGTGCAGTCGAGGCCGTAGCTGACGGCCATGTCGAGCGAGCAGTCGCGGTCGCGGTCGGCGTCGGTCGTGCGGCGCATCGAGGCGTGGGCGTTGTGCCCCGCGGAGATGGCCTCGTCGATCTCGTCGACGGTCGGCGTGTGCCCGAGCAGCGCGGCGTAAACCTGCTTGGCCCAGCTGTGGGCGTAGTCGTCGTAGTGGACGGCGAAGACCCGGAAGCGGTTGTCCACGGCGTCGGTCGTGGCCAGCTCGCCGCGGTCCACGGCCGCGAGGATCGCCTCGGTCTCGCGGCGCGTGATGTACTGCCCGCCCACGTCGAGCCACTGCCCGTCGCCGTCGTAGTGCGGATCCGACCCTCCCTTGGCGAGCATTGCGCCCAGCGCCGCCACGATGACCTTGTTGTAGAGTTTGAGCCCCCGCTGCAGGGCCGACGAGCGGATCAGGGTCTTGTTGTAGGTGAACACCGGAGCGTCGGGGTCCTGCTCCTGGAGCGAGTGGAGGATATCCACGGCCTGGAGCATCGAACCGGTGATGTAGGGGTTGTATTCGTCGAAACTGATCACGTCGCGTTTCACCGAGCGGCGGTCGCGGGCCGGGCCACTTCTCGATGTCGCGCACGGCGCCGAAGCTGGTGAGGTTGGCTCCCGGCATGAGGTGCGTGCGTCCCTCCTTCTCGACCAGATAGGAGTAGGGGAAGGCCGAGGTGTCGTGGTGGTAGGAGTGGTGTCCCATGACCATCGTGAAGGCCCCTTCGAGCGCGGGCGACATGATGTAGGCGCTGCTGGCGAACTTGCAGCCGCGCAGATGCACCGCCTGGTGCACGGCGCCGCTCTTGAAGAGGTGGTTGCTCTGGTTCGAGCCGCTGCCGGCGTTGAAGAACGAGAACATGCCGGCGATGAGCAGCGACGATTTGTGGTGCGAGACGGTGTAGGGGCCTGCGAAGATCGAGGCGGCCTCGCCGTTCTCGCAGTGCGAATTGGCGAAGAAGAGCGATTCGGCGGCCGTGAATCCCTTGTCCAGCCGGCAGCTCTCGCCGACGAAGCAGCGTTCGACGATCGAGCCGTTGTCGATGACCGACCCTTCGGCGGCGATCAGGTCGTAGGCCTTTACGTCCACGCCGACGCGTGCGCCGTCGCAGAGCGTGCGTTTTCGAGGATCGAGGCGCCGTCGATTTCGACATCGTTGCCGATGCGGACCTCGCGGACGAAGCGCGCCCCGACGATACGGCAGTTGCTTCCCACCTCGCCGATGGCGGACGAACGTTCCCCGGCGTAGGCGTCGATCATTTTTTTCGAGTGCGGCGATGGTCTGCGGGCGGTGGCGGTAGACGGCCATCATGTAGGCGACCTGCGCCGACATCGTGTCGAATATCTTCACCGTGCGGCCGCCGCATTCGTTCATCGTGGCGACGCCGGCGCCGTTGCCGAATGCCGAGCGGCGGCGGCATTCGAGGGCCGTGACGCCTTCTACGAGCGAGCCGCTTCCGATGCGGTAATTCGCCACGCGCGAACGGATGATGCGGGCTTCCGCGGCTATTTCTACATTTCCTTCCAGGTGGCTCTGCAACAGCTGAAAGGGTTTGAAATCCTCCGAAACCAGCACCTTCGACCAATCTTCGGCCGAATTGCCGAGCGCTTCAAGTGCGGCGGTTTCCGCGGAGGTTAATTTTCTGAATGGAGTCATTGATTGTGGAGTTATTTAGATGCAAATATAACAAATTGCATTTAAATTGCACGAACCCGTCCCGGGAACTCGCTTTTTCTTCCCGCAGGGGTTGCCCCGGGGGCGGCCTTGCGCGGGCCGCAGCGGCGTGCCTGCGGGGCGGATTTTGCCCGAAAGCGATTTTTGATCCCTCTCTTTTCGCGGCCCTGCCTTATTGGTATCGGGGCGTTTTCAGCGGATGGACGATCTCCTGCCGTTCGCCGTCGTGCACGACCTGTGCCTTTCCGCCGCGGAAAGGCTTCACCGCTGCGCAGCCCGGGCAGCTCAGAAGCGTGCGGCCCGCCGTGTCGATGTAGTGCCACGTGCCGCCGAGCTGGACCGCGGCCAGCCCTTCGGTGAAGTCGAAGCCGCTGTCGTAGAGCGGCGCGACGACGACGCGCTCCGCCGTGCGGTAGCCCCAGCGTCCGTTTTCGACGAAGAGTTCGGGCGTTTCAGTCTCCGTTCCGCTCCGGGCGGCGGGCTTTTCCCGGACCGCCTCGGCGAGCAGCTCCGCAAGTCCGAAGAGCCGCAGGGTGGGTGCCGCGAGCAGTTGCGCGATGCGGTACTGGACGGCCATGCCGCGTCTCTCGAACAGCGCGAGCGTCTCCCGGTAGGCCGGGTCCGCGGCGATCCGCTGGGGAGCGTACAGCAATCCGTCGGTGCTTCCGTAACGGTCCCAGAGCGTCGGGTCCGCGGCCAGCGCGTGCAGCGCCGTCGAGATCAGCGCCGCGGGGTAGTCGTCGATGCGTTCGTCGAAGTCCGCCGCCGTGCGGGCCGGATGCTGGTAGGCCGCCGTGCCCAGTTCGGGGCTGATCTCCCCGGCGAAGGCGGGCAAGTACGAGGCGTCGAAGTCGATCGGGCAGAGTGTGCCGTCGTCGCCGACGATGATGTTTTCGGGTTTCAGGTCGCCGTGGGCGCGGTCGTCCGTGACCAGCGCGAGGGCCAGCCGGTCGAACAGCCGGACGAGTATTTGCAGGCACTCCCGGTCGCGGAGGGCGGCGGCCTGCGCGACGGTTTCGTGCAGGGTGGAGCCTTCGATCCAGTCGCCGACGACCGTATCGACCCAGACGCCGGTTTCGGGCGAGGTGTGGAGGTAGAGTTCTTTTTCGAGAAGCCGCTGGCCGTAGATCTCCTTCAGGTGGCGCATCGGGCGCAGGTAACAGCGCAGCGAACGGATGCGTCCGCCGAGGCGGATGCGGAAGACGGCGGCGGAATTGCCTGCGCTGAAGCAGGGGCGTCCCTGTGCGTCGCGGCACACGTCGATTTCACCCAGCGTGCGCGTCAGACCGCGGGTGTCGAGAAGGGCCAGCAGGTATTGACGAATGGTGTACACGTTGCGGGGATCGGATTTTTAGCGTCGTCCGACTTGTCGGAGACGGCGCAAGTTACGAAATCCGCTAAAAAACCGGACCCGAAGGTCCGGCTTTTTTGTTGAATGGTATCTGTTCGCCCGGGAGCACGGAAACGATCCGGGCGCGTTTTGGCTTGCGACAGCCTTTAAAACGAGCGTCTCGCGCCTGGAGCGCAGAGCCGGAAGCAAGCATTCCGGCTTCCCCCCCCCTGAAACAGGCGTTTTACCCCTGTTAATGGCAGTTGCAATGGCCGTCGTGGTCTCCGCAACCTTCGCCGCAGCCTTCGCCGCAGTCGCCGCACGAACAGCCGCCCTGCAGGTCCTCGGGCGTCACGTCGCGCACCGATACGACCTCGACGTCGAAGTTGAGCGTCTTGCCGGCCATCGGGTGGTTGAAGTCCATCTTCACGGTCTCCTCGCCGACCTCCTTGACGATGCCCATCATGCGGTTGCCCCCTTGTCGCTCATCGGAACCTGCGAACCCACGAAGAGGATGTCCTCGGCGAGTTTGCCGTCCACCATGAATATGTTTTTGGGCAGGTCTACCACGGCGTCGGCGATCAGTTCGCCGTAACCGTCCTTGGGCTCAAGGGTAAACGAGACCGATTCGCCGATCTCCTTGCCCAGAATCGCCTCTTCGAATTTGGGGAGCAGCATGCCTGTTCCGAAGATAAATTCGAGCGGCTGGCCCGGACGCGACTGGTCTGCGATCTGTCCGTCGACGGTGAGCTTGTAGTCCACGCCGACCATTTTGTTCTGTTCTACTTTCATACGAATTATGTGTGTTAAATGTTTTGTCGTTTTGTGCCCGACCGCTTCATTCGCCGCCTGCGGCGTCGTTTACAAGCCTGACCCTCCCCTAAATCCCCTCGCGCGCCGGAATTTGGCCGATTGTAACGCAGTGTTAAGCCACCAAAGGTACGCACTTCGGGGCGAGTTGCCAAATAATCGCAGGAAATAATTGTGCCGCAATCCGCAAAACGGCGGCAATTCCACATTGCCGCCGTTTTCTCCCGGGCCGCCGCCGGCTTATTCGCAGTTGCGGCAGCAGAGGTTCCTATCGCCGTAACCGTTGTCGATCTTCGAGACGTAGGGGAAGAACTTCGCCTCGCCGATCCACGCGAGCGGGAATGCCGCCTGCTCGCGCGAGTAGGGGTGTTCCCACGCTCCGGCCAGTTCCCGGGCCGTGTGGGGCGCGTTCGCCACCACGTTGTCCGCCTCGCCGGCGGCCGCCTCGCATTCGCGCTTGATCTGCACCAGCGCCTCGATGAAGCGGTCCATCTCCTCCTTGGGTTCCGACTCGGTCGGCTCGACCATCAGCGTCTCGTGCACGGGGAACGAGAGCGTCGGGGCGTGGAATCCGTAGTCCATCAGGCGGTGGGCGATGTCGCCGCAGTCGATGTTGTAGTCTTTCTTGAAGGACGTGAGGTCGAGGATCATCTCGTGGCCCACGCGGCCCGTCTCGCCCGAATAATAGGTGCGGTACTCCGAAGCCAGCGCCGCCGACATGTAGTTGGCGTTGACGATGGCCATTTCGGTGGCCTTGCGCAGTCCGTCGGCCCCCAGCATCTTGATCCGTAGGTGATCGGGAACAGCAGCGCGGAACCCCACGGGGCCGACGCGACGGCCGTGATGCCCTCGTCGCCGCCCGTGGCGACGACCGGATGCGACGGCAGGAAGGCCCGCAGGTGCTCGGCGACGCAGATCGGGCCTACGCCCGGACCGCCGCCGCCGTGGGGCATGGCGAAGGTCTTGTGTAGGTTGAGGTGGCAGACGTCGGCGCCGATGTAGCCCGGATTGGTCAGGCCCACCTGCGCGTTCATGTTGGCGCCGTCCATGTAGACCTGTCCGCCCGCGTCGTGTACGGCGTCCACGATTTCGCGGATGCGGCTTTCGAACACCCCGTGCGTCGAGGGATAGGTCACCATCAGGCCGCACAACTCCGAACTGTACTCCTTGGCCTTGGCTTCGAGGTCCTCCACGTCGATGTTGCCTTTTCGTCGCACGCCACCGTCACGATCTTCATGCCTGCCATCGCGGCCGAGGCGGGGTTCGTGCCGTGGGCCGACGCGGGGATCAGCACCACGTTGCGGTAGCCCTGCCCGCGGCTCTGGTGGTAGGCGCGGATGACCATCAGTCCCGAGTACTCGCCCGCCGCGCCCGAATTGGGCTGCAAAGAGCAGGCTGCCAGGCCGGTGATCGTCGCCAGGTCCTGTTCCAGCCCGGCGATCAGGTCCATATAGCCCTTGGCCTGGTCGGCCGGGGCGAAGGGGTGCATGTTCTGGAAGCCGGCCAGCGACAGCGGCTGCATGAGCGCCGCGGCGTTGAGCTTCATGGTGCACGAACCTAAAGAAATCATTGAATTGGCCAGCGAGATGTCCCTCAATTCCAGCTTCTTGATGTAGCGCATCAGGGCGCTTTCCGAACGGTAGGCGTTGAATACGGGCTCCTGAAGATAGGACGATTTGCGGCGCAGGGCAGTTGGAGCGCAGCTTTCGGTGACGGCCTTTACGGTCTTGGCTTTCTTGCCTTTGGCCGCGGCGAAGATGCTTACGACGGTCTCGATCTCCGCCGGGGTGGTCACCTCGTCGAACGACATGCGCACGCGCCCCTCCGAAGGGTAGTAGAAGTTGATGCCCTGTTCGAGCGCCAGCGACTGCACGACGGCGGCCTCGGCCTCGGCCTCTAATGTGTCGAAGAACTCCGTCGAAGCCAGTTTGTAGTCCATCGCCTCCAGCGCGCGGGCCACGGTTGCGGCGGCCAGGTGGGCGGTTTCGGCGGCGCGGCGCAGGCCCTCGGGACCGTTGTAGACGCAGTAGAAGCCCACCATCGAGGCCATCAGCGCCGAGGCGGTGCAGATGTTCGACGTGGCGCGCTCGCGCTTGATGTGCTGTTCGCGCATCTGGAGCGCCATGCGCAGCGCCCGGTTGCCCAGACGGTCCACCGAGACGCCGATGATGCGGCCCGGCATGTTGCGCTTGAAGGCTTCGCGCGTGGTCATATAGCCCGCGCTCGGACCGCCCAGCCCCATCGGGGTGCCCAGACGCTGGGTCGAGCCGACGGCGATGTCGGCGCCCCATTCGCCGGGGGCTTTCAGAAGCGCCAGCGCCAGCAGGTCGGCGACGGCCGTGACCAGCGCGCCCTTGGCGTGGGCGGCGGCCGTGAAGTCCGCGTAGTCGCGCACGGCGCCGTTGGCGGCCGGATACTGGACGATGGCGCCGAACTCCTTGCCCGTGAAGCTGTATTCGTCGTATTCGTCGACGATCAGTTCGATGCCGAAGGGTTCGCTGCGGGTGAGCAGCACGTCGAGCGTCTGCGGGAAGATGTTGCGGTCGACGAAGAGCTGATTCCGACCTTCCCGGACGGCATCCCGCGAACGTAATGAGAACATCATCGCCATCGCTTCGGCGGCGGCGGTGCCCTCGTCGAGCAGCGAGCAGTTGCCGATCTCCATGCCCGTGAGCGAGATCACGGCGGTCTGGAAATTGAGCAGCGCTTCGAGGCGCCCCTGCGAAATTTCGGCCTGGTAGGGCGTGTAGGAGGTGTACCACGCGGGGTTCTCGAAGACGTTGCGGGCGACGGCGGCCGGTACGGCGCAAGGGTAGTATCCCATGCCGATGAACGAGCGGTAGGGCTGGTTGCGGTCGGCAAGGTCGCGGATGTGGGCGGCGAATTCATATTCGCTCATCCCCTCGGCGGGCAGCGCGAGCGGTTTGCGGAGCCGGATGGATTGGGGGATCACCTGCGAGATGAGTTCATCGACGGATTTTGTGCCGATCACATCGAGCATGGCTTTCAGGTCTTTTTCGTTGCTGACGCCGATATGGCGTTCGGAAAACTTGTCGAACATACGAATATGGAGGGATTAAGTTACAATGTTTTAGCTTTCGGGGGCTTTATCCGTACAAATGTAAGACAAACGAAGCGGACGTGCAAAAAAAATCCGCCGAAACTTTTCGGCGGATTTTTGTTCAGACAGACCCTGTGTCCGGAATCGTTGCCAGTATGAAAATGGCATGGATGTTTTGTGAGTCGTGTGTTTGGAACTTGTAAAGTAATAATCAGAATGACGATACTACACGGGCATATAAGCAATAGTTATGATAACAACCATCCCTGCATCCTTTATCGAATCTGAATGTCCAATTGCAATTATCTTCATTATTCCACTTTGAAGACGACCAATATGCACTTTTGACGAACGTTGAGCCTCGTTTGATGTCTAATGAATATTCTGTGTCGATTGATTGCTTGTAGAATTGCTTATAGATAAGTTCCCACTCTTGAATGGTCGGTAAGCGCCATTTTCCACCCAAAGATTTGCACCATTCGATCGTATCCTCCCAATTTTACCATATTCACTCCCATCAGTGTTGTGTGAAATAGAAATCACCTTACCGTGTTTATAGGTGTTGTCTACATAGAATACTATACCTTCGAGTTTTTCGTGGTAATCGCCCACGATATAGGCTCCTACACTACGCCGATAGTTCTTGTCGGCAAGAATCTTTTTTGCTTCCTGCTGCTGTCGTTCCACTTCAATCCGTTTCTGTTCAGCGAGACGTTGTTCCTCGGCTCGTTTTTGTTCGGCAATACGCTGTTCTTCGGCGCGTTGCTGGTTGGCGATGCGCACCTGCTCGATGCGTATCCGTTCATGTTCCAACCGCTCCTGCTCCAACCGCGCTTGCTCTTGGTGGTAGCTATATCTCCAAATGCCGGCACTTGACAGAATCAAGACTGCAATGGCTGCAAAGACATATGGCCGCTGTTTCTTCCAAGCCGCGGCACGGTGTTCGGCGGCCGCTTTCTCCTCCTGCTCGCGCCGGAGGCGTGCCAGTTCGGCTTCACGCTCCTGTCGTTCCCTGACGATGCGGCGACGCTCGGCATCGACCTTCTGGCAGCAATAGAGCACCTCGTCGGAGTACATCTGCGGGTTGGCGAGCACCTCGCGCAGCCCTGCATCGTCGTACGCCTCGATCTTGGGCATCAATGCGGCGCCCTTGCTGCGGATCTCCAGCTCCCGGCGGCAGTCGTCGACCAGCGATGCCTTATACATCTCGGGATTGGCGATGATTCCGTGGAGTTTGTCGTCGTCGTACTGCCGGACCTGGGGCACGGCCGGAAGCGGTTCGGAAAAATTATCCGTGGAATGACGCTCCGCCGAATGCGTCTCCGGCTCTTCGGTTTCGCCCTTGTAGCGCCGGACGGTGTCGCCGGCCTTGATGCGTGCGATCTCGTCGGCCACGGCCTTCGGAACGCACACTTTGTCGACGGGCATGAAGATCGCGGGCAGAGCCTTGAACCAGACGATGCCGCACGGAATGCCGATGATGCTCAGAAACTCCCCGATCATGGCGAACAGCGCTCCTGCGGCGGCGATCAGTCCGAAGGGGAAATAGAGAATCGTGATGACGGTCGAATAAGCCGCGGCGGCCGTGCTGCGCTCTTCGGGCCGCACCAGGTTGAGTTCCCTGCGGGTGACCAGCGCCGACGAAAAGGGCGTGAGCAGGAACCGCGCGATCTGGAAAAAGCCCAGTCCCACGGGATAGAGGATGACCGTGCAGCACAGAATCGCACCGAACAACGCGTAAAAAAGCGCGAACAGGAATCCGAAAAATGGAAAATGCCAGAGAATGTTCAAGCAACCGTTCATATTCATTTAAATTAAAGGGTTAGTCGTTTCGCGGGCATACAAAAAAGCGTGAACAGATTTCCGAGTTCATCACCGAGGTATTGGACTGACCCACCAGATAGAACTACGGATTATGCTCACGCCGGAAAACGGCGAGAACACCAACCTTTGTTCCTTATCTGGTTCGAAAGTGTCCAATTTTCGGTGATAAGAAAAAAGCCGATGCGCTTTTATTTCGTATGTCGGCGGCCCTCACAGACCGCGTGACGCAAAGATAGGTAAATCAGCCGGAATTCGTGCAGCGATCCGCATAAAAAAACGGACCGCGGCAAGATTTCCTGCTGCGGCCCGTCCTGTACGGGGCTAATATTGAAAACTGCTGCCGCCGATGAATTCGCGCAGGATCGAGGTGGGCGGAATCTCGTCGGGCGGGATGGGGATGAAGTTGTCGAGGAACTTCAGCATGCGGCGCGCTTCGTCGTATTCGGGCACCGTGTCGGGCACTTCGCGGAGGATTTTTCGGCGAAGGGGCGCAGGACCGAAATCTCGTAGAAGAGCGACGAGTTGAGCATGACGTCGGCGTTTTCCTGATAGGGGAAGATGTGCTTCTCCTCGCCGCGGCGGACCGAGGCCCAGCGCGAGAGCGTGGCCAGCGCGTCGGCGCCCCGCTGCCGGTAGTCGCGCGTCAGGCGGCGCAGCAGGCGGTTGTCGGTCGTGGCGATGCGCGAGAGGTTGTCCATCGCCACCGACGTGAAGCAGGAGATGTAGATGCGGAACTTCTGCGCGTCGGGGATCGAGGGCGTGAGCCGCGGATTCAGTCCGTGGATGCCCTCGACGATCAGGATCGAACGTTCGTCGAGCGTCAGCGGGTCGTTGTGCCACGTGCGGCGTCCCGTGATGAAGTTGTAGCGCGGAATATCGACGCTCTCGCCGCGCATCAGGCGGCGGAGGTGGTCGTTGAACAGCTCGAGGTCGATGGCTTCGAGCGCTTCGTAGTCATACTCGCCGTCGGCGTCCTTCGGGGTCTTTTCGCGGTCCACGAAGTAGTCGTCGAGCGAGATCAGCACCGGTTTCAGCCCCAGCACGCCCAGCTGGATGCCCAGCCGCTTGGCCGAGGTGGTCTTGCCGCTCGAGAGGGACCGGAGATCAGCACGATGCGCACGCCGCGCGAGAGGTTGGCGTCGTAGATGGTGTCGGCCACCCATGCGAACTTGCGTTCGTGGAACGCTTCGGCGAGCTTTATCATGCCGCCGGCGTCGCCCGCGAGCACCTTCGAATTGACGTCGCCCACGGTGGGGACGCCCATGATCCGGACCCACGACTGGTACTCCTGGAAAATGCCGAACATCTTCTCCTGCTGGACGTTGCGGTGAAGTGTGTCGGGCGCCGTGCGCAGCGGCAGGGCGAGGTAGAAGCCGTTGTAGTAGGGCTGGATGTCGAAGAGCGTGACGTAGCCCGTCGAGGGGGCCAGCGACCCGTAGAAGTAGCCCGCCGTGTCGTCGAGCGTGTAGAGCTGGCTGTAAAGCCGCGGGCGGGTGTCCAGCAGCGCCACCTTGTCGGTGAAGCCCTCCTCGGCATAGCGGGCGCGGACCTCGGTCGTGAGCATCCGCTCGCGGGTGATGGGCAGGTTGCGTACGGAGAGTTCCCGCATGCGGCCGCGGAGCCGCGCGGCGTCGTCGGCGGTGAATTCGTCGATGCCGTCGATCTCGCAGTAGAACCCGCTCTGCCCATCGAGTGGCGGATGTGGAGCGTCTGCCCCGGGTAGAGGTCCTTGACGGCCTTCTGAAGCAGGAACCAGGCGGTGCGCTGGTAGACGCGGATGCCCGCGAAGTCGGTGATGTCCACGAAGCGGACCGTCACCGGGGTATATATTTTGTAGCTGAGCTCCTTGATGCGGTTGTTGACGAAGGCTGCCAGGAAGGGGTGAAGGCCGGGCGTGAGGCGTTTGGCGACCTCTTCCAGCGGGGTTCCCATCGGGACTTCCAGCTCGCCGCAGCCGTTTTCGCAGATGACTCGTATCGTATCGTTCATGGAAAAGTTTTTACAATGTTCGATTCGTAAAGATAGGAATTATTTGTACTTTTGGCAAATCTTCATCCATAAAGAAAAACAATGCCGACGAATATGAAAAGAATGTTCCGGACGGGCCTGATTCTCCTTGCGGCGGCCGCTGCGGCCTGCGCCCCCCGCGAGCGGACGCTCGTTTTGCTGTCGACGAACGACATGCACGCCAAAATCCAGCACTTTCCCGCGTCTGGCGGCGGCCGTCGAGGCGTGCCGCGACACGGCGCAGCTGGTGGTGCTGGTCGACGCCGGCGACCGCTGGACCGGCAACGCTATGTGGACATGGCGGCGACGCCGGGGATGCCGATGATCGCCCTGATGAACGGGCTGGGGTATGACGTGGCGACGCTCGGCAACCATGAATTCGACCACGGGCAGGCGTTTCTGGGACGGATGATAGACAGCATGGATTTCGAAGTGGTGTGCGCCAATGTAGTGAGCGACACCTGCACATTCCCGCAGCTGCCGCCCTATGTCGTTCTGGACGAGGACGGCATCCGCATCGGATTCGTCGGCGTGGTGACCAACTACGAGGGGCCGGGGCATCCCGCGGGCAATGCGTCGAGCTTCGCGGGGACTGACCTTTCCCGATCCGCAGCGCCATGGCGCTGAAATACGCCGCCGAGCTGCGCCCCAAGTGCGACGTGCTGGTGCTCGTTTCGCACATGGGCGACGACCGCGACCGGGAACTGCTCGGAAAGGAGACGCTGTTCGACGTGGTGATCGGCGGACACACCCATGTGGAGGTCGATTCGCTGGTGAACGGCACGCTCCTGACGCAGACCGGGAAATACCTCAAGAACGTGGGTGTTACGGTGATCCGATTCCGCGGCAGGAAGATCGAAAGCATCGAATCCCGTCTCGTGCCGCTGGCCGGCTACGCGCCCGATGCGTCGTATCAGGCCGAAGTGGACCGTTACTATGCCGATCCCGAGCTGAACAAGCCCGTGGGCGCGTTCGCCGGGCCGGCCGACAAGTGGGGCCTCGCCAACTGGATGGCCGCGTCGGTGGCCGACGAGGCCGATGCCGACGTCGGGTTTTACCACATCGGCGGCGTGCGCCTCGATTCGATTCCGGCAGGCGGCGTCGGTGCGGCGAAGGTTTACGACCTGGAGCCGTTCGGGACCGAGATAGCCCGGATGCGGATGACCCCGGAAGACATGCGCCGGATGATCCTCTCGAAGTATAACGACGAGGAGAACCGCAAGGAGGCGCACCGCATCGACCTGATCTCGACGACACCCTATGTCATCGTGACCGATGCTGCGGACAACGCCGTCGACGTGCGTTTCCCGAAGCTGCGCGAAGGCAAGGTCTACGAGGTCGCCGTCAGCGATTACGTCTACAAGAATTACAACGACCTGAACTACACCGACGGGAAGCTCACGGGAACGACGGTCGCAGGCGTGCTGCTCGAAGAGTTGCAGGAAGACGGCCCGCTGACTCCGGACAACAAGCCGCGGCAGGAGATCCGGCGCAAATAAACCGCTGATTTTTTGCAGATTCGCTGAAAAACACTACCTTTGTAGCCCTCGCCCGCGCGTAGTAATGCCGTAAGCGGGGGCTATAACTTTCAATATTAACCAATTAACGAGCGATTGAATCGCAAAGATTTCCACAATGGAAGAAGTAAAGAATGTAGTCGCAAACGAGAATTTCGACTGGAACGCCTTTGAAAACGACCTGGGCGTGTACGACCAGGACAAGGCCCAGATCACCGAGGCTTACGACAAGACGCTTTCGAACGTCAACGTCGGCGAAGTGGTCGAGGGTACCGTAACGGGCATCAACAAGCGTGAGGTGATCGTCAACGTCGGCTATAAGAGCGAGGGCATCATTCCCGTATCGGAGTTCCGCTACAACCCCGATCTGAAGGTAGGCGACAAAATCGAAGTGTATGTCGAGTCTGCCGAGGACAAGAACGGCCAGCTGGCCCTCTCGCACAAGAAGGCCCGTCAGCTCAAGTCGTGGGATCGTGTGAACGAGGCTCTCGAAAAGGACGAGGTCATCAAGGGTTACATCAAGTGCCGCACCAAGGGCGGTATGATCGTAGACGTATTCGGCATCGAGGCGTTCCTGCCCGGTTCGCAGATCGACGTGAAGCCGATTCGCGACTACGACGTATACGTGGACAAGACCATGGAATTCAAGGTCGTCAAGATCAATCAGGAGTTCCGCAACGTGGTCGTGTCGCACAAGGCGCTCATCGAGGCCGAGCTTGAAGCTCAGAAGCAGGTCATCATGTCGAAACTCGAAAAGGGCCAGATCCTCGAAGGTACCGTCAAGAACATCACCTCGTACGGCGTATTCGTCGATCTGGGCGGTGTGGACGGTCTGATCCACATCACCGACCTTTCGTGGGGCCGCGTGAACCACCCCGAAGAGATCGTGGCGCTCGACCAGAAGATTCAGGTCGTGATCCTCGACTTCGACGACGCCAAGAAGCGTATCGCACTGGGTCTGAAGCAGCTTACGGCTCATCCGTGGGAGGCGCTCGACCAGAACCTCAAGGTCGGAGACAAGGTCAAGGGCCGCGTGGTCGTGATGGCCGATTACGGCGCGTTCGTGGAGATCGCTCCCGGCGTGGAGGGTCTGATCCACGTGTCGGAGATGTCGTGGAGCCAGCACCTGCGTTCGGCGCAGGAGTTCATGAAGGTCGGCGACGAAGTCGAAGCCGTTATCCTGACGCTCGACCGTGAGGAGCGCAAGATGTCGCTCGGCATCAAGCAGCTCACGCCCGATCCGTGGGAGAATATCGAAACCAAGTACCCCGTGGGCACGAAGTGCACGGCCAAGGTTCGCAACTTCACCAACTTCGGTATCTTCGTAGAGATCGAGGAGGGTATCGACGGCCTGATCCACATTTCGGACCTGAGCTGGACCAAGAAGGTGAAGCACCCCGGCGAATTCACGTCGGTAGGCGCGGATATCGAGGTCGTGGTGTTGGAGATCGACAAGGAGAACCGTCGTCTGTCGCTGGGCCACAAGCAGCTGGAGGAGAACCCGTGGAACGAGTTCGAAAACCAGTTCTCGGTGGACAGCATTCACGAGGGTACGATTACCGAGATGACCGACAAGGGCGCAGTGGTCGCTCTGGGCGAGAACATCGAGGGCTTCTGCCCTGCACGTCAGCTCGTGAAAGAGGACGGCACGACGCCGAAGGCGGGCGACAAGCTCGACTTCAAGGTGATCGAGTTCTCGAAGGCTACCAAGCGTATCACCCTTTCGCATCTTCGTACGTACGAGGAGGCCAAGCGCGCCGAGGTTGCAGCCGAGAAGGCTGAGAAGCGTGCCGCTGCCGATGCGACGAAATCGACCGTGAAGAAGATCAACGCTTCGGTCGAGAAGACGACGCTGGGCGACATCGCAGGTCTGGCCGCTCTGAAGAGCGCCATGGAGGCTGCCGAGGCCAAGTCGGCCAAGAAAGCCGCTGCCAAGAAAGAGGACGAGGAGTAATCCCCGCTGAAAAAAGGAAGGGGGGGGGGGGAGATAATTTCCCCCCGCATCCGATAGCCGGACGCCCGCGCAGGAAACTGTGCGGGCGTTTTTTGTGCGCCGGGAGGGGCTTGGAAACCAGTGTCCGGAAATGTCCGGGGATGCGGAGAACCGGAAGTGAAATGCGGGCGTGTCCGGAGCGGAAATACGGGGGCGGATGTTTGCGGTCGGAGGGGCGGGGCACTCGGGGATGGACTGTCTGTGAAGCGGATCGGTTGTGGGTCGGGAGCGGGGTCGGAACCGGGAGTCCGGCCGATTTGCGGTCAGTCAGCGGCGGGTCGGTCAGCGTGGTCAGCGGTCGGTCAGCGTCGGTCGGTCAACGGCCGGTTTACAGGGCGGGACGACTCCGGGACGGGGACGGATCGCGGTTTTTGCGTGTCCGCCGAAAAATTTACGGCGGATTCCTTGCGCCGCGCGCAATAACCCGGTATATTTACAGGTTAGTACGGTAGAAGCAAACCGATGATACATGATGAAAAAGTTGATGTCAGGCCTGTTGACCGCGCTGGTTCTCCTTCCGGGCGGCATGCTGTGGAGCGGTGACGTCCGTGCCGCCGAAACCTGCGCCGCGCAGTCCCCTCGCGGGGACCATCGCGCGAACCCTCACGGAGAGCGTTATGTGGAGCGTCACGAAGATCGGCGCGGAGGATATACCAAAGACAGTTGGTCGGTGTATTACCGCGGCCGGAAGGTAGAAGGCGCTTCGGCTTCGTCGTTCGCCGATCTCGGCGGAGGCTACGGCAAGGACAACTGGAAGGTGTTCTACGAAGGGCGGGAGGTGAAGGACGCTTCGGCTTCGACGTTCGAGTATGTCGGCAGAGGCTGCGCCAAAGATGCGTGGAACTCCTTTTTTCAGGGCCGGAAGCAGTCGGGGATAACCGGTTCGCCGCTGGAAACGCTCGGCGACGGATATGCCCGGGACAACTGGGCGGTTTATTACCGGGGACGCAAGATCGAAGGTGCCGCGGCTTCTTCGTTTCAGAATCTCGGGGGCGGCTACGGCAAGGACCCGTGGAAGGTGGTGTACCGGGGCCGTGAAGTGACGGGTGCATCGTCGTCGTCGTTTGAAGAACTTGGGTGGGGGTATGCCAGGGACGCGTGGAAGGTTTACTACCGCGGCGAAGTGGTTCCGGGGGCCTCCCCGTCGACATTCCGGATTCCGGACCGGCGGTAACGGGCGATTTTCGTTATATATAGGGCTTTCCACTGCGGAAGGCCCTTTTTTGGGCGGCCGTGCCGTGTGGGATTCGGGCACTGTTTTTGTCTTTGCGGGGTAAACGACGAAACGGATGAACAGACTGAAACCCCACCTCGCCCTGCTGGTGTGCAACGTCCTCTGGGCGATGGATTACCCCTTTTACAACATCGTGCTGCCGCGTTACGTCCATCCGATGGCGATGGTCTCCGGGTCGCTGATCGCGACGGCGCTCTTCTCGCTCGTGCCGCTGCTGTGGCAGAAGGCCGAGAAGGTCGAACGGGCGGATATTCGCAAACTGATCGGCGCCGCGCTGCTGATCGGCGTCCTGCGCAAGGTGTTCATCATGTACGGCCTTTCGATGACTTCGCCCATCGACGGTTCGATCATCGATACCATCGTGCCGCTGCTGGTGCTGCTGCTTTCGGTGCTGCTGGGGATGGACCGTTTCACGAGACTCAAGATCACGGGGCTGGTGCTCGGCATGGCGGGTGCCGTGGCCGTGGTGCTGGCGGGAGCTTCGTCGAACCACGCCCATTCGCACCTCTGGGGCAACGTGATGATTCTGCTCTGCGCCTGCGTTACGTCGCTCTACATGGTGTGGTTCAAGCGGCTGATCGCCAAATACCGGATTACGACCGTGCTGAGGTGGCTTTACTGCGTGGCGGCGGTCGTCGCCCTGCCGTTCGGTATAGGCCCGATCGTTCACACCGATTTCGCAGCCATTGCCCGTCACGCCCTATTTCCGACGCTGTTCGTGCTGATGGTGCCGACCTATCTGCCCAACCTGATGCTCAACTATGCGCTCAAAACCGTGCCGGCCACCGTGTCGAGCATCTACACCTATCTCCAGCCCGTGCTGGCGATCGCCATTTCGATGGGCATGGGACTCGACAAACTGCATGCGGACACGGTGATTTTCGCCTTGGTGATCTTCGTCGGGGTGGGGCTGGTGCTCCGCTCCTACTCGGTGAAACCCCGGCAGGCCGATCCGCCTGCGGCGGGGCCGCATTGACGGGGCTGTCAACGAAAAAAGAGCCTCCCCGAAAGGGAGGCTCTTTTCGTATGGTGTGCTTTCGAGTTACTCGGCAGCGGAAACCGAGAACTTGATCGTAGCCTTGACCTCCTTGTGCAGGCGGGCCGTAGCCTCGAACTCGCCGACGGTCTTGATGGCCTCGACGCTGATCTGCTTGCGGTCTACGGTGATGCCCTTGGCGGCGAGCGCCTCGGCCAGGTCCGCTGCGGTAACCGTACCGAAGAGTTTGCCCTCCTCGGCCTTCACGGCCAGCGACAGCGGCAGGTTGGCGATGGTCTCGGCGAGCGCCTGAGCGTCGGCGAGGATCTTGGCGTCCTTGTGAGCGCGCTGCTTGAGATTCTCGGCGAGAACCTTCTTGGCGGATGCAGTGGCGACTTGGCGTAGCCCTGAGGGATCAGGTAGTTGTTCGCGTAACCGGGCTTTACGTTCACGATGTCGTTGGCGTAACCCAGGTTTTCCATATCTTTGATCAGAATTACTTCCATTGTCTCTTCCTCCCTTTAATTATTTCATGCAATCGGTTACGAAGGGCAGAATGGCGAGGTGACGCGCACGCTTCACGGCCTGTGCGACCTTCTTCTGGAACTTCTGCGAAGTACCCGTCAGGCGGCGGGGAAGGATCTTGCCCTGCTCGTTGAGGAACTTCTTGAGGAACTCTCCGTCCTTATAGTCTACGTATTTGATGCCGAGTTTCTTGAAGCGGCAGTATTTCTTCTTCTTGACGTCTACCGATACGGGATTCAGGTAACGGATTTCAGACTGTGCTTTGTTCTCCTGTGCCATGGTTTACTCCTCCTGCTTGTTAGAAAGTTTCGCACGACGCTTCTCCGAATATTCTACGGCGTATTTGTCCTGCTTGAAAGTTAAGAAACGGATCACGCGCTCGTCGCGGCGGTACTGCGTCTCGAGCGTGTTGATGAGCGAGCCTTCGCCCGTGAACTCTACCAGGAAGTAGAAACCGGTGGTCTTCTTCTGAATAGGGTAGGCGAGCTTGCGAAGGCCCCACGACTCCTTGTTCACAATCTGACCGCCGTTCTCGGTGATGACACCTTGGAATTTGTCAGCAACCTCCTGTACCTGAGCATCGGACAGAACCGGCGTGACAATGAAAACGGTTTCGTAATTGTTCATAATGCTTTTAATTAGTTAATTAAATCCCCAAAGGGACCGCAAAGATAGGAAGAAAACGAGAAATAACAAATTTTTTCGGGGTTTTTCCGCTTTTTAGCGCTGATAATCACGGCCTCTCCGCCGTGTTTATAAGTTTGGTCCCACCCCGAACCCCTCCTTCGGGAAGGACTTGAGCTGCACTATCTGCCTATTGCCGGGTTGATGCTGTTTTTTACTCCTTCGGAAACCCCTGCGCCTTGAGTTTGATTTCGGCGCCGTCGGGCGTGACGAGGTAGGCGCCCGTAGATTCCGGCGTGATGTGCCCGATGACGTCCACCAGACCCAGCCGCATGATCTGCTCCTGCATCGAAAGAGGCACCGTGAAGAGCAGTTCGTAGTCCTCGCCGCCGTTCAGCGCCGCCACGACCGGATCGGCGTGCATCTCCTCGGCCAGCGAAGAGGTCTGCCGGGCGATCGGGATGCGTTCGAGGTAGATGCGCGCGCCGCACGAGGACGACTTGCAGATCTGCATCAGGTCGCTCGCCAGGCCGTCCGAGAGGTCGATCATCGACGTGGGGAGGATTTTCTCCTCGGCCAGCGCCCGGACGATGTCGGTGCGGGGACGCGGCTTGAGGTATTTTTCGAGCAGGTATTCGTAGCCTTGAACTGCGGTTCGGGGTTCTCCACGTCGGCGAGCACCCGCTTTTCCCGTTCCAGCAGTTGCAGGCCCATGTAGGCGGCTCCGAGGTTGCCCGTGATGCAGATCAGGTCGTTCTGCTGCGCTCCGCCGCGGTAGACGACCTTCTTCCTTTTCGGCGTGGCCCAGCGTGGTGACGGTCACGACCAGTCCCGTCATCGAGGCGCGCGTGTCGCCGCCCACGAGGTCGATCTCCTGCTCCTTGCAGGCGAAGGCGATGCCTTCGTAGAGGTCCTGGAGGGCTTCGACGGGCAGTTTCGAGGAGACGCCGAGCGATACGGCGATCTGCGCCGGGAGGGCGTTCATGGCCAGAATGTCGCTGATGCCGGCCGTCACGACCTTGTAACCCAGGTGCTTGAGCGGGAAGTAGGTGAGGTCGAAGTCGACGCCTTCGTAGAACGAATCGGTCGTGCAGAGCACCGCTTCGCCGCGCCCCGGGGCGATCACCGCGGCATCGTCCCCCGCGGCCTTGAGCGTCGAGGCGTTTTTCGGGGAGAACCCGCTGGTCAGCAGGTCGATGAGTCCGAATTGTCCGAGCGAAGCGATCTCGGTGCGCTTTTTTTGGTCCATGAATCTAAAATTTTTTACAAAATTAACGAAATACTCTTGTTTCCCCAAAAAATAACGTAATTTTGCCCGGTCCAATCATTACTAAAAGGGTTAGTTATGGTAAATATCGTCTTATTCGGCGCTCCGGGATGCGGCAAAGGCACGCAGGCCCAGCGTCTGAAGGAACACTACGGAATCGATCACGTTTCCACGGGCGAGGTGATCCGCGACGAGATTCGCCGGGGTACGGAACTGGGACAGAGCATGGAAGCCTGCATCAAGGCCGGGCGACTGGCTCCCGACGAGATCGTAATCGGCATGATCGAACACTATGTCACCGAGCACATGAACGCCGCCGGCTGCATTTTCGACGGCTTCCCCCGCACCACGGTTCAGGCCGAGGAGTTCGACAAAATCCTCGCCGGACACGGTCTGCAGGTCGACATCATGATCGACATTCACGTTCCCGAGGAGGAACTGGTGCGCCGCATCCTGCTGCGCGGCAAGGATTCGGGGCGTGCCGACGACGCTTCGGAGGAGGTGATCCGCGGCCGTCTGGACGTCTACCGCCAGCAGACGGCCGTCGTGTCGGACTACTACGCCGCACAAGGCAAATACGCATCGGTAAACGGCACGGGCACGATGGAGGAGGTTTTCTCCCGCATCGCCACGGTGATCGACGGTTTGAGATAGCGGGCGCAGGTCCGGAGGGGCCGGGAAGTCTCCCGAAATGAAAATCACCCCTGTCGGAGTTGTCTCCGGCAGGGGTGATTTGTGTGAAATCCGGATTCGCCGGACAGCGCTTTTCGCCGTGCCGGAAGGGGGGGGGACGGAAAAAGCCGCCCGTTTCCGGTGCGGCTTTTCAGTCTCGGTGCGGGTGTGTCCTCCTTGCTTTGGATGGCCCCTCCCTCGGACGAAGATTTAGAGTGCGTTCACGTGCAACTGGATCGAACTCTTCAGGTTCGCAGCCTTGTTCTTGTGCACGATGTTATGTTTTGCCAGCTTGTCGAGCATGGCGGTTACCTTCGGAAGCAGGGCCTCGGCGGCGCTCTTCTCGGTGGTGGTGCGCAGGGCCTTCACGGCGTTGCGTGCCGTCTTGTGGAACAGCCGGTTGTGAGCACGCTTCGTCAGGGTCTGACGAATTCGCTTTTTCGATGACTTATGGTTTGCCATAATTCCCGTTTTTTATTTTTTACTTTTTTTCAGTCGTTTGGCTTGAAACGGCCTTGGCCGCCTTCGGATAGACCCCAAGGTCCGCTCTCGAAAAGTTTTTCACCCGTAGGGGTCGTGCCGGCGATCGCTGATACTTCGGAAATTCACTCGCTGCGCCTTCCCGCCGCCTTTGCCGCTGCTTTCCCGGCCCCTTCGTTTGTAGCCCATAGGAGAGTCGAACTCCTCTTTCAAGAATGAAAATCTTGCGTCCTAACCGATAGACGAATGGGCCTTTACCGCTATCGCATGCCCCGAACGGGGTTACTTTAGCGGTGCAAAGGTAAGCAAAAAAGTGACTTGTACAAAAAATATGCGGAAAAATTACGGTTTTTTTGTTGGAAGCCCCTCGGACGGCTGTTTTTGCGCTGTCAGCGCAGCCGTACGGTCCGCGTCTCGGGGTCGAAGCGGGCGTTTTCGCCCGAGAAGAGACGCTCGATCAGCCCGCTGCCGACCATCTCCCCCGCAGGGAGGTGGTGCAGCGAAGGGGTGTCGATCAGCGCCACCGAGTCGCAGAGCGAAAGGGCGATGTCGAGGTCGTGGGTCGAGAAGAGGATGCATTCCGCTCCTCGCGGGCCAGCCGCCGGAGCAGCGTCGCCAGCGTGTAGCGGTTCGGCAGGTCGAGGAAGGCGGTGGGTTCGTCCAGCAGGATGACGGGGGTGTCCTGCGCCAGCACGCGGGCGATCATCACCCGCTGGCATTCGCCGTCGGACATGCGGTCCATCGTCTTGCGGGCGAAAGCCGACATGCCCACCAGGCGGAGCGAACGTTCGACGACGGCGCGGTCGGCCTCCTGCATGCGTCCGATCCAGTTGGTGTAGGCGCGCGCCCCAGCGCCACGACGTCCTCGCAGGCGAGGTTGGCAATACGGACCTTGTCGGTGGTGACGAACCCCACGGTCGTGGCCCGCTCGTGGGGCGTGAGCGACGCCAGCCGGCGGCCGCAGAGTTCCACGTCGCCGGAGACGGTCGTCCCGAGGCCTGCAATGGCCCGCAGCAGGGTGCTTTTGCCCGTGCCGTTGCGTCCGATCAGCGCGGTCAGCGATCCTTGGGCGAAGGCGGCGGTGACATCCGCGAGCAGCGTGCGGCTGCCGTAGGAGAGGGCGATATGGTCGAGGGCGATGCTCATGGTCAGAAGAGATTGCGGTTGCGGACGACCACGACGATCACCACGGGGATGCCCATCAGGGCCGTGACGGTGTTGATCGGCAGGGCCAGGGGCTTGGAGACGAGGTCGCAGACCAGCAGCAGGGCCGCGCCCGAAAGCATCGACGCGGGCATCAGGACGCGGTGGTCGGCGCTGGCGAAGAGCATGCGCGCGAGGTGCGGCACGGCAAGTCCGATGAATCCTACCGGGCCGCAGAAGGCCGTGACGGTGCCTGCGAGCAGGACCGTGGAGAGGAATAGCAGCGTGCGGGTGCGCTGGACGTTGAGACCCATCGTGCGGGCGTAGTTCTCGCCCAGCAGCAGCAGGTTCAGCGGCTTGATGACGGCGACGGCGAGGGCCAGTCCCGCGGTGACGACGGGGAGCAGCAGCGCGAGCTGGCTGCCCGTGACGTCGCCCAGAGAGCCCATGGTCCAGATGACGAACGATTTGAGCGCCGCTTCGCTCGAAAGGTACTGGAGGATTTCGACCACGGAGCTGACGCCCGAACCGAACATCATGCCGAGGATCAGGATGACCATGATGTCCTTGATGCGGCGGCTGACGGCCATCACGACGGCCAGCACGAGCGCCGCGCCGAGCCACGCCGCCCCGGCGATGCCCAGCGACTGGACGAACGAGTGTCCCGCGACGCCCAGCAGGGGGGCGCCCAGCAGGAACAGCGCCACGCCGAGACCTGCGCCCGAGCTGATGCCCAGCACGTAGGGACCGGCCAGCGGGTTGCGGAAAAGGGTCTGCATCTGCAGGCCGCTGGCGGCGAGGGCCGCGCCGGCGAAGAGCGCCGTGACGGCTTTGAGCAGGCGGATTTTGAGGATGATGTCGCGCACGGCCGGGTCGCACGCGCCGCCCGTGAGCGCCGCCCAGACGTCGCCGAGCGGCACGGCGACCGATCCCACGGCGAGGTCGGCGATGAAAAGCGCCGCGGTGAGCAGCCCGAGCGCCGTGAAGAGGAACGTGGTTCTGCGTGCTGTCATTTAGCGGTACCGGAATTTGAGCGAGATTTCGTAACGGACGTCGCGAAGCCGTAGAGCGAAGGAGGAGAATGGCGGCGGTTTTCATCTTATTCGAGGCGTTTGTAATAGCAGGTTGGGACGCTGTCGCCCGAGAAGATCGCCCGCAGGTCGCGCAGCACGAGGTCGGGGTGCACGACGCCCGATTCCCAGAAGTCGGAGCCTCCGGCCGGGGTTTGGCGGCGGTTGTTGTTATAGACGTTCCGTTTGCGTACGACCGGAATGCCGGAAAATTTCGGGTTCTGGGCCGTCAGTTCCGCCAGCGTGTTGCAGGCGCCGACGTTGAGCCAGAAATCGGCGGCGTTGGCCAGCAGGTAGGCCTCCTCCATGTCGACGGCCACCGACGTGTCCGAATCGTTTTTCGTGTAGACGTATTCCCCGCCTGCATCCTCGATCAGGCGGATCATGTAGCTCTGCGTGGAGGGCAGGAACCAGGTGTCGCGGTAAGGGGTGTTGAGCATCACTTTGGGGCGCGGCGCATCCGGGGCGGGGTGTGCTTTCAGGGACTGGTAGTCCCGGGCGATCCGTTGCAGCGTGTCGGCACCGGCCGCGCGCAGGTCGCAAAGCTCGGCTGCGAGGACCAGCCATTCGGCTTTGCCCAGCGGCGATTCTTCCACGTAGTCGCCGATATATATATAGGGTATGCCCAGTTCGCGGAGTTTGCCCGTGACGACGGTGTTCTCGCCCGTGACGCCGTACAGCAGCATCAGGTCGGGCTGCATGGCGGCGAGCCGTTCGAAGTTGAGGTTCGTGTCGTAGCCCACGTCGAGGACCTCGCCGCAGCAGCGGTGTTCCCGGACATAGGGATTCGAGATGTAGTCGATGCCCGAAACGCCCGAAACGCGCCGGACCTGACCGATGGCGTCGAACATGGCCACGTGGCTCGACGACATGCAGACCACGTGGCGCACGGGGGCTTTTACGGCCTGTCCGGCGAAGTCGGCGGGTGCTTTGGCATCGTCGCGCAGGATCAGCAGGTGCTGTTCGATCTGGCTGCCGCCCTGCCACGGGTTGCGGATCGTGACGAGCGTCGAGGCGTCCTTCTCGTTTCCGCGGATGTAGAAGCCCGATGCGTGGGCCGGGGTGTAAATCTCGGTTGTGAAATCGCTCAAAACAGGCCTCGAAGGGCCTCCGCAGGCTGATGCGAGGGCCGCGGAAAAGGTTAGCAGAAGGCGTGAAAATCGTTTCATTTCCGCAAAAATAGAAAAAAATCCTGCGGAAATGTGTTTGTTTTTGAAAAAAAGACTATATTTGCAGTCCCAAAGCGAGAGGTTTTGACCTTTTTGACGAAGGAATCGGGGCGTAGCTCAGTCCGGTTAGAGTACACGTCTGGGGGGCGTGTGGTCGCTGGTTCGAATCCAGTCACCCCGACTAACCGAAAATCCTTGATATTCAATCGAATATCAAGGATTTTTCTTTTGCGGTATATAGTCTGAAAAGTGGCGGTGGTACACAAGTGGTACATAAATAGTCGCTATCCGAAAATTTCAATCTTAGTCGTTAAGTATTTGGTTGTTGGGCGGTTGCTGTATTTGGGCCTATACAGTCGCTCCAAACAGGCGGATAATGAATTTTATCGGGTTCGCGGTTATATGAGCTGTAATCACGCCGCAGTACCTTCTGTTCCGACGAAACAAAACGACCTGCCAATATGTTTTGGCAGGCCTTGCAAATTTACTCTGCCGATGTCCCGATCAGCAACAGAATTAAAAAGTCGGTTTCCGCTAGTTTTGCATCCGTGCCGCAGCCCCAGACGATATTTACCTGCGGGGCAAATTCGTGGATGACGGTTAAAAGGCTGCATAGGTCGTCGAAACTTATTTCCGAAGCGGGATGATAGCTTACTTTTACAATCACGTCGAGGTCGGCTTCGATGTGTAGGGCTTCCAATTCGGTGCGGAGTTGTTCCGCCAAGACGTGCATTGCACCCTCGACTGTAATTAGGGCGCAAGATGCCGCGTTATTCAAAATGCGGTCGAAATCGTTTTGGACAATTTGTACCATGTCGTCTTCCGATGGGCTGAATTGGGTGTCGAGGTAGCGTCTGATTTCTTCTTTGGCTTTCATGAGATTTTGTTTTTGGGTAATACATTCCGGCAGTGAATACGCAGGTCGATTCAGTCGTTATGTACTGGTAGATCGTCGTTGCGGTTTGCTTATTTAAGCCCTATACATTGGCTTGAAATAGGCGGTTAATGAATTTTATTGAGTTACCGACTACATGGGCTGTAATCGCGTCGCAGTATCTTCTGTTTGGGTTTAATAAAGCGACCTGCCGGGTTGCGGCAGGTCGGGACAACTAAGAACGGTCGGGATAAAAATTCGGGAAAGATGTGGATAACAACTTATAACTATGTGCTTTATCCTCGACCGGGATTATATACGAAACAATCAGAAACTATAATATCGAACACTATGTCCTCCTCTTGTTATTTCATAATTGGTGGATGCGTCCTCAAATAATACTTGATATAAGATAAGGCCTAATATGGAACTTTGCCCTTTTTGAGATTTGGGATATTCCCGAATGATTGCTTGCAGGGCTTCGTCTTTTTCCCAATCAATCTGATTCTTACCGACAAGATCATCTGCCGAGAACGGTTTGCCGTTTCGGTTGAACCCTTTTTGCTGGATAAGTTCCGTTAATTTTCGGTGAATATCGACAAGTTCGGTTCCTGTCAATTTCCGCACCTGTTTAGGTTGAATGGTTGTCGGCTGTAATTCGCCATTTATTTTTTCGTATAACATTATAATCAGTTAAAATTCGACTTCTTGAATTATTCTAAAGCTATCTTTCCAAGATGAAACAGATTCATAATTGGATTTGCTGTTGATAGGAACTCCTAAAAATTCATATGGATTCCCCTGCTGAATATAAACGTCCTGCTGGTGGAGTGCTGTTTTTACAATAAACTTTAGAGAAATTCAAAGGCCAATACTGAGACCCACCACTACTATTTTTTGACAGCCTTGTTAATGAGTTATCACCTATGCTTTGTAATTCGGCTCCCAAAACTAAGTTTCCAGAAAAACCGGTGCAATCGAGAAATGCATATTCTTCAATGGTGGTTATTTGATCTGGGATAATGAGATTTCCGGTAAAGCCCGAACAACGCTCAAAACACTGCCGGGATACGGTTGTTAATCCGCTCCCCAAGGAAAGGAATCCGTTGAATCCATTACAATTCGAGAAGGCTCGTTGTCCTATGCTAACAACACTATTTGGAATAATTAAGTTTCCTGTTAGTTGTTTGCAATGAGTAAAGGCGGCAGCTCCTATAATGCGCAGGTTATTGGGGAGTGTTAATATTCCCGTTAAATCGGGACACTCTCCAAAGGCTCCAACACCAATCGAAACAACGCTTGATGGTATATCGATAGATGTAATGCTACTGTTAGAGAACGCATTGTCCGGGATAGCTTCCAAATTCAGCGGTAGAATGACCGTTTTGACCGTACTTTCTCTGAAGCAACTGGCCGGAATGGTCGTATTGTCGATTTGTGCCAGATCGACAGATTCCAATGCGGGCATGGTGCGCATGAAATCGTAATCGAACGTGTTGAGTTTGCCCGTCAGTTTCAGTCCGATCAATTTCTCTTTTTCATCGGCGGAAATGTAGTTTTCCAATGTTCCTGCCGTTTCGACATGGACCGTTTTATATCCCGAAGCCTTTTGTGCGAACAGAATGCTTTGTGCTACCAATCCGCTATCGTCTTTCAGATTGACGGTCGAATAACGATAGGTCGTGTTCGGATTGGCTTGGGCGGTAAAGGTGAGCGTTTCCGTATGTGTCGCTGCACGTGTCTCGGCAACAGACAGCCAAACACGATCGGCCTCCGGAATTTCCACCGTATAGGTTACATTGGTTTCCACTTCGACCTGCACGGTTTCGCCTTCTGCGGCAATCTCCACGGTGTCGGTCGAAACGATAATGACGCTCTCGACAAAATTGATAATGCGCATGATGGTATTCGTTCCTTTGGAGACAAATACCAAGATGCGGCTTGCTTCGAGGTCGGCCGACGGTGTTGTAACGATAATTTTTCCGGATCGGTAATCTGTCGGTGAAACAGACGCCTTATAGAGGTCTTGTGCTACCACCTCGATTCGTGTCTTTTCATCCGCTCCGATAATCGTATATTCGATTTCATAGGTTTTTCCCGGCAGGACATTGATGGATTCCGTATTGCTGAATGTGATATCCAATTTTTCGGATGCCGTTGCTTTCGGAATCGTAATCGTGCTGTCGTCATTCAAGGTGAATATAACGCTGTCATCGGTTTCTTCGACATCCTTGAAGATGCCTCCGGCCTGTCCCGGCTCCCCCTGCTCGCCTTTATCGCCCGTTGCCTTGCCGAGCTGGGTCCACAATGCACCGTCATAGGAGATATACCAGTATCCGTCCTCGATTTTCAATTGAGGCGTTATGCCGTCTTTTCCATCCTCTCCGGGCTTGCCATCCTGCCCGTCCTCGCCATCTTCGCCGGGGTTCCCGTCCTGTCCATCGTTGCCATCCTGTCCCGGCTTACCATCTTCTCCATCCTGACCGTCGCGGCCTTCTGCTTTTATCTTGTTGCCGGAATCATCCGTCAGCCAGTCGCCGTTAAGCGTCCAGTAATAGATTCCGTCGGCATCCTGCTTTACTCCGATAACCGGGGTAGAGCCGTCTTTCCCGTCTTCGCCGGGTTTGCCGTCCTGACCGTCTTTGCCATCCTGTCCGTTGTAAATCGTAATCGGTGCACTTTGGGTAAAGGAAATGGTGTAACCAATTGTTTCTCCATCCTTGGTAATGGGGACGACGCTGGTAATGTAGTCTCTTGTTTTGAAGGGCATTGACAAGGGTTTGCAGGGATGAAATGTTTGGTGTTCATCTGCTTGCATAATTCTTCGAGTTTTGCGACCCTGTTTTCGAGGTCGTCCACGCGTCCGGTCAATGCTGAATCGTCGTAATCGCTATTACAACTCCATAGAGTGGAAACAGCGAATAATAAATAAAGAATCCGTTTCATTTTTAATGGTTTATTAGGTACAAATAGTCGTTATTCGGCATCTCCTTTTACGGTTTTGTTGAAACAGTCCTGATGTCCGCAATATTTGCATTGGCGGGTAACCTGAATGCGGTTATAGTGGACGAGATACGATTGAGTTCCGTTTTTAACTCGCTCGGTTTTAACTCGGCCGAGGTATGCTTCATCAATTACCCGCATCGCCCAGAATCTTCCGCAGTTCCCGCAGCGGCGTGAAAACAGCCAGCGTAAAATTAGAAATACAAATAATCCAATGATGAGTAAAAAGCATAGTATTGGATTCCCTTTTTCTGATTTTGTATCAGGATATGGAGCTTCAGGCGCGAGCACAATTGGAGATACGGCTTGTTTGGATGATTGTATGATTTTCGGAGATGTAGAATGCGTTTGATCTTTGATCGGAGCAGGTTGCGGTTTCGTTTCTTTTTGCTTTGAAATAATGGCTGGCTCACGAGGCGTCTCGATTTCTTCGTGAATAATTTCCGGGGCAGGGTTAGTTGGGGGTACAGAAACCGGGGATTGCGGGGTTTTCTGCTCTTTTTTTCTTTGCTGGCGCTCTTCTCTGCGTTCTTCTCGCTTTTGCCTCCGTTCTTCCCGACGTTGTTCGCGCAGGGCTTTTTTGTCGGTCTCCTGTGTTTGCGGTGCGGCGTACATACCGGGTGCGGCCAATATGAAGAACATAAGCCCGCAAGTGATTAGTTTTTTCATAGCAACAAGTTTTTGTTGCCATCCTGTTCCGATATGGCTGATTTACATGAAAAAAAGTGTGGAACAGTCGTCTTATTGAGTAGGGAGGCTCTGGTAAGCCTTAGACACCAATAAAACAATGCCCCACACCTGTAATAGTAGGCGATGATGACCGCATACCATACAAGCAATGAGCGCGCTGTTTTATCCCTGTGTCTGTTGTGTGAAATTTACCAGATTTCCCTACACGGAATAAAAGCGAACACTTTTACTATATGTACGCCACTCTCGTGGCCCTACAAAGGTAAAAAAATGTTTTGCTTAGTGCAACACTCAGTCGGGGCATTGTCGTACAAATTTGAGCGAAATATTCTGAAAAATCAATATTGACCTTATGCTATGTTTAAGGTAAACTCCACATATTGACCTTTACGAAAAAGGGATCGACTATTAGTCGATCCCCGTAAACGTATTCTGAGACGGTTATTTGAATGTAATATTGTATTCCCGACAATAGTGGAAAAACGTGCTGATGTTTATAAAGTCATGGTTGGCTATGCACCAGTCGAATAACCGGTCGCATTCAGTCGGGTAGTAATCGGAGTGCCATTGGCTCACCAAGTGGAATAGCCGTCGCCCTTCTTCCGGTCCGAACTCGTTGGCAAGTGCCTGCCCGATAGCTCTCCATACTTTATAGCCGCATGTGATGTCTATTTGTCGGTCTGATATTATCTTTATACACGCATATGCTCTCATTTTGGTATCTACATCCATGGAGGCCGACCTGTCGTTTTTGCAGGGTACTCCGTAGTCTTTGTTTATGAGGTTTAGGTACGGAACGGCATTCGGATTAAAGAACGGTTCGGGATCATAGCTTGCGACACGCAGACGGGTGACATCGCAGCAAGTTGAATCTGCGTACAAATGGATTTTTGTCCGGATTTCGTTTATGAGTGCAAAATACTGTGCCCGATGCCTCTCTGGATAGGCTATTCGGAAAACAAGACATAGACCGTTACCTCCGACGGATAGCCCCGCGTAGCACAGGCTACTGAACTTTTCAGCTAATAACTCTTTAACACGGGACCATCTTCCCTTGACCCCGGGATTATCCTTGCCGTCAATATCTACACAGATGTAACGGCTATGCCGATGCACGAGCCTTTTTCGGGCTCGTGTATCGAATATTCCGGAAACGGTCACACAAGGGAGGCGAAACTTCTTTATCTCTTTGCGGACCGCCGGATCCTGCGTTTCCCGATAAATATGCACGATGTCTTGGTAATCCGAGCTTAATAAAAATTCCCAGAGAGATATTTCCTCGATTGGAACGACCGAGGTCATGTTCTCGAAAAGAGATACTTTAGGCGATGGGATTCCCGCTGGAATCCGAACGACGGTGTTTGTCATAAATTTTGAGCATGAGTTATTGGAATTACTCCTGTTTGTATTTAAGATTTGTTGCGATAAATATTTGCTATCTTTCATATAATTAGCATTTTGCATTTTGAGTTCTTGTTCACTTATTGCCTGCTTATTGTTCGGTTGTCAGATATTTCGATCCGGCACTTGAATGGCGCGTGTCATCGTTTGATTTTACTATCTGCCTTTCCTGCGAACCGATCCCCGATCGCTTTATCGTATTTCTTGGAGCTGGCATCGATCAGTCGTTTCCACCCCACGAAAGATTGCATGATTCGGGTCGGAGTTCCTTTTGGGGGCATTTCACCGTATAGCGCATAACGCGTTAAAACTTTATAAGCTTTATGCTGAAGACGTTCAGGCATAAGTTCGATAGCTTCGTAAAATGAGATGAGGAATACAAAGCCCTCTCTCGGTTTCCTCTTTCGCGGCTTCGCAGCCTCCTTTTCCTGAATTGCGCTCAATTCTTCTTCCGTTACATTGTTCAATGCCGCCAACGGGTCTAAATTTTGGTTTGGTTTCATAACTTTGATTGTTTAGTGTTTAATTTGGTTATTACAGTATTGTTCGATCGTCGGGTGCGATTCGCTTTGCAACCAGTCGATAATCTCCTCGCGCAGAAAGTAGAGACGCCTTCCGCCATGCTCCGGCTTGCGAAAGGGAATCTTTCGGTCGCTCGTAAATTTGTAAATCGTCGCCTTACTGTATCCGGTCAGGCGCACGACCTCTTCGATGGTCATTACTTGCTCGGCCGGAGCTTGATTCGCAGTAAGGTTACCTAAGATTTGGTCGATGCCGAGAATCTCTTTCAGTTGCCCCACGGTCAGCATTGCGATCGGGGTTTCATCAGTAATTTTTGTCATAAAAAATATTATTTTAGATGAGTTTTTATACTGAAATATGATAATAGAATATACATAGGCTCTAAAATGAAAGTCCCCCTGCGAGAATGCTATTCCGCAGGGGGACTTAATGAAAATAATGAATTTAATGAACGATTACAGCCCGTATAGGTCAATGAGAATGGTCAGAGTTGCTGGGTGCGTAAATAGAGGGGTTGGAATATGAGGTTTCGAAAATTTATGTCGTCTTCATCCGTGCTATCGAAAAGCCGCCTGAGGGTCGTGTATATCCGGCGCATGGTCTGATCCGAGGTGGCTCCGACCTCCTGCTTTATGGATTTTATGGACAACAGATGAGGTAGCTGGAACTGGGGGGAAATGATTCTTGCAGAAATAAAACAGCATGCCGGTATAGAGCCAGTATCGGAGGTCCGTCCGCGTCCCCTGAAGGACGGTCCCCGTGAAAACGGAGACGGTCTTCCCGCATTGCGGGCAACGCAATAGCAGCGGATTTCTTCGCCTCAAAGGTCGTGTGAGCCGGATATTACAGTCGGGACAATAGGTCGAGTGCCGTTCTGTATAGTAGGCAATGGCCTTCGTTTCATCCGGGAACAATGCTGAAAAGGTTTGATAGCTGAAAGGAATTTTCATCGTAGTTTATTTTTAAATCGTATATTTGTGCTAATAGCGTAAAAAGGCGAGCAGAATTAAACCGCGGCGGCCGTTAGAGAACTTTCGCCGCCTCGTTGATCACGCCGTTGTCGAAGCTGTCGAGGTAGACGTTCGTGGTTTCCAGATCGGCATGGCCGAGCATCTGTGAAATCACCTCGCGCGGGATGTGGTTGCGCTGCAAGGTCATGGCCGCCGTATGGCGGGAGACGTAGCTCGTCAGGTGGAAATCGATTCCGAGCTCCTCGGCGAGCAGACGCAGGTATTTCTGGTACTTGCTGTAACGGGTTCGAATGTGCATGTAGAGCCGCTCGCCCGTATAGCCGGAGCGGGTGACGATCGGCAGCAGGAAATCGTCCACAGTCGGCGAGGCCGCTTGCAGGCTCCCGATCAGTTGCCGGATTGCGGGCGTGATTTTGATCGAAATCGGTTTGACCCCTTTCTGCCGTTTGATCTTTTGCCTCTTGTAGACGATATAGTCGCCGTCCTCCATCTGTTTGATATGGGCGGCCGTGAGCATCGCCATGTCGATGAACGAAATGCCGTAACAATAGTAGGAGAAGAGAAACAGCTTGCGGGCGTATTCGCATTGCGGATTGCTGGCCGTGGTGCTTTTGAGTTTCGATAACTCGGTGGCAGGCAGGTAGCGTTTGGCGGTTGCCTCTTCGAGTTTGGAGACCTCGAACCCGCCCCGTCCGAACGGATAGGTCGCCGCCGAGCCGACACCCTCCGTATTGGCCCGGTTCAGAATGGCCCGTAACGCCTTGAAATAGAACTTACGTGTGTTGCCGCAACAGCCCCGCTTTTGAAGAAACATATCGAATCCCCGGACATAACGCAGGTCGATGTCGGAAAAGAGCCGTTGATCCAGCTTCCGGTCATAGCTTCTCAACATGTCCTGCGTCTGCTTGTAGGTTTGGGAATTGCCGATATGCCCCGTCGCGTGCAGTTCCGCGATGCGGTCGGAGAAATAGGCGTTGAATTTCCCTTGCTTGGAGGTGTTCAGAAAGGCGTCCTCGAACTGGTTCAGCGTCCAGTCGATACCCTCCATGTCGAAGCGTTCGACGATCTCGCGGGCGCGAACCTTGTATTTCGCCAGCAGCGCATTGTCGGCCTCGCGTTGTTTGTTCTCGGCTTTCTGCTCGGCTCCTTTCAGGTTGCGCAGGATGATGAATTGCTCGCCGGCTTCGTCCCAATATGCGGGGTCAGCGTAGAGGTCGAGCGCGATATATTTGCGCCGCTTGTTCTTGGTGATGCATAGCCTGACCGCGTAACGGCCGTTGCGGTCGGCCTTGTCGTGACGACGTGGAAATCGAATTGAATGTGCCATTCTATCTGCATTCGTGTTAATAAAAAGATGATTGCGCCACCGACATTGCGTTACGAGCTATGAGTTACTTGCAATAGAATGGCAACAAACTATCTTAGCACTAACCGTATACGCGGGATTATCGATTCCAATTATACGATTACAGAATAACTCGCATGTGGCATTGCAAAAATAGAACGGCAATTAAGGGATTCCAAGTATTTTAAAATTTTGTATCCTGAATTTTGAAGTTAGAAGCTATTTAATCGCAATAGATACAGGTAGTTGTATGTTCTGAATTTGTTATTGAGTTTGGATAATTCGGATGTATCAATTTTGATTTTGAATGAAAATAATTGCAATTTTTAGAGTAAAATTGACTTTTGTGTCGAAGAGGCTGTTGTTAGGATTTTTGAAAGTTGTGCAGAAGATAGTCTGAAAATTGCTACCTTTGTTACGAAGTATGCCGAAACTCTATATCATAGCGGGTTGCAACGGTGCAGGGAAAACGACTGCATCCTACACCGTATTGCCCGAAATGTTGGGATGCCGGGAGTTCGTCAATGCCGACGAAATAGCAAAAGGACTGTCGCCGTTCAATCCCGAAAGCGTGGCGATTGAGGCAGGACGGCTGATGTTGCAACGGATGGACGATCTTTTGTCCGAAGACGAAGATTTTGCGTTTGAAACGACGTTGGCGACCCGTTCCTATGTGAAATTCGTGGAGCGGGTGCAGGCGAAAGGCTATTTTGTGACGTTGCTCTATTTTTGGTTGCCGACACCCGAACAGGCCATCGAGCGTGTTGCGACACGAGTAAGCGAGGGCGGGCACAATATTCCGTCGGATGTGATTCGGCGACGTTATGCGAACGGCATCAAGAATTTAACGACCCTCTATACTCCGATCTGTGACTATTGGACAATCTATGATAATAGTGCTGCCGATGGTATTCACAAGGTTGCTTGGGGTGTCAAGGATGAAATAAAAGAGATTGTCGATCCGTTATCTTATCAAAAGATCGTAGGCTATGAGCGAGATTGAGATTAAGCAAATGCAGGAGAAAATCGAAGCAGGCATTTTGCTTGCCCAAAAGCGTCTGATTGAAAAGACCAAGAAGGAGGACGGCGAATTGGTCGTCGTGCGCGACGGAAAGGTCGTGCGCATCAAGGCCCGCGATCTGAAATAGGAATTTTGGGTCGGTTGTCCGAATGAATAATCCCCGGCATTTTCGGATGCCGGGGATTCACTTTTCAATTTTGATCGGGTAGTGAACGATGCGTGGAACACAGGTGGAACACGCGAAATCGCAACAACACCCGATAATGGCAAACTGCAACTCTTTGAAAGTGTGTAAAATCCGCTGGAATATAGTTCGTTAAATTTATTGGAAAAAGTAAAATTTAATTCTGGGGGGCGTGTGGTCGCTGGTTCGAATCCAGTCACCCCGACTGAAGAAAAGGCTTGGTAATCTGATGATTACTGAGCCTTTTTCGTTTGTTGACGGTTGATTGATTCGTGGCTTCTGACCCCGTTTTTGCGTTGGTTTACACGGGGTGTGTAAACCGTGGTGTAAACCGCCAAAAGGCTATGGACGCCACTATTTCAGTTATTTGTTTCAAAAGCAAGACCCTTGCTAACGGGGAGCATCCGCTCATGTTGCGCATTACGAAAGACCGTAAACGGACGATGAAGAGTTTAGGCGTGTCGGTACATCCATCTAATTGGGATTTCGACCGTAACGAACCTAAACCCAAGTGTCCCGACCGCAAGTACATTCAGCAAATCATTCTGAAAGTCAAATCCGAGTATCAAACCAAGTTGTTGGAGAAAGCCGCCCGCGATGAAGATTACACGGCTGAAACGCTCGTAAAAGAGCAATCCCGTGAGCAAATCCAGTCCGAGACGGTCGAGAGTTTCTATTTGCGGACGGTGGAACAACTCAAACGGGAGGGAGCGGTCGGCAATGCCTATGCCTATCTGAACTCCTACAACGTGCTGAAATCCTTTAATGCTGACAAACTGCTGTCCTATACATTCGGTCAGATAGACGAAGCATTTTTGAGCGCTTTCGAGGGTTGGATGCGGTCGAAAGGCAATAAGGAAACGACATTGAGTTTTCAGATGCGGACTTTACGGGCCATGTTCAACCGTGCAATTAAAGCAAAGATTGTCAGCAGGGAGAAAAAACCATTTAACGAGTACAAGATTAGCAAATTCAATACCCGTACACCGAAACGAGCGTTGAGCAAGGCAGACATGATGAAGATTATCGACGCCGATTGTTCACAGGGGAAGGAGATAGAGCAGTTTGCACACGACATATTTGTTTTCTCGTACTTGTGCGGTGGCATACCGTTCGTGGATATTGCCAATCTGACCCCTGCCAACATTGCGGACGGACGACTGATTTACCACCGTCAGAAAACGCACGGTGCAATCAATGTTCCGCTGTCGGAAAGGGCAAAAGCGATTATTGCCAAGTATGACAGCCATTGCGAACAGGCAGGTTATCTGTTCCCGATATTGGATGAACGGGCGCATATTACACCCCTGCAAAAGAAGAACCGAGTGCATAAAATGTGCAGCAGGGTGAATGTGGCTTTGCGGGATGTTGCCAAACGGTTGAAGATTAAAGCAACTGTTACAACCTATGTAGCAAGGCACTCATTCGCTACTGTATTGAAGAAATCGGGTGTGAATATCGGTATCATATCCGAGGCTTTGGGGCATCATAGTCTGAAAACCACTCAAATCTACCTCGATAGCTTTGAGAACAGCCAAATCGACGTAGCTATGCAGAATCTATTGTAAGTATCGGGAGGTCGTCGCGTTGTCATCAGGGACAGCTGCCGTGCATTTGGCCTTGTTAGCCTGTGGTGTGGGGGGCGGGAGATGAGGTGCTCGTTCAGAGTTTTACTTTTTGTGCTTCGTCGCATCCCGTTACTTATCTCGGCGCTACCCCCGTCTTCGTAGATTCGGAGTCTGAAACCTGGAACATGGACCCCAGACTGCTCGAAACGGCTATCGAAGAACGCATCGCCAAGACCGGCCGAACCCCGAAGGCGATCGTCCCGGTTGCCTTGTACGGTATGCCTTACAAAATCGACGAGATTATGGTCGTTGCCGATAAATACGGCATTCCCGTCATTGAAGATGCTGCCGAAGGTTTCGGGTCGAAATTCGACGGGCGGGTGCTCGGGACGTTCGGCAAATACGGCGTTCTATCGTTCAACGGTAATAAGATGATCACTACGTCGGGCGGTGGGGCATTGGTTTGTCCGGATACCGAGGCGAAAAAAGAGATTATGTTCTACGCTACGCAAGCCCGTGAATCCTATCCATATTACCAGCACGAACATATCGGCTACAACTACCGGATGTTTCGAACATTTGCGCCGGTATCGGCCGGGGGCAGATGACCGTTGCCGACGATCATATCGTCCACCATAAGCATGTCTGCCAGCTTTACAAAGAGTTATTGGCGGACGTGGAGGGAATTGCATTGCATGAGAATCCATCGTCGCGTTATGACAGTAACTATTGGCTCTGTACGATCCTGCTTGATCCATCCTTGCACGTAAAAGGAGAAGAACACGCTTATGAAACAGCTGTCCAAGGTGCAGTTGGTGGGGCGGCCGGAGTAACGCATGCTGCGGCATCGCTGCATACGGGTAGTGAACCGAATCGTAATGTCGAGGCTTTGCGGATGGCTTTGGATACCGCAGGTATCGAATCGCGCCCACTGTGGAAACCGATGCATCTGCAACCGGTTTACGTGAAGAATCCGGCTTATGTGAACGGCGTAAGCGAATCGTTGTTCAAATGCGGCTTGTGCTTGCCGAGTGGACCCTATGTGACGGATGAGGATGTGGTATATATCGTTCGACGGATAAAGGCGAATATCCTTGAATGCCGCTGTAGTTTTTGCTTATTGTCTTTGGTACATGGTGTGAATTTTATACCATTGACTGATAAAAATGAGCCGCAACCTGGAAAGGTTGCGGCTCTTCTGTTGGTTAGCTGCGGGTTATTGTCTGTTGACGATGGGATGTAACAGGAAGTTGAAGGTGTAGTCGCCGTAAGGCAGCAGGTATTCGGGAAGCGGGAGGCGGCCCCAGCTGTTGATGCAGCCCAGACCGGACTGGACGCCCTCGATGTTGACGTGCGTGCGGCCGTCGGGCACGAGGTCGCTCGGGTGGCGGACGTATTCCGGCGAGCCGTTGTCGAGCTGCGGGATGGAGTAGGGGATGGCCGATGCCGAGAAGTGGCGGTCGGAGCAGATTTCGACGCCGAGGCCCGAAGCGTCGGTCAGACGCCACCAGCGCAGGTCGCTGCGCGTTCCCGACTCCTGCGGGCTGACGTATTTCATGTGGAACTGGTCGGCGACGCGCTGTGCATAGCAGCCCACGAAGGCGGCGCTGGAGCGGTCGGCGTAGTTCTCCATCGGGCCGCGTCCGTAGTACTCCACGGCGTCGAACATGCCCGGGGTCTCGAAGGCCATGCCGAAGCGCATCAGGTCGGCGACATCTTTGCGGGCCGGGTCGGCGGTCATCGTCTCGCTGACGCGGATCGAACCGTCGGCGAAGATCGTGTAGGCGAGCGTCAGTTTCGCTCCCACGGCGGAGACCGTGTAGTCGGCGACGGCTTTCACTTCGCTGTCGCCGGGCGTGAGGGCGAAGCCCGTGAGCTGCGGCTCGGCTTTCGCCCACATCCCGCTGTCGGGGTATTTCCCGGTCTGGCGCACGCCGAGGTCGTTGTCCGTGGCCGCGCGGTAGAAATTGGGCCGCAGGGGCCCTGCCAGCAGCTCGACGTTGCGCAGGCGGTAGGAGCGGATGAATCCGTTCGCAGGATCGAACGTGACCGAGAATCCCTCGCCCGAACGGTCTTGTCCGCTACGCGGAGCGTCCCGGCGGGGACTGCCGCGGCGAAGCGGGCCGCGGGATTGTCCTCGCGCAGCGTCAGCTGGTCGGCGGCGACTTCGTAAAGGGCGTCGAGCAGTCCCTGCCGTTCGCGGAGCTGGTAGCGCACCGTGAGCAGCAGTTCCCCGCCCAGAGCATAGACCTGTTCGGGCTTGTAGCCCAGCGTCACGGCGGCGGTCGCCTGCGGGGCCACGTCGAGGTGCTCGACCACTCCGCTCGACACGGGCCGTCCGTCCGAGGTGATCTCCCAAAGCAACCGGTAGGGCGAGAGGTCCGTGAAAAAGTTTTCGTTATAGACGTTCACGATGCCCTTTTTCAGGTCGCGGGGCGTGGTGTGGATCGGCCGGTGCTGGTGCTTCACTTCGTAGGCGTGGGGATGCCACGAGCGGTCGGCGGCCAGCACGCCGTTGCAGCAGAAGGTGCTGTCCGAAGCGTCCGCGGCGTTGTAGTCGCCGCCGTAGCGATAGATCAGCTTCCCTTCGGGACTGCGCCAGGCGAGGGCCTGATCGGCGAAGTCCCAGATGAATCCGCCCTGATATTTCGGTTCGCGGCGGATCATCTCCCAGTACTCCCTCGAACCCGCCCAGCGAGTTGCCCATAGCGTGGGCGTATTCGCATTGGATCAGCGGTTTCGAAGGATTCTCCGCAAGGTATTTCCCGCATTGCTCGTAGCTCCAGTACATCGGGCAGACGATGTCGGTGTTGTAGTCCCCGTGGTAGGAGGCCTGCTCGTACTGCACGGGCCGCGACGGGTCGAAGGATTTGATCCAGTCGTAGCAGCGTTCGAAATTGGGGCCGTTGCCGGCCTCGTTGCCCGTGCTCCAGACGATGATCGAGGGGTGGTTGTAGTCGCGCAGCACCATGCGGCGGTTGCGGTCGAGGTGCGCGGCGGCGAAGGAGGGGTTGCCGGCCAGGTTCTTCGACTTGTCGCGGTAGTGCCAGCCGTGCGACTCGACATTGGCTTCGTCCACGACGTAGAGCCCGTATTCGTCGCAGAGGTCGTACCACAGCGGCGTGTCGGGATAGTGGCACGTGCGCACGGCGTTCATGTTCAGCCGCTTCATCTCGCGGATGTCGCGCACCATCTCTTCGCGTGTGACGTAATAGCCCGTGTTGGGCTCCATTTCGTGCCGGTTGACGCCTTTGATCAGGATGGGTTTGCCGTTGACGAGCAGTTGTCCGCCGCGGATTTCGACCTTGCGGAATCCGACGCGGAAGGCAGCGGCCTCGGTTACGGAGCCGTCGGCGGCGAGGGCTTCGGCCGTGAGCGTGTAGAGGTTCGGGGCCTCGGCGCTCCACTGCTTCGGGGCGGCGACCTCGAAGGTCGTTTCGGCTGCGTTGCGGCGGGGACGGAGCGTGCGGGTGTCGAGCGTTTTGCCCGCCGCGTCGAGGAGCGTCAGCCGTACGCCGCCGACGCCCGGCGTCGTGGCCACTTCGGCGCGGAGCGTGCCGTCGCGGTAGTCGTTCACCAGATCGGGCGTCAGCCGCACGTCGGCCAGCCGGCGCTTGTCGCGGGCGTAGAGGTAGCAGTCGCGGCCGATGCCCGAAAGTCGCCAGAAATCCTGGTCTTCGAGGAACGAGCCGTCGCACCAGCGGTTGACGCGCATCACGATCAGGTTGTCGCTGCCCGGCGTCAGGTAGCGGGTGATGTCGAATTCGGCTTCGAGCTTGCTGTCCTCGCTGTAACCCGCCTCGCGGCCGTTGACCCAGAGCGTCACGTTCGAGATCGCCGAGCCGATGTGGATGAACACGTCGCGGCCCTTCCAGTCGGCGGGAACCGGAATGGTGCGGCGGTAGAGTCCCGTGTAGTTCTGTTCGTAGGGAACCAGCGGGGCGCGCAGTTCGAAAAACTTGTGCCACGGGTAGGGTTTGTTCGTGTAAACCGGGTCGCCGCAGCCGTTCAGCTCCCAGATGCCCGGCACAGGCATTGTGCCCCACGCCGAATCGTCGTGTCCGGCGCGGAAGAACCCTTCGGGTTCGGCTCCCGGGCGGTCCACGCGCAGGAAGGACCATTCGCCGTTGAGCGTGCGGTAGAAGGGCGAGCGGGTGTAGTCGTTTTCGGGAACGGCCTCGGCGGCTGTGGGGAAGGCGATGAAACTCGTGCGCATCGGGGCGCGGCCGACGTCGAAGCATTCGGGATCGAGCCAGCGCTCGGCGGGGGCTTTCCCCGAGGCCGCCGTGGCGGCGAAGAGTGCGAGCAACAGCAGTCTTTTCATTTTTCGGTTGTTTGGGGTTGGGCGAATGTTGTGTCGGAGCAAAAATAATAAAAATTCGAAACTTTCGCAAGTTGCAGAACGAAACCTTGCGTTTTAGGCCGGCGAAGAGGTCCCCAAAGGCCCTTTTGTGAAAATTTTACGGATTTTTGATTAAAAGCGGAGGAATTTGCAGGGAGGGTCTTTGTGATCTTAAAAAATTTTACTATATTGTTGCCCCGCATATAACCCGAAGGCCGGAATATCCCCGCTCCTGCCGGCCTGTTTTGAATGGTTCCATTTCTAAAAAGACAATGCTTATGAAACAAAAGAAAATGCTTGCACTGACCCTTTCCCAGCTCGTACTGCTTTATCGTCAGGAGTTTCCGGACCTTACGGCCCTTGCCGACGCCAGCGGCGACGGCGAACGGTTTCGCATGGGCCTCCGGGAGTTCGTGGACGCACACCGGGCGGCGGAAAGCGAAGCGGCGGAGCAGATTCGACTGTTGATCGATTACGACGGACGCAGCGTCCGCGAATTATCCACCGACCGGCAGCTGGAAGTCAAAACCCTCACGCTGCTGTGGCAATTCCTTACCGGAAGGCTCGAAAATCCCGAAATGCCTTCCGACCTGTTCCTCGATCTGTACCACCTCTTCCGCCTGCTGGATGCTCCGGAGATTCCGCTGCCTTCGCCCCAGCGCGTGCGCAGCCGCACCGAACGCTGGCCCTCGGGGCAGGACGAAGGGGTGCGGGCCATCCGCGCCGACAACCGCGAACGGATGCTCCACCTGCTGATCCAGAAGATCGAGAACCGCAAGTCGAAAACCCCGTCGCGCTACCGGTTCGCCGAGGGGATGACTTACGACGAAAAATACCGGCAGGTGGCCGCCTGGTGGGACGATTTCCGCTTCCAGCTGGCCATGGCCGTGAAAAGTCCCTCGGAGCTGAACCGCTTTCTGGCCGGTTCGCTTTCGTCGGAGACCATGTACCTGCTGTCTAAGGCCCGCAAGAAGGGGATGCCCTTCTTCGCCACGCCCTATTACCTCTCGCTGCTCGACGTTACGGGCGACGGCTACGACGATGCCGCCATCCGCAGTTACATCCTCTATTCGCCGCAGCTGGTCGAGACCTACGACGGCATTCGCGCCTGGGAGCGCGAGGACGTCGTCGAGGCCGGAAAGCCCAATGCCGCCGGGTGGCTGCTGCCCGACGGGCACAATATCCACCGCCGCTATCCGGAGGTGGCGATCCTGATTCCCGATACGATGGGACGCGCCTGCGGCGGGTTGTGCGCGTCGTGCCAGCGCATGTACGATTTTCAGAGCGAACGGCTCAATTTCGAGTTCGAGGGCCTGCGGCCCAAGGAGAGCTGGGACCACAAGCTGCGCCGCCTGATGACCTATTTCGAAGAAGACACGCAGCTGCGCGACATCCTTATCACGGGCGGGGACGCCCTGATGAGCCAGAACAAGACGCTCCGACACATTCTCGAAGCGGTTTACCGCATGGCCTGCCGCAAGCGCAAGGCCAACGCCGGGCGGCCCGACGGCGAGAAATACGCCGAACTGCAGCGCGTGCGTCTCGGTTCGCGCCTGCCGGCCTACCTGCCGATGCGCGTGAACGACGAACTGGTCGAAATCCTCCGCGAGTTCCGCGAGAAGGCCTCGGCCGTCGGCGTGAAGCAGTTCATCATCCAGACCCATTTCCAGACCCCGCTCGAAGTGACGCCCGAAGCCGAGGAGGCTATCCGGAAAATCCTTTCGGCGGGATGGCTCATCACCAACCAGCTGGTTTACACCGTGGCCGCTTCGCGCCGCGGACATACCACGCGCCTGCGGCAGGTGCTCAATTCGCTGGGCGTGGTCTGCTACTACACCTTCTCGGTCAAGGGTTTCCAGGAGAACTACGCCGTCTTCACGCCCAACAGCCGTTCGATGCAGGAGCAGGTCGAGGAGAAAGCGTACGGGCGGCTCACCCCGGAGCAGGCAGCCGAACTCGACGGCCTGCTCGCCGACGGGCGCGACACGGCGGAAAACTCCGCCGCTTCATGCGCCGTCATCACCTGCCGTTCCTTGCGACCGACCGCAGCGTGCTGAACCTGCCGGCCATCGGCAAGAGCATGACCTTCCGGCTGGTGGGCATCACGCCCGAGGGCAAGCGCCTCCTGCGCTTCGACCACGACCGCACGCGCCGCCACAGTCCGATCATCGACCGGATGGGCGAAATCTTCATCGTCGAGAACAAGTCGCTGGCCGCCTACCTGCGCCAGCTCGGCAAGATGGGCGAGGACCCCGAGGATTACGCTTCGATCTGGGCCTACACGCACGGCGAGACCGAGCCGCGTTTCGGGCTTTACGTCTATCCCGATTTCGGGTTCGCGACGACCGACCGGGTGAGCAACCTGGAGTTGGAGTGACACAATATCGGCACTGATTTTGCGTTTATTATATATTGATTATTAAATAAATGCAATTATGAAAAAGACGATTCACAGAGCTGCGACCCGCGGGTACGCCGATCACGGCTGGCTCCGGACCCACCATACTTTCAGTTTCGCAGGATACTACGATCCCGAGCGGATTCACTTCGGCGCCCTGCGGGTGCTCAACGACGATACCGTGGCCCCGGGCGAGGGGTTCGGAACGCATCCCCACGAT
>VOFJ01002725.1_pt1 | contig 45542 bp, 78 predicted proteins | sample 5384081 | NCBI WGS metagenome assembly VOFJ01 (sample SAMN12384729, study PRJNA508395) | human gut metagenome | isolation source: healthy gut I | host: Homo sapiens
GGAATAAAGAAAAAGCACATCAAATCCCAGCAGGTTCAGAAAAAGCCGTATAAATAGAATCCTCAAGCGCTTATCAGCACTTCTATTTTATTATATATCGCCTTCGGATTCTTTGTAAAATCAAAATTTCGTATCAGACGCGTAACCTGTTTCGAAGATCTTGCGCAACAGATATTTATCGTATATTCTTGTTCCATTTTCAAACGTTCCACTTTACCGACGCTGTTCTTACCATTGTCTCCAGTTTAATTTATATGAATATAATCCTGCATTTCTCTGAGAAAGTCCATACGATATGCCGGATGAGTTTCTTTATCTTCCTCTCTGCTGCAGTTTTCCGTTTCTGGTGTACCTGCCACATTACATTTTAATCTGGATCTTCGGTGATACGGATGGTAAAAACGCGCGGTCGATCAATCACCACTGTTTCCGGAGTCATCAGCTGCTTGACAGAAATCCAATATTCTTCTGTTTTTTGATCCTTCACACCCGATATTTTTTTGAAAAGATGACCGGCTTGTTTTACAACACCGTCCACTGTACTGAAATTAGGACGATATTTCATCTCCGTATTCCAGGAGAAGCCCGATTCCCAAATCCATTGTCTGCAATGATATGGTATTTGCCTGGACAAACTGCCTGTCTCGAAATATCACAGAATCATTGTACATCAGTGTATCCGGGTTCCTTGTTCTGCATGATACGCGCCGTTCCTATATGAAGCTGTGCATTCTGCTCCGGAAATCGTTGCATCACCATAGATGTATCATGATTTGATTTCATATAAAAGCGGACCCTCGCTACGACCGGTTCATTTCGGTCCTGGGTGCAGATCAGGGACATCTCTGGTACTCTGCCAGAAATTTTATAAAAAAGCACTCATTGACACTCCGGCAACTGCCCATATGAATAAAAAACAACCTGTGTCGTTTTTCTTCCAGTTCTTAAAAAGCTGTCCCTGATATCTTTTGATCCAGCACAGAAGATACACCCTTTATTCATCAAGTCGCTTAAGGCTGATATCCGGGTTCAGCTGCCTCCCGCATCATCATCACTTCCGCAAAGGCTCTGCAAAAAACCGCCTGCAGGATCTTACTTGCCGGATACTGAATATTCATCTGGAGACTCAACCATCATCTGCTCTTGCCCCCTGTATAATGAGTCCGGCATCTTCATTTATCTCATCCGTTGTCGGATTCGGGATACTGCCATTCACAACAACAATCTGCCGCTTCCGGTTCTTTAGTTCCAGATAAAACTGATACAGTTCATTCGCATAAGTAAGTTTTGTCTTCCACACCATCGATCCGAAGATAACAGTTATAAAAAATCCCTCCCGATCGCCTCTGGCTGCTGATTCCTTCAGGATATCCGTGGAAAGACCGCCACCCTTTGATTCATGCATTTGTACAGTTGGTAAAACCACCTTCTGAGCTTTCAAATATCTTCTGATTCTGCACGGCTTTCCTAATATTCTGCCGCAGCTTTGCAAGCGAAAAAAGTTCGTCGGAATTTCTCCTGGTTCTCACCTTCGTATCTGTCTGATTTCTGCGACTGTGCATCGAGCTTCAGATATGATTCATCTCCTGATGGCTGCACCAGAACCACATCACATCCTGCATTGAGAGAACCCAGCAGTAGCAGTTCATAATTGCTGACTGAACCGACATATGCAAGATCTTTGGGAAGTCGTTCCTGTCCCAGCTGGTTTTACGATCCGCTCAAACTTGTAATAGAGCCAGCACATAAACTTGATATACGTATTCCTGGAGCATATTTTCTGTTTTTTCCCCGATCTTCTCAGTTCCTCCAGTGAATCGTAAATGGAAGCTGCCACATTCTCATTCTGCGAACGGTTCATCCTGGGAAGCCATTTCTTCAGACTACACATGATAAACCCCATGCCAAGCTGGAAATCATTTCCATCATTTCGCAGTAATGCCAGATTCCCTCTGGTAGGATTCGGTATCTTACCCTCGATGATCACTCCACACTTCCCTTGCAGCATCATAATAGTCATATAGAAATTTCCCAATTTCTTCGGAATAATCATTAATACGATAAAAAATATACTCCCTTTTCCCTGCGCTTCCCCAACTCTGTAAAAATCACTGAGGTTTTGAATCTTTTTATGTTCTAACATCAACTATTCTCACCTCAATATCAACTTATAGGTAATATTGTGACACTCCTCCGATCAAAGTGTCACTGTAGATTATTTTATCACACTCAACTTCCAATTACTACTCTTCCAACCTCTTTTTACAGAATTTTTAGATAATTAGCTACTGTTTACTCCGTCCCTTTTTTTCCGCATAAATACGAAAGGGTGCCATGCATTCTTCACATGGCACCCTTTCGTATTTTTATCTGTATTTTCACCATTCTTCCTACTTTCTTTATTCCTGGTATTTCTTTTTAACTCATATATATATCCCTGAATTTCTCTGCCTCCAGTTTTACGGTCTGAGACATTTTTCCGGATAATATCTTGTGGAAAAAAAACAATTTCTCCGTGATTCAAATAGATCTCCACTGCCGTTGTATCCACAAGCATACGAAGTTCTTTCAGGCTTCCTGACGGAAGGATCGCATTGCGTTGTCTTCGCCCGCGCCGGCCTCTTTGGAGAGCCTTTAACCAAACCTTCTGGCCCATCTGCCTCAGTATCAGATCCATTCCAAAGGATATTCTGCACATCCTTGTATCCAGTTTCATTTCCAGTTCAAACGGTCTGAAGACTTCAATATTTTCCTGCGTTTCATCTATTCTGAAGTCTCTTCCTCTAAGCACCTTAAGCTCTTCTACCGGATATTGATATAATCTTCCATTATACAGACGGATCTCTCTTGGAACAGTCAACAATGCTGCCCAGCCCTCTTTCTCTGCTGTCGGATTCGTATATTCTCCTTCAACATCCGGAAGTCCCATCCAGCCGATCAGAATTCTCCTTCCCTTTGCGTCCTCAAATGTCTGAGGCGCATAAAGTCAAATCCCATATCCCACTCCTGAAACTCTTTCACATCCATTTTTCCGTCTTTCAAAAGGAAATATCCTGACTGATAAACATTCTGAAATCTGTATTCTTCGCGCTTCAGCCCCTGTGGAGAAACAGACAACACCTGCTGTCCTTCTATCTTAAACATATCCGGACATTCCCACATATATCCAAATGGTTCTTCTGTAGTGATTTCCCTTTCGTAAGTCCAGTTCTTGAGATTCTCTGATCTGTAGATCAGTACAGCTCCCTGATCATTCTTTTTTGCGTCCGCCGAGTGCCATAAAATAAGCATCATCATCTTTCCATACTTTTGGATCCCTCACATGACGGGTATATGTTTCCGGATAATCCTGATAATCGACCGCTACTTCTTTTACGCCAAAATGTATCCCATCTTCACTCTCTACATGAAGGGTACTGGCTTCCCTCCCGTTATTGATGTGATCATAGTCCCCGTCCATTTTGACGTTTCCCGTAAAAAAAAAAGATGTAATTTCTCATCCTCCACTATTGCAGAACCGGAATAGACCCCATGACAGTCATAACTGCTGTCCGGATATAACGGTACTCCCTCATATCTCCAGGAAACCAGGTCTTCACTGGAATAATACTCCCCAGAGTTTCAGTCCTCCCTCCACATCAAACGGTGAATACTGAAAAACACATGATATCTTCCTTTAAAATAACATAATCCATTCGGATCATTCAGCCATCCGGTCGGAGGCATCAGATGATGGGTAAGACGCTGTTTCTGAAGTTCTCGATCCATTGCTGCGGTTTCTTCGATTTTAATCAGTTCTGCGGCAAGTATGCTTGTTAATGCACTCATTTCTGACCTCCTGTTATTTTTCGGATTTTGATATCCAGCTTCATATCTATGGTATCATTATCATTTAATTATCATATGTATTTCATGTATTATATGTATGTTATTTCATATGTATGTGTAATCGTTTTCACTTGCTGCAATTATACACTTGTCATCTGCAATTGTAAATACGCATGATGTCACAAAAAGTCATCAGAATCTGTACATTTTAGCTAAATACACCTATAAAGCCAAAAACAGCCCCACAGCATGATGATCATGCTGCAGGACTGTTCTGTAAACTTATATTCGTAACTGTTCAATACCCTCACAGTCACCTATATTCTATTCAGATATTCAGAAGATCACTGAATACCTTAAGTGCTCCATCTGTTTCATGGGCAAGCAACACGTTTTGCAAGTACTTTACCAAGCTGTACACCTTCCTGGTCAAAGCTGTTCACATTCCACAGGAATCCCTGGAACATAATCTTGTTCTCAAAGTGTGCAAGAAGTGCACCAAAAGAGCCCGGTGTCAGCTGCTCACCGATGATGATGCTTGACGGACGTCCGCCCTTCGAAGTTCTTATTGCGGTTTTCATCTTCTTTTTACCCGCAGGCAAATGCAACGATCTGGGCAGCCACATTGGCACAAGCTTCTGCTGGCTCGTGCTGTCCTGGATCACAACGTCTGTTTCGATCTGGCTATTCTTGAATCCCACGAACTGGATCGGCACGATATCGGTTCCCTGATGGAGCAGCTGGTAGAATGAGTGCTGTCCGTTTGTTCCGGGCTCTCCAAGAAGATTACCGGTCCTGTCACATAGTCAACCGGTTCTCCAAAGCGGTTTACAGATTTTACCGTTAGATTCCATATCCAGCTGCTGCAGATGTGCAGGGAAACGGCTCAGTGCCTGAGAGTATGGGAGTACGGCTGTTGCCGGGTATCCGTGTACATTTCTCTCGTATACACCGATCAAAGCATCGAGCATATCCGGGTTCTCTTAAGGAATTTTTATTTGTAGCAAGCTTGTCCTCTGGCTGCTGCTCCTTCCAGGAACTGTGCAAATACTTCCGGTCCAAATGCCAGCGAAAGTACGGCTCCACCGACGGCTGATGTAGAAGAATAACGTCCTCCGATGTAATCATCCATGAAGAAGGCTGCCAGGTAATCGTCACTCTTTTTAGCAAGTGGTGAAGTCTCACTTGTTACTGCGATCATGTGCTTAGAAGCGTCAAGTCCCGCATTCTTAAGTGCATCCTTAACAAAAGACTCGTTGGTAATGTTTCAAGGGTTGTACCTGATTTGGAAACCAGTACTAAAAATGGAATGTGCAACATCGATAGAATTCAGAACTGCTGCCGCATCATCCGGATCTACGTTGCTGATGAATTTTGCTTCCATTTTGAATTTGTCGTTTTTCTTTAGCCCAGTTTTCAAGTGCAAGATACATTGCACGAGGACCAAAGGTCACTTCCACCAATACCGATCTGAACAACTGTTGTAAATTTCTCTCCTGCTGCGTTTGTAATTTCTCCGGCATGTACCTTATTCTGCAAATTCTGCAATTCTCTTCTGCTGCTCTGTATAGAAAGCTACTCTTGTCAGCTCCGTCAGGCCTCAACTGCATTTCCAAGCTGACCGCGTGTCAGGTGATGAAGTACCAGACGTTTCTCTCCTGTATTGATCAACTTCTCCATTGTAGAGTGCTTCAAATTTTTCTGCAAGCTGAGCTTCCTCTGCCAGATTCTTAAGTCCTTCCAGAACTTCATCGTCTACCTTTTTGGCTGCAAAGTTATAGGAAAGTCCCTCTGTCATCGGAACGCTGTAATTCTTTACACGTTCTGCTCCATTCTCTCCTGCCATAACCTCTGCAAGGTCTACTTTTTAACTCCTGCAAGTTCTTTAAAAAGATGCAAGTGTATCCAGATTGTTCCAGGTAATCATATTTGACTCCTGCTACTTGAAACATATACAACTACGTATATGCCAGATGATTCGCTATAATCTCACGATTTATAGTTACTGCTTCAATGTATATGCTTTGGTAATCACTAAGTGATTTACTACTCGCAGATCCATGTACACTCCACAGTCGTAAATTCCCGACTAAGCCATCGGTACATACCTATAAATTCATAACTTGATTAGATATAGGTTTTGTCTTCATCTGAAATAGCTTTTCCTTTCCTAAGTTTTTAATATTTTTGCCACTTGATTTTCGTGGACTTATACCATTGCTCAGCTGTTACCATTAGGAGTTCTACTCCTTAGTTAGCAAGACTGTTTCAACTTGCACTGGCTTTTTTCCTACAACCCAGCTGCTGTTACGTCAGCACGAACGAATACCTCGGATTTCAGGTATCTTTGAGTATATTAACTCACTATTATAATTGTCTTCAGCTGCTTATACAATTCTCCCTATTAGAAAACATTTCTTTTTTATTATAATACAACTGCATTCTTCAAACAAGCATCTTTACTCTTTTTAGAGAATTATTTTCAGTCGCAGATAAGTGTCTGTCTGGGATCTGCGCCATCTTTTCTTGAAGTCAGAATTTACGAATTCGATTTTCTTTGGTTTTTTTTTTGATAAGGTTCATCGGATGCGGCATTTTTCCAGAGCCTTCAGTGGAATCTTTCGAAATCTGCCGCCTGTACATATTCCTGTGAAAATGGCTTACAATAGATTGCCAGGCTGTGACCTGCATTCCTTTGAGTTTGCCGAAACCTTCATATTTATCAAAGATGACCAGGCATACGTTCTTGTTTTTTTCCAGTGCATAAAACTTTCTCGCCACCTTCAGAAAAAAAAATCCAGAAGCAGTCGTCATGATACGTATATTCCAACGGCGTACAGCGCACAAAATCTCCTGCCGCGGTTGCCAGTGCGCAGGTGTTGTTTGCCTGAATATACTCCTCCACGGCCTTTTTAGAGCATCCTGATCCAGTTTTTTTGACTGTGCATCTTTTTCTTTCCAGTAGTTTGCAGCTCTTTCGTATTCCTCGTGAGAAAAGATCTGTATTCTCAGGGATTTCCTCATATTCATCTTTGTCCAGACAGAGTGGGATTCCTGTCTTGCTGTTTACATTGATTCCACCATACCAGGTTCCTGTCACTTCCAGAATATCTCCCACTTGATAATCCATAGAATAATCATCATTTTTCTTTATTACTCTGATCTTTTTGCCATTTTATGCCTCACTTTTTTGTAGTCGGATTATTTTTCTCCAGGGTAAACTGTAACTTTTCATCGTCCCAGTATTTTACATTCAGTCCTTTATCCAGGAAATACTGTTCGATCGCCTGATGCATCTCATCATAACGTCCCTCGCAGGCACAGTTTCCCAGTGGTTCGATCCACAAAGCCTGTGCTCCGCAGGCATCGCGAAGGTGGAGTTTGAAATTCAGATGTTTTTGTTCCAGTATTCCGTTTACTTCTATGATTTCGTTGAAAGTGATAATTGCCATCGTTGTTCCTCCTGATATTAAATTTTTCTGAATGGGATCTCCTTTCCATCATGTGATAAAACAATTTTTTTTTTGCTTTAATTCATATTCGAATTTATATATTGGTATTATTGAATTACCAGTAAAAGGAGCAAATCCAAAATCTGTTTCCAGTGGATTCAGCCACAATGTTACTGTATTATCATTTAATCCGATGATCCATCCTCTGACCCCTGGATTTGCTGCTTCGAAATCATAAACATCCAAATATGGCTTCTTTTCTGAGCTAATTATAAGGTCGTAACAACTGTTATAATCAAAAACGTCACTGTCCTCATCGTCCTTGCGAATCTCTGTTCCATCTTCTCTCAGGTTTATTCCTGTGTAATAGCCTGATATTTCTCCCAGTCTTTTCGCATTTACCAAGATTCCCCTGATACTAAAATAAACGGATGTAATAACAAGTATCACTATTACTGCCACTGTAATAACTATTTTCTTTTTCTTTGTATACACTGATATCCCCCTTCTGGTAATTGCAATTTCTGGTTTTATTATAATCTCTCTTTTTGTGAATGTACAAACAAATTTTTTGTATAAAAAATGAAATTTTCAGAGAAAAAAAAAAGAACAAATCCGAAAACGTTTTTTCCTAAATTCTCCAATTCTTTACCATTAACATAATAATTTACAAATCCCTCAGTGCTGTATAGCCACACAGATGCAAATCCCCGTCCATATTCCAGCCACTGCGTCAAATCTTCAATGTACACTGATCTTACACTGTCTCCAAAAGCATCACCTCCGCGAATCTTTAAATTTTTACAATAAGCAGACATGCCACCGGCACCTCTTCTATATACCAGGCAAAGAAAAAGCAGCTACTCTCCCTGTCTGTCGGAATTATAGCCGCTTTCTTATCATTCAAATAAAATTTTATTTTACTTCCACAAGTTCAATCTTGAAGTTCAGCTCTTTACCTGCCATCTCATGATTAGCATCGAAAGTAATGGTTTTTTCATCTTTTGCGTTAACTTTAACCGGGAACGGCTGACCATACTGATTGGAGAGGTATACCTGCTGTCCTACAGTAAGATCCTCAGCACCCGGAAGCTGTTCGATCTCAAGTGTAAAAATCGCATCCGGATTCGGCATACCGTAAGCTTCCTCAGGCATCAGATGGATCTCTTTGATTTCTCCGACCTTCATGTCTGCAACAGCTGCATCAAAGCCTTTGATCATCTGTCCTGCTCCGCAGACGAACTCCAGCGGCTGGCCACGGTCGTAGGAGGAATCAAACTGTGTTCCGTCATTGAAAGTTCCCCCTATAATGGGTACGGCAGGTTTTGCCTACCTTTCGGGTATATAAATGCCGGCTTGTGTGAACCACATCCACCACCGCAGGTTCCTCCGCAGGAATGTCCCTCTTCATGATCGCCACAGGAATGACCTTCCTCCTCATGGTGATGATGGTCACAGGTTGTTCCTGCTGATTCCAGTTCGCCCTTCAGATAAACTTCTACTACTTCATCTGTATTTCCCTGTGCACCGGAGCATAACTCAATGCCTGCCTCCGCAAGTGCCCTCTGTGCTCCTCCTCCAATTCCTCCGCAGATCAGAACGCTGATCCCCTGTTCTGCCAGAAGTCCTGCAAGTGCACCGTGTCCTGTCCCATTAGAACCGATCACTTCACTGGAAACAACCTTATTATCCTCTACCTCATAAACCTTGAAATTCTCTGTTTTTCCAAAGTGCTGGAAAACATTGCCATTATCATAAGTTACTGCGATTTTCATGTAAAAAGTCCTCCAATTCATACTATATCTATCAGATTAGTATAGCTTGTTAAGAAGATAAAAGCAAGGGAAGAGTGTTTTTCGGATTTTTCTAAACCACAGGTTCATTGTTTTTCACTGGAAGCTATGCTAATCTTAATGCATCGAAGGAACACATTCCTTCAAAAGAAGTTTTGCAGAAGGCAGACTTCACAGACGTTTTAAAAAAAAATCTTATATTAAAATCAGGCGCATACAGCAGCGAAAACAAATCAGCTTATGAGTTTTCTATTGTTACTCAGGTAATCTTTTATCCTTGACACAGATAACTTCTGATCGGAGGCGATCCACGTTGAAGTGGTATAAAGAAAGGTATTTACGCCCAAAAAACAATACATATATCAGATGAAATCTTACATTGCGTCTCGCTCATAATAATATAAGTCAAGCAGCAGGCAGTATCCCGCGAGGGTACTAAACAGCTACTTTATCTAATTTATTAAAAAGTCTGGAAGCTTCTGCAAATCATGACCAGACTAATTCACAGAAAGGAGCAGCATATGTCATTTCTTGATAATCTTAAAGAAGAAGCAAGCTTTACAGAGACATTGAACGGGGCAAAACTCATGCTTCATCCGGCGATGCCTGTCTGGATCTGTTTGCTGTCGCTGGCGGTATGCGTCATCGTTCATACCGTGACCAGATTCACCTCTTTGATCGTGCTTATATCGAAAATCCAGAGCTGGCAATGAAGCTCCTTTTCTATATCCGCGATATCCGGGAGGCCTTGGTGAGCGTGAGCTTTTCCGCAACCCGATCCGGCATACCGCCAAAACATTACCGGAATCTGCCAGAAAAAATATTGCTTTAATTTCTGAATACGGACGTTTCGATGACCTCATGTGTCTGATGGGGACTCCGTCTGAGAAAGCTGTTGTCGAGCTGATCCGCACTCAGTTAAACCAGGACTGTGAAGCTCTCAAAGAGCGAAAAGCAGGAAATATCAACGCACATATTTCACTTCTTGCCAAATGGCTTCCTTCCATCAATACCTCAAGTGCCCGTAAAAGAGGACAGGCAAAAGTTCTCGCCTCTGCACTTGGGATGGGTGCCGGTCAGTACCGCAAGCTTCTTTCCACGCTTCGTGCAAATATTGCCCTGACGGAGCGTTACCTCACCAGCCAAAAAACCGGACAAAATCAATTATGAAGCGGTCCCGGCAGGAGCAATGCTCAAGTATCACAAATCTTTTTCATCAGCAGGATGCCGAGCGTTTTTCTAAGTTCCTGTCAGATGTCGATAACGGTCAGAAATCTATCTACTGTGGTACGCTTTATCCATATGAGATCCTGCGTCCATTAATGTCACATAGTATACTTCCAATATTGCGAACCTGACGCTGCAAATGCTGCTCTGGAAACTCTCTGGAATCAGCAGACTTCCAAAGTATGTGAACAGAATGCAATTTCTGTGATCGATGTTTCCGGCTCCATGTATTGCCACCGCTACGGAACTCAAGTCCGGCTCGATCGCACAGGCATTGGGGCTGTATCATGCAGAACACTGCACTGGTACTTTTCACAATACATTCATTACTTTTTTCATCGACACCTGAACTGGTGGAAATTCATACTAGGACACTTGAGGAGAAGCTTCGCTATATCCAGAGCAGCAAGTGGGGGAATTTTCAACAAACCTTGAAGCGGTTTTTGATCCGATCCTCCGGACAGCGGTTAATGCTGGCACACCTCAGGAAGAAATGCCTTCCACCTTATTCATCATCTCTGACATGGAATTTGACAGTGCGATGAAAAATCCGGATAAAACCATTTATGACAACGCAAAAGCTGCATTTGAAGCCAAAGGCTATCATCTGCCAGCTGTTGTATTTCATAATGTCAACAGCTGGCAGATGCAGACTCCGGTCGATTCACACCAGGGGTACTGCTTCTCGCGAGTGGTGCCGGAACCAACTCCTTCAACTACAAATTTGATGGAAACATTACCCCGATGGATCACATGCTCCGCGTCTTAACCAGTCCCCGTTATGCAGCTGTGCATGCATAACCAGATACTGTACCACTGATATCTCCTCGATATTCACTAATAAAACAAGAAGAGGCCATCTCAGCCTCTTCGTATACCAGCAGGTCTTCCATCTGTACATGGTACAGATGGCTGAGTGCCAGCAGGTTATCGATTGTAGGAAGACACGCTCCGCGTTCCCACTTGTAAACTGCCTGCTCAGATATGCCGCCCATGTATTCACACAAAGCAGTAACTCTGATGCCGTTCTCCTTTCTCATATTTCTTAATCGTTTCCCTGTTTTTCTATCTGAATCACAGGAAAAGAAATCGTTGTCATACGACATTCCCCTTTTTCATTCCCTCTGAGTTATCTCCATCATTACATCGATCTGTTCCTGTATGTTTGTCCTCTTTTCTGCAAACTACAATTCTCAGAACCATATTCGTTACTGTTCACTCCGTTCGCAGTAACTTGGTCAAAATGCATTCCAAATCACCTTCGGTGATAGCATTTTGCCCTGTATGTCTCGGGATTTTGCTATATTCATGGTAAAACACCTCGCGGAATATTACCTGCGAACAGTTACCCATATTCTTCTTACAAAAACAGTATAACTCTGAGAATTGTATTTTTTGTGTTTACTGATGTTTCCAGTATATACGAAACAAATAAAAAGTGCCAGAGTATTGCCACTTTTGCTGAAACATGTAATAATTATTTTGTTTTTACACATACATTGATTAAATAAAAAGGATTTGATTCAAATGAAAACATACGAAGAATTACTCTCAGATATCGAAGACGATATTGAACTCATGGGAGCGTCACATATCGTTTATTCCATGGAAGAAAATAATGTCATTACCGATTACGATTACCTTCCATCCGATTCCTGCAATATCTCCACAACTTTAAAAAGATCTTCAGGAAAATAATCCGTCGGCAGATGCTGTACACCAAAGCCACCAGCCACCTCACGGAAACAGATAAAAAATACTCCCAAACTGGCTGTCATTTTTCCAGGCATCGGCTATACTGCGGATAAGCCTCTTCTGTACTACGCCAGCCGCCTTGCCAAGAAACACGGCTATCAGATTCATACTATATCCACCAGTAACCTCCCGGGAAATATCAAAGGCGATTCCATCAAAATGAAACAGGCTTTGAGCTTGCGTTTGCACAGACAGAACAGGCTCTCGATACTATCGACTGGTTCTCCTACGGCAGCATCCTTTTTTATTTCCAAAAAGTATTGGTACTGCCATCTCTTCTGCCTATGCAGCCAAACATCATTTAAAAAGTAAGAAATATCCTCTTTACCCCTTTAGAAGACACCTTCTCATTCCCGCTTCAGGGCAGCATTGCCTTCCATGGCACTGCCGATCCATGGGCTGAGACCACCTCCATTCAGGCTCTGGTACCAGCAAAAAGAAGTTCCCTCTGTTTCTTACCAGACACGCCAATCATTCCCTGGAGACTGGTGATATACAGGCAGATATTTCCGCTCTCAAAATTACAATGGAACAGGTTGAACATTTCATACTATGAACAAGGGGCTGTGAAAAAAGAATAGTCCCGAAAAAAGAAAGACCAAGAGTTTATAATGAACTCAAGGTCTTTCTTTCTGTTATAATTAACTTGCAATGAAAATTAATAACACCACTTCTCAACTTTTTCATAAAAAATATCGCACAGGGCTTTCTGATGTATAATAAATTTGCTGAAAACATTACAAAGGAAAGTGACCCTGTACGACAAAAAGCATTATACAACGAAAAACACTGATTGGTAGACTTCATCAATATTTTACTTGTAAACAAATAAGTCAAACAGTTAAGAATCCATAGAGCTCCTTATTCTGTTTCCTTATAATCCATACATCATTATTTCAATCTATACAGCTCCAGGCCGTTTCATGTAGCTCCATGTCAATCCCGTGGAACCACTTTTCCTGATTGGACGTCTATGACTACCAAACCGAACTCTTTTTTCTGGATTAGTACAGCTTAGCACCTGCCGGAATATGGTTATCAACCATCAGAAGATGCAGTTCTTCATCCTCTGAATCCTTCAGGTTATTCACTGCTGAAAGCAACATACCGCAAGACTCGATTCCCATCATCTTTCTTGGCGGAAGGTTGGTGATTGCGATCAGTGTCTTACCAACTAATTCTTCCGGCTCATAGTAAGAGTGAATTCCGCTTAAGATCGTGCGGTCTGTACCTGTTCCGTCATCCAGTGTGAACTGAAGAAGCTTCTTGCTCTTCGGAACTGCTACACACTCTTTAACCTTTACGGCACGGAAATCAGATTTGCTGAATGTGTCGAAATCAACCTCTTCTTCAAATAAAGGCTCAACCTTTACGTTGGAGAAGTCAATCTTCGCGTTGTCTTTGAAGAATCCGTTGTTGTCGTTTGCAGTTGCTTCTTCTAGCTGCTCCGGATTTTCCTGCTTGTTTGTCGGAGTCAAGACTCTTCATTGTTGGGAATTTTTTTGATTTTTCTTCATTACCCTTCGTGATGCTTCGCTGTGCTATTTCTATTAAATTGTCTTCTCTTCATCACCATTCATGATGAATCATTGTCAAATCATATCTGTTGTCAATTTGATGTCATTTGGTTATTTCTGTTGTCAGATGAAAGGGTTCATAAGCCCTTCTTAAAATACATCCATTGTTGCAGCCAAATGTTCAAATGTTTCCTGTTTTTTTCTCCTCTGTCGCTTCTGCATAGATATCCATAGTGGTCTGAATATCCTTATGCCCCATGATCGACTGGATTATTTTCAGGTTTGTTTCTCTTTCACAAAGCCTTGTGCAAAATGTGTGTCTCAAGCTGTGCGCTGAAAAATCCGGCAACAGCACCGGCTCCCGATGCTCTTTTTTTGCCTCTATTTCTTCTGTTGCGTTATAAGCAGATGAGATTCTCTTGATTGCTCGATTGACTGACTGGGCATTCATTATATTTCCATAACGGTTACAGAAAACAAAGCCTGTCATTCCGTCAATCTCTGCATCTGTCCAGCCATTTTCTTTCTGCTCTTCCCAGATCATTTCAAAAGCATCTTTCACTGTATCCAACATGGGAATCGTACGCATTCCGGCTTCTGTTTTCGGCGTCGAAATGTGATTTTCCGATGCCCGGTCTTCTCCTACCGGATAATACGTCAGATTATGATTGATGCTGATAATCCGCTTCTCGTAATCAATGTCTTCCCATCGAAGCCCTAAAACTTCTCCAATCCGGCACCCGGTTCCAAGAAAAATCGTAAAAATCGGCCACCAGTGAAAATAAATCGGATGCGCAGCAATATATTCCATAAATGCTCTCTGCTGTGGAATTGTCAGTGCATGTCTCACACCGGTCTTCATGCCTAAGTTTTTTTCTTTAATTCTGCCATGACTCCATCCGTAGGATTTTTTTTCTGATAATGTCATCCCTTACAGCCAGTTGAAAAGTTGGATGCAATAACGTATGAATGGTTTCCAATGTGTTAATCTTCAGTTCCTGCTTCTTGGTCAAATGATTATAGAACTGCACCACATCAGAATACTTAATCTCTGCTATATTCCGCTTTCCAAATGTATCCCGGATAAATCGGTCATACATATAAAGATAATTACTCTTGGTCGTTGGTTTCAGATTGTTTTTGAGACTCATGTAGCGGTCAAATACAAAATTTACTGTAGCCTTTCCGGCAACATAAATATCCAGACCGTCCATCTGATCTTTCATGAGCTGTGCTTCTTTTTTCTCGAAGCGTTACAAGGTCTTGTGCATAAACATACTTACGTCTTCCAAGGGGATCTGTATAAGTATATACATACCTCTCATCGGAACGTCTCTGTGATTCACCTTTCCGCAAGACTCTGCCTCGCAGATCTTTTCTTGTCTGTGCCATATAAAATCCTCCTTCAAATAAAGGAAGGACTTTCATGTTATTCAGGTCTGTTCAAAATTCTTTCCAGTCCCTGCAGGACAACTTCTGTCACAGTCATTTTGTGCTTTCCGGCATAATCGCAGATACGCTTATACATAGAATCTTCCACCCGGATACTCAATACTTTCTTTTTTACATTTTCCGACTTTGGTCTTCCTGTCTTCGCCATATCTGTTCTTATTCCTCCACATCTTCATTATAGTTTTCGTATGACAAAAAGTCAATCCCTGTTTTTCGTCCTTCCACAATTTTTTTTTCTTCCCTACGCAATCCGGAATGTCTCCAGATACTTTTCAAATATCTCACAGTTTACAAAGGGCAACCTTGTCAATCTTATACACTGCTTTGGCTTCTTTCGCCAGCTCCTGGAATTTCGTCAGCCCAATGCTGTAAAAAGCTCTGCCCCTTCCTGATAACGGACGAATTTCTTTTGCTATTTTCTTTGTTTTCTCTACATCTTTACGTGCATATCCCATACACCGCACCTCCTTTTCTGCATGAAAAAAAGCAGCTAACCTATTTTTCATAGACTAACTGCTCGTGTTAAGTTCTATACTCAATTTTATTCTACAAATCTGACAATGAAATTCGGTCGTATGCGCTATTTTTCTTATCTCCCGGATGTGGCTCCAGTCCAATAATCGTAATATCTTTCTGATCAGGACCATAAACCCAGTACATTCTCATTGCACCACTGGTCTTATTTTCCAGATAAGATTGCCACACTTTCATTCCATAACGTCTGGATAATGGCTCTATTTCATGTGTTTGAAGACTCGGATAACCCGGATCAGCCGACAACAGCTTTAAAGCCTTTCCCCATTTTTTATATAACTGTTCTTCCTTCTTTTTTATATTACCTGAACGATATTTCTCCTGCAGCTCTAACCAAAGCTCCTGCATTTCAGGAATTCGCATTCGTATATTAAAATTCATCTCTCATTCCTTTTTAAAAATCTGACAGGTCAATAGCCTGGGAAACATCGCCTCTTTTTAAAATTGCTTACTGCACGATCCATATCTGCCAGAGTTCTGGCTGAAATGCTCTCTGGCACTGTGAGTTCCCGAGGTTCCAGAATAATACAACCATTTCCATATTCTTTTACATTGTAATACTGATAAGCAGCTCCTCTGAGAGTAATTCTTTTTTTGTTATCAAGATGGGCAACATAATCTTTCATTGCTTCCATTATCAACACCTCCTACGCAAGCATTTGTGTGGGAAATCCCACCTCTTATTATTATAATACGCTTTTCTATATTATCTGTCAATCTACTTTTTACTTACTCCTGATACTTGAAAGTATTCATGCACCGGCAGACGGCAGGTGGCAGATAGGGTATCTATAAAAATCTGTATTTGCTTCGATGACTCTGCCACCTATCATTCTTTTAATCGAATACTGTTCTCCTGCTTTTCATTTACTTGGTACTCCAACTCATTCTTCATTCGGCTTCTCACATCACGCATTGTCCTCCCGGATATTCCCTGCTCCTTTGCCTTTTTCGTCTAATTCCCTGATTGAAATTTCTTTTTTATCAGCAAGCAGTTCCCTGATCAATTTTCTCCCTCGCTCCAGCTTTGTTTCTGTTGCTTTTCCTTCTTTCCCATCTAACAATTCATCTGCGGAAATCTCATAGGCTCCCACCCATCGAAAACCATCTTCGTCTCCCAGTTTAAACGCCATTGTCTCCCCTGGTGGCGCTAGCGAGCTTTTTTTCATGAATCAACACCCTTGTGGTTGGATCTTTTCTTACTTTTCCGATGAAAATCAAGCTTCGCACTGCTGCCATAATATCAATAGAACCAAGTCCTCGATAAGTGCTCTGTGTTCCGGAAGATTTATTCAGATGTCCGATCAGCACAATGGCACATCCGGTCTTCTCGGCAATCATTCCCAGTTTTCGGAACACCGGACGCACTTCATTTGCCCGGTTCATATCCACATCTGCTCCAATAAATGCCTGTACCGGATCAATGATTACAAGCCGCACTCGATTCTGTCTGACTGCTTTTTTCAATTCGATCATCAGATAGGGTTAATGCTTCTTCCGTATCATCAATTACCATAACCCGGCTCAGATCTGCTCCTGCTTCTATCAGTCTTGGCTTGATAGTGTCACCCATACCGTCCTCTGCTGTCTGATAAATTACATTGAACGGTTCAATATCTTCCATATTAGGAAATAACTTTCGATTGGTACAAGCTGCCGTCAGCATCATTGCAAAATAAGTTTTTTCCTTCTCCCGGATTGCCCTGAATGATTGTCAGTTTTCCAAATGGAATATAAGGAAACCACAACCACTCCACACTGGTCTGCTTAATATCTTCATAACATAACATCGGCACCAGTTCTTCTGCTTCTGGTACTTTTATTGTGATTGTTTCTGCGATTGCTTTCTTTCTGTCAGTATTTTTTTATCACAGAGGATTTCATTCCAGTCTTTTTCGCGATGGTTTCAGACGAATTACACTGTATCCTTCTGAGATTTCTCCTGCCAGTTTCTCACAAGCCTCATTCCCTGCCTGGTCATTATCCAGGCACAGGAAAACAGAAGTAATCTGAGGGCGTTCAGAAAGAAAGGTCATCAGTGCCACACTGGAGACTCCACCCAGACTCAGGTAGCTGCGTTTCTTCCAGTCTTTGGGAAACAACTGAATAAAAGAGAGCAGATCAATGGCTGCTTCAAACACAAACAACTGATTATCCGTTCCTCTGTGGCAAAATCCAAAAGCTTTATCAGAACCGGCTACATCTCCACGATATTTCATTTCACCAGTTCCACGGCAATGTGCATATCTTGGAATACCATCTGCATCTCTGCCGATAAATACAACATTATGATGCTTCTTTTCTTCGTAAATATCTCCTCTGACAATCCATTCCATCACCAGATTTTTCTCAAGCTCTCTGCTTTCTGTCAGATACTTTACAATCATTTCATTATCTTTATTTTTCTCCGGTAATCGGAAGTCTTTTTGACGGGGGCGGGGCAGGACTTCTGCCTGCCTTCGCCTTCTTCCCCGATCAGCATTTTCACTGCTTCCGGGAATGTTGCATAATAAAATTCCATCACAAAATCTACCGGATAACCTCCTTTACTCTGACTATGCCGATACCATCGGTTTCCAGATATCGTTACACTGTCATGCTTTTTCCAACGGTATTCTCTGCCACTTTTTTACCAACTGTTCTCCCTGTTCGTTCAGGAAAGAAACAAGATCGGTCTGGTTTGCTCTTGCAATCTGTTCTTCTGTATACTGCATTTTCATCATCCTTTCCTATCTGTCCTGTTGACAGACTGTTATAAACTCATCTCATGGTTCCGTTTTTTCTTCACTGCCTGTTGTTTTGCATCACGCACTGCACACTCTTTCTTCTTTTCATCCAATTTTCTCAGAAGAGAAGTCTTCTTTTCTGGCTTCTTCTCCTGCTGATTCACCGGCTGTTGCTCTGCTTTACCGCTTTCTTCAAAAATATCTTCCGTCTGAGCTGCGTGAAATGCTGGGAACTTTGTCTGCTTCTCGCTTTTTTTTTTCTTCTGAACGCCCGGAAGTATCTGCTTCTGCCATTTCCCGGTCACGTCTGGCAATATCTGCACAGGTCTGTACTTTTTTTCACAAAAGCCAACTCATCTTGATATGGCTGCTTATCTGCTTTCAGCTCTTCGATCGCTGTCCGGAGTTCTTCTTTTTCCCGTTTCCATCTGGCAGTTGGAACTTTTCCATTTTTATCCAGATGCTGTTTCAGCTCCCGTTCACATTTGCGATAGTAATTGATTTCTTTCTTATGCTGCTGGTAATATTTCTCCCTTCTTTTCTGAAAATAGAAACGGTTATATTCATCAATCAATGGCTGGTTTATCTTTATTACTTCTGCCATCATTTTTTGTAGATTTTCCAGTTTCTTTAACTGATCTCGCTTTTCGGAAATCTCTTTTTTACTGACTGATACAACACCATTCAGTTCATCAATCCGTTCCTTTCAAGTCATCCATTGTCTCTATCTGATGTGTCTGAAGATAATTGATAGACTTTGCAAACTCCTGTAAGTTGGAGAGATTCTTCCCTCTCCGTTTCATCTCCGCATAGAAATTTGGGAGCGGTAGTCTGCCCTGTGTCTTTTTATCATAATAATCTTGCAGGCTTTCCAGAAGTGTAGGGTTCTGTCTGCGATCCAGTTCTACCTTCATTTCTTCATAAGCTGTCTTCATCCACTGAATGGATTCTTTCAGAGAAATAAACATCTGATTGAACTGTCGAATAGCTCTGTTCAGTTCCCCGATGATTGTTTTAATCCCCTTTTTCTCCATCGCCCGAACTTCATATCCCTCATGTATGGTCGGAATCAAGTCAATTCCCTGCTCTTTGTAAGAACGGTGATCAATTCTGGCTGCCATATGGCACTCCCGGAATTTTTCGTTCACTTTCTCCGTCCACGCTCTTCTCCATTCCTTTAAAAGCTCCGGATCATTCCACCCGGTAGTGGAAACAGCATTGAATATATCCTTCCCTTTAGCATCTTTTATCCGGTTTCCATCTTCATCCAGAACATATTCCCGTTTCTGCTTGTTGCCCCATCTTCCATCTTCTGTAAAAGGACGGATTGGAGCAAGTACATGAAAATGTGGATTATCTGGTTCATCCTCATTCTTTGATTTTCCCTCATGAACTGCCAGATCTACAATCATGCCATGTGCTACGAACTGCTCCCGGCAAAACGCTCTTGCCAGTTCTATATTTTCATCTAGCGTCAGTTCATTTTGCAAAGCAATATCAAAAGAATAAGCTAACTGTGCCCGTTTACTTTTCTCCACCTTTTCTACCTCATTCCAGAGTGTTTCCCGATCAGTCAGACGTTCCGGCACATATTCCGGCGTCAGAATTTCTGTGAAAACTACTCCAGACTTTTTTGTATAGTCATGCGTCTGTCCATAATAATCGTTATAAAGCTTCTGCCCCGAAATATACGCTGCGGAATTAACCACTGTCTGACCTTTTCCTCTGGACACCTGCTTTACCGAAAAATGATACAATGCCATTAACTGTCATCTCCTTTTTCTGCTCTTTCAACTGCTTCTGCAATCTGCTGTTGCTCTTTGTGTAAGGCTGCTATGTAAACCTGTCGCACAATACTCTTGTTGTAACTACTGTTCTGCAACTGTTCCATAACATCCTGAACTTCTTCCTGTTCCAAATCTCTGGATAATGGAAATGCTTTTTCAAACTCTGCTCCTTTAACGATCAATCTGTGGGAACGTTCCTTTCGCTCCACTATCCTTTTCCTCTGTTCAAGAATATTTTTATTGTGGATCGCATGTTCCAGTTCCTTTTTACTTTTTTTTCCATGTTGGCTCTCAGTTCTTCCAATGACATGGATTCATATTTCGGATTTTTTGCTCTGCTCACTTTCCTGTCCTCCTTTTTCTGTAAACAAAAAAAGAACCGGTCTTCTCATAAATGCCGATTCCTGGATATAAAAAAAAACAGAGGTCGTTGTTTCACAATAAAGAAATACTGACCTCCGCAATTTTAAAATAGATTAGTTATTACAATAGGATAGGCTTCTTGCCGCAAGGGGAAATTATCCCCTTGTACGAAATCTATGATTTCGCTATATTCCCGGATTGAAATTCTTCAAAGTCAGGAATGGCACCGCAGGTCGCACGATACAGGCAGATGTAATTGCCTGTATAGAAGTGCGCTCTTAGCTTTGCTAAGAGAATTATGCCGTATCCGGCTTGCTATCTTTAATCTGTAAATTCCATCATCTCGTCAATAGTACAATCCATTTTCTTACAAATTTTCTCGACTGTTTCCATTGATACATATTGATTTTTTCCCCATCCGGGCAAGGATATTTGCACTAATCCCGGTGAGGTGTTGCATTTCTATTCGCTTCATATTTTTATCAATGAGCTGTTTCCACAATCTGTTATAACTTACACTCATAAATAACCTCCACATTTTTATTAGGCAGATTTCTGCTTTTTATTAGTCAAACGGAATTTCTTCATCCTTCGCCTCCATAAATCCGTCTTTATCTGCTTTCAGGGTTTCTGATGAATCTGCTCCAGCACCGCTGTCCTTGTTCTGGGCAAATTCATGTTCTTCCACAATCACATCTGTGGTATAAATCGTCTTTCCATCCTTATCCTTATAACTGCCAGTGCTGATGCGACCACCGATCACAATCCGCATTCCCTTGTGAAGATATTTCTGTGCAAACTCTGCACTTTTTACCAAATGTGACACAGGAAATAAAATCCGCTTCCTGTTCACCGTCACGTTTATATCTTCTGTTTACCGCCAGTGTATATCTTGCTACTGCCATATCATTATCTTTTCCGGCATATTTGATCTCCGGATTCTTTGTCAGTCTTCCCATTAAAATCACTCTATTCATAGTTTTTACGTCCTTTCCAGGCATTTTACCCTTTAATCATTGTTATTAGTTACTTGTTGCATCAGCGGTCTATTGTGGCGTTTCCCTGTCACCTGCAGCCGTCTCAGACTGCCTCTGCCTGCATACACAGGTCACTGATCATAAGGCTTTGATCAACCGCCCATCATCGGGAGTGTCATTATGATTCCGCTTGCTTTCAGAAAAAGAAAGGTCATGGCAGAACTCCTGGTAGGCTTTCAGGGTGCACTTATCAATTGTCAACGAATCATGAAAGCTTATCTCAGCCTATAATGAAAATAGGATACTGACTCCACTACTTTTTTTTCACTTCTCTTTTTTGCCTTACAATAGTCTTAGGCAGGATTAAGTTTGATTGTACCTTGGAGGATTTGCACCCCGTTTGTCAACGTAAATGATTTGCCCTTGAGCACAGCATATTGTCGCACCTTTTATGAATAGCACGAGTAGCAAAGTCCGTATTATCTCGGGCAAATCTCCTGCCAATTCTATAGTAAAGGAGTTGTTCTGTATGAAAGACCTTCTGGAAATTTCCTGTGGACTGGATGTCCACAAAGAGCAAAAATTGTTGCATGTATCCTGACTGGTCCTCTGGGCAAGCCAACCCGTTCTGAAATCCGTGAGTTTTCTACATTGATTCCGGATATGATAGCATTACGGAATTGGATCGTTTCTAAAAACTGCCATCATGTAGCTATGGAAAGCACCGGTATCTATTGGATGCCGATTTATGAAATACTGGAGGATGCTTTCTCTGGTGACATTACCCCTGCTTGTTGTAAATGCACGCCATATGAAAAATGTTCCTGGCAAAAAAGACCGATATGCGGGATTCCGAATGGATTTCCACCTTGCTTCGCGCCGGACTTCTGAACGGAAGTTTTATTCCCGAAAAAAGAATTCGGGAATTCCGCGATCTAAATCGTTACCGTAAGAGTGTCATCCGCGATATTACATCACAGAAGAACAGGATTGAGAAATTTTTACAAAGTTCCGGCTTCCGTCTATCATCCTTTATTTCTGATATTTTTGGCGCCTCGGGTAGAAACATCATTCTGCATTTAATTGAACATGGGCAGATTGATAAAACTGCTTTAGATTCTTGTCTCAAAACCAAGACCAGAAACCGTATTGATGAAATTCTCATGTCCGTGAACGGAACACTGTCAGAACACCAAAAGGCATTTTTAAGGATTCTCATGACTCATTACGATTCTTTAAAGAAACATCTTGCTGAAATTGAAACGAGTCTCGAGGAAGATATGGCTCCATTTACCCTGCAGGTTGAGCAGTTGAATAGCATCTATGGAATAAGCACAACTGCTTCCTGTGCAATTATTGCTGAAATCGGTATTGATATGAAGCCATTTAAAACTGCAGAACACATCTGTTCATGGGCCGGTCTGTGCCCAGGTAATAACGAAAGTGCTGGAAAACGAAAAAGCACCTCTGTCACAAAAGGCAATCCTTACATAAAAAGTATGCTCTGCGAAATTGCCTGGGTGATTGCAGGGAAACGCAACACTTATCTTTCGGCATGGTACTGGAGAATCAAACAGAAAAAAGGAGCCAAAAAAGCGATTGTCGCACTTGCCCGAAAACTTCTTGTCATCATCTACACAATGTTAAAACAAGGAACTGTATTTGACGAATCCTGTTTTGAAACAAGACGTAAGCACTGTGAACAAAAAACAGCTTTCTCGTTATATACGGGAATTGGAAAAACATGGTTATCATGTGGAAGCTCAAAGCTAGCCTTTCTTAAATACGATCAATCTCTCACTACAGGCAGCCAATACTGTGACTGCTTTATAGTGATGCTTTTTCATAATTGTTGAAAACATTTGTTGTCAAGGTTCAAGTCTTGGCTGCGATTTTTATTTTCGTAGCAAGGTTCAACAAAGGAACATTCCAAAACGTCCTCTAATTACTAAAGTCAAATGACTTTGCAAGATGCAAAAAGATTCGTGATATTTTTTTACATTTTTATCATTTTTTCTTTTACTTTCGTTAGTCCCTTCATATACTCTGTATTGGGAGCGACAAAATCGGACATGATTTTGGGAAATTTTGAAAAAATAATTATTCCTCTACCTATAAAGCGTTGGAAATGGTATTTACCAACCCCTTTTTTGCAAGTTTTTTGTACATAAATGAAATACTTCTTCGCTAGTTGCATATTCCAGAGAACGTGAGGACATGGATTTTCTTGAAAAATCATTTTTCCACTAATCACATGTGGCAGAATGTATAAAGTCAGATGATTTTGAAAAAAAGCAAAAAAATAGGCACTAACCACTTATGGTTAATGCCCTTTGGGGTAATCATTTTTTCTTTTGTCAATTTCTGATACATTCTCATTAATTCAGCAACACAGTCTGCTTCTGACATTTTAATGCTAAATCCATAAGCATGCATCACTGCTCTGTTATTTGCTTTATGTGCTTTCAGTAATTCTGTTGGCATTGTCAAAGGATCATAAAGATCTGCAAGATTGCTATCTGTATAAAGTGCTCTAGCATTCAAGATAGCCTGTGCCGTTTTTTCTTATCTTCTTTTCCTTTTGATCATTTGTTGGAGAAGGCCAAGGGAAATTATTATAAACAATCATATTAGAATAACTATAATCACTCTTTAGTCGACCACATACTGCTCTGGTCCATGCCATATGAACATTGGACATTAGTATTCCAAACTCGTAACTTGTGGCTGACGGCATTGTAAAAAGTTTATCGCCTGGAATTATTTCTCCTTCAAGATAATCCATCGGAATATATCTTCTGTTTTGCGAAGACACCTTTGGTATTGCAATATATGGCGAATACTGTGCAAGTTCTTTCCGTTGTCTTTCATCAAGCAGACGTATCAACTTTTCTCCAATCGCTCTGCCGGATTCAGATATATCAAATACAGCTAATTTCCCATATTTTCACCTCACAATTAACTCTTTATATCTGCTGTACGACGTTTTTTTTTCTTTTGCCGTCGAGTGGCAGATGTTTTTATACTATGTCACTTTCATAAAGTTCTCTTTATCCTTTATTACTTTTCTGTTTTGTCTGATTTAAAAGCAAGATAACCAAAACAGAAATAGCTATACTGCATAGAATGTATGTCCAATTCAAATATGATAGATTGATTAAATTCTGTGCTGATTGATTTTTAATGAGGTTTGTGTATGGCGCGTTACTCTTAATCGCTTCCATAACTCCTAAAACATTTATCGGGCTTAAATTGTATAAGTACGCACCAAATAAATATATCGCTACCTTTTCAACAATGGACGGTATTAAAATAGCCAATGCAGAAAGCCATAATGGACATTGCTTGTGGGATTTCTGTAAAATATACTGCCCCCAAAAAAGATATGGCAATATCGCAAGGCAACAGCCCAAAAGGACAATATTCTGATGAAGCCCAAAGAGGGCGAAGAATACACGGATAAAAAAGATATGTTCCAAATATAATCAACCAATCAATGAGCAAGCCTTTTATTGGCGTGCGCTCTTTTATTGTTTCGTTTTGTAACTGCATTTCATTACCTCCCAAATGGACGCTCCCACTTTCGGGAACGTCAAGGTTACAGTTGTTCCACCGCAAGAATTGTTTTTAGCTCCACCGTGATAGACAGGTCAGTTGCCATTTTCTGAACAAGGTATAACCCCATACCCGTAGAACGACTAAGGTAACTGCCCGTATCTCCAGTAAACCCCTTGTCGAAAACAAAAGGTAAGTCAGACAACGGTATGCTTGTGCCGTTATCTTTCATAGATAAAGAAATCTGTTCATTATCCGCACTATCAGCAATGGAAAAGAGAAGTCGAGGAGCAGGATTGTTCCCCGTATATTTCACACTATTGCTGATTATCTGTCCTAAAATGAACATCAAACCTTTTTTGTCAGAAATCACTTGAGCATCGTTTTCGGTATATTCAACAGAAAATCCAGCTTCTTCAAGAAGCGTTAAATTATCTTCAACTGCTTCACGACAAATTTCAAGAATTGAAAGCGGCTCAAAAAAAGTAATCCTTATGAGTAGCCCCAAGCCTTGAAAAGTGTATAGAATTTGTTCTATATCCTGTCGGGTATGGTCGCGTACATACAGCATACGGGTATGAACCAAAGGGGACATTTCATCTTTTCGATTGTCCAGTAGCAAGGTCATAAGGGATAGCGGCTTTTTGATTTCATGTACCCAATTTTCAATGTAGTGTTGATAATCTGTAACTGTAATTTTCTGTTCGTTGATATATTCCTGCTGCGTCCTCAAATGCTGCCCCAATTCACAGATATAAGGGCGTAATACTGCGGGAACAGCTTCACACAGTAAGTATTCGTTGGTATCGTCTGGCTCCAATAGAAAACGCCGAAAAATAGCGTCTGTCTTGTTGCGTTTTCTGATTGATATAGCAAGCGGGATAGCAAGTGTGGCAAATGATACGAAAATGATCAATGCAACATAATTGATAAAATAATCTGGATTAGCCAGCCAGGCAAGGAATATAAAGAATACGTCCAAACAGGCAAGTGTGATAATCCATACACGATTAGAGGAAATATATGTTAAAAAAGTATTTTTAGCTTCTTCATAATCGCACCTGCTCTTTCAAGCGGTAGCCTTGCCCGCGTACTGTTTCTATCCGATCTTCAAGACCAAATTCACGGAGCGTTTTCCTCAATCGCGTAAAGTTGACTTGCAGCGCATTTTCGTCAATGTATTCTTCCGTTCCCCAAAGCACGTTGCACAGCTCATGTTTGGTAACAAGATTAGGGCTTTTTCTTCAAAAGCGCAAGCAATATTTTTCCCTCATTGGGTGGCATGAGGGAAGAACTCTTTCCCACATAGATTGTAAAGGTGTTTGGGTCAAGTAAAAATCCGTTCCCGTCCAGTAAACCTTGCCGTATCTGTTCCTCTTTGCGTCGTAATAAATTTTTAATGCGGGCAAGCAGGCGCTCCATATTACACGGCTTTGTTAAGTAGTCGTCAGCTCCCAATCCTAATGCGTGAAGTTCGTCCTGCAATTTATCTCTTGCTGTCAATACCAACACTGTTCCAAGCTGCTTTGCTTTTAATTCTTTGCAGATTTCAAAGCCGGAATGAAATGGAAGATTTATGTCGAGTAAAAACCAAATCGGGGGAATACTCTGTAATTTCCGGTATTGCGTTTTCAAAATCAAATAACGAGGCTGTTTCATACCCCGACTTTCTCAATAAATCCGTCAGTTCTTCCCGCATATAAACATCATCTTCAACTACCATAATTCGTGCCAATACGACCACCTCCTTTCACGTAAGCCTGTTATGAATTAGGCTTGTAATTTATTTTTCCGATTTCCCGTGTAGCTGTCCGCGCAACAGCCACACCGTAAATTGCCATAATAAGAACGACAGTAAATGCCATAATAATCAACAACGGATAAGATTGCCCGATCCTTGTGCTGTCAGAGTATAAATGCTGCTGCATTGCATAAAGACCAACCGTACCGCTTATACAAGCCAACATTAGGGGGAGCAGGAAATACCATAAAACTTGTTTATAAATTGACCGCTTTATCTGTTCGCGTTGCGCACCCAAAATTGAGAGTGTCAAATATCTTAATTTTGTCGATTGCATTTGTGTTAAGAATTGCAAAGCAAGCAATGCACACGCAATAATCAATAGCATAAAGCCCATATATAAAGTCATGTAACTCCCGGAGATAAGATAAAATAGCTGTCGCCCGAAATTATCAAGATAGCTTTCGTAATACAGACCGGACGGCTTCAGCAAATCACGTGCTTCCATAACGGACAACATCAGCCCATTTGCTTCTACAAGCTCATTCGGAATACAGAAATTCCAATATACGGAACACGTGTCCGGGTCTACATAGTTATGATATATCTCGTCGGAAACAATCAACGCGGTTACAATTTTAACATTTTCATCAGCAGTAAGCCCTTTCATCGGTACAGACGGAACAAGTGTAACTGACTTTTTGTCAATGGAAATCAACGCATTACCGCTTGTCTGTGCGTTCTCTGCAATCCTGTCTAACAGAGCAATGGTATCTTCTTCCTGTGCTTTCCCTAAAAAGTCCGGGTTGAGGTAAAAAACAGCTTCGTCATTTTCAAGATTTATTTGCTTTTCTCCTGCGGCTTCCAACAAGCGATTATATGATGAAACTGGGAGCATATAAGGAGCAACACTCCCCGTATCAATAAATCCAAGCAGATTAAGGGCTGCGGGTTGATGTGAGCCTAATTCGTAACTGGCAGCTTCTTGTGTAGCAGGGTCTATTACACCCTCTGGCAAGTTTTGAACAATCTCTTTTCTTAATACAGACCAGTCAACAAAGGATTTCATTTCCCCGGAAGCAGGACGTTTCATGTTCCCTGTTTCCATACGGTTAAGATTAGCTACATAAACTCGCATTTGGTCGTCGGAAAGGTATTGCTCAACATTCTGTTCTTCGCCCATTACTGTAAAATCATAGACAGCAGAAGTTCTTGTTAATTCATTCCCATGCGACATAATAGTTGCAGAACCATTTGCAATAAACATAATGGTAAGCAAATCATCAGAATAGACGCAACACTAATTGAAATATATTTATAAACAACATTTTCGTGAAGCTGTCGCAAAGTAAATACATAAAGTCCATTTGTCGCTTTACGTTTGTTAGAAGCAGCTACTATACTTAAAAGCCGAGCAATGCCACGGATAAAAAGAATTGTTCCAACAATTCCAAGCAGGACAGCAACAAGCAGCATTACACCACCGCCAGCCATGAAGTGTTCTATGGCAACCCAGTATGCAACAAGTAAAACTGCCGTACCAATTACAAGGGATAGCAAACTTCCGTGTGTGCTGCCCGTGTGTTGTTTTTTTTGCCATTTCTCCATAAAGCAGTTGGTGAACTTCTTTCTTAAACAATTTTCCACATAGTATAAACAACACCACACATTGGATAATTAAAAATCCCAATATCGTAAAGAAAACTGCGCTTAACGAAAAACTTGATTGATGTGCAATAATACCGTGTCCGACTAAACGTGCCGTTGCAAGGCTGATAACTTCGGATAGAAAACCACCGCAGATAAGTCCACCCAAAAGAGCGACAAGTGAAGTGATAAGCCCCTCCGTCATAATTTGCGTAAATAATCGGGTCTTTGTCATACCAAACATCAAATATAATCCTAGTTCCCGGCTGCGACATTCGAGCTGATACTTATTTGCAAATACTACAAGGAAAAATACAAATAATAATGCACAAACATAGACAGTAGGCAAAAGGTTTGTAAGTAGCCGTTCCACGGCGTCGCTTTCAAGGCTACTTAAAAAGCGTATCACGTCCTGCGCTCCGAGAGAAAGCACAATGTAAAATGCCGCTACCGCCGTTACCATTGTCAGAAAGTAAATCAGATTTTCATTGCGGCTACGTTTGGAATTTCTCCATGCAAGGTTAAAGAACATTTGCGCTCCCTCCTCCCATTTGCGCCATTACGTGTAATATGCGCGCATAAAATTCTTCCCGTGTTTCTGTCGGAACTTTGCGACGCAATTCATGGAAAATAACGCCGTCCTGTACGAACAAAATGCGGGAACAGAAACTTGCTGCGTTAGGGTCATGCGTAACCATTAAAATGGTACGTCCTTGCACTTGGTTGACTTCCTGTAATTTTTCCATAAGCAACCGTGCAGCTTTTGTGTCTAATGCGCCTGTCGGCTCATCAGCCAAAATAATATCTGGATTAGAAATCAAACTACGGGCTGCGGCTACACGCTGCTTTTGACCGCCGGACATTTGCGCCGGAAACTTTGAAAGAACATCAGTAATTCCAAGAAATCCGGCTATATCATTTAGGTGCTTTTCGGCTATGGAACTATCTATATTGTGAATGGATAAGGGCAACAGAATATTTTCTCTGCCTGTCAAATTATCAAGCAAAGCAAAGTCTTGAAACAGATAACCAATTCTATTTCCACGGTATTCCGCTAACTTAGCACCGTCAAAGGCACTTATATTCGCTCCGGAGAGCAAAATTTGTCCAGAGGTGGGTTTAATGACCAGTAGCAATACAATTCAATAATGTTGTTTTCCCGGAACCGCTGGCTCCCATAATTCCCAAATACTCGCCATTGAGAACATCAAAGGTAATTCCGTTTAGTGCTTTTGTGGGAACACCTTCTTTGGAATATGCTTTGTGCAGGTCGCGTACTTCTAAAAGTTTTTTTGTATAATCCATACTTAACACCTCTTTTTTGTTCATACTTTTTTTACAATTAAAATTTTACTACACAAAGCATAAATACACCACTTACATTTGATGTAAGGTTCCTTTGCTTGAATTTCACCGCTATTCTTTATGCTGCTTTTCGTCTGTCACCAGACATTCAATCTTCTACAAAATATTCACCATATATCATAGTCGGTTGACCGACCAATAACAACACACTATTTACCATCTATCATATTTATCCGCATTAAAAAAGGACGCAGGATTTCTCCCACGTCCTCACATCTATCTGGCTTTATCTTCTCTTACTTTCGGTGCTTCCTTATGTGCCGCTTCCTGCTTCCACCGGATCATATGGTTGGTTATGATCAGTTTCAAATAATCTTCCCCACTCAATCCCACGCATTTCACTTTCCACATCACTAAATACACCAGAAATCCAGTCTATCACACTTGTAAAATATGTTTTCAATTCCTGTATGTCTGTATCATGACGGTGCTGGCTCATATATGCTTCAACATCTTCATCTACCCCTTCACTATTTTAAATATCTTCGGTAACTATCCAGAACTGAATCTGTAACACCGCTTTTATAGATTTTACGGATATCAACAATCTGTTCATCTTTCAGAAGTTTCAACCAATCCAGTAAATCTTTTCTGCTGTTTGCAAAATTGCAGCATCTTCCATCTGCATATTCAATCCTGTATCTCATACGCTCCTCCTATACATATACCAATTCACTCAATACAATTTCCTGCACACGATTCTCGACATTATTACACTGTCGCACCCACTCCATAGGATTACATGCTTTTAATTCCTCTGTAACTCCCTCCGCACTTCGTATTTGTGCCTCAATCAATTCATACCGTTCCTGTGCCTGTTCATTCAGATCTGCCAGATAGCTGTCCAATTTCCCAGTCAACAGAAGATAAGAATACATACCTGATTTATAGTTTTTCATATATTCTTTTCGAAGCATTCCCCAGAAGCCAATTGGTCTGGTTTCTTCCGGTAATGATAGCACTGGCAGGTAATAATCTCCTACCAACACATAATCTAATCCATTCCTGTCATCATGTAGTATTTTTCTCTGATTGCTCATGTTCTTCTCCTCCATCAAATCTTTTTTCTCTTCTCTCTCAGATATGCTTCAAATATACTTCTTCGAATCAACACCTTTTTTCCCAATTTTATATACTGCCCCTGCTTCATGTGCCATACGGACAACGGGTTTGATTCCCAGTCTGTAGTATTCGCACGCCATGTTATAGGTCACGTAATCATGGCGCATAAATTCCAGATCTTCATCATCGATTTCATCTGAAAACATCCATACATTACCGCTCATCCGTCTTCTTCTCCTTATCATTTCCTGTTGCCGGTTCATGAAAACGCTCCAGATAGTCATCAAAAATATCCCGGTTAATCAATACGGTTCCATCTATTCTGTAAATTGCACCTGCATCACTGGCGAGTTCAAAAAGTTTCTTATGAGAAATGCTGTAAATAATCTCTGCCTGTTGATAACGCAGATACTGTCGGCGTAATTTTCTAAGCTGCTCTGGTACTTCCTTCATACTTGTAATTGGTTTATAACTTTTACCCATGATGTTTTCCTCCAAAATTAGATTTGCTGTTTTACAGAAGCTGACTGCCGGGATATAACTTTCCAGGGCCGAATCATCAGACGCGCCACTGGCGCCTCTTTGATATGCAACGCAAAAAGCACCTCTTAGATTAACTCTAAGAAGTGCTCTTACTTCATTGCCAAACCTGTGTCCTTTCACCTGAAATTCGTCATGCTTCATAACGATTCATTATTATCCCAAATTTTGTTGTCAAATTGTTGTCAAATGCGGTCTGACATCATGGTTTTAGACATTTAATATTTAATTTTAGTACAGCTTTGCACCAGCCGGAATGTGGTTATCAACCATCAGAAGATGAAGTTTTTTTCTTCGCCCTCTTCCTCATGAATTGCACTGAGAAGCATTCCACAAGATTCAATTCCCATCATGGCTCTCGGTGGCAGGTTGGTGATTGCAATTAAGGTCTTTCCAACCAGTTCTTCCGGCTCGTAATAAGCATGAATACCGCTTAAAATCGTACGATCTGTGCCTGTTCCGTCATCCAGAGTGAACTGTAACAGCTTCTTGGATTTCTTAACTGCTTCACATGCTTTTACCTTTACAGCTCTGAAATCAGACTTGCTGAAAGTATCGAAATCAACCATTTCTTCAAATAATGGCTCAACTTTTACTTTGGAAAAATCAATCTTCTCAACTGTTTTTTCAGCCTCTGCCGGAGCTGCTTCGGAAAAGTCTTGGAATTATTTTTCTTGTCAGCGTCCAGTGACTTCATTGTCGGGAACAATAAGTACGTCACGGATTGCCTGGCTGTCTGTCAGCAGAGCATAACGAGACGGTCGATTCCGTATCCGATACCACCTGTGGCGGCATACCGATCTCCAGTGCATTCAGGAAGTCTTCATCTGTGTGGTTGGCTTCCTCATCACCTGCGTCGAATGCAAGGCATCCTGTGCTTTGCGAAACGCTCACGCTGATCGATCGGGTCGTTGAGCTCGGAGTATGCGTTACACATTTCCCATGTATTGATGAACAGCTCAGAAACGCTCTACCTTGGTCGGATCGGAAGGTTTCTTCTTGGTCAGCGGAGAAATCTCGATCGGGTGATCCATGATAAAGGTTGGCTGAATCAGTTCTTTTTTCACAGTACTCCTCGAAGAAGAGGTTGATGATATCACCCTTCTTATGGCGATCCTCATACTCGATATGATGCTCGTCAGCAAGCTTCTTGGCTGCTCTCATCATCTGCTACTTCGTCAAAGTCGATTCCTGCATATTTCTTGATGGCATCGTTCATGGTCAGACGTTCAAAAGGTTTACCAAGGTCGATTTCGATACCATTGTAGGAAATCTTGTGCAGAACCGCAGACTTTTTCTGCCAGATAACGGAACATGCTCTCTGTCAGTTCCATCATGCCTTCATAATCGGTGTATGCCTGGTATAAGCTCCATCAATGTAAATTCCGGATTATGGCGGGTATCAACACCTTCGTTACGGAATACCCGTCCGATTTCGTAAACACGCTCCAAGCCACCAACGATCAGTCTCTTCAGATAAAGCTCAAGAGAAATACGAAGTTTTAACATCTTCGTTCAGTGCATTGAAATGTGTCTCAAACGGTCTTGCTGCTGCTCCACCTGCATTTGAAACCAGCATTGGAGTCTCAACTTCCATGAAGTCACGGTCTGCTTAAGGAAGTTACGGATTTCTTTGAGGATCTGGGAACGTTTGATAAATACGTTCTTGCTGTCCTGATTCATGATAAGGTCTACATATCTCTGACGATAACGATATCTGTATCTGTCAGTCCATGGAATTTCTCAGGGAGCATCTGTAAGCTCTTGGAGAGGAGTGTCACCTTCTCAGCATGGATAGAGATTTCTCCTGTTCTTGTTCTGAAAGCGAATCCTTCAACTCCGAAGATATCACCGATATCCGATTTCTTGAAATCAGCGTAAGCCTCTGTTCCGATTGCATCTCTTGCTACGTATACCTGAATGCTTCCCTGTAAATCCTGGATATTGCAGAAAGAAGCTCTTACCCATAACTCTCTTGAACATCATACGTCCTGCGATTGCTACGTGGATCGGGATTTGCATCCATGATGCTTCTTCTCTCTTCATAATCTTTCTTCAGAACCTCTTTTTGCCTGCTCTTCATCCATACCTTCTACATCTGGTGCTATGATGATCTTTTAAAAGTTCTGCCTCATGTGCCTTCATAGAGACTCTTTTCACTTCCAGTGAATGATGTGTCTGATCGAACTTTGTGATCTGGAACGGGTCTCTTCCGTTCTGCTGCAGCTCTGCAAGTTTATCGCGGCGAACCTTTCTTAACTGGTTCGTCCTGTTCCTGTCCATTGTTCTGCTGCTTCAGCCACTTTTTTATTCTCCTTCCTTATCTAATTCAGACCTCCCGTGTAAGAGAGGCCTGAGTCTTGTGTCCTGGTTATTCTTCGACGGGTATCTGCCTGTCTCTTATAATGAACGGCTGATGTCCAGTACCTTGTACTGGATCCATTCCTCCAGCCTGTGTCTCAACTGTCAACGACATCATCTGATTTTCTTTCCGATCAGAGCGTGGCCTACCGGAGACTCATTGGAAATCTTTCCTTCCAAGCTGTTTGCCTCTGTGGAACCTACCAAGTTTGAATTCTACTTCTTCATCAAATGTAATGTCGTAAACTTTTACGGTACATCCTACATTGATCTTATCAAAATCTACTTCAATCTTATCTTCTACCACAACTTCGGCATTTTTCAGAATTGCTTCCAGTTCTTCGATTCTTGCCTCGATGTCTCTCTGCTCATCTTTTGCTGCATCGTACTCAGCGTTCTCTGATAAGTCTCCCTGTTCTCTTGCTTCTTTTGATCTTCTGTGCAATCTCTCTACGTTTTACAACCTTGAGGTTTTCAAGTTCGTCTTCCAGTGCTTTTAAACCAGCATAAGTAAGTAATTTTTTCTTTGCTTCCATCTGTCTCCTGCTCCTTTTTTCTGTTCCATATTACTCTGACATTTTTATGCCTGAATCATCTATCTGAATATTTAATCTGTCATAGAATAAAGATACTTTCACAATTTCCTTATTATACATAAATGCGTGTTTTATGTCAATGTTTTTGTCTCTTGTATATCCCTATTTTACGCCTGTTCTTTTCATTTTCCGACGGTATCTATTATTCAGATTCTCTGTTTATACAATCGCCTTGTCCAGAAGTTCCACCAACTCTTTCATAAGATTCCACCTGGTTGATCGCATCCCTGAGTTTTGCAGAACCTTTCATTCCCTTTGTGTACCAGGCAACATGCTTACGCATTTCCCTGATCCCGATAAAGTCTCCCTTTGAATTCAATCTGTAGTCTTGCATGTCTGAGCATTGTCTCTTTGATTTTCTCCGGAGTCGGTCTCGGAGGAACAACACCGGTTCTTTCATATTCCTGAAGTTCATGGAAGATCCATGGATTGCCCTGTGCACCTCTTCCGATCATCACGCCGTCACAGCCGGTTTCTCTTCTCATCTGAAGTGCCTTTTCTCCTGAAATTACATCGCCATTTCCGATGACCGGAATCGAAACCGCTTCTTTTACCTGACGGATGATATCCCAGTCTGCTTTTCCGGAATAATACTGTTCCCTTGTCCGTCCGTGCACGGCAACAGCTGCCGCACCGCCTGCATCTTCAATGATCTTTGCGATCTCTACAGCATTGATATGATCATCGTCAAATCCTTTCCGGATCTTCACCGTTACCGGCTTTTCGATTGCTTTCGACACTGCCGATACGATCTCATGTACCAGCTTCGGATTCTTCATAAGTGCAGAACCTTCGCCGTTCCGTACTACCTTCGGAACCGGACATCCCATATTGATGTCCAGGATCTGGAACGGCGACTCTTCGATCATTTTCGCCATCTCACTCATGATCTTTGAATCGGAACCAAAGAGCTGTAACGACACCGGATACTCTTCCGGATGGATTGCAAGTAATGCTTTGGTATTCTTATTTTTATACTGCAGGGCTTTCGCGCTGATCATCTCCATGCAAAAAGTCCGGCTCCCTGCTCTTTACAGAGCAATCTGAACGGCAGATCCGTTACTCCCGCCATCGGCGCGAGAATATATGGATTTGCCAGATTAACATTCCCGATTTTCATCTTTCTACTCCTGTTAATTAATTTTAATTACTATTATCTTCTATCCTGGTTATCCCTGAACAATTTACAAACATCTTCTATTTTCGATTATTCCAGGATACTTATCATTCTTCTCACAATTATACTTCATTTCCTGTAAGAAACACACAGCACTATATATCAGCTAAGATAGCCCCACTCTTACACTGGCGGAACCATCTTGATATATAGTCTTTTTCTTTCTGAAAGTCTACATTATCAACACCGTAGATTATTTACTTTTTTATTCTTTTCGTAAATGAACCGAAGTCCTTTTAACGTAAGCTGTGAATCATACACATCGATCATGTCTGTTTCATTCGCAATCATCTTGCCAAGTCCGCCGGTTGCAATAACCTTTGCATCCGGGTAGCCGGACTCTTCTTTCATACGCTTAATGATATATTCAGTCTGACCGATCTGACCATATACAAGGCCTGCCTGCATTGCCGTGATCGTCTCTTTTTGCGAGAATGGAATTCGGCTTGCGGATCTCGATTGCCGGAAGCATATCTGCCTCTCCCCAGAGAGACTGTGCCGAAGTGCGGATTCCCGGTGCGATCACGCCCGCCTCAAATGTTCCGTCCGGGCCGATCACATCAAATGTCGTTGCCGTTCCGAAGTCTACCACGATCGCCGGTCCACCATATAAGGTGTAAGCACCGACTGCATCTACGATACGGTCCGGGCCGACCTGTCTCGGGTTCTCTGTGACGATACGGATTCCCGTCTTAATTCCTGCAGATACAACCACCGGCTTTACGCCGAAATATTTGATGATCGCACTGCCGAGTGAATGCATCACATCCGGCACTACGGATGCAAGGATCACTGCATTGATCTTCGAGCTTTCGATCCCATGTCTTTCTACCAGTTCCTGTAAAGTAATTCCATATTCATCCGATGTTCTCGGCTGCTTTGTCTTCATACGGAATGTGCCAAATAATTCGTCTTTGTTAAACACTCCGAGTGTAATGTTCGTATTTCCTACATCGATTACAAGAAGCATCTTTCTCCTCCTGTTTTGTCTGTTTCCTTATAGTTATCTCTTCGCTGTTTATCTCTTCCCCCAGGAAGAATACTTTATAATATAACTGCAATGCCTGCAGAAGATCCTGCTTGTCTCTCTGTTGCTTGATCTTAAGCTGGCTTCCGATGTCATCGAACATCGGGTCAAAAATCATCGGAGGTTACTTCAAAGCATAATTCCCCCGTTCTCTTCGAATACCAGCGTCAGGATTCCTCCTACATCATGCACATACAACACGCACATGATCTTCAGTTCATTCTTTACATCATCCGGGAGCTGTTCAAAATCCGGATTCAGATAATATTTTTTTCTTCATATGAATTGGCGCCGCAAAGCACCACTTTTTCATCATACATACCCATAAACACCTCTAACTGATACCTCTCCGGCATAGATTTCTTTTTCTTTTTCCCATCCGGCGTTCTTACAATCAGTTCTCCAGTCTGATTGATGCCGATGGCGTGCGCTTTATATTCATTTCCTGGTTCCAGGACCTTGACCTCCTGGATCCCGGTTCACCAGCATGGAATTATAAAGTTCCTGTAAGCCCGACAGATCTTCCGTCTCAATGAAGATCTCATAGCATTTTTTTCAAAGCTCTTCATCACTGCTGCGATCAGCTCGGAACGCTTTACGCTCTTTCCGAGTTCCAGCTTAAGTGAGGAAGCCGTTGCCTTAATATCATCCGGAAATGTATCCTGATTCACATTGATTCCGGCACCGATCACGACATGATTGATATAGTCGATCTCCGTACTCATTTCCGTCAGAATGCCGCAGATCTTCCGGCCGTTCACCACGATATCATTCGGCCACTTGATCTTCGTCTCAAGTCCGGTCACTTCCTGGATACCTTCTGCCACAGCGATCGCCATAAGTAACGTAAGCTGTGGTGCATTTACCGGCGGAATATCCGGATACAACAGGATCGTCATATAGATACTGCTTCCAGACGGTGATTTCCAGACACGGCCTCTTCTGCCTTTTCCTGCCACGCCATCCTGCATATCTGCCACGAATAAAGTACCGTGAGGGTACCCGTTATCTCCGGCTTCTTTGGCGCGGTTATTGGTCGAGTCAATTTTATCGTAATATACGACAAGTTTTTTCCTGCCCATTTTGTGTCTACAAGACTTTCAATCTCTGCTTTTGACATAACATCCGGACTGTCGACAAGGCGGTAGCCTTTGTTGCGCACCGCCTCTATCTCATAACCTTCTTTTTAAGCTGGTCGATCACTTTCCAGATGGCCGTTCTGGATACCTGAAACTGTTCGCACAACTGCTGTCCGGAAATATATGTATCGCTTTCTTTTTAACAAACGTAATATTTCTGATTTCATAATCTGTCTGCTCTTGCCTACTCTCTTTCACCAAGTGTTGCCACCATGACTGCCTTAATCGTGTGCATGCGGTTCTCTGCCTCGTCAAATACCTTTGACTGCGGAGACTCAAATACTTCATCTGTAACTTCCATATCGTCCAGTCCGAATTTGTCATGGATCTGTTTGCCGATCTTCGTCTTCAGATCATGAAATGCCGGCAGGCAGTGAAGAAGATAGCCTGTTCTCCTGCATTTTCCATTACTTCTTTGTTACCTTGTACGGAGACAGTTCGCGGATACGCTCTTTCCATACTTCATCCGGTTCACCCATCGATACCCAGACATCCGTGTAGATAACATCTGCATCTTTTGGTTCCTTCCATGGATATCTTCTGTCAGTGTGATGGTTGCTCCTGTCTCTTTGGCATATCCTTTGCACACTGATCTACCAGTTCCTCATTCGGGAAATAGTTCTTAGTACGTACATGCCACGAAATGCATTCCAATTTGGCAGATGCGATCATCAGGGAATTACCCATGTTGTAGCTTGCGTCACCCATGTATACAAATTTAATTCCTTTTAACGTGTCCGAGATGTTCACGGATAGTCAGCATATCCGCTAACATCTGTGTCGGATGGAATTCATTAGTCAGTCCATTCCAGACCGGTACGCCGGCGTATTTAGCAAGTTCCTCTACAATCTCCTGACCGTATCCGCGATACTCAATTCCCTCAAACATGCGTCCCAGCACGCGCGCGGTATCCGAATGCTCTCTTTCTTTTTGCCGATCTGCGAACCGGATGGATCAAGGTAAAGTCGTTGCATACCCAAGATCATGTGCTGCCACCTCAAAAGAACAGCGCGTTCTGGTGCTGGTCTTTTCAAAATCAATGCAATATTTTTTTCTGATATTTGTCATGACCAGAATTCCCTTTTTTTTTCTTTTTTTTTAATTCTGCTGAAAGATCGATCAGATATAAGATCTCTTCCGGTGTGTAATCCATGAGTTTTAAGAAAATTGCGTCCTTTTAAGTTCATGATTGCGTTCCTCCTTGTCGCTTCTTCCAGTTGCAGAATAAACAGGCTGCCACATCTCGTGACAGCCCCCTATTTCAATCTGATCTATCTGTGTTCTATTTGTTCTCCAGAGCTATTTCTGTCACAGATTTTGCCAGCCCTGCGATTCCCTGAATCTCAGACGGAATGATGATCTTCGTCGCCTTGCCGTCTGCCGCCTTTGCAAATGCCTCAAGGCTCTTTAACTGGATGACGCCCTGATCCGGAGCCGCATCCTTTGATCATGCGGAGACCGTCTGCGTTTGCCTGCTGAATCTTAAGAATTGCCTCAGCCTGACCTTCTGCCTCGCGGATGGTTGCCTCCTTTTCGCCTCTGCACGAAGAATTGCCGCCTGCTTCTCTGCCTCTGCATCGAGGATGGCGGATTCTTTCTTACCTTCTGCCACGAGGACTGTAGACTTCTTCTCACCTTCCGCAATCAGAATCGCTTCTCTTCGCTCACGCTCTGCCTTCATCTGCTTCTCCATGGCATCCTGGATGGCTGCAGGCGGGATAATGTTCTTAAGCTCTACACGGTTTACCTTGATGCCCCAAGGATCTGTTGCCACATCAAGTGTTGCTCTCATCTGCGTGTTGATCGTCTCTCTGGATGTCAGTGTCTCATCCAGCTCGAGATCACCGATGATGTTACGCAGTGTCGTGGCTGTCAGGTTCTCGATCGCCATGATCGGATTCGCCACACCATAACAGAACATCTTCGGATCCGTGATCTGATAAAATACAACGGTATCAATTCTCATCGTTACGTTATCTTTTTGTGATAACCGGTCTGTGGTGCAAAATCCACTACCTGCTCTTTCAGATCCACTCTTCTTGCCACACGGTCAAAAATCGGAATCTTAAAGTGAAGTCCGGTTCCCCCATGTTGCCTGATATGCCCCCAGTCTTTCAATAACCAATGCCTGCGCCTGTCTGACTACCTTTACACAGGAAATCACCACGCAGATAATAATCGCTAATAAAATCAATCCAAAAATCATACTCTACTCTCTCTGGCATGCACGATCAGTTTCACGCCCTGAATACCATTTACTACAACAACTGTGTTCTTCGGGATTGTTCCGTCCGGCTCATCCGTCTTCGCCGACCAGATTTGGCCCCGAATCTCTACCTGCCCTTTGGCCTTTATCGTATCGATGTCTTCTGTCACCAATGCCTGCTGGCCGATCAGGCTTTCTGCATTCGTCTTCTGTCTCTCCTGATTAAAGTACTTCACCGCAAGTGGTCTCGTCAGAAGCAGAAGCAGGAGCGAAACTACGATAAATGTACCAACCTGAACGCCCAGTCCAAAGCCGACAAACCCCGCACAGAATGCGATCAGTGCGCCTCCGGCAAACCAGATGGTGGTAAGTCCCATCGTCGCAATTTCAATGATCAGCAGTACAATAAATATCGCCAGCCAATAGATCACTTTCATAAGCCGTCCTCTCTTTTCCGTATATATTATTTCTTGTTCACTATATTACTATACTCTGATAAAGAAAGCAATTTTCTTGTGCAAAATGAGTGGATTGTATCTCATTTTATGTAATATACAGATAAATATTCTGTATAAAAAGTGGTTTCAGGAGATTAATCTGCCTTCCTTCTCTGTCTTGCGGCCTCGAACATCAGCACAGAAGAGGCGATTGCGGCATTCAACGACTCTACCTGACCAAGCATCGGGATCTTGATATAGCAGTCTGCCATATCTGCAATCTCTCGTCTCAGTCCATTTCCCTCATTCCCCGATCAGGAATGCACACGGATTCGTCAGGTCCTCTTCATCATAGGAATGCTTTCCTTCCAGATGTGCCGCATAGGTCGTAATACCTTTGTCTTTTAAATCCTGGATTCCCTTACCCAGATCTTCCACGTATACAAACGGCATACGGTATACCGATCCCATGGTCGAGCGGATCGTTTTCGGATTGTAGATATCGACGCATTCCCTGTCCATTAGAATTCCTGTTACACCGGCGCCTTCTGCCGTACGCAGAATCGTTCCCAGATTACCCGGATCCTGCAGATGATCTAATACCATGATCAGCGGACACTCTGCTGAAGTCAGTTCGCTGATTTTGTGATTCATCTGCTCCACCACGCACAGGATGCCCTGCGGGGTCTTGGTATCTGACGCATGTGAGAATACGGTATCTGTCAGTTCCTCCACTCTTATTTTCGAATCTTTCAGGACTTCTTTTTACGGTATCTTTTTCTTTTTTGTAAAAGGATTCAGATACGTAGACTTCTTTTTAACTTGTCGGCGGCACTTTCCCGGAACATGCGGATTCCTTCTACAAGGAAGACGCCCTCTTCGTCTCTTAGTTTTCTCTTCTTTTTAAATTTACCAGGCGTTTGATTCTGGCATTGGATGTGCTTGTGATCATATATGTTGTTCCTCGTTTTTTTATTATTTTATATTATCATACCATATTTGTATAAATTTTAAGTTATATATTTTTAAGTATAAAATATTATTTTATATTATAGTGCAATCTACTTGTTACCGACTCCAACAAAAAGGTACGGAAAGGAGATGTTTTTCTGGATTTTATTCTCCCATGTAAAATTGAATAAAAACCCCCGGAAGTCTGGTTGGTATGCTACCCTCATATAGGACAATGAAATATAAAAAGTCCTATATGGGGGTATTTTTTCATGTTCAGAAAGAGTAAGATAGAACCAGTAGAAAAAGTAAAAATAGTCGAACGCTACCTTGCAGGAGAAATTGGCATACAGCAAGCAGGAAAAGAATTGGGAGTTGATCATCATAGTATTCGAAATTGGATTTCTATTTATCAGTATGATGGACCAACTGGATTACTCAATCAACCGAAAAACAAATCTTATTCAAAAGATTTAAAAATATCTGCTATAAATGATTATCTTAACGGAGAAGGATCTCTTCAGGATATTTGCACAAAATACGGAATTCGTTCACACAGACAGCTTTCCGATTGGATTAAGGTGTATAATTCTGGTGGAACATTTAAAACATCCACCGGAGGTGCATACATGAAAAAGGCAAAGAACACTACACTTGATGAGAGATTAAAAATAGTAACAGATTGTCTTGCAAATGATAAGAATTATGGTGCAATGGCACTCAAATATGATTGTTCCTATCAACAAGTTCGCAATTGGGTAATACGATACGAAAAGATGGGTCAAGCGGGTCTGGAAGACAGACGTGGACGTCGTATAGCTTCTCTTCCAAGCAGAACACCTGAAGAAGAGCTACGTGACAAGATAGCTGAACTGGAAAGAAGAAATCTAGACTTACAAATGGAGAATGATCTGTTAAAAAAAGTCAGAGAACTGGAAAGGAGGGATCGTTATCTTTAATCCATCGGTTAGCCGAATATGAAGCCATCCAAAAACTATCGTCTACTAAGCATTATCCCATAGATAGACTTTGTAAATATCTTAATGTTACACGTTCTGCGTATTACCGCTGGGGAAAATATCCGAAAAGTAATAATGAACTTCGAAACGAAAGACTATCCACTGAAATCAAAGGATTCATCACCAGCATCCAGATATGGGATACCGAAGGATTCGTGATGAATTAGATGGACATAAAGGAATTCATGTGAATGATAAACGAGTACTTCGTATTTGTAGGAAATACGATATAAAATCAAATATTAAATGGAAAAACCTAAGAGTTGTACCAGAGGAGACAGAAATCCTGATCACATAGCAAAAAAAACTATTTACACCGTGAATTTCACGCCGAAAAACCGAATGAAAAGTGGCTTACAGATGTTTCTGAATTTAAATACTACAGTGGAAATGAAGTGCACAAGGTATATTTGAGTGCCATTCTAGATTTATATGACCGAAGAATTGTAACCTTTAAAATAAGCGATCATAATGATAATCCATTAGTTATGGACACGTTTGATGAGGCTGTTCGTCAGGAGCCAGATGCACACCCATTAGTTCATTCTGATCGAGGCTTTCAATATACAAGCGCACAGTTTTATACTAGATTAAAAAAAACACCATATGAAACAAAGCATGTCCAGAGTTGCCCATTGTATCGATAATGGACCAATGGAAGGCTTCTGGGGAATTCTAAAACGAGAAATGTATTATAAACAGCGTTTTAATGACAGAAGCTCTTTGATTACTGCGATAGCTAATTACATAGAGATTACTACAACAACCAACGACTTCAAAGGAACCTGCATGTAATGACACCAATGGAATATCATAATCAATATATAAAAGCATAGCATAAAATATCGCCAGCCGTAGCATGGCTGACGATACAAAAATTTATTATTTTTTATTGTCCTATTGACGGGGGAGCATACCAGGTACACCTCCGGGGGGTTTTTGCATTTCAAAATATTTTGTTATATTTTTTATACTTTAAACCGATATCCAACGCCCCAGATCGTCTCGATATACTGCGGCTTTGCCGTATTAAACTCTATTTTTTCACGAATCTTCTTGATATGCACCGTAACCGTCGCAATATCTCCGATGGACTCCATATCCCAGATCTCACGGAACAGCTCTTCTTTCGAATATACGTGGTTCGGATGGCTCGCAAGGAATGTCAGCAGGTCGAACTCTTTTTTGTCGTAAATGTACGTTCTTCCCCGTTCACCCCACACGTCTTGCGGTCGTATCGATCTTCAGACCTCTGATCTCGATCACTTTATTCTTCTCTGTCGCACTTCCGGTCAGACGGTCATATCTTGCCAGATGCGCTTTTACTCTCGCCACCAGCTCACTGGGGCTGAACGGTTTGGTCATATAATCATCCGCACCAAGACCCAGTCCCCGGATCTTATCGATATCATCCTTCTTGGCCGAAACCATAATGATCGGCGTATTCTTCTCCTCACGGACCTGCCGGCAGATATCGAATCCGTCCGTTCCCGGCAAAGCATCAGATCCAGGATCAGAAGATCATAATCTTCATTCAGTGCTTTCTGAAGTCCTATATCTCCGTCATTTGCAACCTCTACGGTGAACCCGCTCAGTTCCAGATAATCCCGTTCCAGATCTGCAATTGCTTCTTCGTCTTCTACTATTAATATCTTACTCATTGATTGGTACCTCCTGATACTTTCTTAGTACAAAATACATTGTCGTTCCGGTCTCTTCTCTGCTTGTTGCCCAGATCTTACCGCCGTGTTCTTTCTACAATCTTCTTTACTACAGACAAACCGATTCCACTTCCTCCGGTGGACGAATTTCTCGACGCATCGGTCCGATAAAATCGGTCAAAAAGATATTCGGCAGGTCTTTTTGCTGCAATTCCTTTTCCGTTGTCTTCCAGTTCAATCTGTACAAAATCTCCTACATCTTTGACACGCAGATTGATCATTCCCTTTGGTTTGTCCATATATTTCAACGAATTGTTGACAATATTGTGAATCACACGTTTTACCTGCTCCGGGTCTGCAATGATCCGTACATTCTTCTCTACATAATTAAAATAACCAAATCCTACATTCTGTGCCGCCAGTTCAACCGACAGGTCATCCGCACAGTCGTTGAAATATTCATTCGCCGACACGATATTAAAATTGTAAGGGATCTTATTCGTATCGATCTTAGAATATAATGTCAGCTCATTGATCAGCGTATTCATCTCTGTCGCTTTATTGTAGATTGTTCTGACATACCGGTCTATCTTCTCCGGTGTATCTGCAACACCATCTATAATTCCTTCGGCATAACCTTTGATCGTTGTCACAGGTGTCTTCAGATCATGTGAAATGTTACTTATCAGTTCTTTACTTTCTTTGTCATATTTCAATTTTTCTTCGGCACTTTCCTTCAGGCGTCTCTCATCTCTTCCAGGCTCTGGCAGAGTTTTCCAAGTTCATCGTCAGCCTCCGGTTTCAACTCAAAATCCAGATTCCCATCCTTGATATTCTGCGCCGCTGTCTGCATCTTGCCGATCGGTCCCATAACCGCACGGTAAATCCATATAATAAGAACTGCCGAAGTAAGTATCAGTATCACTACAATTCCAATCAGGATTTCGCAGAAAAACTGTCCAACCTCCGGAATTACATTGGATACATCTGACACAATGAACGCACTTCCCTTTATTGCCGTCATCATATCTGAAATCTACCTGTTTTACCAATGCTTCTGCATCTCCACCAAGATAAATTCCGTTCTCCGATGTTGTATCTGTATCTCCATATCCCGGCAATTGTTCGATCACCGCTTTTACACGATCATCATCGCCGCCCGTATATACGATTGTTCCGTCTTTTCTCACCAGCAGATATGCATTCTTATTCTCCAGTTTTTTATTAAACTGATCCAGTTCTGTCGCATCTTCCATCTCAGATGCCTGCCCTGACATATCCTTCAGTTCATGATACGGCTTCTCCGTAACACGTGCAAGTACCTGCATGGAATTCGTAAAATCAGAAATCGTCGTTCCTGTAATCCCATAATTCTTCTCCACCACTCCGATCTGATAGTGGCATACCATTGAAACCATCATGGCTGCCATAAAGACCGGTATAATGATAATAGTAAAAAAATGCTATAACTAATCGCGTTTTCAGCTTCATGTATCTGTCCTCCACTAAAAAAATTATAGCATGAAAAATGGGTGCTTCACACCAAAGCACCCATAAACTTTTATAAAATTTCTATAAATATTTTTTCAAAATCTTCTACTTTGTCCAGTTTCTCCCATGGAAGATCAATATCTGTACGTCCAGAA
>VOFJ01002478.1_pt1 | contig 45527 bp, 76 predicted proteins | sample 5384081 | NCBI WGS metagenome assembly VOFJ01 (sample SAMN12384729, study PRJNA508395) | human gut metagenome | isolation source: healthy gut I | host: Homo sapiens
ATCTTCATTGAATTGAGTACAAAGCAAAATTGTATTCTGCAAGTTGCGCCTCATTCATTTGGTTCATTTGAATAGTTTCAAGAATAATGGATGCCGTATCCGGATCTTGCTCCATTAATTGAGCAGCTTTATCTAATCCTTGTTTCACATTAGTCCCCTCCGGATGACATGCGGCCAAAGAGAGGACAAATACATACAATAAAATTCGAAGATTACTCATAGTCTCAATTTTTAGTCTCTACATACAAATATGCGACAAATTTATAAGATTATTGCTAGAGTAGCGAATATTTCTTCCTTCTTTTAGTAAACTCTAAACTTGATATAGTATAAAATTAATCGTCTGATAACTGTTATTCTTTCGTCTAAATTTACTTTCTATACTTTTCTTGATAAATATCAAGGAACAGCAAGCAGTTAATTAGGAAGATAAGCTGTATCTTTGTAGCAATAAAAATATATCATGATTAAGAACATTGTATTCGATTTTGGTGGAGTTATTGTAGACATTGACCGTGATAAAGCCGTTCAGGCATTTATCAAACTGGGATTGACGGATGCAGACAGTCGGTTGGATAAATATCATCAAAACCGGAATATTTCAGGAATTGGAGGAAGGCAAACTTAGCGCTGATGAATTTAGAAAACAACTGGGAGATTTATGCGGACGAGAGCTGACTATGGAAGAAACCAAACAGGCATGGCTGGGCTTCTTCAACGAAGTAGATTTGCGCAAACTTGATTATATGTTGGAATTACGGAAGTCTTATCATGTATATATTCTTAGTAATACCAATCCTTTTGTCATGTCATGGGCTTGTAGCCCCTGAATTTTCCTCAAGGAAGAAGCCATTGAATGATTATTGTGACAAGCTGTATCTATCTTATCAGGTAGGACATACAAAACCTGCACCGGAAATATTCGACTTTATGATAAAGGATTGTAAATATAATTCCTTCCGAAACTTTATTTGTAGATGACGGAACTTCAAATATCCACATGGGCAAAGAGCTGGGATTCGAAACTTTCCAACCCCGGAACAGAACTGATTGGAGAGCAGAACTGACTGCTATATTAGAGGAGTAATAATTGGCCGTTATATCACTTTCTGAAAAAACATGCAACCACAAGTCATACTTATCACCGGAGCATCTTCCGGGTTCGGGAAAATCACAGCGCAAATGTTATCTGAACAGGGGCACATTGTTTACGGAACAAGTAGAAAGCCTTCCGGAAACATGAACAATGTAAAAAATGCTTGTTGCCGATGTCACTAATATTCTTTCTATCCACGAAGCTGTCGGACAGATTATATCAGAACAAGGACGGATTGACGTATTGATTAATAATGCCGGAATGGGTATCGGCGGCGCTTTGGAACTCGCAACAGAAGATGAAATATCCGGGCAGATGAATACTAATTTCTTCGGCGTAGTGAACATGTGCAAAGTGGTGCTGCCTTATATGCGCAAGGCACGAAGAGGAAAAATCATCAATATCAGTTCTATCGGTGGAGTAATGGGTATCCCCTATCAGGGATTTTATTCCGCTTCTAAATTTGCGGTCGAAGGATATAGTGAGGCTTTTTTAGCCTTGGAAGTTCATCCGTTTCATATAAAAAGTTTGTATTGTAGAACCGGGAGATTTCAATACCGGATTTACAGATAACCGGAATATTTCGGAAGCAACAAGAGTAAATACCGATTACAAGGAGAGTTTCCTGAAATCATTGGAAATTATAGAAAAGGAAGAACGTAACGGATGTCACCCGAAGAAGTTGGGGCATGCAATCTGTAAAATAGTAGCACGCAAAAATCCTCCCTTCCGTACGAAAGTCGGACCATGGATACAAGTCACATTCGCTAAGAGTAAGAAATGGCTGCCTGACGTTGTCATGCAATATGCTCTTCGAATATTCTATGCCATTCAATAGGCAGGTATGCAAAAAATCGCCTTCTATAACTTTTAATAGTTATAAAAAGCGATTTTTTATTTCCTAGAAAAAACTATTCTCTGTTTCAGATTAGTTTTTGGGTACTAATTCCAGAAACATTGTAGTAGTCAGTAATATAGCCAATCCGATACAGACAGTTATTAATAACTAATTAATATATTTTGCTTTCGGCTTCGTATCGGCATGCAGGTTATTCAGGAAATACTCTCTGAAGAAAAGATACAAGCCGGGAATGGTTGCACTTGCCAACAAAAAAGTCTTCCGGAATCTGGAAGAAATAAGTTTTGGATAATCCTATCAATGACCAGTGGCAAAGAAAAAGCACCAGAAACATATTCACTTTATGAGCAAACAGCAATAGTAGTCCGATTGTAAATACCACCACGGAACAGGGCATTACCGGAGAGGTCATTTCCGGGAAACTAAGTCCGCGGGCCAACGAAACCAGTGGGTATATAAAAGGCATTGCCAACAAGATATACGATAAGATATCATACTTATGTGTACGTTCAAAAGTTGTATATCCCGTAATAGTATCCCAAATCCAGATAATAGCCATTACTCCCCAAAACATAGCCATTACTCCATTATAGCTGCGTTCCTCACAATAAATATAATAATAGATAACTGAAATCCATGAATACAACCCTATCATGTAGAACTTCATTCCCATTTTCACCCACGGACGCTGGCCGGCAGATGAGCAATGCTGTCAGCACGATACCAATAAGAATAATAACCATCTGCAAAAAGCCAGGTGGCTGAGTTATAATATGCGATTGTTCTCCAAAAAAATCTCCATAAAAGTAGTTTAATTAATGTCTTGTTAAAGAAAAAGCCCGGTGTGGAAACAGGAACATCGGGAATGTGGCTCCTACCGCCAACATGAATATTACCGTGCTTGCTACCAAACTGTTGGAGAAGAACATTGACATGAACTTATCCAGATTTTCCGGGTCATTCATGTTCTGTAAACACATGATCAGTGAAAATACCATATTATAGGCAAACTTGCCCGGAATCATCGGAAGCAATGCCGGAATATAGAGTACCGTCATTGGGCAATAGACCCTTTTTTTCCCAGCCATAAACTACCAAAACCGATCACTAAGCCGGCAAATAAAGAAGCTGTAGCAATATCTACCCCTAAATAAGTCATCAGGCAAAAACGGCAAGCGTGTCCCAATGCCGCTAAAATCGCAATCATTTTAAATGCACGCAAAGGTGGGTCGGAAATAGCTCCGAAGCCTATACCCGCCACTGCTGCAAAAAATCCATCGGAAAGAATATCGAGTGCTACCATATCAAATTAAGCTGTTTTTACCATTAATAATGTAAAGGAAAGGCCGATCGCAATGCTGACAATCAGCAAGGACGCCTCCGTCAAGCGGGCAAATCCGGTCAGGACATATCCTTCTACCACATCAATCACACCATTAATCAAAGGCACTCCCGGAACGAGATACAGTACGCTGGTTGCCAGTGCTATTTCGGAAGTCGTATCAAATATCAAAGCTGTGGATGCACATAGGGAAGCCACGAAACGCCGAAACAATAAATGTTATATAATGATTGATTTTCTTTTTCTGCATCTGTTGTTTCAGGTAAAATCCTGTAATTGTGGCTGAGAAAACAATGCCCATAGAAATCAAATCCCCTCCGAACAGTTTACAGAAAGAAGCATTGGCAAATCCTACCAGCAATAATACAAAAAGAGGATGTATCATCGGAGCGGAAACTATTTTCCTGTATTTTTCCGTCAGTTCTTCCAACGAGAGGCGATTGTCCACGGCTTCCCAACTCAATGCACTTAATTCCGAGTTATGTTCAAAACTAATAGGATGTGCAGGAATGTCTATAACCTCGTTGCAAGCCTCATTGGTTTGTTTGTCAATAATCGTAAGAATGATGTTTTTATGAAATACCCTAACTTTACATCTAGTCCGAAAGCTTCTCCAATACGTTTGGAATTGCGCACTACCCGCGAAGTATGTACTCCTGCGCCCATTAGGTGGGCAGAATATTCGGCAATGAATTTTCCTTTTGATAATAAAGATTCGCTTGTCTTCATGCATGTGGTATTTTTTAAATCGGCTGCAAAAGTACAAAAAAAGAGTCATAGCAGAAACCTTATTCTTGAATATTTTCTCATTAAATATCCGAAAACAAAAACACAGCCTTTCACAGAGCTAAAAAATAAGCTACTGTGAAAGACTGCATCAATCCTTTGATTAGCAATAAAAATAAATCGTCTTCCTTGAATGGAATAACGGGAACCAACACGCCTGCCTCTTTTAATTCATTAATCTTCTGTTTCACTTCCGGTGAAAGTTCCACCGGATCGGGATTCATCGGACGGATTCAAGAATTGTTCGTGAAGCGAATGTGTTTGTTGAGTACCGGAAGGACATATAACAGTCCATGCCAATAAAGAAAATACAAATATTCGATGTTTCAGTCGGCTTTCCATTCCAATCTATATTTTTTACTAAAATAAAGACGGAAATCCGGCTGTTTTGTACTCACTATCCTCTACTTCTGAGTAAAATAAATAAAAAGTTAGTTTATATTTTTAACCGCCTCCTCAATTCTAGATCGCAAATTCGGATTACTCGGACGTGCCGAACTACCAAAATCAATAATCTGTCCTTTTCTGTTTATCAAGATATAATATGGCATATCATGCACATTACATTGGTTACAAATCTTCTGATAATTTTCTTTTTCCAAAAAAATCATTTGCATAAATACATTCAATTCCCCGGTTCCTCAATGAATACTTATCCAGGCACTCCTCCCACTCCTCTTTCGGTTCGCTGCCACATATAGAATATATGACCAAATCTTTTTGTGGAATACTTACTGCGTAACTGCTTCAACGGTTCCATCTCCGTTAAACAAGGAGGGCACCACTTAACCCAAAAATCAAAATAGATCACTTTTCCACGATCTTTCTCGAGCATTTCATAAATAGGTTCCATAAATGACATAGACGTTTTTTGACTTGCATTTTCATGAAATACCCCATACAATAAATTATCGGAAACCGATTGAGGATTTTCCAAATATGACTTAGTTCGATTATATATTTGGGTAATCTGTGCACGTAAATGCGGCATCTTCACTATTGAATCAAACTGTGCGTGTCGTTTTGCTAAAAGCAAGTGTATCATTAGCCGTCAAACAATTAGCCATCATCTTTGTATACAAATACTGATTCAATGTATTCTCCCCAATTAGAGACATCATATCCTCTATCTTCGGATATTTCCTATTTTTTCAAAGCCATTCCAAATAAAATATAGTTTTCTACACTTTCAGCAATATCAAATAAACGTGCTGATAGTATGCCTTTATGGTAAAGCCCGTTAATTTCAGGCAACAACGCATGATAGCGCTCCAACTCCTTACCAGTTTCATCTTGGATGTGAGAAGCATAAAGTAGCAAAGCATAATAATAATCCTGTTTCAATAGTTCTTCTGTGAGAAATTCAACTTCTTCTGACGGCTTATATTTTTGTATATACTCTTGCCTACGTTCCAAACGAAGATTATACTCCCTTTTAAGTTCTGTTTCAAAATCATTATTATTCAAATTAGATCCTATACTATAATTCTGTATATAGTAATAAGCATTCTCAGTAAAAGCCAATATTTCTTGGTTTAATTTTTCAGCATCACCCGTTACTTTGGGATGAAACATATCCTTCAAATCAATCTCTACGTATACACTATCCCCGGATGCACATACAAATGTTCGGCATAATTACGAATAGAAATCTCCCTTATTTTTTGCAAAAATAGGAAAACGGAAAGAGAATGATCCATCCTTTTGGATAGGTGCACAGTACTGATTCTCCATTTTTCTAAAAAAAGGAATAATAAGAGTCAAATCTTTTTTCATTAGGATAAAAATCCCGGTTCAGCACCTTGCCTGTAACAATCACTTCTTCAGCGTATTCTTCAGGTAAAGAATAGCTTTCCTCCGCTTGTTCAGAAAGTTCAGGCTGAAAATTACTTTGTGTTTTTTGAACGGCAACCAAATAACAGCAAAAGAAACTATTATCAGAAAAGAAAAAAGATGTTTCATCATGTGTGAGTAGTATTATAACGTTTCGGTAATCAGAATATGAAGGTGTGTCGTAATACCCGATGCGCCTTCTTTTTTTTCGTTGACTATAAAAATCGGCTCATTTTTTTAAGCTGCGATATTTTGAGGATTTCTTTGATTTATGTGTTCGCAACATCTAAATAGAGCAACTGTAAGCTCATAAAACGGTCTAATCAGCCAATCCATACCTTCTTTAGTCATTTTTGCACACATCTTTTTTATATTGAAGGCAATGGCAAAAAGAAGGAAAAATCCATGAAGACCTTATCCTTTCCAAAATGGCGGAAACGTTTGTAATTCATATTGTTTTTCATTTGTCCGAACACGGCTTCCGGTTCTATGCATCTCTGTCCTCTGTGTTTCAGTCCTTCCTCTGAGCAGAGCAGCTCTTTGGCTTTTGCTTGTATTTTCTGAGTCTGTGATTCAACTCTATCGTTCTGTTCCCCTTTGCTTTAAAACATCGGCATCTTAGCGGACAGCCTTCACATCTGATGGCTCTGTACCTGGCATTTTCGCTGACATATCCGGATGCTGTTTTCACATGTCTAGTCCCTATCCTTTGCATCTTCTGTCCCATGGGGCAGATACAAAAGTCTTGTTCTTCATTGTAGTAGAAGTTTTCCGCCTTGAACGGGTCCGGTTTGAATCTCGGCCGCTGTTCCATGTGGAAGTAGTTGTATTTGACGTAGCCCGCCATACCGTTTTCTGACATGAAGCGGTAATTCTCCTCAGAACCGTAGCCGGAATCGGCCACCACCGTATGGGCCAACCTGTCATATCTGCTTGAGAAGGATTGCAGGAAAGGGATCATGGTCAGTGTATCCGTAGGGTTCGGGAAGAGTGCAAAATCGGTGATGAACTGGTTCTCGGTGCCGATCTGAAGGTTGTAACCGGGCTTCGTCTGGCCGTTACGCATGGCATCCTCCTTCATTCTCATGAAAGTTGCGTCCTTGTCCGTCTTGGAATAGGAGTTCCTGTCCTGCAGCGTGTCCAGACGGTTGTCGTATTCCTGCAGCTTGTCCCTATGTTCTTCCAGCTCCTTCAGCTGTTTGCGTCTCTTTTTCAGCTCAGTCTTTTCCTCCTTTGGTGGAAGGCTCGGGAACCTGTTCAAGTGCTTTCCGCAATTCTCCAGCCATTTCGGTCAGCATGGCCGGAGTGAACTCAACCTCCTCATTACTTTCCGAAGACTTTTCTTGGGCGATGACATCGTCTATCTGCCCTAACAGGACGTGTATCCTCTTCATCAGGCGTTCACGGTTCCGCTCAACCGTTTTTCGCCAGACGAAAGTATACTTATTGGCTTTGGACTCAATCTTTGTCCCGTCAATGTATTCCACATTCAGCCTGATGAAGCCTTTGGAAGAGAGAAGGAGTACGGTTTGGGTAAATACCTCGTTGATTTCCTTTTTCACCCGGTTGTTGCGGAAACGGTTGATGGTAATGAAATCAGGTTTCTCATATCCGGCAAGCCAGATATAATGGATGTCACGATGAAGGAGCTTTTCAATTTTACGGCAGGAGTAGACGTTGTTCATATAGGCATAGAGAATGACCTTGAGCATCATCCTGGGATGGTAAGGGCTGCGGCCGCATTCCTTATACAACTTCCTGAAACTTTCAAGGTTCAGGCTCTCAACCAGAGCGTCAACCATCCGAACTGGATCATGCTCTGCAATATCCTCGTCAATTCTTTGAGGAAAAAGCACTGTTTGGTTGGAATTATAAGGACGAAAATGTATCTTTGTCATAGTGAAAATCTTATGCCTAAAGATACAAAATCTTTAGGTAATAACAAAGCCCCAGCTTGTGAAAGTCGGGGCTTTTGTTAAAAAAAAGAAGGTGCGCATTTTGACACACCTCCTTGTATGACTTTTTAAAATTAAATATCATGTCAGGTGTCAGCACCTTTTTTTATTTATTTCATATATTTGCGAATTACTATTTTTAATTTTATGCAAACTTATATCGAAACATCCCGATTGATCCTTCGCGATTGGAAAGAGGAAGACATTCCTCTTTTTGCCCTCATGAACGCTGACCCTCACGTCATGGAGTACTTTCTCCAACCATTAACTCCGGAAGAATCACTCAATTTTTATCATCGTATCCAAAAGGAATTTCAAACCTGCGGCTTCGGTTTGTATGCCGTAGAACGCAAAAAGAAGACCATGCTTTTATGGGCTATACCGGGCTGCATCAGATAACATTCGATGTAGATTTTGCACCGGGTATAGAAATCGGCTGGCGGCTGGCACATGAGTATTGGGGACATGGCTATGCCCCTGAAGCAGCAACAGCTTGTCTGGAATATACTCGTAAACAACCGGACATTACAGCACTGTCTTCATTTACTTCCCTGCCGAATCTCCGTTCAGAACGTGTAATGCAGAAGATAGGTATGACACGAATAAAAAGAGTTCGGACCAGCCGCTTGTTCCTGCTGACCATCCATTGCGCAAACACGTGTTATATCATATCAAAACAGGATGAAAGCATTACCCGGAAGATTTGTATTCCTTTTAAAACGATTAACACACCAACCGTGACGGATGAAGGTGGATGAAGAAGACAATCCGGCAATTATATTGGTAAAGCAAAAGAAATAAAAAGGAAAACATAGAAACTATTGACTTTGCTCTTTTTATTTTGTATATTTGTCCGAAAGAACCAACTGGGACAAGAATGAGACATACAAAAATAAAGACATAAAGATAGACTTTGAAGGCATAGATATATGTCCGGAAGAATAGAAACGGGACAAAATCTGTATAGATTTTGCCCCGGTTTGTTTAATATATTCAGTTCCATTTACTAATTAACCCTGAATATCATTTATTATAAACGTGAGACCCGTTTATAATAAACTGTTCCATTATTTATTAAAAACACAAAATGAGTTTATTAGCATCTTGTATAAGAAAAAAAAGAAAACTGTTTAAGAGTAGAAAAGACAGCAATGAGACATACACAAATATATCTATACACTGAAGACAATAAACGACCTTTACAGCTAATTTTCTTTTTCACTTATTACTCATTTAGTGCCTCTCAACAATAGAGATAATATCACTATTGTTCACCTATTCGTATTTTATTCTTCAGTAAAGTTTCTGGTTCACCAATTCGTCAAAGAGCCTTGCATATTTCTCTGCGACTGCTTCTGCGAACTTTTTACCTTTTTCGGCAGAGGCTCCACGCGGATCACCTACCCCGGTATCTTTCGATACTTTTCCCCAGTTTCTGGGAATCCATGCTACTTTTTTCATTCAAAGACTGCACGGCAAAGGTTTTATATTCTCCACTTCCTGCTTCTTCAAGATTGACCAGCTCGGGATGATAGTGCATCATCACCGAGGTCTCGAGTTCGTCGGCATGGTCGCCCGGATTTTCAAAATAGTCCTTAACCTTTAATACGGTATACCATTCACTTGATGCAATCAGAAAGTCAGGATAGTCTACCGATAAATCACGAATCATACTTTTTAAAAGTATTGCCACCATGCCCGTTGATAATTACTAATTTCCGGATACCTTGAACATAAAGGGAAGAAACAATATCCGTCAGTATTGCTTTCTGAGTTTCATAACGCGTATGGATACAAAACGGAAGTTCCCGTTGTCCCGGATTTTGCGACCCCATGCCGATAGGTGGCATGACCATACAATTTACCCCATATTTCTGTTTGGCTATCAAAGCGGCAGAAACCGCTACATCATGAGAAAGGATACAATCCGTCATATAGGGCAAATGCAGATTATGAGGTTCGGTAGCCCCCACGGTAACGCTACAATATCATATCTCCCCATCTTTTTTACTTCTCCATAACAAGATATGGATAAATCAACTTTTCTATTCATATACCTTATTTATTTCTGATGATTATACTATTTCATTTTTACTATCACTTCTCTTTTTTTTTTTTATCAGACTATACTTCTTGAAGCAAAAAAAATAGGAATTGTTTGGAGATTCTATAGCTAATCAAGGACTAAATTCACTAACTAATTAACAAATATATTACAAGCGATAGGTAACCGTTCTTTCTTCGGAAGAGTCAATTCAAAGACGCCAGATACCTTCTAAGACTTTCTCTACGGTTCCTATATTCGCTTTGGGTTGGCGGCGGCTCTTGATTGTCAGATATCCCTTGCCTTCCGTTGCTTTTACTTCCTTCGTTTTATTATCCACGTGTTGCAATCTCAAAATTACGGAAACCGTGAGAAATTTCCGGAGAATAGATTTTTAGCCAATAATACTCTTTATATAATCCGTAGGGCATACATGATAGAAATCCTTAAATTTCTTCCTAAAATATTGGACATCACAATATCCCAACATACCTGCTATTTCCGAAATATTAAATTGTTGGGAAGCCAACAATTTAAGTGCTTTATCCATTTTGAATGAATAGATGTAATCTTCCGGTGACATACCTATAATATCCTTTATCTTACTGTAAAAAGCAGTACGACTCATCCCTATATCAACACAAAGTTTATCAATCCTATATTTCTCCGTTGAGAGATTCTTTTTTCCAATATTTCATTGACTTTATCCATAAATAACAAATCTGTGTTTTCCATTTCCTGCCTCATAGGCACCAAAGGGAAAATGGCATCAGATAAAAAGTTTTTTATTCGTTCACGCAACGCTATACGGTTCTCAATAAGCATGCGAATATCCGCCCTGAACTTACAGATACTCTCTGTACGCAATTTCAACCGATCTGCTCCACATCCTAAATGAGAAAGATAGCTTTCATTATCAAAAGACCTTATCAGCAGAACGACTGGTATCTCTCCCATTGTTTTATCTGCTTTAACTTGAAAACAGAGCGAATCACCACTTATGCCGTTTACATTATCATCAATAATGATTGTGTCAGGAATTTGCCGGATGATAGTATGTATTATCAAATCAGGGATCTTCAAGAATGGAAATCTGATAGTATCTCGACAAAGACTTTCTCAAATAATCACTGAACGGTTTATCCTTCATTACTAATAAGATATGAGGAGCATCCTTTGCTTTCAAATCTTGTTTTTCATCCTTATGAATTCGAGAGGATTTTTATAACGGGACATTCTTGATTCTGGCAATGACAGTCCGTCGGGATAACAATCCTGAAAGTGGCGAATTTGCCGTGTCCGTAGCCAATCATTTTCCCTCCATGCAAACGAATGATTTTTTCTGACAGTCCTCAAACCACTATATCCATATACAGGAAACAGAGCGGAAATAAAGGAAAATAAACTTTCAGCTTTATTCTCCGTTACGGTATTATTGCTGATATGTAATTCCCATGCATCCATTGTATGCGTTACGCTAATTGATATGCAACAACCCGAATTTGTTATCAAGATTATCTTGTATAAAAAGATACTGAAGTGCGGCTGTCATTATGTTCTCATTTATCCTGCAAACTGACGCAATCCGAACATTCGTTGACCTTCAATTTCACTTGACGGATGTTTGCGTATGGCCGACATTGATTAACAATGGAAGTGATATAAGTGGAAAGTTCAAAATCGACAGTAGCTGTCTTAGGCTTAATACTACCTTCAATCTTATCAAGCGTCATAACATTCTGATTACAGTCTATTATACGTTCAGCATATTTCAAGACTTCCTCTATTTTCAGAGAAACCGGTTCAGACAGACTAGCAGTTTTAATATCTTCCAACTGATTTCGTAATAATGTCAAGGGTGTATGTATCGAATGAAGCATATTCATTGCAATCTTATATTTTTCATGAGATTGAAACCGGACATTATACTCTGCCGCAAGATAGGCAAGTAGGCAAATAAATAGTCCAATACCAAGTCCCCTACGGGAATTACATATCCAAGCAGAGACAAATCAGACAAAATTACATCAATAGTCTGTTTACTGCCCACAAAATCTGCTCCCTCCTTTAAAGGGAAGTAAAAAGCTGAAAACTAAATAATAAATTCAGGAAACAATCATTCATACTAATATCAGATTAATTTAATTAATATTTTACACTTTCAGTAAAAACACGTCTGATGATTCTTTGACGTATTAAAATCCGATGCAAGTATAAACTTTTCGATACCGGTTTACGAGGTGGTTTCTGACAAAAACAAAGGGTGTTTTCTATCTAAAATGGTAACATTTTCATTTATTACTCTAATATAAGCAAATGTAAATGTAAAAAGCTACATTTTTATCCGATTTACATACAATAATATATATTTTTACTATGAAATTAATCAATAGAAAGCATACAGGTACAAAACAAAAACGGGCAAATATGCAATACATCACGCATATTTACCCGCATCCTATTATAATCGAGAATTCCTATTTTCTGGAAATAGAATCTTTCCTGCCTTGTTTATTTAGAATAGTTGGATTTCCTTTATATTCAATATCTCCGCTACCGCTAACTTTTGCATCCAACTGTTTAGAAGCATAACAAGAGATATCGCCGGAACCTGAAACAGTGGCAATCACTTCAGTAGCCGCCAACTTATCAGCACTGATGTCACCAGAGCCGTTTACAGTCAATGCAGCCCATTTCGCAGTGCCTTTGATATTCACATCTCCCGAACCGCTGACTATCGTTTTTACAGTAGTGCCCTTCACATTTTTCACATCGATATCTCCACTCCCTTTTATATAAGCAGAAAGATTAGTATATTGCAGATTCTCCGCTTCAATATCTCCGGAACCGGTTATGTTCAGAGTCAAATCAACACCTTTAATAGTACCCTTCAGATATACATCTGCCGAACCTTTAATATCTACTTCATCTAATGAAGGAGAAGAAGCAATCACTTTCAAACGACGTTCTCCACTAAGAATCTTAACCCCCTTCTTGATATTCACCTGCAACACTCCATTCGCAGTAGATACTTCCAGCAAATCGACCAAATTGTCCGAACCATATATAGAGATCTCTGTTTTAGAGCCACTACTCTGTCGATATTCAACATCAGTACTGCCTAGCACCTTGATTGAGCTAAAATTGCTTACGTTATTCAACTCCCTTTGTAATATACTTCTTACTGGGAGTTACGGTCTGTGCCTGCATTCCTGTTATAAACAAGAACATCAGTACTGCCAACATAGATGTAACCTTTAAACTTTTCATAATTTTTTTCGTTAAATGTTCTAACGACAAATATAAGAAGTATATTTCAATTTACAAGAAAAAGAACGAATATAACTTTGCCAACCTTCCGGATCAATGCGGAACAATAATGGTCCAATAATTAAACTATACATTTTAGTTATTTGTTTATAATGAATAGATAAGTACACATTATTGTATTTACACTTCCAACGTATTTTCACCTATGCATAGCAAGCCCTTTTCAGCCGGATATTGAAATTCGTTTTTATGCCCGATAACTTTTAATTATTTCTACGCCTTATTGCCTGTAGTATTCATGCACAAGAAAAGTAACCACCTGTGCAGGAATATAAACTCTGGTACGATCGCCCGGCACAAGTATGGACCGAAGCATTACCATTGGGAAACGGCCGTTTAGGGGCCATGGTATATGGAATAGAATCACCCGCTCGTTTGGACAAAAAGGAGCGGGCGATTCTTTGCATTTATCCTTTTATATTTTACATTTGCCAGTAAAAAAAGAAATTATGGCAGATAATTATATAGAAAGACAGCAGGAACAATATGAAGCCAGAAAAAGCAGCTTGGAAACAAGCACAGAAGTATGGTAAAAAGAAAACCGGAACAACGCATCAGGTGAGAACGGGACAAGCTGACAAGATACCTTCCGATGCAAACAGACGGAAAAGAAGAGTTTTCGTAACAGGCGGAGCGGAAGGAATAGGCAAAAGCAATCGTAGAAGCATTTTCTCAAGCGGATTGCCTGGTCGCTTTCTGTGATACGAATGATGCATCCGGTCAACAAACTGCAAAAAGAAACAGGGAAGCATATTCCACAAGGTTGATGTAAGCAATAAAGAGTCGTTAGAGAATTGTGTCCTGCAAATTCTGAAGGAATGGGGCGATCTTGATATTATTATTAATAATGTAGGCATTAGTAACTTTTTTCTCCTATCACGGAAACAAGTATAGAGGATTTCGACAAGATTCTCTCTGTCAACCTGCGTCCTGTATTTATCACTTCACGATTACTTGCCATTCATCGTAAAGCCCTTTCCTTTCCCAATCCTTACGGAAGAATTATCAATATCTGTTCCACCCCGTTATCTGATGAGCGAGCCCGGAAGTGAAGGTTATGCCGCCTCAAAAGGTGGTATCTATTCTTTAACCCATGCATTAGCCTCATCATTATCCGAATGGCACATTACGGTAAACTCTATTGCACCGGGGTGGATACAGACACATGACTACAACCAGCTCCGCCCGGAAGACCATTCACAACACCCTTCCCGGCGAGTGGGCAAACCGGAAGACATTGCCCGTATGTGCTTATTTCTTTGCGAGGAAAACAATGACTTCATCAACGGAGAGAACATAACCATTGACGGAGGAATGACGAAAAAGATGATTTATGTGGAATAAGTCTATCCTTCTTGGGATGTCACGCCAATGCGATCTAATGCATTTCGAGTAATCTCAATCCCCGTCTCTACAATGGACTCTGCATGATGAAACTCCAGCATATCATAAGCATTGCCGGACATCCGTATTAATATGTCCGGCTGACAGCGTTCTATCTGATAACGAGTAATTTGTTGCATCATCATTCTTGAAGATTCTGTCAACAGATTATAAGGACTCATCTTCTTTTTCTTTCCGCAATCAACCGGCGCATTCACATCGACTGCTATCAAAATATCTCCTTCGGAGCGACGTACATGATTGAGCGGGAGGGGATTCAAGATCCCCCGTCAATCAATACCATGCCGTCTTTTTCGCAAAGGGCGGAAAAGCATTGGTATGGAAATGGATGCGCGGATAGCTCCTCATGTAAGCTGCCACTATCGAACCTCACCTCCTGATCACAAACAATATTGGTGGCCATGGCAACATAAGGAATCGGCAAGTCCTCGATGTTCATATCGGGGATTATCTCCTTTAACTCTTTGATGAAGCGATCTCCTTTCACCAGTCCGTCCCGACTTAATGTGAGGTCTGCCAGTTCCCACATCTTGCGCTTATCCCAACTATACAGCCATTCTTTGCATTCTTCCAGTTTTCCCTGAAGCATACATCGCTCCCACCATTGCTCCCATTGAACTTCCGGCAATAGAAGTTATTTCATAATTGTGACGTAATAATTCTTCTATGACTCCAATATGTGCAATACCACGCGCACCACCCATAGAAAGGACTAATGCTACTTTCTGTTTTCCCATAATAAATCCATTTTCTACAAAGGAAACAAATTCCAGAGAAAAAGTCGGTTGGAAACATATAATTATCGCAAATTACTATTCGCCTTGCAGCATTCCACTGTTTACCCCCAGGGATTAGGAACTTTTATCCCGGGAATTATCGACAACGAACCCATAGTGACGCTGTTCCAGCTATATAGAGACACTATACCCGACACATACCATCACTCTTTTTTATCGGGAACAACAATCAATATAAATGTAATAAAAAATGGGCTGCCGAACCCTGAAAAGTCCGACAGCCCTGTCAACCCAAAAAACGATACCTATGAAACACTGTGTGTTACTTTAAATCAAATAATATACGTTGACTATGAACCAGTTCATCATGCGTAATACGGTATTGATTGAATTTCTTTCCGTTCAATAACACCTTGTTAATATATAAAGTTCCCGGTTGAGTACGATTGCTTTCTATCACTAATTTTTTTCCTTATACCATTTCGGATCTAAACGAATAGTCACTTTATTGAATACAGGAGTCGTTAATGTATATTCCGGCAATCCGGGACAATCGGGATAAAAACCAATCATATTAAAAATAGCCCATGCAGACATTGTCCCTGTATCATCATCATTACCGGGAATACCATCCGGCTTCGTTGTAAAATACTTATCCAACAACCGTTGCGTTTCTTTCTGCGTGCGCCATTCCTCTCCTTTAAAATAAGAGAACAAATAAGGATATGCAATATCCGGTTCGTTGGCAGGATCATAAAGTCCTTCGTCAAAAACCATTTGCAGTTTTTTGATAAAGGGGTTCTTTCCTCCCATTAACTTGGCAAGTCCATAAACATCATGTGGCACATAGAATGAATAATTCCATGCACTACCTTCATGGAAACCGGGATTCGGTTCAAAAATTCTCCCCTTGTCTGGGATTAAACGGACTGTAAAAAGTGCCGTCAGGAAGAATCGGACGGAAAGTACCGAACTCTTTGCTATAATAATGTTTATACCCTAAAGACCGCTTATAGAACAGTTCCGCATCCTTTTTTCTTACCCAAAGCCTCTGCAAAACGGGAAAGTGCAAAATCTGCAATATAATACTCCAAAGCGTGAGAAACCGAATTATCATATTGTTCGCGCAGAGGTACATAACCTTTAGACATATAATCATCATTGTCCGGACGCATCAGATTCTTTGCTCCCGGCAATGTAGCCGACTTATACATCGCTTCATAAGCCAAATCAACGTCAAAATCACGTAAACCTTTCATCCATGTATCTACGATAACCGGAATACTCGGATCACCTTCCATAGTCAATGTCTCTTCCATACAATTCCCATTTGGGCAGCCACCCATGTTCCCGATACATATCAAGCATAGTACGTACCATCTCCATCTGGCGTTCCGGATAAACCAGTGTCAACAATTGGTGAACATTGCGATACGTATCCCAAAGAGAAAATACCGTATAGCGGTCTCCCTTTGTCGTCATAATCTTATCGCTCTCCATTGCCGGATATTCTCCGTTGACATCCTGCAAGATATTAGGATGAATCAGCAGATGATAGAGTGCCGTATAAAACACAGTCTTCTGCGCATCAGTACCTCCTTCTACAGTAATTCTCGACAAATCGTCATTCCATTTTGCCCGAGCCTCTGCATGAATCTGTTCAAAGTTCCTACCCTCCTGTTCACGATCCAGATTCAGCCGGGCATTCTCTATACTGACAAACGAAACGCCCATTTGCACTTCTACCTGTTCGCCTTCCTCCGTATCGAACGAAAAATAAGTACCAACATCATCACCGGCTATTTCTTTTCCATAGCGGGTATAGAGTTTATACTTCCCCTGATCCGCATCCCATTCTGCCTCTACACCAGTCATAGGTCTCTGTTTCTTCCAATACCCTGTTGTTACAGGTGTTTTCTTTACCCGCATCACAAAATAAATAGGAAATACAGCTTGAGGATTATAACAGAACGTACCGAGCAGTTTCATGCCTTCCACCTCGCAATCACTGACACGGCGGAGCATAGCGCCACTTTCGTTCGTCAGTCCCTCTCCCAGATTTAGTAGTATATGGCTCTTACCTTTAGGGAAAGTAAAACGGGCAATACTAGTACGTGGAGTGGCAGACACTTCTGTCTTTACATTATACTTAGTCAGATAGTTGGAGTAATAACCCGGTGAAGCCTGTTCATCCTTATATTTACTGCCGTATTCTTTATAATCTACATTCAGTTCTCCGGTAGTAGGCATCAATAATAAGGAACCTAATTCAGGACAACCGACTCCGCTCAAATTCACATGAGCATATCCGGTAAAGAAGCAGTTGGTATGCTCATAAGGTGTGGACCACCAGCGGGCATCTTTATCGTATTTATTTTCTGAAGATCCCATTACATTGAAAGGAACCACAGACATCATCCCGTTCGGGCAAATTGCTCCCGGATTGGTAGTGCCAAAATTTGTAGTTCCGATAAAAGGATCAACATAATCTATCAAAAGACTTTTCTTTTTAGCAGGGGGCTTCCGCCTTCTCCCGCATAAACGGGAAGAAGGATGAAAGCTAATGTGTAAGTTAATAGAATACGTTTCATATCTTATTAAATGATACTTGTCCGTTTAGTAAAGTCAATAATCTCCTGAATATATCCGAAAGCCATACCCACAACGGTATCTGCCGCACCATAATAAACGGCTACACGTTCACCGTCCTGTAAAGCTGCACAAGGAAATACCACATTAGGGACATCCCTTGAAGTTCATAAGGAGCAGCAGGGCCAAGCAGGTATTCGCGAGTACGATAAAGTACCTTTTCCGGATGATTTTTATCAAGTATGGCAGCCCCATCGCATAGCGGAAACCATTACAAGTAGTAATAACCCCATTATAAAAGAGTAACCAGCCTTCATCTGTCAGGAAAGGAACAGAACCTGCACCGATCTTTGTGCATTGCCATGCACTTTCAGGGAATGGAGTTACTTTCATTACGCAACGATGCTCTCCCCAATATTTCATATCCGGACTGAAACTGATATATATATCACCAAACGGAGTATGACCGTTATCACTAGGACGACTCAACATTGCATATTTGCCGCCTATCTTTTGCGGAAAAAAGAACGCCATTACGATTGAAAGGTAAGAAAGCATTCTCACATTGAAAGAACTCCTTAAAGTCGAAAGTATAAGCAATGCCAATGGTAGGACCATGATAACCGTTGCACCAAGTCACCCAATAACGGTCTTCAATCCACGTCACACGGGGGTCATATTTATACTCCGATTCGATCATTTCTGTGTTACCGGCCTTGAACTGAATAGGCTCGTGGCTAATATCCCAATGAATACCGTCCTTACTGAACCCGGCTAAAGATATTCATCTGCACAGCTTTATTATCACAACGGAATACTCCTGCAAACCCCTCCTTAAAAAGGTACGACCGCACTGTTGAAAATACTGTTAGATGAGGGAATATGATAACGTCCGATAACCGGATTTTGTGAATAACGCCACATAACGTCCGTACATCCGACGGACGATCTTCCCAAGGAATTTGAATCTTATTCATAATCAATTTTTTTATATTATTTATTTTTTGAATCATCATACGTAAAAGGTATGAAGTAAGTAATCAGAAAAGCAGGAATAGTCGCAATCAAGACATAAATAAAAAGAAGTTCCGATAGCCCAGCAAGTCACTAAAATAGCCACTCACCATTCCTGGAAGCATTACTCCCAAGTTCATAATTCCTGATGCAAATGCATAATGCGACATCTGATGTTTTCCCGGAGCAATCTGTTGCATCATAAATAATGTCAGTCCGACAAAACCAAAACCATATCCGAAATATTCCATCGTTATACATGTTCCTATCAGATACACATCGGTAGGCTGCACCACCGCAAGGAAAGTATAAGCCACAAACGGAAGATTGAAGATGCAGCAGAGAGTAACAAAGTGTCTTCTTCAATCCGAACTTGGAGACATAAATACCTGCCAACAAAGAGCCAAGTACAAAAGCTGCAGAACCAAAAACTCCATTTAACGTACCAATCTCCGTCAAGGACAATCCTAACCCACCGACATCTCTTGAAGCACACGCAGAAACAGCGGAGCAATCTTCATTATGAATCCTTCCGCCAGGCGATATAAAATAATAAAGCAGATATAATAGAATATATGTTTCTTTGTAAAGAAGTCTGCAATAACCGCCATCAATTCTCTTTCGATCTCTGATGTCGTTTTCTTCGTTGTTGACGGAACTTGTGAAGAGGGTAAAAACCTTTTATATGGTAAATGCCAATCAACACCATAATCGCTGCAATAACCGCAAAAAATGATCATCCATGCAGATGTATATGCTCCTTTATTAGCTTCTATAGAAGCGCCTTCTATGGCTCCAAAATGTTCCCAATGCACCTGCCATAGCAACCAATCCACCATTGGCAACTAATTTGGCTACATTATAAAAAGCACCTTGTACTCCAATATATTTCGCTTGATCTTCTTTGTTTAATTCGGCATATACACACCGTCACAGGCTATATATCGTGTGTTGCTCCACTAAAAGCTATTATAGCCATTGTAGAAATACTTATGGCAAAAAAGTAATCGAAGAATAAAGAAAAGGCTACTATACCAAACAAGACTCCACTCAGCAATTCTGTGACCAATACAAAGAATTTCTTTGTTCGATACATTTCAAGAAAAAGGACTCCATAAAAATTTAAATGTCCAAGGTGCCATAATAAGGGAAGTCCACAAGGTGATTTGTGTATCGGAAATTCCCAGATCCTTAAACATGAATACGGAAACCAGATTAATAGCAATAAAGGGAAGCCCCATTGCAAAATAAGCGGTAGGAACCCAGCAAGCCGGGCTGATAGAGTTTCGTTGAGAAGCAGTTTTATTCTGTTGCATAAATCATAGTATATAGATAAAAAAATCATTTTTCTAACCCATCTATATATAATACAACTAAAAGGGGGAAACTACTAACGTCTCCCCCTACTTTTTTTTATTTTATTATCACTTCGTCTATGAAAAACCATGAAGGATGCCCGACACCATAATGCCAGGTCGGACATTCTTTCGTTCCTGTAACTTCCACTTTTACATAACGTGTCTTTATCAGCGTTGCAGATTCTGTCTTGACCCCACGGAATCCGACCTTACCGGAGCGTTCTTCTGCCAAATCAGTCGTGCCCCACAAAGTATATTGTTCTCCATCCGTTGAATAAGAATAGGTAACTTGCAAAGGAAAGAGAATCCACGCCCCTATCTGATGTAAGAAATCTGTTTCTACACTATGAATCTCCTTTTCTGCTCCTAAATCTATGATGAACGCACCATCAGTTCCTTCCCAGCCTACCCAACTGTCAACAAAAGTAGCTCCGCCAAACAGTCCGTCCACTAATGCCGTCTTTCCTATTTCTACATATTTTCCGGTAGGCGGAATAATATAAGAAACCTTGGCTCCTAATGCGAAACTCCGTTCGGTCTGCGGCATATAACGTTTACGGTATAGATCGCAGTACTCTATCGGTGAATTAGAACGTTCATTCAATGTAGGAACATTAAACTCTTTCACTCTCTCCTCAAAAAAAGTGTCAACTTTTTATCTATATCAGCTAAGTCTTTCACGGTTTCCGTACGCGCTATTTCCAACTCAGAATACTGAAGCGGCAAACGGGCACGCTGAACTCTTTTCAAGAATGTATCATTTGCTTCAACTGCTTTTTCCGCCAAATCAAACAAATCATTGTAACGACGCATCAAGGTCGGTTTCAACATTCCATATTTATGGGAGACAGGCGAATCATAAATCCATAGTCTTTGTCCACTGCCAATCAACGCACCTTCCATCACTTTTATATATTGATAAAGATAAGGTGCATAACGCTTCGCCATAGTAGCCATGCAGAAAATGTTGCATTAATGAGTCTACATTAGCTTCCGGATTCCACATCAACTTCGACACCAGATAAGCACGCAACTCTGCAAAGTCTCCACCCCCCTGCTTCCTGCTATCTGAGAAAAGTGCATGGTGGCATGATTCTTCTTGAAAAGGCGGATATTATCCTGCAAGATATGGAAATTGGGGAATGGAGCAAGATAATTATCAAAGTTAATACCATAATCCCAAACAAATATATTATCAGTTATAGCAGACCAGCCCTCCATTGCCTTCACAAATTGCTTACCTGAAGCATTCTCAGTCAATGTCACTTCGCGGTCACAATCAATATCACAAAGCATTATATTTACATTAGGCAATGGTTTCACATGCTTCGGCGGGTTCATTGTATATAAATAAGCCAAGGTAGAAAACTCCTTATTAGGGAAAAAACGGGTAGCCAATTTATTCAAAAAGGTGATTATACTCCCTGACAATGCCCCTTCCCTATCATCAATAGCCTTACATGCATCACAAGTACAATTTGTATAGTTACCGTCATTTTGGCTTACAGACATAATGTGTTTATCAGGATTTGCCTTAAAAATAGAATCAACGCGTTGTGCTACAATCTCAAAGACTTCCGGGTTACTCAAGCACCACTGGCTAGCCTTTCCCGGATGACGTTTCCCTTAAAATAAGGAGAATAATATTCAGGATGTTCTTTTCCATAAACAGAAGAAGGTAATAATTTATCAAAGGTGTGCACCCAATAACCGGCAGCAAAGACCTCACTTGGCTCTTCCAGTCGATTCCACCATTTATAGACAGAGTCCGTACGGATGGCATAGCATTGCGTCTGGCGATAACGGAAAGCCGGATTGTCTATTTTATTAATCAAAGGTAGAGTTATTGTTTTCTGTGGTGTGAGAGAATATTCATTTCCCCCCAGTAATCAACGCCTAAATATTGCTCTAATAGAGTTATGACTCCATAAACAACTCCATTGTCTTGTCCGGAGATTCTCAAGATTCCATCCCCAGTAAAAATGGAAAATCCATCTTCTGTCACTTCTTTCGAGGATTGTTCTCCAATAAGAATATCTCCCTTTTTGTGGAATCTGTTTTTATTACAACAGGCAAAGTTTTGCCTGTAATCTTTTGAAAGAAAGATTGAAAGAGATTAGCAGCGACCCTATTCATTTGGCTATCTTCCGCCAATATAATCTTTGCCTTTGTTTTTCCGTCTTTCATTAAGGAAATTTGAGCATATGCAGAAGACGCACACATCCATATACTCAAAAAAAAACAATAGTGTTCTCAAAATCAGCTTCAGATTCATGTTTTTCATGTTTATTATTAATGGTGTTATATAAAGAATACAACTAAATGAACTGCGGGACTAAACAAAAGGCTGTTCTTTTTAATGCTTATTAAGAATTTAGACGGCTGTATCGTAAAAGTCACAATCAAAGTATGAATGTTGACTTTCGGTACAGCCGTCAGATTAGTTTGTTTTATGAATAAAATCTATTCTTGATCCATACTATTCATCAGTTGATGTATATACATTCACAGCCGTCAAGAGTGTTCCATAGCGACCAGTAGCAGAATATGTCACACGAATATATCGCACCTCTGCCGGATATTGAAATACAAGAGTATGTGCACGGGCGGCAGTTAGCTCACATTGACCTACTTTTTGTAATTTTACCATCATCCGAACTTACTTCGATTGTAGTAGTAGAACTGGGAGAGTAGCTTGAACTATAATATTGAATTTGAATCGCAGATACTGTTTCCAATTTGCCCATATCTATCTCTAAAGGTTCAAACGCTTCCATATAGTCAACATAGTTTCCCGGACTAGTGACTAATCCCATCCAACTATCCCCCCCAATTAGCACCAGTCGCACTTCCATTCACGGTGATATTCCATCCGGTGAAATCATTAATAGCTGTTCCTACCGGAACATTTTCTACTGATAATGATAATTTTTCTACTGTTCTGAACACAAGATAAGCAGTAGTAGTCTTTCCAATCCTCTGCACCTACTCCATTCACCTCACTAATAACAATCGGCAAAATGTAGTTCTCACCTAAATTCACGGCTGCCATAGCATCCGAAAATGTTAATGCCACTTTCTCCTGCGGTGTCCGGGCACCTTTTTAATAGTTACCGTAGAGTGCTCAAAAGCCGTATTAGGCATAAGCACATAATTTGTACCATTTACAGCATTATATGCTCCTATTAAACTAGGATCCATCTCCAGTGATATGTTGATGTCATCGTCGGCAGCCCAGTCAGCAGTTAACATATTCTCTAACTCTAGTCGCTCTGTCAAATTCGTAAATCCGCCATTCTCATATTCTAAGTTCATACTTTTTAGAAGCGCCCATAGTAACAGTATTCACTTTATAAATCGAGCTAAAAGTTAGATATATTTTACTATTCTCACTAATTGACGCTCCTGGAGCCTTCAATAGAAGTGATAGCAATAGGAAGAAGATAATTTTCCGCCCCACTTTGAAACTCTGTCATATCAGTGTAATGTACTTTTAATGAATCTGCCGATATATATACTCCCTTTTTTTTATATGTAAAGTCGCATTCTCTAACTGAACACTTTTCAATAAGGTATAATTAGTGCCATTGGCTTGATTATAACTATCCACCAAAGACGGATCGACATTAATATGAATTGTCAGGTCGGTTGGAGCAGGCTTCGTACATCTCACCGGATTTACAATACATTCCGGTGCAATGTCAACTAAAAATGTCCCGTTTCCTTTATATTCTAACGTATTCTCTGTACTTACCGGAGAATAAATATACACATAATTAATATCATAAGGGTCTACCGATTCATCGTCATTACAAGCTGTCATAAGCAGAAGTGACACTGCCAACGGCATAGACATCAATAAATATTTAAACAATGTTTTCATAAATTTTCAATTTAAATTATTGAGCAAACGTATAAGTTTTCCCAAGTCACATCGGCATGGTTCGGAGAACTAGGCTTCAGATTACCTATTTCTACATCATGCCCATTGCCTGTTACATCATGCAAAGTAGTAGCTCCTTCACCATCATTCATTGGTAAATACAATATCAAATCTTGATTGGTATATTCCACTTCAGAATACATACCTTTCTTTATCTGATTAGCCGAACGAGTTACTTTCCACAACCGCACCTGACACATTTCACAAGCATCTCTAAACTCAGCAGAAGAAAGCATTTGAAGCTTTATCAATAATCATTGGCTGTCCGGTAGCACTAACTAGAGAAGCTATTTGCGTTCCATTTTTGTAAAGTAATGAAGTACCTGTGGCAGCATCATAAGTAATAGCAAAATGATACCATTCATTTGCTTCTAATCCATTTCCAGCAGTCGGATCACCTGTATCAAACTGTGACCCCATTGTTTTAATCTGCAAGAAATTATACACATATCGACCACCACTGGAATAAACTAAATCACCAAAACGTATGTATAGTTCCGTACTACCACCAGAGTTAAAGATAGCCTGATTATTGGTAGAAAAAGCACTCATTTTGCACCACCATTCCAAGGTATAATTAGGTAAACTCATTCCCCAACTTCCTTCCGGTGCAGCCTGCATAGCATTATAAGGGTGAAATTTGGGGAACTAATTGTTTTAATGGCTTCACTAAAACAACCATAAAGTTCGAAGAACCTTTCCGCTTTTGTCTATTCCATCAGCTTTCTTTATACTGATAGGAATAGCATATTGAGCACCCTCTCCGTCTCAAAAGATTTAATATCAATATTAACAGGATCAGCACTGACAGAACCTGCCGCTATTGTTACCTTTTCAGGGAAAACTAACATATTCCGCCTTAGGTAATTTATAACTTGTTTCGTTCTTCCTATTATAAGATTCCAATGCATCCTTGTCTAAAAAATAATTCAGCGGTCACGTCTTGATCCATAGCCCTAGCCAAACGAATAGTTACAGATGTACGAGTCATCTCATCCTGCATGGTTACCTCTTTTTGTTTTGGCACTAGCGGCTTCATTGATATATACCAAATTCTCAATAGCAGCATTTTGCGCATTTTCACAAGCAGTTTGTACAATGGGAAGCATCCCCAGTACTATCAGTTTTAATAATGTTTTTCTATTCATATCATACTTCCTTTCTTCTTTTAATTATTGATAGGAGGATTTTGGGCACTAATAGCTGCTCGTACAGTCGGATAGTCCGGGTTTCCCGGATAATCATATTCAATATGATAAGCTCCCCATACCCCCCGTGTTCTATTCCACATGAAGGATGGTAATCTTGCTGTTCTGAGAAATAATGCTTGTCAATAGCTCGTTCAAATGTGGCTGTTACAATAGACTTCTTCAGTACCTCTTCAAATATTTCCGGATGGTAACTGCTGACTCCCCCATAACCAGTAAAGAAATCGTCCAGTCCGGAATGTCCCAGGCTCATAAGTTTGCCAAGCAATATAGTCCAGGCTTTGTACTACATCTTAAGCTAGAATATCGTAAAAACGGAGCCATGATTTACCACCTGGAATATCAGCAACAAGTATCTTTCCCGTCTTATTAAACTCTTCACGCAAAGTGCGCATAAATGTATTAGCTCTTTCCGGATGTTCTGAGGAGATCAATGTTCCATTATCCTCAATATCATAATCGAACCCATCCACATTATATTTATTGCAGGTATCAACAATGGCAAGAGCGTATTTTTTGCTTCTATATAAGTATCTTCATCATTTGGATCAATTCCCCAAAAAGCATTCTTGACATCAGTTGCATTACCACCCGGAGTTAAATTATCTCCAATATCACCCGCACGCCAGCAGAGCACAGGCTTTTTGAACCTTTTTCCTGAAATTTCCTCAGGGTCGGTTTGCTGTTCTGCTGTCAAATTACCCCAGCACAGCCAAAGACTCACAAAATCCACACTGTCAGGGGAGCCCACACAGAGAAGATGACATGGTAACTCCTGTCCAGTTACCAAACCAGCCAAACATAACTTTTATGAGGAGAATTAAAATAATCTTTCAGATTATTCTTATATCCGTCTGATACAGGCACAAAATAATCTTTTCGCTTCAATGTTCTGTCCAATCGCTACAAAGCTGAATTCAAAAAATCCCTGCGAGAAGAACAAGCTAATGCCTATTCCATATATTATTTTTTTTCAATTTACTCATTTTTCATAAATAATCATTTTTACAGTATTTATTAATTCTTCTTTGCCCACCAAATATCTGTAGCAGAGGTATCCGAACCACCCAGCATTGATACAGCCGCCCGTACATTGGCATTGTTTGTATTATACTCCGACTGCGGGAAAGGCAAACGACGCATACCACGTTCAACTGTTACGCCATCCGTATTCAGATTGTTGACAATAGGGGAAATGTTTCCGGATAACCAGTACGACGAATATCAGCCCATGTTTCCCAACCATTGGGAAAGTTAGCAATCCATTTTTGAACGAGAATACGTTCTAAATTAACCGAAGGGTCTGCTGATTCATCATATTTCGGAGTGACTTCAGACACTGCTGTTTTATTCTTGCCTGAGTCAGTCGGATCTACGTAATCTTTAGGTTTTTTGGTACTTGCCAAATAATCACCAATAGTTACCTTGCGTTCTTCCATAGAAACTTGTACTCCCTGCTCATAGAGGTCTTTTTGCCTTTCCATTCATGGTCCAGCCTTTCAATGCACCTTCAGCACGCAAAAAATAGGCTTCAGAAGCCGACATAATCAATAGTTTGTCAGTTTCTCCTATATTGGGACGGGAGAAAGTTGCATATTTAGCCTGAGTAGCATCGCTTTGGTAAATACCATTGCGTACTCCGGCACGACCAGCACCATCAAGTTGTGCGTCATTCACATAAGCAGACAAACGGGGATCGTCATATCCGCCCAGATAAAGGTTATATTGGCACTTACACGTATTTCATTCCAAGAGAAAGCGACACGATAATAAAGGATTCATACCATCATTGAAGCTACTGTATGCAGCATCAGCAGAGGTAGTCATAACTCCTATCACATCAGAAACCGCTTCTTCCGCTTTCTGCCTTACCAGTTCTGGAGCAACATTAGAGATACGCATAGCCATACGCAACTTTAATGTGTTGGCAAATTTCACCCATTTATTAAAGTCACCGCCAAATACAAGATCGTATTCTGTTAATGAAGACCATATCCTCACCACCCAAAACAGCCGTTTTTTGAAAGCAACAATAGCCTCATCCAAGTCTGTAAACATACTCTTATATAAATCCTCCATCGAATCGTAAGCCACAGTAAAAGCAGAACCTGTGATTTTTGAATAAGGAATCGGTCCGTAACAATCACTGATTCTTACCGAAGCGGCAACACGTAATATTTGTGCCCATTGATACGCCAAACCTTTTCCTTCCGATAAATCCCTGATCTGGAAAAATCCTGTATAAATCTGTGGCATTGTCGTATCAAACATATTACCATACCAGCCTATGCGTGGATTATATGTATAGTAATTACCTCCATTATTCCACGTTGCGATACAGGCAATTTCTCCACCATCCTCAGATCCGATCATCTGATCCAGCATTTGCGAATTATTCTGCTGTCCCTGTACCAGGGCGGGGAACATACTCCGAATCAGTGAACCTGTTGCAGCATTATCTCCTAGCATATCTTGCGGAGTCGGTCCAAAAAGGATTCGTATTATATTCTTCAAACTTACCGGTACATCCGGTCATCAGCGAAGCCATCAAAACGCATGCTGACAGTTTAACGTACTTTCTCATCATATTTTTCATACTCATAATTACATTTAGAATGAAAGTCTCACATTAAATCCAAAACTCTTCAAACTAGGTTGCTGGAAATAGTCCACACCTTGATAGAAGTTGCTAGTAATAGATGAAGTACTTTCAGGATCGAACGGAGCCTTGCAATAAATCATCCATAAATTCTTTCCTGTCAAACCTACTGTCATATTCAGTTTATTTCGGAACCATTTATTAGGTAGTTGATAACTCAAAGCTCAATTCGGAAAGACGCACATTCGTTGCACTATAAGTATAGTATGTGCCAATAGCAGTAGAAACTTTCTTATAATAATCTTCAGCATCAACCTGGCTGTCACCAATCCAAACTCCACCATTCTGCCGGGCAATGGCAGATGTTTCGGAAACACCATAATTATCTAACATAGCCTGTGTATCAGAAACAACCAGTCCACCGACACGGGCAGTGAAAGCAAAAGCCTAAACTCAAGCCATTCCATGCGACATTTCCATTCCATCCCAAATGATACTTAGGAAGGACCGAACCTATTTTTACGATACTCTGTATTCTCAATAGCAACAGTTCCATCAGCAGGATCCCTCCATATATATCCGTTAGGAGATTGGCGTAAACGCTGGTTTATATAGATATCTCCCATTGTTCCACCTTCATATAGCCGTAAAGTAGGACCACCGCTAATACCCAATGTACCTTTTTGAATAATAATCCATGTGAATGACTTCACCCGTATTCTGGTTAATTGCTCCATTAGCCAGACTGACAATCTCATTCTCATTTATTGTATAAGTAAAGTTGGTAGAAACTTTCACCTTATTAAATGTATCCGAGTAACCAACTGCTAATTCAATACCCCGGTTCTGGATATTTCCGGTTTGAACAATATTTTTCTTATATCCTGATGATGAAGCGGAAGCATCTACATAGAATGTTTGATTGTAAGTATTAGAGCGATACAATGTCATATCAAAATTAATCCGATTCTTCAAGAACTTGGCATTCAAACCAAACTCCCATGATTTTGTATTTTCAGGTTTCAAGTCTGTATTATAATGGTTAGCAGGATACTCGTAAGTATTAGTCTGCTCATTATACGTATACTGCATCTGCGTTAAATAACGGCTAGGTGAAGAGGCTACTTCCGCCCATGAACCACGTACCTTTAAATAAGAAATGGCTTCCGGTAACTTAAACGACTCGCTAATCAGCCATGACAGACCTACTGACGGATAAAAATAAGAGCCTTTGCTTGTGAAAGCCAGTTGCGAAGCCCAATCGTTACGCCCGGTCAACGTAAGATACAATTGGTGATTCCAGCCTACTTCGGCACTGGCAAAAATACTTTGCACCTGATCATGCCATTTACTTTCATTTCGCTTTGAGGTATTCATATTGATATTACCGATATGAAATTTATTAGTAATCTGCGCTAATCCGCCTTTCACATACATGGCATCTTCCTGCATGTCATTAATAGAAGCTCCGATATTGGCATTCAAGGAAATCTTATCATCCCAGAAGTTTTTATTAATACTTGCCAACACATCGGCATATACTGAACGGTCATTTTGCTTTGTATGTCCATAGTATCCTTTCGAACTACCTTCAGTAAAAGTGCCTCTCGTACTTGCATAATATTCCTCGAACGAATCCTGGTCAGAATTGTCCACCCTCACACGTCCTGTTACATTTACCCAGTCTGTGATATCCCACTTTAAGCTGGCATTAAACATATAACGACGTTTAGAAAGCTCATTCTGCATTCGATTCATAATCCAATATGGGTTTTGCATATCCAAAGTCTGTTCCAAAAAAAATAGCTTCCTTACCAATACTGTGTCATTATATTACGCGCTTCACTATAACGTTCATACATCTGTACTTCCTGAAAATTTTTTCTCCTCTGGGGAAAAGATAAAAGTGAAACTAGCGGATTGAAATATTGTCCGCTTCCCACCATATTCTTATTGTTCTGAATAATGTATTGTGCACCCAAATCAAGACTCAACTTATTATCACAGAATTTAGCGGTATTACGAATAGAGAAATTATAGCGGTTATAAGCATTATTAGGTAAGATACCTGTAGAATTGGTAGTCGATATAGAAGCATAGGTCTGGTTTTGTTCCGTACCGGTTGTCATTGTGAAGCCATTCATCTCATTCACACCTGTATTGAAGAAATCCGAAGGATCGAAATTAGTGGGTGTCTCTAATAATCCACCCCAGCTCATTGATTCTCCTTCACGATTGCCATAAATATTCTGGAATTTGGGCATCATTAATGGAGAAGAGAAACTAGTGCTATTACTATATGTAACCTTGACCTTACCGGCTACTCCTTTTTTCGTTGTAATCAAAACAACACCATTAGAAGCATCCGAACCATACAAGGCTGCAGCGGAAGGCTCCTGTTAAAATTGTCATGCTCTCAATATCTTCAGGATTAATATCAGCTACGCTATTAGATCCTGGCTGTTTGTTCATTGTCCCCCCCAGCATTATCACCAGAATTGACATTGAACATCGGAATACCATCAATCACGTAGAGAGCATTGTCATCTTTTTTCCAACGATTTTGTACCACGCATTACTACACGTGCTGCTGCTCCTGCACCTGCCGAAGATGCATTAATAGTAACACCTGCAACTTTACCAGACAAGGCATTTATAAAATTCGCATCTCTCACAGTGGTCAACTCATCTCCTTTCACTTGCTGAACGTTATAGCTCAAAGCCTTTTGCTCACGCTTAATACCCAAAAGCCTGTAACAACCACTTCATCCAGTGTTTGAGTATCTTCACCCATTACAATTTTCAGAGGTTGTGTATTAGCCAGCGTGATTGCTTGGGAGACATAACCGATATATAGGATACTTCAAGTACATCACCTTTTGCAGCTTGTATTTTGAAATTTCCATCCATATCAGTAATAGTACCATTTGAAGTTCCTTTCACTAAGACACTAACTCCGATTAACGGTTCACCTTTTGCGTCTGTTATAGTACCACTTGCGGCAATCGGTGTTTTTTTCTGTTGGTCTACTTTAGTATTTTTTAGCAGAAAGTACAATATGGTTATCGACTATTGAAAAACTGGTATTGACGCCTTTGAATAATTGATTCATTACATTATTCAAAGATTCTTTTGATACTTTGATAGATATGATGCGATTAATATCGACATCATTTGTGTTATATACTACTGACATTGAAGTTTGCTTCTCAATTTCTTTCAATGCAGTGTTTAGGGGTACTTTTGATAGATTAAGAGTGATCGTTCGTTCTTGCCCATAAACTGAAGCAAAACACGAAAACAACAAAAAGGAAGAATAACAAGTACGGAAACTTGTGTTTTATAATTTCTTTCATCTTATTCTTATTAATTAGAAATAGTTTTTAGATAAAATTTTAATAAAACGATACACGGCGTTATCGCTTCTTATACAAAGGTTTCATGTATCTCTGTCTCTCATAATCACTAAATTTAAAGGTTACACTTAAAACATTTTTTTCATAAGCGCTTATTCAATAGTAGTACATTTTATATTGTAACCTTACTAAACGAAGATACGATTTTTTTTTTTGAAAATAAATAAGAAAATCAAATTTATAATCAAAAAAAATAGATACATAAATATTTGATAAATAGAATATTATGTATTCATTATAATCCGGTCTGATTTATTACCTTTGCATGCATTTTGCATACAATTCATTTTATGCTTAAATTAATGTATAGATATAAACATTCATTTTATGTTCAAATATTCAAGAGATGGAGTTTCAGTATTAACCATATTAGATACCAGAAGAGCAAAAAAAGAGTGGACTATTTCCTGTGAAGGTTCAAGTAGTATTCAGGAGAAAACAAAAATATTACTCAACCGGAAAGGAACTGTCGAAAGAAGACTGGGAAAGGTTGCTTAAAGCAAAAAAGCCGATTATTGACAGAAATACGAACTGACATAGAAAGCAGTTTTTCTAATATTAAGCAACAAGTAAATGAACTTATACAGAAAGGGGAATTTAATATTGAGACGTTGCTTCTTCAGGTTAGGTAAACAGATAAAGGATGTAAATTTACGCAGTGCCTTTAATCTAAAAATGCAAGAATTAAAAGGATAATGAGCAAGCGAGTACATATTTGAGTTATCAAAGTGCATTAAAAAGTTTAGAGAGTTTTGGTGGAACAAATGTTCCTCTAGATAGAATTACAATAGATTGGCTTAAGCGTTGTGAACGTTTCTTTTTATCAGAAGGTAAAAGCTACTCAAGTATCAGTATTTATTTTCGGACTTTGAAATGTGTATTAAATCGGGCTGTACGCGATGGTATTCTAAAAGAATCATCTTTTTCCCTTTTGGGAAAAATAAATATGAAATACCTGAAGGTTGCGGACAAACGTAAATTAGCTCTCACTCTTCCTGAAATGAAGAAGGTTATGTCATATCAAGATGAAACTAACGATTTGGAAGAATTTCGGGATTTATGGTTTTTCTCTTATTTATGTAATGGCATTAATTTTATGGATTTACTATTTCTTCAATATTCAAATATTGTAAATGATGAAATTTGTTTTATGCGTTCAAAAAACAGCAAGGACTGCAAAGCATAATAAAGAGATTCATGCAACCATAACTCCGGAAATGTGGAACATTATTCATAAATGGGGGGAATCCACAACATACCCCTCAAACGTATATCTTTAAATATGCCAAAGGGACTGAAAATGCATTTGAAAAAATTAGATTAGTCCGGCGTATTGTTACCAAATGTAACAGAAGACTTAAAAAATAGCTCAAAATACTGGTATTGCTCAATTAACGACCTATACTGCAAGACATTCGTTTGCTACAGTATTAAAACGCGCTGGTGCTAAAACCTCTTATATTTCCGAAAGTCTACTGGGACACTCTAATCTTACTGTTACTGAGAACTACCTAGCCTATTTTGAGAAAGAAGAAAGGATCAAGAATGCTCAATTGCTAACTGATTTTTAATCTTTGAGCTAAGGCAATGCATGCAAATTGTATGTACAAACATTATTTTTTCTAATTAGTCAACAAAGCAGACTGTGAAAAATCTGGAGTGATAAAAGTTTGTTTCTAGTTTTGTTTTTAGTTACAAACTAAATATATTGCGTGGAGTATTTAATAATTTTGCGTCAAATATTATAAATAAAACACTTTATGTAAAAACAATAGCTGTCTGGTTTTTTATCATCAGTCACTTAAAAACGACTCTTCTTAAAGAATGAATATTAAAACTGCTGAGAAAGTAATAATTGCACCAATCATATTAACAAAAGTAGAAAAGCTCCGGCATTTACAAATACGAAATTTCATATCTTTATCATTTGAAATATTTTCTGATTAAATAGTATGAATTTTAAAGCTTTTTAATTACTATTTAAAGGGTTTGTGATTGGCATATTGTCATTTTGACATTTTTGATTTTTATATATCTATGATGAACTAGAAGATAAAATCACTTTTCATAACCTCTTTGCAACTTCCTCGGTGTGCATCGATTCCTTCCTCACCGAGGAAGGAATCGATGCACACCGAGGAACACTTCGTTTGTTTTAAAGCAATGAAGGCTTTTGCATAAGCAAAGATGCATATTATGTATGACTTTATGCAATATTAGTCCGTATTTCCGCATATTAATTCTATCATTTATGCAATTTATTCTCTAATTCATTGTTTCTAGAATAGTTGTTTTCCCACGAAATCTTAAAAATAGCACATTGAGACTATAAAGATATGCTATCTTTTTTTTAGGAAAACAGTATGTTCTCATACTTCTTGTGGGCAAGACAGTTTGTTGAAAAATGAAGGAATAAAGTATTAAATCAAATATACATAATTAGAAATGATAAAAGTTATCTAAAATCAGAAAGCGATTTCAATAATGCGCAGTTTCTCCCAAGCAATCACGCTGGCTAATACACAACCCCTGAAAATTGTAATGGGTGAAGATACTCAAACTTTGGATGAAGTGGTTGTGACCGCTTTGGGTATCAAGCGCTCGGAGAAAGCACTGAGCTATAACGTTCAGCAAGTGAAAGGTGACGACTTGACGGCAGTCAAAGATGCCAACTTTATGAACTCACTGAATGGAAAAGTCGCCGGTGTCAACATACAGCGTAGTGCATCCGGTGTAGGTGGTGGTACTCGTGTTGTGATGCGTGGTAACAAATCCATCGCAGGTCAGAACAATGTGCTCTACGTAGTGGATGGTATTCCTATCGGAAATAAAGCCGACCGTTCGGGGAGACGGAACCGGCTTCGGAGGAGCAACGTCCGGTGAAGGCATCGCCAATTTCAATCCCGACGATATCGAAAGCCTATCCGTATTGACGGGTCCGTCGGCTGCCGCATTGTATGGAGCCAATGCCGCCCAATGGCGTTATCCTGATTAATACCAAGAAAGGCGCCGAAGGTACAATGCGTCTGAACGTATCTTCTTCTGTCGAGTTCGCAAATCCCTTTGTAATGCCGGAATTTCAAAATACGTATGGGAATCTTACAGGTGATTACTTCTCTTGGGGCGATAAAATGGAAAAACGTCTTCATGGGAACCCAGAGACTTTTTTTAATACCGGAGCTACATTCAACAATTCGTTTAATCTCTCGATGGGGACGGAAAAGAACCAGACCTATATCTCCGCATCGGCCGTCAACTCTACCGGCATGGTAGAAAATAACAAATATCATCGGTATAACGTAACATTCCGCAATACGGCTAAATTTCTAAAGGATAAACTGACTTTGGATGTATCCGCCAGTTATGTGCGCGAGTTCTACAACAACATGATATCCTTCGGTACATACTTTAATCCCATAGTGGGAGCATACCTCTATCCGAGAGGGATGAATTTTGAAAGTGAAAAATATTTTTGAACGCTACAACAATGAGTTGGGGTATAATAAACAAAAGCTGGCAACCGGGAGGCATGGGTATGGACGTGCAAAATCCTTATTGGATTGCTTATCGCAACTTGCGTCCTGAAGCAAAAAGACCGCTATATGCTCTATGCCAATCTGAAATATGACATTACGGAGTACTTGAATGTCGCAGGTCGTGCCCGCATTGATAATACATATTCCGAATCGGAAGACAAGCGTTACGCTTCCACCATCAGCACCTTTGCGGGAGACAACGGTACCGATATAGATACTCCAACGAGTTCTATAAACAGAAATATGCCGATATTATGGTAAATTTCGACAAGCAATTTGCCCAAATTTACCACGCTACGGTCAATGCCGGCGCATCTTTCGAGGAATATGATACAAAAGGTCACGGTTATGGCGGCGATTTATTGCTTGTCCCCAATAAATTTACTTATGGAAATGTAAATTCAGCCGTTGCCAGTGTTTATGAGACAGGAGGCGATCTTCGCGTACACAAAACTTCGCGCTTTTGCTTCGGCAGAGCCTTTCATGGAATTCGGCTTTGTATCTCACACTGACCTAGGCCGTGCCGATAAACCGTCGCAACTGGTGAACAGTAAAGAAGAATGGATTTTCTATCCGTCGGTAGGTCTTTCTGCTATCGTTACCGAGCCTTTTACCGAACAGTCTTCGTGAAAGCATACAACCGGTATTAGGCTATTTCAAAATCAGAGGCTCTTATACCGAAGTAGGCTCTCCTATTCCATTTACGGGTCTGACACCGGGAACCATTACCCATAAACTGGAAAATGGCACAGTAGCTCCTTTTCGAATATTATCCTTTAAGTGATTTGAAGGCAGAACGTACCCGCTCCTACGAATTGGGTATCGACTCCAGATGGTTTAACAACACCGTTACTTTAGGGGTTACGATATATCAGTCTAACACGTACAACCAGTTGTTGAAAGCGGATATGCCGGGAACCAGCGGATATAAATATATGTAATATGTGCAAGCCGGTAATGTGCAGAATAGAGGTATCGAATTGACGCTAGGTTACGACCAGACATTCGGTGACTTTAACTACAATACGACTTTCACCGCCACTTCCAACAAGAATAAGATAAAGAAGCTGGCTTCCGACGTGAAGAAATTCCTGTCAGTGGCGAACTGATGGATTTGAGTGATATCAAACTCGGTCGTTTCCGTCTTCGTGAAGGTGGTGAAGTGGGTGCTTTGTATGCCGATCGGCGCGTAGAGAAAAATGACGAAGGTTATATTCCTTACAATCCCGGACAAACCATAGCCACGGAGAATACCACACCGTTTAAAATAGGTACCGTCAATCCGAAGTGGAATCTGGGATGGAGACATGGATTTAACTATAAAGGCATTAATGCCAGCGTGATGTTTACTGCAAGAATCGGCGGCAACGTGATTTCTAAAACTCAAGCTACGCTTGACCGTTTCGGCGTATCAAAAGCATCTGCAGATGCGCGGGAGGCAGGCTACGTGATGCTGGGTAATATAAAGATGGAGCCGCAAGATTATTATGGAACAATCTACGATTTAGACTCTATTATGTTTATTCAGCTACCAATATCCGTTTGCAGGAAGCCAGCATAGGCTATACGCTGCCTAACAAATGGTTTGGTAATGTGGTGAAAAAACGTGAACGTCTCTGTATATGGAACCAATTTATGGATGATTTACAACAAAGCTCCATATGATCCTGAGCTAACTGCTTCAACCGGTACGTTCGGTCAAGGTTACGACTATTTTATGTTGCCTAGCAGTCGTACTTACGGATTTAGTTTGAAATTTGGATTCTAATTATTGATATTATGAAAATGAAGAAATACTTATTATTAATCTTTTCGCTAAGTTTCTTAACTGCTTGTGAAGATTATGTTGACATAAATAAAAGTACTACGGGTGTGACGGATGGAGATCTGGAAGCAGGCGGATTGATATACGGCACACAGTTGATGGATATGCAACAGCGGGTTATTCCTATCGGCTCGCTCGAGTAAGACAACCGAACCGGGCAATGACCTGGCGGTTACGGACGTGATGTCATCCGGTCAGTATATAGGTTATTTCGGGATGAATAACAACTGGAGGTTGGGCACGGAAGCAACTTGGGATTTTGCAGACAATCGAATGAACTATGCATACGAACGAAGCTTTACATGAAAAGTATATCAGCCTTGGGTGCAGATATACCAAAAAATCGGGACGAGCGATGAGCCTGAGAAACAAGAAATTATGGCATATTTAATGTAGTGAAAGTTGCAGGTTGGTTAAGAGCTACCGATTGTTTCGGTCCTATCGTATATACCAATGCAGGAAACGGTGACATCGCTCCGGCACTCGACAAACAGGAAGATGTGTATAAGGCTATGCTGAAAGATTTGGCTACTTGTGCAGATGTTCTCAACAAAGCGACTTCGAAGATTATGCCCAAATATGATTTAATCTATGATGGGGACCCCGTGAAATGGACGAAACTCGCCAATTCGTTAATGCTGAGAATGGCAGTTCGCGTTCACTTTGTCAATGAAGCTTTAGCAAAAGAATATATTGCGAAAGCATTGGACCCTAAGAATGGAGGCGTGATTGAAAGCAAAGGCGACGAAGCTAAAATCGGTAATACAAGCAAGTACCCGTTACTCAATTCTCTCATCGCCACAATTGATTATAAAAGAAAACCGGATGGGCGCCACGGCTTGGTCTTATCTTACCGGTTATAGCGATCCGCGTTTGGAAAAGTACTACACGGAAGGTACATATAACGAAACAAAAGGATATTATTGCATTGCTCCCGGCAATACTCAAGGACAGGGAACAGGTAAGAATAGCGCAGAATTTGCATCTTCTCCCAAAGTGGAAAATGCAGATCCTTTGTATTGGTTCAGTGCTTCCGAAACTTATTTCTTAAAAGCTGAAGCGGCATTGTATGACTTGATAGCAGAAGACGTAAAAAGAACTTGTATGAAGCGGGCGTTGAAAATGTCTATGGAAGAATGGGGCATTACGGATGCAGTAGCTACTGCCTACTTAAGCAAAGGCAGTGTGAAACCGGCAGCGTTGACAACGAGTGATTATCATTATTCCAATTATTCTAATCCCTACGGTTTTGACATCACTGCCGGAAACGTTTCTCCCAAATGGGATGCCGCCGCTTCGGAAGAAGGAAAATTGCAACAGATCATTACTCAGAAATATCTGGCTCTCTATCCTAATGGAGTAGAAGCGTGGACGGAATATCGCAGAACAGGTTATCTTATCTGGCAGCTCTCTTTGACAGCAACTTGCCCAATAAGATAGGTGCAGGTGCAAAAGCCCGGACACCGGAACGTTTCCTTTTCAACAAAGGAACATCAGGGCAACCCTAATATGTCGTCTCTTTCTACTTTGCTAAATGGTCCGAATAAAGGGGGCACAAAAACTTTGGTGGGTACGTTCTGGCAGGCCTGTCCAGTAATAACCATTCAGTTACTTGTTTTTAATAATCAATGAACAACAATTAATATTATGAGATTACGTAATTATTTATACATTGGTATTGCAGGCTTTGAGGCTTTGTAGCCTGTTCTGATTGGACAGAGACAGAGCGTGTGACGTTCCCCGAACAAGAAGATATAACACGCCACATCCCTTTTTTATTGAAGCACAGGGGAGAGGAGGATTTAATGCCTTCGCAACGTGAATATTATCGCCAACTCAGAGAGTACCGTAAAACTCCTCATGTGAAGGGTTTTCGGCTGGTATGGAAACTGGACTGGTAAAGGTACGAATCCTCAGAATTATCTGAAGATGTTGCCCGATAGTGTAGACTTTGTTTCGCTGTGGGGGCCAGAGGTTACTTATCTGACGAACAGAAAGCAGACTTGAAATTCTTCCAAGAGGTAAAAAGGTGGGAAAGCCCTGCTTTGTTGGATTGTTCAAGGATATTGGTTCCGCCATTACTCCACAAGGTAAGGATATGCACCAATACTGGGTAGAAGAATTAGGTGGCGGTGATCCTGTAAAAGGAAGTATCGCCTATGCAAATGCTATTTGTGACACTATTGAGAAATATAATATAGATGGTTTTGATATTGACTACGAACCGGGATATGGACATTCGGGAACCATAGCTAATGGTCAGGAAATAAGTCCGAAAGGTAATACAAAAATGCAAGCCTTTATAGAAACTTTGAGTGCCCGTTTACGTCCTGCAGGCAGAATGCTGGTAATGGATGGGCAACCGGATCTTTTGTCTACAGAAACATCTAAATTAATAGATCATTATATCTATCAGGCTTATTGGGAAAGTAATACAAATAGTGTTATCAGGAAAATCAATCATCCGCATTTAGAGGATTGGGAGCGTAAAACCATTATCACAGCCTGAGTTTGAACAAGGTTGGAGAACCGGTGGCATTACCTATTATTCCAGTTCTGTGCGTCCTGAATTCAGGTATATTTATGGGGCACAACTCTTTGATTATGCAACGATGGACTTGCCTAGTGGCAAACGAATCGGTGGCATAGGTACTTATCACATGGAGTATGATTTTTGCCAACGAACCTTCTTACAAGTGGTTGAGAACTGCTCTTTATTATGGTAACCAGGTTTATCCCGGCAAATTTGAATAAACTTTTAATCAGAAAGAAAAATGAAAAAATAGTTATGACTCTGTTCGGTGCATTGCTTCTAGCAGGTTGCCAGAACGAATTATATACGGAATCTCAAAAAGATAACGGAAGCGGTCAAGGTGCATACATTGCCGCTGAGGGTCCTATTCAGATTTTCGTAGAAGAGGGTAGAGAATATTTCATCAAAGATGTGAAAGTCGGATTGACGGTAAAGGAGGACAAAGCATTCGATGTTCCTTTAATCGTTCGTGACCAGACACAACTTGACGAATACAACAAGAAGAATAACACATCCTATCTGATGCTACCGCCCGAAATGTATGAGATGCCGACTGTTATGAACTTCAAACCCAATCTGGCTATGCAGTCCATACCGGTTTCATTGAAAAATCTAAAATTTTCATTGAAAGGAGATTATGCATTGCCTATCCGTTTGTCTAATGGCTCTGCCTCTCCGATTCGGGTGAAGAAGAAGCGTTGCTTATTCTAGAGAAACGTACGCGTACCAAAAGTACTTCTTATGAATGGCTCAGGAAGTGAGAGTGACAAAATGTTCCCACAGGACTTTAAGGTGAAACAATGGACAATGGAAGCTATGGTTAAGCGTTCTGCATACAATGCCAACAATAGGTCTATTGGGGGAACAAAACTGGTTGCCAATGCCGGACCTCATGATGAAATTTACACTCGGTTTGGAGATGTAACCATTGACCCCAATCAATTGCAAATAAAAACGGGTTCTGCCCAAATAGATGTTCCGAAGAATAAATTTGCCGCTAAACCCAATGAATGGTATATGCTTACGTTTGTGTATGACGGTAAAAATAACTTATGTGTATGTAAATGGCGATCTGGTAGCATCCAGTGAGATTAGGGACGGAGAGTATGGCCTGATTGGTTTCTGGATAGGGGCGCCAAGGAATATATCCGCGAAGTTCGTTTCTGGGATATCGCACGCACTCAACAGCAAATCAAAGCATTTACTTGGAAAATGGTAAATCCGGACGAAAAGGATTGTTGCTTTACTATCCGTGTAACGGGCTAAAACGTAATCACGAGACCGGTGAAATCACAGAGGATGATACTATGATATGGAACTGGGCTACTTATTACAACGGCGATAAGGATAATCTGAATCTTCCGATGAAAGGCAGATTTGATGATAACGGTGGCAAAATGTTTGTATTCCTGCCGAATAATAAAGACTAAGATAGAGAATTAAAATCTCTTAAACCAAGCACATCGTTCAATCAACTGTAGAAAGAGCGATGTGCTTATCTAAGGCTCACATTATTTTCATGGGTATTTAACCTATTATTTCAGTTTATCAATTTGAGTGATTTCATACTCGAGCATTTTTCATACACGGTTATTAGTTAAATGGAAATTTCTGCACCGATGAATTTGCTTATTTAATTCAAATCCGCACGGTTATGAATAAGACAGTAGAGCCTGTTAAATCCCCAAGTATAAAAAAGTGCCCCCTTTATCTATTTTTATAACAATAAAGGCATGCCAGCTAACCCGACATGCCTTCTATCTCAAACACTCTTTTCTTCTATAAATATCTCCGTTTTATTTCTTCTTTATCAACCGAATCACCCGTCCGTTTTCTTATAGTTGAAATGATTAGTATGCATCAAAACATTAAGAATTTCATCCGGTGTGCTATCAGTTGAGAATTCACCAGTAAATCGTTCAGTTTTCAGAGCATCATCCTCATAAACAAATTTAATATCATACAACTTCTCCATGACATTGGTAATTTCCAATAGCGAATGTTGCTTGAACATCAGTTTGCCGTTAATCCACAAAAGAACATCCGTAGGTTGGTTATACTCAATCAGTTCAGCCCTGATAAGTATCCGTATTCACGTTCAATGTTTGTCCCGGTTTCAGCAAATAGCCATTATCCTCTGTCCGTGGAGAATCCACCCGAACCAATCCTTGAAGCAAAGTAGTCACTACCCTATTCTCTTCTTCGCGTGCCCGCACATTGAATTTAGTCCCCAACACGCATGTCTTGATTTGCTTACTGTTTACTATAAACGGAGCATGCTTATCATGAGCCACCTAAAAATAAGCTTCACCTGACAGGTCAACCTGGCGGTCCGAACTCCAGAAAGAGTTATGATAAACCAATTTTGAAAGATGCATTCAGCCATACCTTACTGCCATCCGGGAGTACAGTCTGTGCTCTTTGTCCTGCAACAGTCAGCACCCTCATAGTCCGAAAGTTTATTAGATACCAGCCCCCAAGTAAGCCCGCCTGCAAAAAAACAAGTCCGGCAAGGAAAGCAGCAGCCACAGTACTATAACGTCCCCAACGGATTGACATATTCTTCCGTTTGGCCTTCTTTTCTTTCTCCCGAACAGCCGATTTAAATTTATCTAATGACGCCTCTGTACCTACGGCATTCATCATCGCTACCCGGTCACCTACAAAAAGAGTATAGTATAGCTGTTCCCAGAACTTTCCGGTTCTCCGGCGCTTCCTTGCACCAGGCTTCCACCGTCCGGCTTCCTCGTCATTACATTCACCCCGTAGATAACTCAACAAGAATATTTCATCCATGTCTATTCAATCTTTTTTACAATAAAAAAATATAATACTTTTTGTAGTAATACAGTTGGCTGCACAAATATACTAAACTCAAAAAAGAAAAAAATATTTTTCTCCTGTTTTTATTTCTTTTTCTCTACTTCTTTCATTATTTTTGTCTTACAAAAGCAAAAAAAGAGAATGTCACAATCTCCAATATTTCTAGATATTAATAATAATAAATCTGTCATCAATGCTCTGAAAGCAGGCGAAGAAAAAGTTTTTGACGCGGTCTACCGTCATTACTTCCGACGATTGTGCGCCTTCTGCTCGCAGTACGTTGCCGAGCAGGAAGAGATTGAGGAAATTGTGCAGGAAACAACGATGTGGTTGTGGGAAAACCGTTCCAGTCTCATGCCGGAACTGACATTGAAAACCCTTCTTTTTACGATAGTCAAAAACAAAGCACTGAACCGTATCTCCCATTTTGAGATTAAACGGAAAGTACATCAGGAAATAGTAGAAAAAAATACGAAGGTGAATTCAGCAATCCGGATTTCTGTTTAGAAAATGAGGCTCCTGCGACTTTACGAAGAAGCATTAAAACAACTTCCTGAAGAATATCGGAAAGCATATGAAATGAACCGTAATCATCGTTTAACTCACAAAGAGATAGCCGAAAAGCTCAAGGTTTCTCCACAAACTGTCAATTACAGAATCGGGCAGGCTTTGAAGTTACTTCGAGTAGCTTTTAAAAGACTATCTGCCTCTATTCATACTTTGTTTCGGAGTTGATTTTCTGAAAAAGTTTTATTAATTCATTCTATTATTAGATAATGAGCGAACTCCTTGTTTATAAAGCCTCTGCAGGATCGGGAAAACATTTACCCTGGCTGTAGAATATATTAAGCTACTTATTCTCAATCCACGCGCCTATCGGCAGATTTTGGCTGTAACCTTTACAAACAAAGCCACGGCAGAGATGAAAGAACGCATTCTCAGCCAGCCTTTATGGTATCCAGACGAGTGATAAAGATTCCGAAGCCTATCTCAACCGTATCAAGGAAGAGACTGGTAAAACGGAGCAGGAAATACGTGAAGCAGCAGGTGTTGCCCTCAGCTATATGTTGCACGATTACAGCCGTTTTCGGGTAGAGACAATCGACTCTTTCTTCCAGTCCGTCATGCGTAATCTGGCACGGGAACTGGAACTCAGTCCGAACCTGAATATAGAACTGAACAACACCGAAGTACTTAGTGACGCAGTGGACAGTATGATTGAAAAGTTAGGTCCTACCTCCCCTGTCCTCGCCTGGTTGTTAGACTATATCAACGAACGGATTGCCGACGATAAACGTTGGAACGTATCGGACGAAGTCAAGAGTTTCGGACGCAATATATTTGATGAAGGCTACATTGAGAAAGGAGAAAAACTTCGTGAACGACTGCGCAACCCGGATACTATCAAAGAATACCGTAAACACCTGAAAGCCCTAGAGACTGAGGTTTTGGAACAAATGAAAGGCTTCTACGACCAATTCGAAGGAGAACTGGACGGACACGCATTGACTGCCGATGACCTGAAAGGTGGCTCACGAGGAGTCGGCAGCTACTTCCGTAAACTCAACAATGGGGTTTTAGGTAACGATATACGTAATGCCACAGTGGAAAAATGTCTGGAAGACGCCAAGAACTGGGCAGCCAAGACCTCACTCCGCTATGCGGATATCATAAACTTAGCTAATTCCAGCCTTATGCAAGTTCTGGAAGATGCCGAAAAGTTACGTCCACGAAACAATATGCTGCTGGAACAGTTGCCGGCTGTCCCTGCAACATCTCAATAAAAGTACAACTTCTCGCCAATATCGACGAAGAAGTACGCCAACTGAACCACGATAACAACCGGTTCCTACTGTCAGACACCAACGCCCTACTCCATCAATTAGTAAAAAGACGGCGATTCTTCTTTTGTATTCAAAAAAGATAGGGACGAATATCCGCAATGTCATGATAGACGAGTTTCAAGATACCAGCCGAATGCAATGGGGTAACTTCAAACTACTTTTACTCGAAGGATTATCCCAAGGGGCAAAACAGCCTGATTGTAGGAGATGTGAAGCAATCTATCTACCGTTGGAGAAATGGGGATTGGGGAATTCTCAACGGACTGAATGACCATATCGAACATTTCCCGATTCGTGTCAAGACATTGGCTACCAACCGGCGGAGCGAAACCAATATCATCCGTTTCAACAACCATATATTCACAGCCTGCTGCCGACTATCTGAACGGAGTTTACCAACAACAAACTCGGCAAAGATTGCGAAGACCTACAAAAAGCCTATGCCGACGTCGTGCAGGGAATCTCCCGAAGTACAGAAAAAGGGATATGTAAAAAGTCTCTTTTCTCGAACCCGACGAAGTGCACGACTATACCGGACAGACACTAATCAGCCTGGGAGCAGAAGTAGAACATCTGCTTGCTAACGGTGTACGGCTAAATGACATAGCCATCCTTGTACGAAAGAACAAAAAGCATCCCACGCATCGCCGATTATTTTGACAAAGAGCTGCATTACAAAATAGTATCGGATGAAGCATTCCGTCTGAATGCTTCCTTGGCTATTTGTATGATGATGGATGCTTTGCGCTATCTCTCGGACGGAAACAATAAGATAGCCCGTGCCCAACTGGCAGTAGCCTATCAGAACGAAGTTTTACAAAAAGGGCTGGACTGGAATACCCTCCTGCTTCTTCCTGTCGAAAACTATCTTCCATCCGCATTTCTTGAAAGGATAAAAAGAACTGAAGGCTAATGCCTCTCTATGAATTGTTAGAGGAACTATTCAGCATCTTCGAGATGAAGAATATCAACCAGGATGCTTACCTGTTTGCCTTTTTGATGCAGTAACGGATTACCTGCAAAACAACTCTTCCGAGCGACGCATTCATCCGTTATTGGGATGAAACATTATGCAGCAAAACGATTCCAAGCGGAGAGGTAGAAGGTATCCGAATCTTCTCCATACACAAATCCAAAGATTGGAATTCCACACAGTGCTTCTTCCTTTCTGTGACTGGAAATTAGAGAATGAAACGAATAACCAATTAGTATGGTGTGCCCCTCAGGCAGCCCCCTTCAACGCTTTGGATATTCTTCCTATCAACTACTCCACGCGATGGCGGAATCCATATATGGAAACGACTATCTGCACGAACGCTGCAACTATGGGTAGACAACTTAAATTTGCTGTACGTCGCTTTCACCCGGGTAGGGAAAGAATCTTATCATCTGGAGCCAAAAAGCCCAGAAAGGTACAATGTCGGAACTACTGGCAAAACGCACTCCCTGTCGT
>VOFJ01001277.1_pt1 | contig 45503 bp, 91 predicted proteins | sample 5384081 | NCBI WGS metagenome assembly VOFJ01 (sample SAMN12384729, study PRJNA508395) | human gut metagenome | isolation source: healthy gut I | host: Homo sapiens
TCAATTTGTGCTTCGTTCAGTTACGTATTGCCCAGCTGGCTGGCAAAAATCCGGTGCACGTAATGGCATCGGAATACCCTCTTGATGCCTTCAGACGAAAGCTCTCCGGTTTTTCTTCTGTAGTATAAAAATATACCAGGTTCATCACAATTTCATCATAATGTTCCTCGATCGGGTGCAAAGCTTCCAAAACCAGCGAAAAGTTTTCCAGCCCGTTCCTCTGCCTCTTTCTGTTGCAGAACATATTCCCAGGCCAACCGGATGTACAATGGCATTCAGTTCTTCTCTTTTCCGGTCATCGGAAAAGATGACAGTTACAAAAGCTGCGCACGGTCCAACGATCCGTCCGGCTTTGATAAATGTCTTCCCCCGGCAAATTTTCTTTTAACTTTTTGAAAACATTCCGTCCCCGGCTGCATCAGATCATATTTGCAATCTCATCTGCCAGCATAACCCTGATACCCGGCTTTGACGCAAGATGTGCAAGTATGGCAGATTTTCCTGCTCCCACCCCCTCCTGTAATTCCAATAAACCGCATTCCATCACCTCCGGGTTTGTTCCTTTTTTCGTATATTTTTCTTAATGAGCCTCATACCAGTCCTGTCCGCATGCCGTACCGACGGCAAAGTTCCACTTTCAGATCGGCTGCTTTTTTGCATTTCTTCTTCAAAAGTGCAATGACCTTTTCCTTTTCTTCCTCCGCAGTCTCAATCAACAGTTCATCATGTACCTGCAAAATCAGACGCGAACGGAAATGTTCCCGGATCAGACGGTCATGTACCCGGATCATGGCAATTTGATAATATCCGCCGCCGTTCCCTGAATCAGGGCATTCATGGCGACACGCTCGCCAAACTGTCTTGTCATAAAATTACCCGATGACAGCTCCGGAATCGGACGGATGCGTCCAAACAAAGTTCTTGTATATCCCTTTTCCTTTGCCTGTGCTACGGTGTTGTCCAGAAATTCTTTGATCTTCGGATATGTTTCAAAATAGCTGTCGATAAAATCCCTGCGCTTCTTTGGTTTCTATATTTAAATCCTGACTCAGTCCAAAGGAACTGATTCCGTATACAATACCAAAGTTTACAGCCTTGGCATTTCTTCTCTGCAGGTCCGTCACTTCCTCAAACGGTACATGAAATACTTTGGATGCCGTACTTCGATGAATGTCCTGATTTTCGCGGAACGCCTCAATCAGCTGCTCATCACCGGACATATGTGCCAAAAGCCGCAATTCAATCTGTGAATAATCGGAATCGACAAACAAATCTCCCGGCATTGGATGAAATACTTTTTTCTTATCATCTTTCCAAGTTCAATCCGGATCGGGATATTCTGCAGATTCGGATCTGTACTGCTCAATCGCCCGGTTGCCGTGATCGTCTGATGGAACGTTGTATGGATTTTTTCCGGTTGCATCAATAAAGTTTGACAGACCATCTGCATAGGTAGATTTGAGTTTGGAAAGTTTCCGGTATTCCAGAATATCTGCAACAATCGGATAATCTCCGGCAAGTTTTTCCAAGACTTCTGCAGAAGTCGAAAAAACCGGTCTTTGTCTTTTTCCATTCGGAAGCTGCATCTTTTCGAAAAGAATCACGCCGAGCTGTTTCGGAGAATTTATGTTAAACGTCTCTCCCGCTTCCTCATAAATTTTCTGTTCCAGTTCCCCGATGGAAACCGACAGTTTCTGACCATACTCTTTTAATGCATTGGCATCGATACAGATTCCATCCTGTTCCATATCCGATAAGACAAACACCAGAGGCATCTCGATTTCGCGCATCAGCTGCTCCATCCCATGTTCCTTAAGTCCTTCCTTAAGAACTGCGGCTGATTTCCATGTAATATAAGATTCCCAGCAGGCATACCGGAGCACATCCGCTTCCTTTTCCGTGATGACATCCCCCGGCATCTGTTTGCCAAGCAGATCTGTTCTCGACGGAATCATCAGTCCCAGATAGTCTTTTTGCAATATCCTCGTATGGATACGCTCCCTTGAGTGGATTGGAGCAGGTATGCTGCAATCGTACGGTCAAAAAAACGGGTTCTCATTTCTTCCGGTACATCGTGCAGATCAAAAGCAGCCAGCGCCGGCTTTAAATCTGCCGCATACAGTTCCTGTCGTTCCAGTAGATCCTGTTTTAATTTTTTCTGCCGGAAGTTCCTGTGAAGCCACCATAAGATAATTGTCTTCTTCCGAAAACGAAATGGCAAGCCCGGCAAATTTCTGTTCCTCTGCGGTATCAAACAGGGAAAGCTGCTGGTTTTGTACTCCCTGCTCCACCACATAAAAAGCCTGCCGCTTTTCCCTCGGCTTTTTTCCAGATCCGGTCTGCCGTCTTCTGATCCTTTACGATCTGAAAACTTTCTTCCGCATGGTTTTTGGTGCGTCCACGGTAAACCGGTTCAAAAGATTTTTAAATTCGAGTCTCTTACACAGCAAATAGGCTTCCTCTGTATACAGAGAAGCCTTTCCGTCTATCTTTGCATTGGCAAAATCATAATCCAGCCGGAACATCTGTGATGATGGTTGCAAGTTCTTTGCTCATCACTGCCTGATCCCAGTATTCTACAATATTTTTGGATGCACGCGGTGGCTTTACCACATCCGCATGTGCATGAACTTCCTCAATGCATCCATACTGTCCGATCAGCGCAGTCGCTGTTTTTTCTCCAATTCCCGGCACACCCGGAATATTGTCTGCCGTATCCCCCATCAGGGCTTTTACGTCGATAAATTCCTTCGGTGTCACCTGATACCGTTCTTTGACATCTGCCGCCAGATAATCTTCAATCTCTGTTCCGGTACGCTTCGTCTTTGGAATACGAATCTTTACATGCTCCGTTGCAAGCTGCAGCAGATCGCGGTCCCCGGATACGACAGAAACTTCCATCCCGGCACGCTCTCCCATTCCGGCAAGTGTACCGAGAAGATCATCGGCTTCGTATCCTTCCATCTCAATGGTACAGACCCCCCCATCGCCGCAAGCATTTTTTTTCATCAGCGGAAACCTGCTGCCGCAGGGCATCATCCATCGGTTTTCGTGTTCCCTTATATGCCTCATACATTTTATGACGAAAAGTTGGTGCATGAACATCAAATGCAACCGTCAGATAATCCGGCTGTTCCTCCTCTAATATTTTAAAAAGAATATTCAAGAATCCGTACACGGCATTGGTATGCAGACCTTCGAATTTGTCAGATCCGGCAGTCCAAAAAATGCACGGTTTAATATGCTGTGTCCATCAATCAGCACCAGCTTTTCACTCATTACTTTACATTTCCTTCCCGGCCACGGTTTTATATTGCCCGTGTTGCCTCCTTCAGCCATGCCAGCTCCTCTCCCTGCAGATACGGGGAAACAACTTTGTATACATTGGCATGGTAATCATTCAGACGTTTCTTTTCAACCTCCGTCATCTGTTTCGGATCGATAGCATCCAGATCAAACGGAACATAGGTCAGATTTTCAAAATACATAAACTGACCATATTCATTTTTTTTCGCCTTTTTTGGCATACTAATTCGTTTTCCAGACGTATTCCGTATTTTCCTTCGATATAAATTCCCGGTTCATCCGTAGTTACCATTCCTTCTTCAAAAAAACAGCTCCCCCCCCGGACGATCCTCAGTTCCTTTATAGCGGAATGCATTCGATTCCTTCATGCACATTGAGCACATATCCCACACCGTGTCCTATCCCGTGTTTAAAGTCAAGTCCGGCTTCCCAGAACGGTTCACGCGCGATAATATCAAGGTTCATCCCGCTGCATCCATACAGGAAACGGGCATTTGCCAGATTCATATTGGATCTGCATACACGGGTAAAATCCGCTTTCATCTCTTCTGTCACCGGTCCGAGTGCAAATGTTCTCGTAATATCTGTCGTACCTTCCAGATAATGTCCTCCGGAATCCACCAGAAGAAGTCCCTCCGGTTTCAGTGGAACATCACTTTCCGGTGTTGCTGCATAATGTACGATTGCTCCATGATCCGCATACCCGCAGATCGTATCAAAGCTCAAATCCAGCAGGCCTTCCTGTTCTCTGCGGAGACTCTCCAGATAATCCGATGCGGAAATTTCCGTCATTGGAATTTTTCCCCATTTTTTTCTTCAGCCAGTACATGAATCTGCACATTGCCACTGCATCTTTTTTACATGGGCTTTTCTCGTATTAGAAATCTCTGTCTCATTTTTGACAGCTTTCATCTCCAGCGTCGGATCTTCTGCATCTATCATCTGTGCAGACTCCGGCAGATTATTACAGATTTTTGTATTAACCACAGCGCGATTAAGCAGAATCGTCTGATTCTCCAGTGTTTTTACATACTCATAAAATGCCTCATACGGACACGTGGTAATTCCATTCTTCTGCAGATATTCCCGCAGGGTATCATCGACAACTTCTTCCTGCAGGAACCAGATGCACTGTTCCTGTGTCAATGCCAGGTAGGAAAGAACAACCGGTACATAACTGATGTCATTTCCACGTACATTCAAAAGCCACGCAATATCATACAAAGAAGCCAGCAAATGCACCTCTGCACCTTTTTCCTTCATTTTTTCACGGACTGCGGCAAGCTTATCTTTTGTACTTCTTCCACTGTATGCTTCATCCAGAATCCACACAGGTTCTTTGGACATCGGCGGACGATCTTTCCAGATCTGTCCGATCAGATCCTCCCTGTACATAAAGTTTTTCCGTGTTTCTTTTCTGCGATCTGCTGCAGTTTTGCGCCCCATCTTCCATTGACAACCCTTCCGTCAAATCCGATGGTTTCGCCCTCTTTCATTGTCTGTTCCACATATTCATCAACCGTAGGAACATCTTCTTCTCCCATGCGGTACAGTGTGACCGTTGTCCCTTCTAACTGCTTTGCCGCCTGCACAAAATATCTTCCGTCTGTCCACAGTCCGGCCTTAGTCCGTGTAATCACTGCTGTTCCGGCCGAACCGGTAAATCCGGTAATAAATCTTCTTGCTTTAAAATATTCTCCAACATACTCCGATTCATGAAAATCAGCGGTTGGCACAATATAAACTGCAATGTCCCTTTTTTCCATTTCCTGTCTGAGCGCAGCAAGTCTTTCCGGTATCATTGCATGTCCTCCTTCATCTCAAAAAATTTCGTATCAAGTTCCGGATAAGACCGTTTCAACGAAATCGGTCTTCCGGAACGGTTCAAAAAGCAGTGGTTGCTGCTTCTCGCCGTCGTCCGCAGTTCTCCGGTTTCCTTGTCCGTCATCACATACTCGACTTCCATCTTAATTCCGTTATATTTCACCAGCTTCGTCTGAATCACAACGGTATCATCAAAATGTACCATACTGTGATACTCTACCGCAATGGATAAAACCGGACTGATAATTTCCATTTCTTCCATCTGTTTATAGCTCAGCCCCATCTGATCCATCAGATCCATTCTCGCTTCTTCCATCCATTTCACATAATTGCTGTGATGAATGATGCCCATCTGATCCGTCTCGTAATATTTTTGCATGATGTTCATACGGGGCGTAATTTTATACCGGTCTGCTGTCCGGCAACCTGTATCTCGTTTCTCATATCAGACACCTCCTGTACAGAAACTTAACATCTATATTATGCCACAAGCAGACCAGAAATTCAATGAAGTTTCATGGTTTCCCGGTGGTGTTCCGGCACTGCATGAACCGTAACGTTTACTGTTCCCCATACACCTCTTCATAATCGCTCTCATCTGCAAATAAAACATACTTTCCGTCCAGATATCCCATATATCCGTTTTCTACCACATATCCCTTCATATTTTGTCTTCTTCCTTTCTTTTTATTTCCCGTTCTTTTAGGTTTTGGTTGAAGACAGTATCTCATATTCAGTGTCCGATAAATGGTACACAAAATCCCCGGAAATTTCCGGGGGATGAAAAACTACTTATTTTTTTTTTCTTTTTTTTGTCGGTGGAATACTGTATTTGCGTGCATACGAATCAAAGCACTCCAGATAAGCATCGTCTTTCATGTGACGGACGCTCTTTAAATACTCATGGGTATCAAATTCCGAAGTCTCCGTCTCAATCATTGCTACCGCAACATTGGAACAGTGCGCTGCGATTCTTTCCAGATTCGTCAGCAGATCATTAAACGCAAATCCCTGCCGGAATTCACATTTTCCTTCCCGCAGTCTGGTTACATGCCGGTTTTTGAGATCATTGCACAAAATTCCGATCAGTTCCCGCAAAGGCTCGATTTTTTTGCAGCCATCTCCAGATCATCCTCGCAGAAAGCATCAACTGTCAGATCGACAATCTCCCTGACTGCTGCCTCCAGCACGGAAAGTTCCTTCTGTGCCGACTCGGAAAATGTAATCTTCTTTTCCGAAATTTCATTTTGCAACTTTAGAAATATTGACCGCATGATCCCCCAGACGTTCAAAATCGCTGATCGTGTGCAGGAATTTGGACACCTGCTGCATCTGGACGGTAGACATCTCCTGTCCTGTCAGCTGCATAAGATATGTGCCGAGCTTGTCCTCCATATTTGTCAATCAGGTTTTCTTTTTCCTGTACTTTATTGTACTTATCCTGTGAATAATCTCCTAACAGTGAAAGTGCACGGTTAATGTTCTTGCGTGCCTTCTTTGCCATGCCGTTGACCGCCGTATGGCTCTGTCCGATGGCAAGTGCCGGATACGCCAGAAATCGTTCTTCGAGGAGATCGAAATCTGCCTGCTCTTCCAGATCCTCCGGATCGTCTTTGATCAGACGGAATACCAGTTTCTCAATCAGATTAATGCACGGAAGCAGAATCATGATTGTTGCCAGACGGAAAATAGAGTTCATCATGGCGATCTTGATCGGGCTCATCGTCATATTCAAAAACTTAAAGTGTACAAAAGCATTGACACTGTAAAAAGACAATCGACCAGAAAATCATACCGAACAGATCGTTCAGCAGATAAATCAGGGCTGTACGTTTTCCGTTTTTATTTGTACCGATGGAAGAAAGCAGTACCGGGCAGGCCGCTCCTACCCAATTCCCATCGTAATCGGAAGTGCTGCCGCAAAACTGATACTTCCGGTCACGGACAATGCCTGCAGAATACCAACGGATGCGGAAGCACTCTGTAAAACTGCAGTAAACGCAATTCCCACAATAATTCCCATAAACGGATTTTCAAACTTTGTGAGAAGATTGACGAAATGCGGGTTATCTTTCAATGGGGAAACTGCCCCGCTCATCGTCTGCATTCCTACCATGAGGATTGCAAAACCAAGCATGATATCTCCCACATTTTTTGTAGTTTGCCTTTTTGACAAACATCTTAAAAAAATAATACCGATAATCGCAACAACGGCAGAAATGGTTGCCGTGGACAACAACTGTGCGATACCGCTGGACCCATCAATATAGGAAAGACAAAGAATCCATCCGGTAACACTCGTACCGATATTTGCTCCCATGATAATTCCAATCGCCTGTGCGACTTTCATCATTCCCGAATTTACGAATCCGACAACCATGACGGTCGTTGCGTGGAAGATGACTGAATAATCGCTGTAACTATCGTTCCAAGAAGTACACCTTTGATCGGTGTATTTGTGAGCTTATACAATACAAGCTCCAGTTGGTTTCCTGCCACACGTTTGAGTCCGTCTCCCATCAGAGACATTCCATAAAGAAATAGTGCAACACCACTCAGAAGTGTCAGGACAATCATTATGCCATTCATATCTGTTTCCTTTTCTTGTTCTTCTTTTTTTTACATGCTTCGATTTATTATAAAAACACTTCTCATGGTTTTTACAATCACTTTACTCAAATTTTATGTTTTTATTTTTGAAACAGACTCCGGATCATATCAAACAGCTTTTCAAAAAAGGCTGCTATCTTCTGTCCGATATTCTTGTCCGCAAGCTGATTCTGCAGCTGGGAAGCCCATGCAGATGCCTGATTTTTAATGGAATCCCAGTTCAGGGGTCCAGTCCCTTTGCAGTTTTTTTCATCAGACCAAGAAGTTTCTGCTTGTCATCGTCCGGATAATTTCAGATCATATTTATCCGCAAGTTTTTCAATCGCCTGTTCCATCTCCTCCGGCGTTTTGATCTTTCCACTGGCAATCTGCCCTTTCAGATCTGCAATCATCGCCTCCACATCATTGGAATCGCCGTCAATGCTCTGCTCAAGATCTCCGGTTGTGACAAGTTCATCCATTGCAGCATCCACAACCGATTCATCCAGTTCCTTTCCGGTCAGTTTTTCATATGCCTCAAACGTTCCGACCAGTGCTGCCGTCCCGGAAAGCGGAAACGGTCCTGCAACAATCACATTGGCATCTTCCACCCCTGCAGTGGCAAGTGCGTTCTTGTACATGCCCGCCGTACAGTAGTTAATGTTGTATGTGGATACCTTCAGCCCGTTACCGGAATCTGCCAGGGAAACCAGCACGGAAGAAAGCGCTTTCGTTCCGATCTGTTTTTCGGAACATAAGAATCCAGATACTGATGTTCTTCTGCATTGCTCACATAAACCACATCATATGATTTATCAAAATCCGCCGCTTCGATCCCCATATAAGATAACACGGTATGCTGCTGGTCTGCAGTCAGATCCGCTCCGAGCGCCAGATATGGCTTGTCGTCCAGTGTAATTTCCACATCATCCCCGTTATCTTCCTGTGCATCCTCTGCCTCTGTCGCATACACCGGTGCCGGAACTGCTGCACTTCCAAGAACCATGCCTGCCACAAGAATACCTGCCATATATTTTTTCAAACCTTTCATTTTTACCTCCATTCATAATCCAGAACAAATGTATTTCCCTGCACATGTGCTTTTGCCATGGCCCCGGTAACAACCGGCATCATAGGAGCCATGTGTCCGATGTCCAGATCCATGATCACCGGAACCTGATACTCTGCCAGCAGATCGGTTACTGCCCGGTAATGATCAATCCCGAATGCTTCTTCTCCGAAACACACCGGCCGTCCGATCAGAAATCCCTTCACATGCGAAAACCATCCAGCCTCTTTCATCTGCCAGATGATGGCACGGCGGATGGACATCACATTCAGATCACAGGCTTCCAGAAACCAGAGAAATCCATCCTCTTTATACCGCTCCTGAAATTCTTTTACGTGATCAAAGCGCGTACCGAGAAGGTTTACCAGACAATCCATACATCCACCGATCAGTCTTCCCTCCATTGTAACATTTTCGGCTCCCTGTGGAAATACTTTCAGTTCCACAGGCTCCGTCATGATACGGCGCCAGCGGATGTTCTTCATCTTTGACAGATTCTTTCTCCCACAGATCATAATTATGCACACGGGTAATCTTTCCGCAGAGCAGATCCAGTGCGTCCTGCACGGCCGGATGCCACGGTTCCATTCCAAACGCGGCTGCGCACTCATCGTAAATGGCGGCCGTATCTGCAATCGTTGCAGATAAGAACGTAAAATTGGTATTATCGGAAAACCCCATATACCACTTTGGCTTCGCCTGCGCAATCCCTGCGAAATCAATATACGGAACAACTTCACACATCAGCTCCCCGCCACCGCAGGAAATAATGACATCATTTTCGGTTCCGCAATAGCTTTCATTCAGTTCTTTGCCACATAATGCCGGGTCGTTGCTGATCCCGATTCCCTTATCCACCAGACAATTCGGCCCCATCTGTGTATGATATCCCATCTGCCCAAACCGTTCTCTTGCATGTGCAAATGCTGTATAATAAGGTTCTGTCGCACAGCCGAATGACGGCGCAACAAATCCAATCGTTCCATGTTCTTTTTAAAAATTCCGGAAATCTCATATTCACTCTCCTTTTTTCGTTTCAGGCTTTTTCCTGTTTCCTCATTATATAAGAAAAAAAAGACCGCAGTGCAATCCACTGACGGTCTCTCATACACAGTAACAACAAATATTTATCCCGCATACTGCGCAAACTGATAACGGAATTTCTGTAAAAAATACAGATAGTAGGATTTCATATTAAACCACAGGGGAAAAATCCTTGCGATAATGAAATTTTTTGTAACATATAAAAATTCCCTGACGATTGCACCATATATAAATATCATTCAGCCCAAGCCGCTTGATTCCGCGGATATTGCGCAGAAAGGTCTCAATTTTTGATAACTCTCCCTCATCACGGGCATACAGATGAAAAATGGTATTCGGGCATTCGATCAGAATATGTCCTGCCGGCTTTTCTGCCATATCATATACCTCCCTGATTACTCCTCTTATATGTATCTATGGTACTACAATATCTGTCAAAAAACCAGTCAATTTTACACATTTTTCCAATTATTTCACACGCCTTCTGCATTTGAAAAATCCGGAATAAAACTTTTTTTTGCCACCCCCGGCTCCTGAATGAAAGCCTGGGTAATTCCAAGCGCAATCGCAGCGTCCACATAGCGGTCATATGTGCGCCGGCTCACCCGGTGCGCAAGTTCCGGATAATCTCTGACATGTTCTAGCGGCGTATACTGACTCATCAGACTCACATAGATTTTGTTCTGGTATGTTTCATATTAAATACCGGACAATGTTTCTGGCATCTTTCAGACATCCGGGCAAAAGCAGCTGGCGCACAATCACACCCCTCTTCATCACAGCTCCCTCGCAGGCTTCCTCTGGCACGTCTTCGCCTCTTTTTTTTTCTTCCCACGCAAACACCGGCCGGGGCTGCTGACGCACCATCTCTGCAATTGCAGCCTTTGCTGTCTGCGGATAATCTGGTGCATGGGAATATTTTGCCGCAAGAAACGGGATTCCATATACTTAAAATCCGGAAGATAAATATCCACGATTCCTTCCAGTGCCTTGATGGTATCCACATTCTCATAGCTTCCCGTATTGTATACAATAGGAACCGCAAGTCCCTGCCGTCTCGCCTGTTCTACCGCCCGGATGATATGCGGCACATACTGCCCCGGTGTAACCAGATTGATATTGTTCGCCCCCTGTTCCTGCAGTTCCAGAAAAATCTCCACCAGCCGTTCCGGTGTGATTTCTTTTCCCGCAGTCCCCTGTGCAATCGGCTCATTCTGACAAAACACACAGTGCAGGGCACAGCCGGAAAAAAAAAAAAAGACGGCTCCCGAACCTTTTTGTTCCGCTGATACACGGTTCTTCCCAGAAATGCAGAGCCGCCCGTGCTACCTTTTAATGTCTCTGTCACCCCACAGATTCCAGTTTTTTCCTTTACTGCGCTGCGCCCGCATGTGCGCGGACACAGCATGCAATTGTCATAGAAATTATGATTTTTCATTTGTTTCACTTGCGATTCCTTTCCAAAACCTCTACAATGAAGTACACATACATTATATCATTTTAAGGAGCTACATATGAATCAGTCAAACTGTATGGTCGCACAGTCAGGCGGCCAACCGCAGCAATCAACGCCAGTCTCGCCGGAGTCATCTCCGGAATAAAAAAAGTCCGGCAAGTACGACACCTGCTACGGGGCAATCAATGGAATCCTCGGTATTTTTAAATGAGCGTTATCTGAATCTTTCCCAGATGATCCCGGATGAAAAAAACCCTTAACCGGTTAAAAGTTACACCGGCAATGTATTTAGGTTCCTGCCGGCACAAACTTCCGGACTACAAAGATGACGACTCTGCTTATGTATTCATCTTCAACCAGTTTGCAAAATTAAACATCAAAGCCTTTTTTTCTATATCGGTGGCAATGACTCCATGGATACTGTACTTAAATTATCCGATTATGCCGCCAAAATCAAGAGCGACATCCGGATTATCGGAGTTCCAAAGACCATTGACAACGATCTATGCATGATCGACCACACACCCGGATTCGGTTCTGCCGCCAAATACATTGCATCCACAATGCTGGAAATTGCACACGATACGTTTATTTACGCGGTAAAAAGCGTCACTATCGTAGAAATTATGGGGCGCGATGCCGGATGGCTCACTGCTGCCAGTGCCCTGGCGCGAAATGACTACAACACTGCCCCGCATTTTATTTATCTCCCGGAAGTTGCATTTGACAAAGAGCAGTTTCTGACCGATATCCGGAACAAATTAAAAACATTAAACAATGTGATTGTTGCCGTATCCGAGGGAATCCGTGACAAAAACGGAGACTACATCACAGCTTCCAAAGCAGTGGCTGACCAGTTCGGACACCAGCAGCTCTCTGGAGCCGGAAAAGCACTTGAATTTCTGGTCAAGGAAAACATCGGCGTCAAAGTCCGTTCCATAGAAATCAATGTATTGCAGCGCTGTGCCTCCCATCTGGCATCTGCTACCGATCAGTCAGAGGCATTTGCACTCGGAGAACATGCTGTTTTGCTCGCTGAGGAAGGTGTAACCGCCTCCATGGTAACCCTGACGCGCACCTCGAATACCCCATATGCGGTAGCCTATGACAATGCCCCGATCCGCGGCATTGCCAATGAGGCAAAATCCATTCCGCGTGAATGGATCAATGCACACGGAAACGATATCCGTCAGGAGCTTTACAACTATCTTTACCCGTTAATCCAGGGAGAGGTTTCTCTCACCTATCAAAAAACGGTGTACCGGTGTATATGCCGGTTCCTCATTTAAAACCAGATCACGTCTCATAAAAAGGAGAGTTTTTATGGCAAAACGAACAACCTCTTTGAGGGTACTCCGCGGCATTCTCTGCGGTACAGGTGCAGCTGTCATCGGCGTCTATGCAGGTTTTTGTGTTTATTACCACGGGCATTATTTCCCCCATACAACCATCGGTGGGATTTCCTGTGGCAACCAGACTGCGGATGATCTGGAAGCAAAAAACATTGCTTCCGCGCAAAATTACCAGCTGCACATAACGGATCGCAAAGGGAACAAATACACGCTTTCCGGAAGTGACTTTTCCTATACTTACAAACGTTCCGGTGAAGAACAATCGCTTGTAAAACAGCAGAAAATCCTGTTGTGGCCGGTTGCCCTGTTTCAAAAACACCAAATAGATCTGAACCGTTCTTTTTCACTACGATGAAACCGCATTAAACCAGCTGACCGATGCGCTGGCTATCTTTGATCCCTTCCTATATCGAAGCACCGGAGAATGCACATCTGCGTATTACGGATGATGATTATACCATCGTAAATGAGACACCAGGAAATACCCCCATCCGCGATGAGATCATAAAGGAAATCCAAAAAGCCATAGACGATCAGGAAACTACACTCACGCTTTCCGATGTCTGCTACGAAAAAAACCGTCCGTAACGGCAGATGACCAGCAGATTGCAGATACGGTTTCACAGCTTGACCGGTATATGGCCGCAACCGTCACCTACGAAATCAAAGGAGCTGACGAAGGGCTGGATAAAGCCGATATCCTGTCTTTACTTGACCTCAAAAAGACGGCTCGGTTTCCATCAATGATACCCGGCTGACTTCCTATGTCCAGCATCTGGCAAGTACTTACAACACCTATGGGGATGTACGGAAATTCAAGACAAGCAAAGGGGACACCGTAAAAATCGGCGGTGGCGATTACGGCTGGGTAATTGACAAATCAAAGAAAAAAAAGAGCTCTTAAAAGACTTAAAAGGTGGAAAACCTGTAAAACGGGAACCGGTCTATGAGCAGCGCGCCATGCAGAGCGGACTGGATGATATCGGCAATACTTATGTGGAAATTGACTATACCAGCCAGCATCTCTGGTATTACAAGGACGGATCACTTGTCACAGACACCGGAATTGTTTCGGGAAACATCAGCCGCGGAAACGGCTCACCGGATGGCATCTTTAAGATTGCATACAAACAGAAAGATGCCACACTTGTCGGCGAAAATTATGCGTCCGATGTCAGATATTTCATGCCGTTTGCCTACAATGTCGGCATCCACGATGCAAGCTGGCGCAGCACATTTGGCAAAGAGATCTACAAAACTTCCGGTTCTCACGGCTGTATCAATGTGCCTCCGAAAAAGGCAAAAAAACTGTTTCAGACTCTACAGGTCGGCACTCCGGTAATTGCCTATTACCGGGAACCGGTTACGCTGACGGCAGAAAACACACGCATCTCCAATGCATACTCTTATAAAGCCGAAACCGGGCTTTAACCCTGATCAAACTGACTGTTATACAGCGTTGCATAAAAAAGCCGTTCTGTGCAAGCAGCGTCTCGTGGTTGCCCTGCTCGATGATATGACCATCCTTCATGACCAGAATGACGTCCGCGCTGCGGATGGTGGAAAGACGGTGTGCAACGATAAAGCTCGTCCTGCCTTCCATCAGCTTTGCAAATGCATTCTGAATCTTTAATTCTGTTCTGGTATCGATTGAGGACGTCGCCTCGTCTAAAATCAGCATCGGCGGGCGGCACAGCATAACGCGCGTGATGCACAGAAGCTGCTTCTGTCCCTGGGAAAGGCTTCCGCCGTCCTCCGAAATAACCGTGTCATAGCCCTCCGGCAAGCGCATAATAAAACTGTGCGCATGGCATGCCTTCGCCGCTGCTTCGATCTCTTCCTGCGTCGCATCCGGCTTTCCGACCGTAATGTTGTCGCGGATGGTTCCGGCTCTCAGCCAGGTTTCCTGCAGCACCATGCCGTATCCCGCACGCAGGCTGTGTCTGGTCATTTCCCGGATATCCACATCTTCTACCGAAATGGAGCCGCTGTTTACATCATAAAACCGCATCAGCAGGTTGATCACCGTCGTTTTGCCGCATCCGGTGGGTCCGACAATCGCCACGCGCTCACCCGGCTTTACCTGCAGATTGAAGTTCTCAATGAGCTTCTGCTCCGGCACATAGGAAAACGCAACGTCCTTCAGCTCCACTTTTCCATCCACATGCTGCAGTGAAACCGCATTTTCCACTTCCGGCACCTGAGATTTTTCTTCAATCAGCTCGAATACCCGTCCCGCGCAGGCGATCGCGTTCTGCAGCTCTGTTACGACGCCGGAAATTTCATTAAAGGGTTTGGTGTACTGATTTGCATAGCTCAAAAAGCTGCTCAGCTGTCCGACCGTCAGCCGTCCGTTGATCGCAGCCAGCGCGCCGAAGATGCCAACGCCGGTATACACAAGGCTATTGACAAAACGGGTGGACGGATTTGTAATGGAGGAAAAGAAAATCGCTTTCAACGAGCAAGTCTGGAGACGGCCGTTGATTTCGTCGAATTTTTCGATGGCATCCTTTTCCTGCCCGAATGCCTGCACAATCTTCTGGTTGCCGATCATTTCATCGATCAAAGCGGTCTGCTCGCCTCTCGCTTCGGACTGGGCCTTGAACATGCTGAAGGTCCGTTTTGCGATAAACGAGGCCACAAACAAGGAAACCGGTGTTACCACCAGCACGACAATCGTGATGCCGACGTTGACCGAAAGCATGAAGCCGATCGTTCCCAGAATCGTAATCACACCGGTAAAGAGCTGGGTAAAGCCCATCAGCAGACCGTCCGCAAACTGATCGACGTCCGCGATGACACGACTGACGATCTCACCGTGGGCATGTCCGTCAATGTATTTGAGGGGCAGGACCTCTATCTTTTCAAATGCCTCGTTTCGAATATCCCGCACGATACTGATAGGTCAGTTTATTGTTGCAGACGTTCATAATCCACTGCGCCAGTGCGGTGATCCCGATCATGACCGCCATTTTGATCAGAACTGCAATCAGTCCGGAAAATCCACATTTCCTTTGTCCAGAATCAGGTCAATCGCCCGTCCGATCAGAATCAGTGGAAATACAGTCAGTGCCATGCTGTCACCGCCGCTAAAATCACAGATAGACAGAATCAAAATGGGAATATAGTGTTTCAGATAATGCATCACTTTTTTTTAGGGTTGCGTCTGTCCTGCTTCCATTTTTTTTGCCATGCTCAGCATCCTCCTTTCTCTGCACCTCGTTTTCTTTCTTCGCCTTCTTTTCATCGAACTGGGAATAATAAATTTCCTGATAAACCGGACAGCTTGCAAGCAGCTCCTCATGGGTTCCCAGTCCCACTGCCTGTCCGTCATCCATCACCAGTATCTGGTCTGCAAACTGGATGGAGGAAGTTCTCTGGGAAACAAAAATATGGTTTTATTTCCTTCCATATTTCGGATCGCTTTTCGAAGTGCCGCATCGGTGGCAAAATCCAGGTGCCGATGCACTGTCATCGAGAATCAGAATCTCCGGATCTTTTACAACGGCACGGGCAATGGTCAGACGCTGCTTTTGTCCGCCGGAGAGATTTCGTCCGCCCTGTTCAATCACATAATCCAGACCGCCCTCTTTTTTGCATTTACACACATCCGCTGCCTGGGCCACTTCAATCGCATGCCACAACTGTTCCTCTGTCGCATCCGGATTTCCCCAGCGCAGATTCTGTGCAATCGTTCCCTGAAACAATACGGCTTTCTGCATGACAACACCAATGCGCTGTCGCAGATCCGCAAGCGGATACTCTCGCACATCGGTTCCCGCAACTTTTATACTTCCCTGGGATACATCGTAAAAACGGGGGATCAGATTGACCACCGAACTTTTACCGGAACCGGTACCACCGATAATTCCGATTGTCTGTCCTTTTTTCACTTTCAGATTAATATCTGTAAGAGAATCCTGCGCATTTCCCGCATATTTCATGGAAACATGGGAAAATTCCACCTCAAGTTCACCGGATGCGCTTTTTCTTTGTCTCTGTGACAGAATCCGTAATCGTCGGTACTACCTCAAGCACCTCCTGAATACGGTTTCCACAGGCAATCGCCTTATTGATGGTAATGATCAGATTTGCAAGTTTTACCAGCTCCACCAGTATCTGTGTCATATAGTTTACCAGTGCAATCACCTCACCCTGACTGATCCGTCCGATGTCAACCTGCCGGCCTCCGACCCAGATCACCGCAATAATTGCGAAATTAATAATCACATAAGTCAGAGGGTTCATCAATGTGGAAATTCTTCCTACCAGCATCTGAATCTTTTTGTCAGATAAGCGTTGCTCTCATTAAAATCCTTCGTTTCCTCTTCCTGCTTGTTAAAGGCACGGATGACACGGGCACCGTCTAAATTTTCCCGCGTGTGTCCGAGAACCTTCATCAAGCCCGCGCTGTACCTTCTTAAACAGCGGAATACTGACAAGCATCACGGAAAAAACAACAACCGACAAAAGTGGAATTGTAACGACGAAAATCAGCGCTGCCTTTACATCCACGGTAAATGCCATGATCATGGCACCAAAGACAATAAACGGAGACCTTAAAAACAGCCGGAGTACCATATTGACGCCCGACTGCGTCTGGTTGATATCGCTGGTCATACGTGTGATCAGCGTAGAAGTCCCAATGGTATCCATTTCCGAAAAAAGACAGTTTCTGAATATGGGAAAACAGTGCATAGCGGACTTTGGTAGAAAACCCTACCGCCGCTTTCGCCGCAAAGTACTGTGCCGTAATCGAACATGCCAGTCCAATCAGTGCAAGCAGCACCATAACGCCTCCCATCTTAAAAATATAAGACTTGTTTGATGCCGCAATTCCATGATCGATAATCGCTGCCACAACAAGCGGAACAATCAGCTCAAAAAGATGCTTCTAACAGCTTAAACAGCGGCGCCAGAATACATTCTTTGCGGTATTCGTTCAGATAAATCAGTAATTTTCTCATAATCCCTTTTCCTTTATATTTATTTGCCTGAATCATTATAACACTCACACCCAGGGATTCAACAGCTTTGCACGTCCTCTCCCGGAACCAGGCAACGACAAAAAAGACCGGCACAAGCCAGTCTCTTTGCAATAAAGTATGTTGAACATTTAATTAATGGCACCCATGACAGTTCTTGCAGTCACCACCACAGGTTATGGATTTTCCATTTTTTTTGTCTTTGATGATGCTTCTAATCACAAGAGAAACCACTACTAACAAGATGATTAATACAATTGCGGTACCCATTACTACCACTCCTTCCATCAAACAAAGAGGACTATCCATACGTTTTTCTGATTCAATGTTAGTATATCCTAACTCCCATTAGTTGTCAACAACTTTTGTTAATTTTTTTGCTAGACCATTTCCACAGATTATGTTATAATCCCTACTTAATGAAACAAAAAAGGTAACATTGGGAGGAATCAATCATGCATAGTACGGAATCATCCGAGAATTATTTAGAGACTATTTTAATATTAAGTAAAAAAACTTCCGGTGGTGCGTTCCGTTGACATTGCCAATGAACTTGGCTTTAAAAAATCAAGTGTCAGTATCGCCATGAAAAATCTCCGTGAAAAAATCAGATCACGGTCACAGACGCCGGATTTATATATCTGACAGACGAAGGACGTGCCATCGCAGAAATGATCTACGAGCGGCATGAGCTGCTTTCCAAAGGCCTGGTCGCGCTGGGTGTCGATCCGAAAGTAGCTACAGAAGATGCATGCCGTATTGAGCATGTGATCAGTGCCGAAAGTTTTGCGGCTATCAAGAAACATCTTCATCTGCCAAAAGACGCAGAATAATCTTTCCTGCCGGAATATACGAATACATAAATAGAACCGGATACCGCTTTTTGTTTATCGCAAATTACGGTATCCGGTTCGTTTTTATTCTTTGTTCGGGTTTGCAGCATCGTCATAGGTATCCAGAAAATGATGTCTTACCCCATCTTTTTTTATATCCAATCACGGTATTTAAATTTACATTTTCCACACTGCGGAAAATATTTTTAGCTACATAAGGATTCTCCTGTTCAAGACTATGGATCAGACGCTTCACATCTGCTCTCTTTGACCCTTTTTTCTGTTCCTCCACAGGATGCACACCCTTCGGTAAAACGACAGGCACACTGAATGAAATGCAGGTCATTGTACTGTGCCCAGTGAATGATATCCGCTTCCCTCACAAGATACAGCGGGCGGATCAGCTCCATGTCCTCAAAGTTGGTACTGTGCAGCTTGGGCATCATCGTCTGGATCTGCGCACCGTACAACATTCCCATCACAATGGTCTCGATGACATCATCAAAGTGATGCCCCAGTGCGATCTTATTACATCCCAGTTCCCGTGCTTTTGCTGTACAGATACCCTCTGCGCATCCGTGACACAAAGATAACATGGGGAATCCGTAATATCCACAACGGTATCAAAAATTTCTGTCCGAAACACCGTAATCGGAATATTGAGCATTTTCGCATTATTTAATATTGTCTGGTAATTCACCTCATTATATCCCGGATTCATAACCAGAAAAACAACTTCAAAATTTTTTTCTTTCCGTGTCGTTCCAGCTCCTGAAATAATTTTGCCATGAGCATGGAATCTTTTCCGCCGGAAATGCACACAGCGATCTTATCTCCATCCTGTATCATTTCATACGCATTGATTGCCTTTGTAAAAGGTCTCCAGACCGTCTTTTTTTGAATTTTTAATGATACTGCGCTCCGCATCCGCCGCCTTGTCTGCCAGGCGCTCTGCAGTCCCGTCATCCTCTTTCATAAAGTCTGCCAGTTTTTTGCGCAGATAGGAACGGTATCCGCCCTCTATGCTGTATATCTCATATCCTTTGTCCGATAACTCTTCCGCGATTTCATCACTTCTCTGTCCCGGTATAACAGAACAGATACACCGGCTGATCCTTCGGTATCTCCCCCGATATGATCCATAAATGTTTCCCAGAAAATATGCTTCGCCCCCGGATAGGTTTCCTTTGTATAATCTTCCTCACTTCTTATATCAATCACCAGTTTTTTCTCTCTGGTCATTTTGCAGCTCATCTACTGTTTTTCGGTACATGCCTTTTCTCCAATTCTGAATTGTTCCATAAAATCCATTCCTCATTATAGCATTGTACCCTGCCCCGAACAAGTCTCAATTACAGCAACAGCACTTTCTATACCGTTTCTTCATGTTCCCGTATCATTTTAAACAACTGTACACGGTTTCTAATTCCCAGTTTCCGGTATATATTTAAAATATGTTTTTTAAGGGTATTCGTACTGATCGTAAGTTCTTCACAGATGACCGGATTTTCTTTTCCCTGCATCAGATTGTAGAGTATGGTATTTTCCCTCCTGGTCAGACCGTATTTTTTCCACCGCCTGTGTGTAACCGTAAGTTTTTCTCCATCCTCTCCCAGCTTTTTTTTATTTTTTTTCCATCCGGTACGCCAAATGATCTTTGAGCATATCGAGGACAAAAATATCATCATATTTAAAAATTTTCTTTTTCCTATGGTACGGTAAAATGTGATCGTCCCCAGAAAATGATGATGATTTTGCAATGACAACCTGCAGGGAATAATGCCAGTTGTTCGGTTTGTATACTTTCTTATAATATTCGGTCTCTACCCGTGACTCATCACTGATAATATCGGTCTCCCTGTAAATGAGTGATTTTCCACTGAGCATAATCCCTCTGCTGTAATCCAGCTGCTCATATAATTCCGAGAGATTGCTGTCACAGTTATACATTACCGGCCGATCCAGCTTCTTTTCATCTCCCGCGGAAGCAAGATAAAAATCCGCGCTGTCAAAATCCACCAGCAGTTTCAGCTGCTCCAGCAGTTCCTTTCGCATTTCATCAAAATCTTCCAGCGTATAGACTTTATAAAATGATGGTATTTAAAATAATCCAATCGTTTGTTTCCAATGTCTTCATTTGTTTTTCTCCTATCATGAAAAAAGACGGCGCACCTCTATGAGGTACGCCGTCTTTGGCTTCTATTACTATACAGCAGATAACGGGAGTCGAACCCGCCTCCCTCAGCTTGGGAAGCTGATGTTCTACCGATGAACTACATCTGCATTTTCATAGCATATTGTAGCACATCTTCTCTGCCTTGTCACCAAAAAAATACTTAATTTGGATTATTTTACTATTATCACTTTAAACAGCTTTTTAATTATTGTATCCATGTCCTGTTGCATCTTCTACAATAGAAGAATTTCTCAAATCAAATTTCTTTTTTTTTCAATGCTGATTTTTTAATAACAAACTTCACATCTTTGGTAGAATAACCAAGAACAGTCACATTTTTCCTTGATGTCTTATATACACCAACTGTTTTTCCATTTTCGTCTTTCACAGTAATCTTGACATTTTTCATGCATGCCATCCGGCCAGAACCATTATACGCAACCCTCGCTGTCATAACAAGATTTCCAGATTTATCAAATGATGCTTTATAAACGTTTATTCCCCATTCTTTGTATCCCAGATCACTTGATGCAATAACTTTGTCAGTATATTTTTTTTTCCTTAACTTCTACCTGACAAATCAGATTCTGACCATCTTCGGTCACTGCATATACGGTAGTTTTTCCAGCCTTGACACCAGTTACCTTACCATTCTTATCTACTTTTGCAATCTTTTCATTCTTAGATTTCCATGATTTTACCTTCGCACCGGTAACAGACAGTTTCTTGGTAAATCCCTTTAGTAATTATAGCTTTGGTATTGCTAATTTTTGCATTTTCATTGAGCTGATCAATTTTTAAAATATACTGAGTATCTGATGAAAATGTAATTCCACAGCTATAATCTCCAGAAGAAAAACCCTTCAAAAAAATAAATAAAAGCATACCCTTGAAGTTTCTCCACATACATCCAGTCCGATGTAACAACTGAAACCGGGTTCTGATTCATAGCTTCCAACTTTCCAGTACTATCATAAATAGAAATTTGCATATTTGTTGCTGCCGGTGCCAGCACTGTAATAGCAAGTTCTTTATTGGATGTAGCCGTAAATGGAACCTTAATTTCACTACCTGCCGTAGCATTTTCTAATGCCGAGGATATATATAATGTTTGTACGTTCTCTGCAGCCTCCACAGAAGTACCTCCTGCAAATACTGCGGTAAACACCACTGCAAACGCCAGCACTAAAGTTACAATCCTCTTGGTTACATTTGTTTTCATAATTTTTCCTTTCTATCTGTATGTTGTTCTACCTTTATAGTATCACATATCAAAAAGGAAACCGCAAGCCGTTCTTTCTTCCTATTTTAACAGTCTTTGACGAGATCTTTAACCACTTCCCCGGCAATGATCAGTCCGACCACCGACGGCACAAATGCCACACTTCCCGGAATTGCCCGGCGCTCCGTGTACACTTGTGCTTTGCTCCCGGCGGACAGATACAGTTTGAGCGGCAGCTAATCGCCATATCTTCTACCGGTTTGATCGGTTCTTCCTTGGAATACACAACCTTTAATTTCTTTTACGCCCCGCTTCTTAAGCTCTCTGCGCATGACCTTCGCTAAAGGACACACACTGGTCTTATAAATATCTGCCACTTCAAATTTACTTGCATCTAACTTATTTCCAGCCCCCATACTGCTGATAATCGGAATGTTCATCTCTTTTGCTTTCATCACCAACGCAATTTTTTGCAGTGACCGTATCTACCGCGTCCACAATATAATCATATTCTTCAAAAGGAAAGTCCTTTGCGTTTTCCGGCAGGAAAAAAACAGTCATGGATTTCCACCTTCACATCCGGATTGATTTCGAGCATACGCTCTTTTCATAACTTCTGTTTTATATTTACCAACCGTCTTTCTTGTTGCGATGATCTGACGGTTCAGATTCGTCAGGCATACCTTGTCATCATCGATCAGATCAAAATATCCTACACCTGTCCGGACCAGTGCCTCACAGACGTATCCGCCCACACCACCGATTCCAAACACTGCCACACGGGCATTTTTCAGCCGATCCATCGCCTCTTTTCCCAATAATAACTCCGTTCTTGAAAACTGTGTTAACATATATGAACTCCTTTTATCCTATTTTCCCTATCGCAATACATTATATTATGGCAGGTTCCAAACTGCAAGCCTCTCTTTCTATTTATATAATAGGGTAGAGGGAGAATAATTATCTCGCCCCTCCCATTGAACCGTACGTACGGATCTCGTATACGGCTCTACAACTTATATTCCAACTTTTGCTAAGTAATAGGATAAGGGATTGAGCAGACCAGCTCCATCTTTTATCCTATTTTCAAGTAAATCTTTACTGATAATGAAATTCACCACGTTCATTCCACTTCTTCTATACCACCCAAGTCTTGAATTCGCAACTTTATGAATATCTTCCTGACTGTATCCGTTTCGGTTCTTCCAGTTTAGATAACTTAGGTTTCTGTAGATGGTTTTCGGCTTCTTCCATTGCTTCATGACTATCATTCTTATTTTGTGTCTTAGCCACTGTCCAAGCTCTTCCACAAATTGCTTCATCAACCCGATTCTAAAGTAATTAATCCATCCTCGCACAATCTCATTTACTCGCTTGATTGTAACCACAAGAGGTCTTGCTATTGCTTTCCCTCTCTTCAGATATTCACACAGCTTCTTTTTAAGCTTCTTTTTTTTCTTTTCATTGGTAGGTTTTACTTTCCACTCTCCACCGTTTTTCAGAAATGTGAATCCTAGGTATTTGCTTCGCATCGGTCTGACTACTTTCGTTTTTGTTGCATTTACTTTTTAGAAATAGTTTCCGTTCCAGCCAATCACTTATGGAGTTCATCACCCGGTTAGCCGCCATTTCACTTTTAGTGAAAATTAATACACATCATCTGCATACCTTGTAAAGCGGAGTCCTCTATGTTCCAGTTCTTTGTCCAGCTTGTCCAAGTAGACATTTGAACATACGACTGAAAGAGGGCCTCCTTGCGGCACGCCGGTAATAGTTGCTTTTTCCAAGCCGTTTTCCATTACACCTGCTTTCAGATATTTCCGAATCAGATTTAATGTGGTACTGTCATTTACTTGTTCTCTTAGTATCTGAATTAATTTGTCGTGATTTACCTTGTCAAAAAACTGTTCTATATCTATATCCACTACCCATTCATACCCATCATTCAAGTATTCCAATGCCTGTCGAATGGCATCATGACAACTTCTTCCGGCTCTGAATCCATAACTATAGTCACTGAATATCTCTTCATAAATATCAGATATAGGCTGTGCTATTGCCTGCTGGATAGTTCTGTCAAGTGCTGTGGGTATTCCCAATGGTCTTTTCTTACCATTGTCTTTCGGAATGTATACTCTTCGGACTGGTTTCGGTATATATGTTCTGTTTCTAAGAGATGTTAACGATTTTTTCTCTCTGTTCTTCCTTATATAATCTCCCAGTTCTTCTACAGTAACTCCATCAACACCACTCGCACCTTTATTGGCAACTACCTTTTTTATAGGCTCTGTTCAGATTTTCTTTTGACAAGATCACTTCAATCAATTCCATTGTTGTTACTCCTCTGACTTATCCTAAAATTCATACATAACACCCCTCTAAGTATAAACAGTATTCCTCGGTTACGTTCCTACTTTTCCTGTCCACTCGATTTCTGGCTCATGTATTATTTTAAACATAACGATTCGTACTATAAATCGTTTCAGTCCTTCGGCTTTCGCCTACTATGACATCATCTGACTCCCTCTCTAAACCTTTTTTCGACCATACCTTTCAGTATGTGAGTAGGGTCTCCCTGAGGTAAGACGCTAATCTTTCGTTCCACAACCTCTTGATTTACAACTTCGGTTTACGTTTACCTTTTGGACTTTGGTTTGTCTAGCAACCTTACCCACCCTAATCGCCTTATCAAGTTTCTGTACGTAGGCTCAAGAACTTTGTTACACCACTTCCTTCATCCATACCATTACTGGTACCGACTTGTGGTTCACTACACTTGGCGGTAACTACCCGTGACTGGACTTCCACCAGTAAGATTAGTGCCATGCTCGGCACACTAGAAGAAAAAGCGGTCTGCCTTCCGGCAAACCGCTTTCTCTTTTCAACTATTCAGAACCCGCCAATTGAAATCCGCGCATACACTTACCTACCCCTAATATCTTCCATTGCGTTTACCATGCGGTAAACGGTTGCAACGCCGATTTTTGATCTACCTTTGATGCCTTGAAATAGATTTCCTTACAGCAGGAACAATCTTCCTCAAGGATAATATCCAGCAGCATCAGCCGCTGCTTGGTAATCCTACAGCCTGATTCCTTCAGTTTTTGAATAATCATTTCTCTCTGCATCATTTGGCATCTCTTCTTTTTTCTATTTTGCTGACACAGTTTTCTTTTTGCGTCAAAGTTTAATGTGTTACTCTCCTTGTACGGACGGAACAGCAGATAAATGAATCCGATGATCAGTAAGAATGCTACAACGGTACCAACACCGAATGTACCAACTGTGATCAGTGTACCGATCTGGTAGATACACAGGGAAACAATGTAAGCTAAGATACACTGATATCCGATCGCAAACCAGAACCACTTCACGTTGTTCATCTCACGTTTGATAGCTCCCATTGCCGCGAAGCATGGTGCACATAACAGGTTGAATACCAGGAAACCATAAGCGGCAACCGGAGTCATAACCAAAGACAGTGACTTCCAGATTTCGGAACCATCTTCTGCAACTTCTGCAAAACCGAATAACTGTCCGAACGTAGCTACAACGTTCTCTTTTTGCGATCAGACCGGATACCGCAGCAACTGCCATCTTCCAGCCGTTACCAGCCTTAGTCCAGCCAAGTGGTGCGAAGATCCATGCGATTGCAGAACCAACTTTTGCAAGAACACATTCTGCCTGGGCAGTCTCAAGAGCAGCACCTTCTAATCCGTCGAAATCAAGCATTCCAAAGGTTCCGTTGCTCCATCCGAAGTTCATTAAGAACCATAAAACAATTGTTGATAACAGGATAATGGTACCTGCCTTCTTGATGAAGGACCATCCACGCTCCCACATGCTGCGGAGAACGTTGCCGACGGTCGGCCAGTGATATGCAGGAAGCTCCATAACGAATGGTGCAGGCTCTCCTGCGAACATCTTTGTTTTCTTTAAGATAATACCGGAACAGATAATTGCTGCAACACCTACAAAATAAGCACTCCATGCAACCCATCCGGAATTATGGAAGAATGCACCTGCGATCAAAGCAATAATCGGAAGCTTTGCTCCACAAGGTACGAATGTTGTTGTCATGATTGTCATCTTGCGGTCACGGTCGTTCTCGATCGTACGGGAAGCCATAACACCAGGAACACCGCATCCACTACCAATCAGCATTGGGATGAATGATTTTCCGGATAATCCGAATTTACGGAAAATACGATTCCATGATAAATGCGATACGTGCCATATATCCACAGGACTCAAGGAATGCCAGGAAAATGAACAGTACCAGCATCTGTGGTACGAATCCAAGTACAGCACCCACACCGGAGATGATACCATCTACGACAAGTCCTGTCAGCCAGCCGGCACAGTGAATGTTCTCAAGTAAGGTTCTTGCTCCCGGAACAATCCACTCGGCAAACAATGTATCATTTGTCCAATCGGTAAGGAATCCACCAACTGTTGTGATAGATACATAATATACGATAAACATAACTAATGCAAAAATCGGAAGTGCAAAAAAAACGGTTCGTAACAAAACGGTCAATCTTATCCGAAGTGGAAAGTTTCTCACCCTTCTTTGCTTTTTGTAAGACACTCTCCAATGATGGAAGAAATGTATACATAACGCTCATTGGTAATGATTGACTCGGTATCATCATCAAAATGATCCTCAAGTTCCTTTGATCTCTGCAGATACATCTGGCATCAGACTTAAGAGTTCAGAAATCTTATCGTCTTTTTTCCAGAAGTTTGATTGCGAAAAACCGCTTCTGTTCCTGTGGAATATCCGAGCTGATCTTATCCTCTACCTTTGCAATGATATCCTCAACCTCTGATGCGAACGCATGTGCAGGTGTGACTTTCTTCTTCTGCTGTGCGAGAGCAACGGCCTTTTCTGCTGCCTTTGTAATTCCTGTTCCTTTCAGAGCGGAAATCTCAACAACTTCGCAGCCCAGTTTCTGGCTCAGCTTATCGATATGTATCACATCACCATTCTTGGCAACGATATCCATCATGTTTACTGCCATGATTACCGGAATACCAAGTTCCATGATCTGTGTAGAAAGATATAAGTTACGCTCAATGTTTGTACCATCCACAATATTGATGATTGCATCCGGTCTGTCTGCAACAAGATAATTTCTTGCCACCACTTCCTCCAGGGTGTATGGGGAAAGAGAATAAATTCCCGGAAGATCCATGATGGTAACATCTTTATGACCCTTCAGACGTCCTTCCTTTTTTTCTACTGTTACACCCGGCCAGTTACCAACAAACTGATTGGAACCGGTCAATGCATTGAACAATGTCGTTTTTTCCGCAGTTTGGGTTTCCTGCCAATGCAATTTTCACTGCCATAATTCTCCTCTTTTTCTGTGCTGGCGCACCTTTGTTTTATCAACCTTGCTAAAATTTGAAATCGCTAGTTTCTGTAAGCACCTGCTAGTTTTTGTAAGCCATTACTAACCTTATGGTAAAAAAAAATTACTCTACCTGGATCATTTCAGCATCTGCTTTACGCAGGGACAGTTCATAACCTCTGACCGTAACTTCCACCGGATCTCCGAGTGGGGCTACTTTACGGACATAAATCTCTACGCCCTTGGTAATTCCCATGTCCATGATACGACGTTTTACAGATTCCTTCGCCTGTCAGTTTTGTAGCTTTGACAGTCTTCGCCAACTTTTGCATCTTTTAATGTCTTCATCGCTGCTCCCTTTCTAAATCATTATTTTATTTGCCATATCCTTACCGATAGCAACACGCGCTTCTTTCACATTCACGATCATGTTTCCATCCGTTTCAGATATCACAGCCACTTTTCCCCCGACAACAAAACCAAGATTCTCAAGATGGCGTCTTGTTTCTTCTTTTCCACCGATCTTTTTTGATCTCATTCTCTTCTCCTGCTTTGCACATTGTTAAAGGCATCATAAAAACATCCTCCTGCTTTCCGCCGCGTGCAAGCGACTTTATTGAGAATCATTTCCATCTCTTACGTCAGTTAGTATATGCTAACGAGCATAAGTTGTCAATAACAAAATAATATTTTTTCAGCTTATCCGACATTTTTCTCCCTAAAATACTCAGGTGCCAGCACACAAAATTTTTCTGTTATTAAGCGTTTGCAAGCGCTTTTCCAAGTGCCTTGCACTGTTCCATTGCATCTGCATCCGGGCTTCCTGACAGATGACACCTTCTCCTCCTACGATCGTTGCGCCGGCTCCGCTCATACGTGCTTCCCAGTCACGCATCCACTGGCCGTCACCCCATCCGTAAGAACCAAACAGTCAATCTTCTTTCCGGAAGCAAATCCTTCCACGTCTGCAACAAACGGCTCCATCTCACTCTCTTCGAGTACTTCTGCTCCCATGGCAGGACATCCTAATGCAAATACACCCTCTCCCTTTAACTCATCAATGTTCATATCACTGACAAATACAGCTTCCGCCTCTTTGCCTGCCTCTTTGATTCCTTCCACGACGGCATTTGCCATGCTTTCTGTGTTTCCACCCTGTGTCCAAAATACAACTGAAATCTTACTCATTTTAAATTCTCCTTTTCTTTTTATAATGTTATGATGCATATTGACAGTCACAATCAACCAGCTGCCAGATTTCCGTATTGCTGCAAATCGCAATAATCTCTTCAATGCGCATTCCATATGACAAAAAAGCTGGATCAGTTTTTCTCTGGAATGTTCATATTTTTGAAACAGCCGGATTTTTTTTCATGTGGTCTGTCGTATACTTTCCAGTACCCCGAATACAAATAGTTTTTCCCCTGATTGCGGATGAATCCTTTTACATCCTCTGGCGGATATCCAAGCAACAGTCCCATCTCATGCGGAAAAACTTTCTTTTCCCTCAGATACTGCTGGTAATGTGCACGAAACACCGGTAATACCTGTTTTAAGTTTGTGTCAGTATAGCCAATCTCATGCAACAATGCCTGCACGCTTTCTTTGGAAAAAAATGCTTCCAGACGATCCGGATGATACAAAAACACTGTAATCCTGCCTGCGTGAATCCCTAACGGATAAACTGACAGTTCACTGTCTTTGAACACTTCTTTCATCCGTGGATATTCCATGGTTCCGATATTCAGCAGATTTGATTCTTTTTAATCCGGTTATCAGCGGTGCACACTGAAATGCAATTTGAAGTTCGATTTTCATCGCCACGCAGTTTCCGTATGATCTCCCATGTTTCACTGCTCAAGTCCGTCACTCCTCCCTAAAGTTAGTTGTATCTAACTTAAGAAAAAGAAATACACGAAAAAACAGGCTCTCGTCAAGAGCCTGTTGTGATATTTTTATCAATTATATTTTCTGTTGCGTATACCGTACCAATGCCTCCCGATAAATCGCCCCCAGACGGCTTGGCAGAACTTTTTTTATGGGTCACCATGCCAATATGCATATCTCCCTGCACCTGCAGCGGAACCGAGACAATATTCTCTCCGTTTAATTCCTCGTCAATCACCCCGCTGCAGACTGTATAACCATTCAGACCAATCAGCAGATTAAACAGGGTTGCCCGGTCTCTGACACGGATGTTTTTCGGCCATGCACGGTACTGAATATCTCCTCGGAGAAGTAAAAAAGAATTGTGTTCTCCTGTTCAAAAGAAAGATACGGATACGGCTCCAGTTCTTCGATTGTCACAGACTTTTTTGCCCGCAAGCGGATTTTTCGTGCTCACAAAAATATGCGGTTTTGCCACAAAAAGCTCGGTAAACACAAGGTCATGTTCCTTGAGCAGTTTCTCAAGTACGGTACGGTTAAAATCGTTCAGATAAAGAATTCCGATCTCGCTTTTCATCTGCGCGACATCCTCTATGATTTCATACGTCTGGGTTTCCCGCAGACAGAAATCATACTTTTCGCTTCCATACCGCTCGATCAGTTCCACAAATGCATTGACTGCAAACGAATAATGCTGGGTGGAAACACTAAATTCCTGTTTCCGCCCAGCTTTTTTTCTTGTATGTTTCCTCCAGCAGTGCCGCCTGTTCCAGAACCTGTCTGGCATACCCTAAAAAAGTCTCCCCCTCTTTGGATATGACAATTCCGCGGTTTGTCCGTTCAAAAAATGGTAATCCCCATCTCTTTTTCCAGTTCCCTGACTGCCTTTGTCAGACTCGGCTGGGAAATAAATAATTTCTTTGCCGCATCGCATCACTGATCGTCCCGGTCTGTGCAACGGTCGTAACATATTTCAACTGCTGTAAGGTCATAAAGCATCCTCCTATAAGATGTCAATATACTCTCCGTTTAATGCTTTTATTCATGCTGCGGACAGCGCAGAATTTACCGCACATGGAACAGGTATCCTCCTGTTCCGGTGCCCGCACGAATGGCTTTGGCGGTCTCCGGGCCCATGGCACATGCCCACTGTGCTTCCCAGTCCAGTACTCTTCTGGCATCCGCCATCTTATTGTCCATCTCCATGGCTCCCGGTACATGCTTTGCGATATCTGCCGCGTGCGCTGCAATCTTTGATGCCATAATTCCCTGCTTTACATCGTCCACATTCGGAAGTGCCAGATGCTCAGCTGGTGTCACATAGCAGAGGAATGCCGCACCGTTGGCAGCAGCGATCGCACCACCGATGGCGGAAGTGATATGATCATATCCCGGAGCAATATCGGTCACCAGAGGCCCTAATACATAAAAACGGTGCACCCATGCAGATGGTCTGCTGGATCTTCATATTTGCAGCAATCTGATCCATCGGCATATGTCCCGGTCTTCTACCATAACCTGGACATCCTTTTCCCATGCACGTTTGGTCAGTTCTCCCAGACGGACAAGTTCCTCAATCTGACAGACATCCGAAGCATCTGCAAGACATCCCGGACGGCAGGCATCTCCAAGGGAGATGGTCACATCATATTCCCCGGCAGATGTCAAGAATTTCATCATAATATTCATAAAACGGATTTTCTTCCCCGGTCATTGTCATCCACGCAAATACTAAAGAACCGCCACGGGATACAATGTTCATCTTCCGCTTGTGGTTTTTGATCTGATCGATGGTTTTTCTGGTAATGCCACAGTGCAGAGTAACAAAATCCACACCATCCTCTGCATGCAGACGTACAACATCAATAAAATCTTTTTGCCGTGAGTGTTGCCAGGTCTCTCTGATAGTGTATCACAGAATCGTATATACCGGTACAGTTCCAATCATCGCCGGACATTCCGAAGTCAGTTTTCTCCGGAATCCTGTAGTATCTCCATGGGAAGACAGATCCATGATTGCGTCCGCTCCCCATATCCACCGCTGCCATAACTTTCTGCATTTCAATATCATAATCTTTCCAGTCTCTGGATACTCCGAGATTGACATTGATTTTGGTCCGGAGCATGGAGCCCCACCCTGCGTATCCAGACATTTATGGTTTTTATTTGCGCAGATGGCCACCTTGCCGGACGCTACCAGAGGCATCAGCTCTTCCACACGCAAGTGTTCCTTCTGTGCAACTTTCTTTAATTCTTCTGTTACGATTCCTTTTCTTGCAGCTTCCATCTGCGTTTTGTATTCTCTCATTGGTTTCTCCCTTCCTTGCATAAAATAAAAAAAACACACGTATAATGCTTATACGTGTGTGTGGTAACTTTCATTTTCCCTACGTTGGCATTATCCAAATCAGGTTACAGGTCGAAGCAATACAGCTTACTCTCAGCCTTCTTTTTGAAAGCTCCCTTTTTCTTATTTTAAATATAGTTCATTATTATACAATCCATGGATACTGTCAAGATTTTTCCCTGTAAGTTCCAATAAAAAATACATAAATTTTACAGGAAGCAGATTGTCATATTCTGTGTTATACGCTATGATAAGTTTATTCGGCAAAGGATGTGGCAGAGATTGCAGTTGTTTTATTCCTGCAACTTATGGATATCCGTGACCTGACGCAGACACTCTGGATGACCCATGTCATGATCGGTCTTGCAGTTTTATATTTTATCTATACCATCTGCAACAAATTTTATCACCACACGACGACACATGCGCTGTGGATCTGCCATCTGATCTCCTGTCTGCGAAAAAAGGAGGCCGTTTACAACGCCTCCTCCCGAAACATCCATCTGCAGATTGCCTGTGGATATGCTGTCTTTGATTCACGGACAGATGCGGATCTGGATGCCCTTCAAAAAGCGGGCAGATTCAGAATATGTACGAAAACAAAAACAGTTAAAAACATTTTCTTACCGCTGAGGCTCTGCCTGCAGCGGTATTTTTGCGACATTATCTTTTTTTTTACGGAGTTTCTTTACCTCATACAACTGCTCGTCCGCAAGCGAAAGTGCATCCGCAAGCCTGTGCTCATCGCCCGGCTCTAACGCACAGGCACCGATGGAAACCGTTACGTTATACGGTTTGTCACTCTGTTCATTCCGAACGGTGAATGCATCGTATAACTCCTGTAATAACAGTTCTTTTTCTTTTCCGTCATCAGTGCACATGCATACTCATCCCCGCCGATTCTCGCAACAACCCCATCCCCTGTCTGCTCCTTTTGGACAATCTCTGCAAGAATTTCCGCGATGGTGTGCAGGGGAATAATCCCCTTCCTCATGTCCGTACCGGTCATTGATGATTTTAAGATTGTTCATATCCGCATAAAGCACCAGAAATGTTTTTTCCGCTGCTCTTGCTTTTTTTTTCAGCATAGGCTCCGCATATTCGAAAAAATCCCCTCCGGTTACAGATCCCGGTCAGTGGATCTTTCTTTGAAAGTGTTTCCAGTTCCAGATTGTTTTCCTTTAAGACATACAGAGATTCCTCTAACTGTTTCTGAATATTCTCATTGTTTTTCAGAAGATTCAGCATCTTGACTGCTGCCGAAATCTGATTACTTAAAAATTCTCCATATTCCAGCACTTCATCGGTCAGATCACACACTAAAATTCCATACAGCATTTCATTGGCATACAGAGGAAGCGTTACCATCCATGCCCGGTCAGACATTCCCAGCCTGGAAAACCGGAAAATATTTTTTTTGCCTTTTTTTTTTTTTCTGATGAATGGCGGGTATATTTTCTACATTTCCATGAAGTTCGCTGGCTTTCAGCAGCAGCTGCTCCGGCATCTGAAATAATTCATGATTCAGATGAATGACCGGCTCCTCATAGATGTACAAAAATGCATTATGTATCTTTAACCATTCCATTGTTGCAAGAATTTCCCCAAAACTCTGATCGGTTCCTTTTTTCAAAACAAAGCAGTTTCAAAATAAAGTTTTTCATTTCGAAATTTACCCGTTTCTGCTTTCCGAACAGTTCATCTACCAGTCAGTGATTCATGGACTCGTATTTTTCCAGCACATCATTGCGCGCATCCACTTCTTCCTGATTTCCCCGGCAAAACGAATTCCGGATCACCAGATCGGTCGGAAGGCGCACAGAAGAGACTTTTTCTCCCTGCATCATCCGGCATAACAGTTCACATGCTTTGCTGCCAAGTTTTGACACATCCGCACGTACCGAAGAAAGTGTCGGATAAATCTGGGAACACCACTCCGTATCATCATACCCGAAAACCGAGATATCCCTTCCCGGCATAAGCCCCCGCGCCTTCAGTTCTTCATAAAATCCGGCTGCAGTTTCATCATTGACACAAAAAACGGCTTCCAGATCCGGATTGTCATCCAGAAGTCTGGCATAGGCGCTATGGCGAATTTCCTGTCAGATCCCCTTCCACATACCGTTTTTCCTGCGGTAAGATACCGTTCTTCCAGAGTGCACTCTCAAACGTAGCTTTGCGCTCCATTGCATCGGAATTTTCCTTCGGTCCGCCTACCATTCCGATTTTTGTGTAATGCAGATCCTGCACGAGATAATCGATTCCCTGCCGGATTCCACGGTCATTGTCATAACTGACATTTACATATCCTTCCAGATCAGAGGAAACCAGAACGCATGGAATTCCATCATAGTGATGCATAAATTCAACCATACGTTCTTTCGTCGTGTAACAGCCAATACAGTTTGCCGCTACGATAATCCCGTCCAGACGGCCTTTTTTGTACACTCGAAAACAGGGTATCATACTGATATTCATACATAATATCCGTGTTCTGCGCGTAATCACGGTCTAAAAAATTTTCCCGGAAGCACTACCATGTTGACATCCTGCTCTTTTTGCTGCCTCCCTCAGACCTTTACACAAAAACGTTGTAAAATCGTCTGTGATGCCTCCGACCATCACGCCTATGGTTTTCCTTTTGTTTTTGTCATATCTATCCGCCCCTTAGCTCATTTCAATTAAAGTTAGCTCATTTTCTATTCTTAATAAAATTATTTTAATATAATTTTATGTTTATATCAATTATATTTTTAGCTAATTTTAGTCGGATAAATTTGTGGAATGTGATCTAAATCTCTTCACATTCTCCGGAATCCTCGATAATCCGAAGTCCGGCTGTGCTGGTAACCGGAAGAGAAAACGCAATGGTTCCCGCTTTTGTCCCGATTCCGGCTTTTTCCATGATGGATTTCATAATCGCATTTTTCTGTTCCGTTTTCGTAACAATAAATATAATTTCTTTTTTCGGAAACCAGCGATACGCCGAGAAACTGTTCTGCCCGTTTCATTCCGACACCTTTCCCGTGAAAAACCGTTCCCCCGGTGGCTCCGCCTTCTTCTGCCGCACGCATCACCTGCGTATTGTATCCGTAATTGGCAATTGCAATGATCAGCTCATGTTTTGTCTCCTTCAACGTTGTCTCCTCCCTTTCTCGAATTCCTGTTCTCCCAGCATAAATTTCAGCTGCTGTTTTTCCGCCAATACTGCTAAGCGGTATCAGAAAGACAATTCCGTCCCGGGCACATCAATTTTCAGTTCCGTCTGCAATCCCTTTTTCACGGTTTTCCAGGTGGGACGTGTGACCAGACAAAAATGAATGCCTTTCTCGTCCTCCTCGAGTCCGAAGTAATCCAGTACATCGCTGGCCGCTGTTCCCATGGCAAGAGAAATATTTCCAGTATCCACGTGATTTTGCTTATAAAACTTCACAAATTTCTGCATCTGTTTTCGATTGCAGATCGTAACCATCATATAGATCTCACTCATTTGTCCGCTCCTCTTTCCTGTTTTTCTATAATTCTATAATTGCATCATCCGCATACCCGGCAAACACATCCTCTGCCTGCCTGTAATGGCTGTTCTGCCATTTCTTCCTTTTTATTACTCTTAATCTTATAGATCAGCCCGAGGGACCTGCAGCGTAATCAGCGGAGTCATGGCAACCATCGCTACCACGCCGAAGGCATCCTTTACCACATCGCCGCCTACTGCCGTACAAGCGCCCTGTGCCAGTGGCAACAGAAAAGTTGCCGTCATCGGACCGGATGCCACGCCGCCGGAGTCAAAAGCAATCGCGGTAAAGATTTTTCGGAACAAATAACGTCAGAAACAGTGCAATGGCATAGCCCGGAATTAAAAAAAATACATAATCGGAATTCCCGTAAGCACCCGCAGCATGGAAAGCCCGACCGAAGCAGCCACACCAACCGAAAGGCTGATCTGCATCGCTTTTCCGGAAATATCCCCATCGGTCAGTTCTTCTACCTGTTTCATCAGGACATAGACGGCCGGCTCTGCCTTGACAATGAAATATCCGATGACCATTCCGACCGGGACTAAAATCCACGGACACGGCAGTGATGCCATAACGGTTCCAAGATAGTTTCCTGCGGGAATAAATCCGACATTGGCACCGGTCAGGAAAAGTACCAGTCCGACATACGTGTAAAAGCAGTCCCACACAGATTTTAATCAATGTCTTTTTATGTAGTTGAATGGAAACAAGCTGGAAAATTCCAAAAAAGAAAACGATTGGAAGCAGGGAACCTGCAATTTCTTTGAGATAATAGGGAATTTCGGATAAAAACAGCCGGCCAAGTTCCACAGAATTGAAAGCTTCCGGCACGTCCGCTGCCACATAACTTCCCTGGGCAGGATATACCAGTCCCAGGAGCAATACCGCAAGAACAGGACCGATCGAACACAGTGCAACCAGTCCGAAACTGTCGTTTTCCGCATGCTTATCATTTCGGATTGCAGAAATACCAACGCCCAGCGCCATAATAAACGGCACCGTCATCGGTCCCGTGGTCACACCGCCGGAATCAAACGCCACCGCCAGAAAATTATCCGGAACAAACCTTGCGATCACAAATATCACACCATAGAACACAACTAATAACGGGGCTAACGCTATTCCAAATAAAATACGAAGCAGTGCTACAACAAGAAATGCGCCAACCCCGGCTGCCACCGAAAGAATCAGCACCATATTCGGCACCGACGGCACCTGAGCGGCAAGCACCTGCAGATCCGGTTCTGAAATGGTAATGATGACCCCGAGAAAAAAAGCCCAGAAGGAGGATCACCCATAGTTTTTTGGTTTTAAGCATGCTGCCTCCTACACGTTCCCCCATAGGAGACATTGACATTTCGGCACCCATGGAAAAAAACAGCATGCCTATAATTACAAACACCGCACCGATCATAAATTCCAGCAGAATACTGGCGGACACCGGTGCCACTGTAAAACTCAGTAACAATACAATGAACAGAATCGGCAATACTGCCTGTATGGATTCTTTTTGCTTTTTCTTTTCTCTTTTCCAAACAATCCCTCCTTCTTCCGGTATATTTTCATACAATTTATATATGTATGCCATATTATCATACACTAGAAGGAAAAACCAGCAAATTTTCCCTAAGATTTGGTTAAAATATTATTTTTTAAAACCGGCATGCGAAAAAATCTGTATCAGCAGAGGAATGACCATAATAAACCATACGAGTGGTTCCGCCACGATTACACCTGTGTAGCCAAACCACGGAACGAGTGTTGCTGCAATCACGATTTTGCCGATCATTTCCAGTGAACTTGATACCAGCGGTGTAATATGGTCTCCCAGCCCCTGCATGGCATTACGGACGACACATATCACTGCCGTGACAAAATAAAACAGCGTATCAAACTTCAGATAATTGGTTGCATTCTTCAGTACTTCGGCATTTTTGCTTCCAGTTACCATGTAAACCAGCCAGTCTCCGATTGTATAACTTGCAACAATGGTAAAGCTGCACCAGATGCAGGTATATAAAATTGCAAGCCCGATTCCCTTTTTTATCCGGTCAATCCGTCCTGCTCCAAGAATTCTGTCCGCAGTATGTTGCCATCGTCTGTCCGAATACCGTAAACATAATCATAAACATTTCCGATATTTTGCGGGCTGCGGTATGTGCAACGATAATGTTCTGTCCCAGTTTATTGATTGCCGTCTGCAGCGTCAGGGAACCGATATTGATCAGGGGAACTCATAAACCCCATGGACAGACCCGCGCTTAGCATGCTTTGGATCATCTGCGGCTGTGGCTCTTTGAAATCGTCCCCGGACAACCGGAGCAGTTCATACCGTTTTATCATATAGATCCAGCAGATCACAAACGCCAACGCCTGTGCCGAAACCGTGGCAACCGCGGCTCCCCTTACCCCCGTTTTTAAAACGACCACAAAAAAAAGAGATCCCCCGCAATGTTCAATATGACAGAGATTGCAAGAATCACCAAAGGCGTAATGGTATCTCCGAGTGCACGCAGTGCAGCAGCGCAGGCATCATAAAGAAATGTTGCAATCAATCCCGCAATAATAATTATACAATATAAGAACCCGCCATTGTCCTTAAATTTTCCGGTACATTTAAAAAGCGTAAAATCGGCTGCAGAAAAAAGCAGACCGAGAACCGTCAGTCCCGCAGCAACGGCAATTCCGAGTGTCAGTGACATGGCAAACGATTTTTTTCACCCCGCGCAGATCCTTTGCTCCGAACCGCTGTGCAGTGACGATGGCAAACCCGTTGGAAAGCCCCATCAGAAAGCCGATGATCAGATTGCTCAGTGAACTTGTGGCACCGACAGCCGCAAGTGCATCTTCCCCAGAAACGATCCGACAATCCGGGTATCCACCAGGCTGTATGTAAGCTGCAGCAGATTGGCCAGAAAAATCGGAAGCGCAAAAGCGAGTATTAATCGGGAAGGTTTTCCTTTTTGTAAGATCTTTCATTTTATTACCTCGTAAAAAAATTTCTCTTTTTCATAAAATAAACATATTTTTTGTCGAAAATAATAATATCACAATTTGTAAAGGATAGATACTAATGAAAACAACGGGAATCGTTTCTGGAAAAAAGCCCAGAAAATCCGGTCAGGGATTTAACCCCTGTTCCCCGCTGCTTCCGGAAATAGGTCATCATCTCCCTAGTGAGACTTAATCCTTCCGGATCATCCGGCACATCCCGGTAATCCACCCATTCGGCAAGTGACAGTTCCTCCTCTTCGAGCCGGATCTCACCTTCTTCTGCCAGATCGCAGAAAAATCCCATCAGAAGATTACTGTCAAAGCCCCATGGCTGGCTTTTTATAATAACGGATATTTTTCACTTTCAGCCCGACTTCTTCCATCACCTCCCGGTGGACAGTTTCTTCCACGGTTTCCCCGATTTCCGTAAACCCGGCAATGAGCGCATACCGTTTGTATTCCCCTACCTGCATACTTTGTCATCATGATCTGATCGTTATTTGTCAGTCCGATGATGACTGCCGGCGCAATCTTCGGAAAAACCATATTGTTACAGACCGGACACTGCAACATGCGCTCCCGCGTGCGGCTGTGTACAAGCGGATGTGCGCATCTGCCGCAGAATTGATTATCCCGGTACCACACATACAGATGCCATGCCGTTGTTGCGGCAAATACACGCTCCTTCGGTTTCATGGACCGGACTGCAAACAGTTTATGATACATAAATCCCGGAATTTCCACATCTTCATAAAGCTCTGTCAGATAAAAAAGATATGTCATCCACGGAAAACAGATATACCAGTCCGGGCACTTTTTTGTGATGTGTCTTACAGTATTCCACCCACACGTGATACTTAAGAAATGTGATCTCCCCCTCGTTTTTCAGATAAACCGTCCGATCACGAAATGCCAGTATCCTGCTGTCGGCATCCGGTTCTTTCATTTCAAATGCATTGTCTAATTTCATTGGATAAATATCCTGTATCATGATTGATTCTCTCTTTTCCTGATCTTGTCATTGTTTTGTCCGCGTCTGACTCCGGTAATGTCAGATCAACCGCATAAATTATCGCATAAAGCCTCCAAAATATCAAATTTTCTTGACGAAAATCCGGGATACGGCTATACTGTATATTTATCTATCTACACACAACAGGGGGGATTTTATATGAAGATACAATTATCCGAACATTTCACTTACAAAAAATTGCTGCGCTTCGTCCTTCCTTCCATCGTCATGATGATCTTTACTTCCATCTACGGTGTAGTGGACGGGCTCTTTGTTTCCAATTACGTCGGAAAGACTGCATTTGCCGCCGTCAATCTGATCATGCCGTTTCTCATGGCAATCTCCGCTTTAGGCTTCATGATCGGTACCGGAGGAAGCGCGATCGTTGCAAAGACATTGGGCGAAGGCAAAAAAAGAGCAGGCAAACGAATACTTTTCCATGCTGGTATACCTCACGCTGATCGGAGGCATTGTCCTCTCCGCGCTCGGCATCCTCTTTTCCCCGCTGATTGCCCGCGGGCTTGGTGCCGACGGTGCGCTGTTGACAAACTGTGTGCTTTATGCCCGCATTACGCTGCTCTCCATGCCGGCCTTTATGCTCCAGAACGTATTCCAGAGTTTCTTTGTCACCGCAGAAAAACCAAAACTTGGTCTTGGTGTCATCGTCATCGCGGGTGTCACCAATATGGTTCTGGACTTTTTACTGGTAGGAGTGTTCCAGATCGGTCTGGCCGGTGCGGCATTTGCAACGGTCACCAGCGAATGTATCGGTGGTCTGTTTCCGATCCTTTATTTTGCACGCAGAAATTCCAGCCTTCTTAAACTCGGGCGCACACACTTTAACGGGAAAATTTTTCTGTGCGCCTGCGGAAACGGTTCGTCCGAACTGATGACCAACCTTTCCAGTTCCATTGTAAACTCTCTGTACAATATTCAGCTTATGAATCTTGCCGGAGAAAACGGTGTGGCTGCGTTTGGAACGATCATGTATGTAAACTTTATTTTTATTGCAATTTTTCTGGGATATTCCATCGGAAGTGCGCCGCTTGTCAGCTATCACTACGGAGCGGGGCAACCATGACGAATTAAAAAATCTGTTCCAAAAAAAGTCTGCGGCTCATCGGAATCTGGGGACTCATGCTGTTTATTCTGGCGCAGCTGATCGCCAGACCTCTGGCCGCCATCTTTGTCGGATATGATGCAGATCTGTTTTCCATGACCCAAAACGGTTTCCGTATTTACTGCATTGCCTATCTGATCAATGGATTTAATATTTACGGTTCTTCGTTTTTACGGCATTAAACAACGGACTGATATCTGCTGCAATCTCTTTTCTGCGGACACTGGTGTTCCAGCTGGCTGCCGTACTCCTTCTGCCACTGCTTCTCGGCATCAACGGAATCTGGAGTGCCGTGGCAGTAGCAGAACTTCTCACGTTAGGGCTCACGGTAACCTTCTTTGTCAGAAACCGCAAAAAATATCATTATGCCTGATCCTTTTTTTCGCGAAGTCTGATTACCAGTTCGTATACCTCCGGCCTGCGCTCCCGCAGATGCTCATCCAGCAGATGCTCTGCGTTCCCGGAAACGTTCTGCCAGTTCCGGATGTTCCTGTGCAATCCGGTCATGTACTTCCTGCCGGTGTTCTTCCAGCCTTTTTTTGCCAGTGTCTCCTCATCTTTCCCGGAAATATTGACAATTTCCTTTAAATGTTCTTCCAGATGCTCCAGCCATTCATCCTCATCCAGCGCCTCCATATGGGACCAGCGTCCGTGAATCAGCTCCTCCACATCCTTATCCGATGTCAGATGCGCAATCTGGCGGGCAATCTGTTTTTCCATTTCCTGTTCTGCCTCCGAACCAAATGCCCAGACAAATTCCTGCACCCGGTTATCTGCCCGCTTCCGGGAGGCGCTTTTTTTCAACATTGTCCACACCGCCCTCCAGCGGATACGGACGACGTATCCCCATATCCTTAAGTGCAATATGGATGGTTCTGCGCACGCAGCCTTCCTCCACCATATACCCGAGTCCGAATCTGCGCAGCTGTTCGTTCACCTCCGCAATATGTTTCCGTCATATAAAACCGGATACCTTTTTCTTTCAGGGAGCCATAAAGCCGCTCCAGACAGTCTGCCGCCGTAATATCAATACTCCCGATGCCTCCCGCATCTAAAATCACCGCACGGGTATCCTCGCGGATGGCATCCTCAATATCTTTCTGCAATACCGAAACATTGGCAAAACACAGATTACTGCTGAACCGGTAAATGACCACATGCTCCACGGCATGGATGGAACTGCTCTCTTTCAGGCCCCGGAAATGACTGTGTCCGGTCTGTATGCCAAGAAAACACCGCGCCGGTTTTGCCGTACGGATAATCATCTCGGTAAAGGAAAGCATGATGCCGATCAAAAACACCATTGATGGTTCCAAGCAGCAGCACTCCAAAAAATGCACCAAAAAAGATCAGACATTCCGTGCGGCTGACTTTCCACAAACGGACTGCAAGTTCAAATTCCGTGGCTCCAAGCAATGCGGAGATCACAATCGCGGTAAGCACCGGAACCGGAAGAAATCCGATAAATCCTGTTCCGCACAAAAGCAGAATCATCATGGAAATTCCCGCCACAATTCCTGTCAGCTGGGTTTTCCCCTGATACTGTTCTCCCATTGCGGTCCTTGATACGGACCCGTTGATCGGACAGCATCCGGTCAGAGCTGCTGCAAAATTTCCAAGGGAAAATGCCAGCAATTCCTGATTGTCGTTGATCCGGTAGCGGTTTTTCTGGGCAAAATTATTTTCTGCCAGAAGAGTCTCTGCCATAATCACTACTGCCACCGACAGACTGATCGTTATGGCATCTTTAAGCGGCACTGCAGACAGATCCACCGCCTTCCACCGCGGAAGTCCCGTCTGCACAGCACTTAATGTCTGTATGCCCCACTCCCTGACCGGAAGAAACTTTGTCATAAGTGCTCCAACCGCCATCAGTACGACCGCCATCGGAAATTTTGGTATCAGTTTCTTTGCCGCCAGCAGAATTACCAGTGCAATCACACCCATTATAAGGGACGGAACATGGATCTGTCCAAGTGTATTTCCGATATGTCCGGCCAGCTCCAAAAAGTTCTCCGGTGCCCGCAGTCCCGCCAAACAGTTTCGGTACCTGCATGAGAATAATCGTCGTGCAGATTCCGGTAATAAAACCGCCCATCACCGGTGCAGATATGTAATTCACGAGTTTTCCCGCTTTCATCAGATAAAATGCCAGAAGCCACACGGCCACAAACAGAGTCAGGTACCGGCACAACTTTAAGTGCTGCTTCTGAACCGCTTTCTATGTGCAGATCAATCAGCGCTCCTCCGATCAGTGCCGCCGGAGCTGCATCCACACCAAAAATGAACTGTGGTGAAGTCGAAAACAGTGCAAACAACAGGATCGGAAACACCGATCCATACAGACCGTATACCGCCGGAAGACCGGCAATCTGCGCATATCCCATGGAAATCGGGATGGAAACGGCCATAATGATAATTCCGGCACAAATATCTTTCGGCAGGTTTTTCTTCTCATAATGTTGCAGTGTCTGTGCAATTGTTACTCTCATATTTCCCCTACTTTCTTGCAATGCGGTGCAGCTGCGGCCGCAGCGTAATCTCTGGTACAACCATGCCCTCCCGCTGGTCAAGCACATAGGCAACCGCCTTTGCCACTTCATCCGGCAGCAGATAACTTTCCGGCTCCTCCCCACAGGTAAAATCCGCATCCCGGTACAGATTGGTATCTGTCATGTCCGGATGAATCGTTGTCACCTTGACACCGTACTTGCGTGCTTCCTCAAACAGACTCTTTCCGAAGCTGGACAGTCCCGTTTTGGTTGCCGCATAGGCACAGCCATGCGGACTGCTCTGCTTTGGCCGTCACGGACGAGATATTGATGATATATCCATGATTTTTCTTCAGCACCCGAAGCAGCCGGTTCGTCAGAAGCAGGGGAATCTCTAGGTTTGTACGGATACCAGGCCTGTATCTTTTTGGGAGTCAGTTCCTCATGCAGACCATAATGTCCGACTCCTGCCGCATTGACAAGTACCTCAATGTCTGCCGTTTTTGTGATCTCTTTCACCGCATCGCATAATTTCTGTTCTTCTAATAAATCGCCTTCTACCGGATGAAATGCCGCGGTCTGCTCTACAAATTCCCTTGTCTGTTCTTTTTGCAAAATCCCGTCCAAATCCGTAGACTTCATACCCTTTCTCACAGAGTACCCGGCTGATTGCCAGTCCGATTCCGGAACTGGCACCGGTTACAATCGCTGCCTTACTCATGATATATGTTCTCCTTGTCCATTCTCTGTGTTAATTCCGTGATCATAAAACTTTCCATTTTCTTTAATAATTCCGGTGGATACTGATATACCCCGTTGCAATTGACATAAGGATACTGTACCGCTGGTGCAAAAGGTTCTACCCGCCGGAGTTTTTTCATATATTCCTGTGAAATCCGGAACGTTCCCACACTTACATCAACCAGTTTCTCCCAGCCGTCATGCAACATACGGTCACCAAAAAAAATACGGTCAATCTGACTTAGCAATTGCAGATAATCTGTCTTCCAGGACGGCAGATACAGCATCGGATCAAAGCACAGGCGCACCGGAAATCCCTTTTTTAAGTCCCTCCGCGGCACAGACTATGCGTGCAAACGCCGAAGGTGTTTCTTTCTCAAACGCATCTATCATCTTCTGCGGAGACAGGGTAAACGCATAGATCACATTGGACAGACAGGGCAGATCCCACATCGCATGGCCGGCACATTTTGTCCGGATTTCCAGCTTTAAGTTTTCATGTTTTGCAGCATATGCACTCCAGAGTCTGACATATCCTGTCACAGCCTCCATGGCAAGCAGATCCGCATCATAAGAAATGCACACATACATATTCTGTGTCTTCAGAATATGGTCAAGTTCTTCCAGGTAATCTTCGATATTCACAAAAAGCACCATGTGGCCGGACGGATACATGCCTTTCAGATAACAGTAACTGCAGTCATAGATGCAGTTCATCATTTGTGGAACAGTAATAAAAATTGGTATTGCCAAAATCCTGACAGACCGGTGCTCCTTCATAAAAAAAAAATGATCGGTTTTTTCTGCCAGAATGAGAGCCTGTGCCTGATGCTGCCGGACACAGTCCTGTCCATGCCGGTTAAATACATCCTTGTAATGTTCAATCTCCACAATCTGTGCCTGTGGAAACCGCAAAAGGATCTGTTCCGTACGCGGATGATTGCGGATGCGGCGTTCCACATAAATATGGGAAAACCGTGTATTATAACACACGTGCTCTAAGTTCTTCAAGAATCCTCTTTCCTTCCCGTTTGTCTTTTGCCGGCAGCCGGCCTGCCTGTTCATATTCCCGGTACCATCCGAACATGGTTTGCTTCCCGGATGCTTTTTTTTCTTCGCAGAGTGAATGATACAAAATCATCTGCCGGATCTGCGCTTTCATGGTTTCAGAACCATGCAATGCCTCCTGCCACAGCTTTGCCTGTTCTTCTACCTGGCTTTTTAAATGCTTCCTGCATACTCTCCTGCCTGCTGTTTTTTTTCCTGCATTGTCAGAAGCTGCCGGATAAATGTTAAAACCTCTTCTGCTGCCCGATCCATGATCTGTGAAAAATGTTCTCCACTCCCGGCACTCTGCGGCTCCTGTGTTGTTCCATGATCGGTTACTACCTTGAGAAACAGCATCTGGTGCGGTGCATAGTAATAGTTTCCTGCCTGATATATTGCAGCAGCCTCCATATCCACCAGAATCTCTTTTTCTTCTGTCCCCCGCCCCGGCATCTTTATCCAAAAAAACTGTTGGAAAGATTCCCATCCTGTACCGCGGGAAAACTGTATAGTTCTGCTTCCTCAAACGGATGCCGGTATATAATATCGGGATAAAATGTACGTCCGTCTACCGTTTGCGTCAGTTTGTTACAAAGCGAAACAGTGCCGACAGGAATATTTTTCCTGCCGGCACAGCTCCCATAATTGATCAGAAAATCCCCGCTATCCGGTTCTCTTCTGGTCGAACACTCTGCCACCGCCGTGGCCGCCGCAATGGCGGATGCCCCGGTAATGACAATCTGTATTTGATTGTTTTCATCCGAAAATACCTGAAAATGATTCTGTGTCATATCTTTTTTTTTCAAAGAAAGCGCCCGGATCAGTTCCTTTGCCTCCGGATAAAGAGAGCTGTAAATATTGTGATCAAATAGCTTTTCCTTCACTTTCTAAAATGTGTCTTGCCACATACACACCGCTGGCAGATGCGTGGGACAGGGAATGAGTCACGCCGCTGCCATCGCCGATGATGTAAAGTCCCGGATACCGGCTCTCCAGGTTCTCATCCACATCTACTTCCATGTTGTAAAACTTGACTTCCACGCCGTAGAGAAGCGTATCGTCATTGGCCGTACCAGGCGCGATCTTATCGAGCGCATAGATCATCTCAATGATACCATCTAAGATTCGCTTC